>Ga0194000_1000002_pt1 | contig 156159 bp, 154 predicted proteins | sample FLT_67_MG_FD_140346 | JGI IMG/M metagenome (GOLD analysis project Ga0194000, IMG submission 140346) | Sediment microbial communities from the Broadkill River, Lewes, Delaware, United States - FLT_6-7_MG | ecosystem: Environmental > Aquatic > Freshwater > River > Sediment | place: USA: Delaware... | reverse complement strand
GCATGTATGCTTTTGTCAGAATTGTAACTGGAAGTGAGGGAGCTCTGCAGTATGCTAATGAACTTTATTTTGAAACTGCAGGGGTAATAATCACTCTAATTCTTCTAGGGAAGTACCTTGAAAATAGAGCAAAGAAAAAGACAACAGAGGCTATTCAGAAGTTAGTTGATTTAGCTCCTGACCAAGCGTTAGTATTTAAAAATGGAAAAGAAGAACTAGTTTCAATCACTGACGTAATTGCTGGTGACATAGTTATTGTTAAACCAGGACAAAGAATTCCACTTGATGGTTTGATTATTACTGGCTCATCAGCTGTTGATGAATCGATGATATCAGGAGAGAGCATGCCTGTTAACAAGACTGTTGAAGATTTAGTATATGCTGGTAGTTTTAATAAAACAGGAAGTTTTCATTTCAAAGTAACTAAGGTAGTTGATGATACAATGCTATCACAGATTATTCGTTTAGTAGAAGATGCCCAAGCAACAAAGGCTCCAATTGCAAAACTTGCTGATACAATCAGTGGATACTTTGTACCCACAGTGATGGCTGTTGCAGTACTATCTGCAATTGTATGGCTAATTTTTGGGAGTGACATAATATTTGCTTTAACGATATTTATATCAGTACTAGTTATTGCATGCCCTTGTGCTTTAGGTCTTGCTACTCCAACTGCGATTATGGTAGGAACAGGTAAAGGTGCTGAAAATGGCATATTGATAAAAGGTGGCGAGGCCCTTGAAATCGCTCATGATATTGATACAGTAGTATTCGATAAAACTGGAACATTAACTGAAGGGAAACCGAATGTTATAGAAGTTCATACTTATGGGTTGATTGAAGAGGAAGTACTTAAAATTGCTGCTTCATTAGAAAAACATTCTGAACATCCTTTAGCTGAGGCTATACTTTCTGCCTATCAGTCTAGTTTATATAATGTTAGTGATTTTGAGGCTATTCCTGGATTTGGTATCAAGGGAATAATTGATGGAGTGGAGCATTCGGTTGAGAGTTCGAAATCACTTGAAGATAATTCAGTAATTAATGAATTATCTAATAGAGGTATCACAACAATGGTAGTTAAAAAAGAGTCAAAGATAATTGGGATAATTGGCGTTGCTGATAAAATTAAAGCAACAACCAAGAAGGCAATAGAATTACTACAGGAAAGAAACAAAAAAGTAGTAATGTTGAGTGGAGATAATGAAATTGTAGCAAACGTTGTTGCTAGTGAACTGGGGATAAATAAAGTTTATGCTAATGTGACTCCTGAGGAGAAGCATAAGTATATAAAAGATTTACAGGCTTCGGGTAATAAAGTAGCAATGGTTGGAGATGGAATAAATGATTCAATTGCCCTAGTTCAAGCTGATTTAGGAATTGCAATAGGACAAGGGACTGATGTGGCGATTGAGTCAGCAGATGTTGTGTTGATGAGGAACGATTTACTTGATGTGGTAACCGCAATTGACCTTAGTAAGAAGACAATTGTAAACATCAAGCAAAACCTATTTTGGGCATTTGCATACAATGTTGCAGGAATACCACTTGCAGCTGGATTATTCTTTGCTTTTGGCGGACCAAAACTGAACCCAATGTTTGCTGCAGCAGCGATGAGTTTTAGTTCTATTTCTGTAGTTCTTAATGCACTAAGATTAAGAAGATTTAAACCACAAAAAAATGCCTAATCGGCATTTTTGTTTTTCGGTTTTGCAGAGAATACAGATCTTGTATCTCCTTCAACTTCTCCATGAATGAAGAAAATCAATAGCTCTTCTAGGAATCCAAGTAGCAATATTGTAATAACTACAGCGATAACAATTGTCGTATCTACTATATCTAATGCTGCCGAGATGGGAAGCACTACAATAGATGCTGCACCAAGTTTTGCTAATTGAGTGTGAAGCAATAAAACTTTCTTAAAACGAATTAGAGTATATATAATTTGGAATCCTAATACTCCAAGCATTACATATAAGTATGGTAAGTTAGGAGTTAGGTAGTCTGGTGCAAGTACATAAAGGAAGTACGCTGTAGATAGATAGAAGATGATATCTGCGTATGAATCTAAGAATACACCAATTTCGGTATGCTGATTGAATCTTCTTGCAATCCACCCATCAAATAAATCTGTTAGTGCCAGTATTAAGTATACAATAGCAAAAGCTACTCGTAAATCTTTATGTAATAGGACAAATAGTATTGGTAAAAATATAACTCTTGATACACTTAATGCGTTTGGAATAGTTAGATTTTCTCTTTTGAACATATTTACCTCCAAAGTGTTTTTCTAATTATATCAAAATATTAAAGAAAAGTCCTTATTTCATTTTACAAGAACTTATAATAGAATTAATATGAAGGGAGATTATTATGGATATTTATAGTTTTAATGCAAAAGATATCACTGGACAAGAAGTTTCTCTTTCTGTGTATAAGGGGAAAGTATTACTGATAGTCAACACTGCAAGCAAGTGTGGGTATACTCCACAATACGAGGGGTTACAAGCGTTATATGAGAAATACAAGGACCAAGGGTTGGAAATATTAGGATTTCCATGCAATCAGTTTTTGAGACAGGAACCAGCTGGCGAAGAAGAAATTCAGAGTTTCTGTAGTTTGAACTTTGGTGTTACTTTCAAGATGTTTAGCAAAATAAAGGTGAATGGTAAGGATACACATCCACTTTATCAGTACCTAAAAAAGGAAGCTACAGATAATGGTAAGGAAAAAATCAAGTGGAATTTTACCAAGTTCCTAATTAGTAGAGAAGGTAAAATAGAGAGGTATGCCCCGGCTGTGAAACCGGAGGATCTTGAAGGAAGAATAATTGAATTACTGTAGGAGGTAATATGGAGTATTTTGAAGCAATTTTTTCAGTTATGTACATTATTGTAATTATCTATTTCGGAGTTCTTATTTATAGAAAAAGCACAAATAGAGAAATGAAGATGTTTGGTATCATGGCACTAGTACTTGGTTTTGGAGATTCATTTCATGTACTTTCAAGATCATATGCGATATTTACAGATACGATGGAAGTAGATTCAATGATTCAAGTTATGGGTTTTGGTAGACTAGCAACTTCGATTACGATGACATTTTTCTATCTGATTTTCTATTACATTTATAAAATGCGTTTTAGAATCAAGAATACATTAGTGATTGATTCTATGATTTGGATTTTAGTGGTGAGTAGGATTGTTTTAGTTGCATTTCCTCAAAATGAGTGGTTTGCAGCGAACCCCTCATATATGTGGTCATTGATCAGGAACGCTCCTTTTACTTTATTAGGGATTATATTAATGATTCTGTTATTTACTAAATCATTAAGGGAAAACGATAAGTACTTCAAGTATATTGCAATTTCTGTATTCCTTTCATTCGCTTTTTATGCACCAGTTATTCTGTGGGTTGATGTTTATCCACTTATCGGGATGCTAATGATACCAAAAACATTGGCTTATGTTTCGGTTGTTTATTTAGGGTATAAAGTTTATCGTGAAGTTTAGAAAAATCAAAAAAAGAGACTACCCTAAACTATATGATTTATGGAAAAGAACTAATATTGAGTTAACTGAGTCGGATTCCAAGAATGAAATAACGAGACTTGTTAAAAGAAATAAGCGAACATGTATTGTTGGGATAGTGAATGGGGAAATAGTCTCAAGTATATTAGGAGCGTTCGATGGTAGAAGAGGAATTGTTCATCATTTGTCGGTTGACCCGATCCATCAAGGTAGAGGTTATGGAAAATTAACATTGAATGAGCTCGTTAATAGATTTAGGAGGCAAAGGGTAATAAAGATGTCCTTCTGGGTAAAAGGCGACAATGTAAATGCAAGAGAATTTTACTTATCTCAAGGATTTGAGTTTCGAAATGATATTGTGTCATTTAGTAAGAAATTATAAAAAAACTTCAACTATTTAGTTGAAGTCTTTTTAATATAATAACTTAATGGTAAGTAATACACCATTGCAAAAACGAATTCCGCTAGCCCAAACCACATTGGCCACCACCATACAGAAGCATCCGGAGCTATATCTGCCCATAAAACCTGTTCGTTTATATAGTAGTAATCCTCAGGATTCACAGCTTTGATCTCAATACTAGTATTAATTTCATCTGTCTCGTTATATACTTTGATGTCTAGTTTTATGCTGCCATCTTTTTTGATATTGTCAGGAATATATGTGCATATTAAGTTAGAACAAGCTATTATTCCCTTATTGACCTTACCCACCTCTTTTTCATTAATCATAAATTCATACTCAGGGTTTTCGATATTTGATGCAATTGATGTTAGATCAATTGTATATGAGTCCTCAATCTCTATATAATTTCTCTCTTGCTCCTCATAAACAAATGGAATTAGAATCGCCACAATGCCAACTGAATACAATATGAAATATCCAATCATTTTCCAGTTAGGTCTAAATCCATCAATCACAACTAAATAAACTGGTAATATTGATAGAATCATATGATCCACTGTGTAAGTATATCCCAAGTGATCAAATACAAATGGTACTCCCAAAGGCATTAAAATACTAACAAGACCTCCAAGGGATGTAAAAAATGCTAAAATTCTCGTCCACTTTGTTGGTTTAATTAAATATACTATCGCAAAGAATGTACCAATGTGGCAAGGATAGTGTATATAAGATACTAGTAATTTCAAATCGAAGTTATAGAAGAAAAATTCCTCAAAGTACCTAAAATATTGTGAAACCAAAATAAGTGTTAGAGCGACAAATCGAAAGTAATTTTTCCTTTCCTGTATGAAATGTCTCTTTTTGAATATTAAGTAAATCGTGATAATCATAAATAGATTAGCAATAATCCATACAATAAATGGGTTTGTAAACATATTTATCCTCCTGATACTAAATTATCATATCTAAGGTCTTGTTTCAAATTTGTATAGTATATTTATTGTTAATAGTATAAACATATAGTAGAATTTAGTTAGGAGGTATATGTATGGGAAATAAGAGAATAAGTGAGATAGTATCAAAGTACTTAGGTAATTTAGTTAAGTTTACTGTTGATTACAAAGTTAATGATAGATACAAACTTACCTTCTTGTATGAGGATGCTCATCAAAACTTCTACGAGTACAAGATTATCATATCTTGTAGAACGGAGGAAATTGAGTTTATCAAACATAAGGGTACTAGTTTGAGAAGAGAGATGGTTTTAGGGTCTATCCCGGAATTCGAGTTAGAAGTTCTGTCATTTATGGAATGTAGTATATAATAATTGAACCTCCAAAAGGAGGTTTTTTTATTTGAATTAACTTTGGTATAATTTATTCAGTGGAGGTATATATGATTAATACAATTATGTTTGATTTAGATGGAACTATTCTACCAATGGATTACCATGCATTTGTTAGAACATATTTCAAGTTGCTTGCTGTAAAATTCACTGATAAGCATCCCAATGGTGAAATTGTTGAGTACATAAGAAAGGCTACTAACGATATGATAACAAGCAATGAACCATTGACAAATGAGACAGTTTTTTGGAATTCATTTAATAGATTTATCGATAGTGAGGATGAGTATATTAAGATTTTCAATGATTTCTACGACAATGAGTTTCAACTGTTGAAAAATCATACATGGAAAAATGATTTTATGATTGATTCAGTTAATATGCTTAAGGAAAAGGGTTACAAGCTAATGTTAGTGACCAATCCATTGTTCCCAATGAAAGCAATATTGCATAGATTATCTTGGTCGGGAGTAAGTGAAGATACGTTTAGTTATATAACTTCGTTTGAAAAGAATCATTACTGTAAGCCTAATATTAAGTTCTATGAAGAAGTACTTCTAGATAACAGATTGGACACTGAAAACTGCTTGATGGTGGGTAATGACTGTTTTGAGGATCTGGTTATTAGAGAGTTAAATGTTAAAACTTTTTTAATAGATGATTGTATGATTAATTTAAATGATGTTGAGTATGAATCTGATTATCAAGGTTCGTATAAAGAATTTTATGAATTTGTAAGAAGATTACCAAATATTAGTTAGTTTTCGACAAAATTCGACAGTTATTGCCTTCTTGTATATGTATAATGATCTAGAGGTGATTACTATGAATTCTGATTACAGTGGAATTTTGATTGTAGATGATGATTATGCCACTATTTCTTTAATTGGCCAGATTTTGAAGAATGCGAATATTAGCTATGATTTTGCATTAAATGGAGGAGAGGCGATTCAAAAGATAAAATCTAATAGATATAGGACTATTATCTTGGATGTAAATATGCCAATTGTATCAGGACTATCTGTGGTTCAATATATTAAAAATCATAAATATGAATCGAAAATTGTAGCTTGTACAAGTGATTCGTGCGTGATTGAGAATTACAACGCTTTTGGATTTAGTGACGTAATACCAAAGCCAATTCATCATGAAAAAGTTAATATAGTTATTAAGGATTAAGGGGGTACTTAGCCCTTTTTTTGTTGTATAATATAGGTGGTGAAACATATGAATTATATCGATGCAAAAAAATTAATAACAACGATTAAGCATCCAGAAGGTTGGTTTGGTTCGAACTACAATATGAACATATATAGAGGATGCAGTCATTCCTGTATTTACTGTGACTCTCGAAGTACCGTATACCGCGTTTTTGATTTTGAAGATGTAAAAGTAAAACGTGATGTGCCTTTGCTTCTTGAAGAGGAGTTAAGAACAAAAAGAAAAACTGGTATGGTATCTTTGGGAGCTATGAGTGATCCATATAATCCTCAAGAAGAGAGGCTGAAACTAACAAGGGAATCATTTAAACTTTTCAATAAATATGGGTTTGGGGTTAATGTAGTAACAAAAAGTGATCTTGTAGTGAGAGATATTGATTTATTACTCAATATGAATGAACACTCACGAGTAATCGTCCTTATTACTATTACTTGTGCATCCGATGAACTAGCTCTTAAACTTGAGCCTGGAGCTCCATCTACATCAAGAAGATTTGAGGCGCTTCGCAAACTAAAGGAAGCTGGGATATTTTGTGGAGTGGCAATTATGCCAATACTTCCATTTGTAAATGATGATATTGAAAACATAAAAGGATTATTGGAGAAAGCGAATGAAGTGGGAGTTGATTTCATCTCAGCGTCTTTTGCTGTAACTATGCGTGATGGTCAAAGAGAGTATTTGTATAAGAAGTTGGATGAACATTTTCCAGGAGTTAAAGAAAGATATATAAAGCTTTTTGGAAGGGATTATGGTGCACCATCACCTAATAGGGAAATTCTATGGGATTATACTGCTAGATTTTGCAGGGAAAATAATATTATATTTAAGATGAAAGAGATATCGAAGGAAGCATATAATAGAGTAGGCAATCAACAATTAAAACTTTTTTAGAGGAGGACACATGTTAAGAGTTGATGGAGTAAGTAAGTACTATGGAGAATTGAAGGCGGTTGACAAGTTATCTTTTGAAGTCCATGAAGGAGAGATTTTCGGTTTATTAGGGCTAAATGGAGCAGGGAAAACTACGACATTTAGAATGATTCTAAATCTATTTTCTCCCGATGAGGGGACTGTGTTTTATAATGATGAGATAATTGGGTATGATCATTCTGATGAAATTGGTTTTCTATCCGAAGAAAGATCACTTCTAGTCAAATTGACTGTTTATGAGCAACTAACATATTACGGTAGTTTGAAGGGCATGAATAAAAGAGCAATCGATAAAGCTATTGAATATTGGCTTCAGAGATTTAACATTACAGATTACAAACACAAGAAAATAAAGGAACTATCAAAGGGTAACCAACAGAAGATTCAATTCCTATCTGCAATAATCCATAATCCGAAGTTGATTATATTGGATGAGCCTTTTAATGGATTAGACCCTATCAATGTTGAACTATTTAAGGAAGTAATACTTGAATGTAAAAGCAAGGGCATGATCATTATTTTCTCATCTCACAGAATGGAGCATGTCGAGATGTTTTGTGAGAAGTTAGTGATACTGGTCAAAGGCAAGAGTATTCTTTACGGGTATATAAAGGATATAAAAAAATCATTTAACCAGCAAAACATATTCATAAAGGGAGATGTTGATATTTCTGAGCTTAAAAAAATTGATGGTGTGATTGATGTTTTAGAACATACGGATCAAGTTGAAGTTAAAATCGAAAGTAAGGATTATGCTAAGAACGTATTTAAATACGCATCAAAATGTGATGGCATTACTTTGTTTGATGTTAAGTTGCCATCACTAAACGAGATTTTTGTTGACAAGGTAGGTAGAACATATGAAGAATAAGCTTAAATTCCTAATTGATTTTAGTTTAGGTAGAAAGATTAAGAAGAAGTCATTTATCATATCCAATATAATACTGTTGGTATTGATATTGATTGTTTCAAATTTAGATATTATCATTGATTCATTCAAGAGTGAAGAGGATAAATCATATACCGTTTATTATCAAGCTGATTTAGCTGAGGACTATTTTGCATCATTTGAGTATATTGTTGAAAATAGTCAATTGGGTGGCGATTTGAATATTACATTCATTAACGAGCATTATGAAGTTACTACCGATGATGGAAATGTTGTGTTCGTCGAGATTACTAATGGAGACAATGTTAATGCAAAAGTAGTATCCAATGAATTAATATCTACATCATTGTATTCAGGTATATACTCTGCAGTGAATGCAATCAAAACCGACGCTACAGCAAAACAACTTGGAATATCTCAAGAGGATGTCGCCAAAATTACTAGTGATACATCTATAGAAAGAATTGTGTTAAGTGGTGATGAAGGAGATAACGAGATTCAAAATAGTATAATAGGTGGGTTATCAGTATTACTTATATTCCCATTCTTCTTTGGAATAATAATGGTTATTCAAATGATTGGACTAGAAATATTTGATGAAAAATCTACTCGTAGTATGGAAGTAATTATGTCTAGTGTTAAGCCGAAGGTTCATTTACTTTCTAAGATAGTTGCAGTCAATATGTTTGCAATAATTCAATTTGGATTGATAGCTCTGTATGGATTAATTGGTGTTGGAGTGAGATCTTTAACTAATACTGCGGGTTCCACATTTAGTGAGATGGGACTTGACTTAAAGACAATGGGATTACTTGATAACATTGGATTAGTAGGTGTCTTCATTGTAGTTATATTTATTTTAACAAACTTAATATATTCCTTGGTTATGGCCTTATTATCATCTACTGCAAATGAAATGGACGATTATCAAAAGATTATTGCTCCGCTTATGATAACGATGCTTATTGGATTTTATACAGCAATATTTGCTCCGCTTCTAGAAGCAGGAACTTTTGCAAGAGTCATGGCTCATATTCCGTTTTTCTCACTTATGATAGCACCAAGCTTGTTTATTAGTGGGACATTCACATGGGTTAATATGGTGATAATTATCCTAATCTTAATTGGTTCAGTCATATTCTTTTACTGGTTTGGATTACCGGTTTACAAGCAGTCGGTACTTGATTATTCATCTGACAAAGTATTCAAACGATTATTTAGAAATATAAAAAGGTCGCAGAGGTAATATTTATATAAATATTATGTTATTATATATGGTGTGTAGAGCCATTTACAATACTTCAAGAAAAGGAGGAAATTAACTTGAAAGTAAAATTATCAAAATACTTAGCTTCAAAGGAAAATGAACTTGAAGCGTTGATATCTACTTTATCAGAACATTATAAGTACGCTTCAATACTGGGTTCAGATACCAATGGAAAATCTTATGATGTATCTAGAAGAGGAAGTTCAATTAATGATTCTTTTTGGGCAGAAAGAGGATTTGTAGTCAGAGTTTTTAATGGAATAAACTATTCTGAGTACTCATTTAATGAATTACCTAAAAATCAAGATATCATAATTGAGGCAATCAACAAGATTGCCAAGGAGGATGTTGAATTACTTAAAAAGAAAGACATTGAATTTTTCGGATATCCTTTAATCGATGAGAATGAAATTGAAGAAGATTTCGAAGGTGAGGTTGATGTAATACCGAATACGATTTCTCCAGAAGAAAAAATCAATCGACTTTCTAAGATTATGAATGATGCATTGAAATTATCTGAGTTGTTAATTGACTATCGCGTTTCATATGAGGAAGTTCATATTTCAAAAGTTTTTTATTCTACTAAAAAGAAATTAAGCCAAAGCATACTTTACACTACAGCAAGCGAAGTTGCTATTGTTAAAAGAGAAAACGATATCAAATACGCTTACGAATCAAAATCAGGATTAAAAGGATTTGAAATCCTAGATGAACTTGGGATGGCTGAAGGCCTGATTAGTAAGGCTGTTGAGTTACTTGATGCAGGTAAGGTTGTTCCTGGTACATATGACATAATATGTGATCCTGCAGTTGCTGGTTTAATTGCACATGAGGCGTTTGGTCATGGTGTTGAAATGGATATGTTTGTTAAGAACAGAGCCAAGGGAGAAGAGTATGTTGGAAAAAAAATCGCTAGTGACAAAGTGATGATGAAAGACGGGGCTTTATCTGCTCAAGAAGTAGGAACATATTTATTTGATGATGAAGGAACATTAGGAACTGATACGACTATTATTGAGGATAGTATTTTACTTACTGGTATTAGTGATTTGTTGAGTGCCTTAAAACTAGGAACAAAGCCTACTGGAAATGGTAGAAGAGAATCATACCAAAGAAAAGCATATGCTAGAATGACTAATACATTCTTTGGTACTGGTGAGGATTCACTTGACGATATGATTGCTTCTATTGATGATGGATATTTGCTAGAAAGTTATAATTCTGGAATGGAAGATCCAAAGAACTGGGGTATTCAGTGCGCTATCGCTAGAGGTAGAGAGATAAAGAATGGTAAACTTACTGGAAAAGTAGTTGCTCCTGTTATGATGACAGGATATGTTCCTGATTTACTAGAAAGTATCTCTATGGTATCAAAAGACCATTTTGAATTATCTGGTTCAGGAGCTTGTGGAAAAGGTCATAAGGAATGGGCAAAGACTTCGACTGGTGGGTCATACATTAAAGCAGTCGGGAGGTTAGGATAATGTTAAATAGGATTAAGAAAGAATTAGAAAACATCAAGCATGATGGTTGGCTAATTGAAAGTATAGAATCAGATAAAGTGGAATTATTCTTTATTAGGAAAGATTTGGAGATGAATCGTGGAGTTAATGTAAAAGAATACAGTGTTACTGTATATAGAGAATCTGAGGAAGATGGTAAGAAGTTTATTGGTAGCTCACGTACAAATATTGCTCCATCAATGAACGAAGAAGAAATTAGAGAGACATTAGAGGTTGCATCACTTGCAGCAAGTTTTGTTAAAAATGAGTACTATGAGTTGGTTGATCCAACTGATGAAAAACCATTGGAGATGAAGACAAAATTTGGTGAAAATTTAACGAAATATGTAAACGAATTAGTTGATGCTGTTTTCAAGGAAGATAAGTATGAACAAGGTGGAATCAACTCAGTTGAGTTCTTCTTAACAAAACATAACATAAGAAGACTGAACTCTAAAGGCTTAGATATCACATATACAAAATTTAATGGAATGATTGAAATGATAGCTGAGTGGAAAGATAAAGGTGAGGAAACAGAACTTTATAAGATGATACGCTTCTCAGATTTTGATCCAAAGAATGTATCTGATGAAGTTTCTGCAGTACTAAGTGAGGCTATGGAAAGAGCTAATGCTATTCCTACACCACAGCTAGATGTACCTGTAATTTTAACAAAAGAACCAGTTAAGCAGTTATTCGATTATTACGCTGTTAGAACGAATGCTCAGTATATGTACGAGGGTTTATTTGATACAAAAATAGGTGATTCGGTTCAGGGTGAAAATGTAACTGGAGATAATATCTCAATTACAATGAATCCAGTACTTGTAAACTCAACGGTCTCTTCTCCTTATGATAGTGACGGATTCTTACTAAAAGACATTGAAATCATTAAGGATGGAAAAGTTACTGATATTATTGCTAGTAAAAGATATGCCGATTATCTAAATTTAACTCCAACAGGACACGTTGCGAATGTTGTAGTTAAAGCCGGTGAAATAACAGAAAAAGAAATGAAAAAAGAACCATACTTAGAATTATTTAAGTTTTCTGCATTCCAAATGGACCCATTAACTGGAGATTTTGGTGGAGAAATTAGACTGGGTAGATATTTTGATGGTGAAAAAGTTGTTCCTGTAACTGGAGGATCTTTGACCGGAAATATTAAAAACATTCAATCAAGTATGACATTCTCGAAAGAACTGGAACAACACAATAATTTCTTAGGGCCAAAATCAATTAAGATTGCTAATTTTAGTTTAGCATCAGCAGAGTAAAATGGACAAAAACGAATTAAAACTTAAGATGTGTTACACATTTACGAATATGCGTCGTTCTTTCAAAAGTAGATTGAGAAAATTAAATCTAAGTTTTCAACAATGGAATGTTCTAAAAGTCATACGAAATTCATACGACCCTGTTTCGGCGAAACAAATCGTAGAGGAAATTGATTCAGATAAAGCTACCGTATCAGGAATCGTGAAGCGACTAGTGGCTTCGGACTTTGTTTATGAGAAAAAGAATCCAGAGGATCGAAGAGAAACCCTACTATTTCTTTCTCAAAAGTCCATTGATCTTTTTGAAGAAATTTCAATTATGGAGAGAAAATTCAACCAGGAGTTATTCAGTGATTTCGAACCAGAAGATTTAGATAAACTAGATACATTGTTAACAAAAGTAACAATTCCTGAGCAATATCTGTAATCCCAATTGTAAAATAATGTATAATTACAAAGGTGATTATATGAATATTAATACAATTGAGTTAAGCAAAATAGTTAAATCAATTAATTTGATAGATATCCGTGAGCCATTTGAATTTTCTTATGGGCATATTGAAAATGCAATCAATATACCAATGAGAGATTTATTGTTTAATCATAAAGACTATTTGAAGAAAGACAAGAAGTATTATATAGTGTGCCAAAATGGAGCAAGAAGCTATGAGACTTGCTCAAACTTAACGAGACTTGGTTATGATGTGGTCAATGTAGTTGGTGGAACGGGTATTTACCGAATTCAGTTTGGATTAGATAAATAGAGAATATAGGATTTTCCTATATTTTTTATAGGAGGATTTATGAAAGAAATTGTATTGAAATACTCAAGCGAACCATATGATTTGAGTTGTAGCGAAACTATGGTTTACAGTGCAAACGAAAAGTGGAATCTAGGTTTAGAAAAGGAATCATTCAAAATGATGGCTCCATTTAGTGGTGGTATGGGAATTGAAAGTATATGTGGAATTGTTACGGGAGCTATTTCGGTACTAGGAATCATTTTTGTTGATAAGTGTGCGCATGAATCTGACTTTGTTTCTAAAATTACGAAAGAGTACATATCCAAATTCGATGAATTGTATAGCACAATCTCATGCAACGAACTCAAAAAGAATTATCGAGATGATGTACTTGGTTGTTCTGAACTGATAATGGCTGGTGCATTGTTGCTTGAAAAAATTGTTGAGAAGTACAAGGAGGAAGCTATAATTCCTATAAGATAATATTGTCCATAACATCGTTAATATTGATGTATATGGGCTCTTTTCTTGTTAGGAATCTAGTATTTCTTTTAATAGTTTCTGTAGGAGTCTTTGTTTTATAGGCAACAAACAATTGGCTGTTGTATAGCGATTCCTGTTTAATAAATGATCTCATCGTGGGTTGAAGTTTCCCTGCCCAAATTGGTGCAACTAGATATATAGTTTTTTGCTTGTTTATATCAATACCTAATGGTCTGTAGTCAATAGGAGTATCCTTCGCTGAGTGAACTACTCCTCTTACAAATCCAATTAATCCTTTCCAATTATAATTGTCCGAAAGTTCAAAAATATCACACTTCATCTCGCTTGCAATCTTCTCAGCGATTTTTCTGCAACTTCCAGTTCTTGAAAAATATATAACCATATAGTACCTCCGTGAAAATTATATCATTTTTGAGTTATCATTCGTTACAAAAGTAATTGGTATATGCTATAATAAATTATATGTTTATTTTGAAAGGCAAACTATATGAAGAGAGAAGAAAGTAGAGAAATTATAAATAGACTTTTTGTTGATGTGTTTAACGATATTCTTTACCTAGAGCAAAATTATATTCACGATAAGCTACATGATAGAGTAACAGTTAATGAAGTTCATGTAATGGAGAAAATCCAATTGGCTGACAAAAAATCTATGGGTAATATTGCAAAGCAGTTAATGATTACAGAAGGTACATTGACAACATCAATCAATAGATTAGTCCAAAAAGGATTCATAAAAAGAACTAGAGACGCTAGTGATAAGCGAGTGTATCTACTTTCGTTAACCTCATCAGGTGAGGAAGTTCTTAGAGTTCATGAAGAATTTCATGATTTGATGGTAGAAGAAGTAATTAATAATCCTGATATTGGTGATAATTTGATTGATTCACTAGTTCATTTGCAGGACTTCTTCAATGAATTAAAGGGAATCTATGGAAAGTAAAATATTGGTAATTGGTGGGGCATCTGTTGATACTATAATCAATGTGCCCCATTTTGTATGCGATAAAGAGGTTACTCTATTTGCTGAAAGCAAGTACGAGATGATCGGTGGCACTGGAATAGGAAAAGCGCTCGCTTTGAAATATCTAGGACAAAATGTTAAACTTGTAACATCTTTTTCAAATGATAAGGAAGGTGAAAAGATAAGTGATTTTTTGGAAGCTCATAAAGTAGATTTCGATGTAATTAAGTCTGATGTAACTGAGACGCATACAAATCTTATGAGTGATAGTGGGAGAATATCTATATACACAAAGCATCCAAATAGTTATGAAATACATGAAATAAATCCAGATGATTACGACATCATATTTCTTAATATTAACTCCTTTTGTAAGAGTTATATAAATACCTTATCTAATACATCTGCCAAAATAGTAGTTGATATACACGACTACGATTGTTTAAATGAATACCATAGCGATTTCATATCTATTGCCGATATTTTATTTGCAAGCGGAGTAAATCTAACCGAGGAATGGATTGAAAATTTTTCAGCAGAGAAGCCACTGTTTGTTACGTATGGTGAGAAAGGTGCGAAATACTTTTACGAAGATGCTGAGATGAGTATTGATGCTAAATCTATAAAAGTGAGTGATACAAATGGAGCAGGAGATAGCTTTTGTGTAGGAGTTATTCTAGGTATGGAAGAATCAATTGCTGATGGACTAAAATGTGGAACATATCTTGCATCAAAGACATGTGAAGTTGATACAATATATAACTTTGATATCACCGAACTTAAAAAACTATAGTTTAACTAAAAAACTCATAGATTAAGTTCTTTTTTTTTGCTATAATATGTTGCTGTGAATAAGAGGATTACATGATTAAGAAGTATATTGGCGACAAGAAATTTTACCGAAAAGTTGCTCTAATTGCATTGCCTATTACGGTTCAACAGTTTGTAACAGCAACTATTCAAATAGTGGATAATTTTATGGTTGGTAAGTTGGGAGAAGAAGCTATTAATGCGGTAACCATCCCTAATCAACTATTTTTTGTGATGATTCTTTTAATGTTTGGACTTGTTGCTGGTGCTGGTATTTACACCGCCCAGTATTTTGGAAGCAAGGATATTGATAAGTTGAAACAATCATTTAGGTTTAAGATTTCTAGTGCTTTAATAATTTCAGTATTTTCTTTCATAATATTATCTAACTATGGACGTGGACTTATCGGTTTCTTCGTAAATACCGAAAGTACCATTGATTTAGCCGAAAAGTACTTAAGAATAGTGAGATTTAATGTATTTCCACTATTCTTAATTGTCGCTATCTCAACGACATTTAGAGAAATAGCAAAACCCAAGGTACCTATGTATGCTTCAATCACTGCTATCTTAGTAAATACATTCCTTAATTACATTTTGATATTCGGTAAGTTTGGAGCTCCCGCGCTAGGTGTTGAAGGAGCTGCTTATGCAACTGTGTTTGCTAGGTATTTAGAGTTTGCCATTATATATATATTAGTTAAGAAACACGGTAAGATATTTGATTCTAAGATTATAAATCTTCTGAGAATTGATAAGAGAGTCTTTGGAAAAATAATACTTGCCGCGTTGCCATTAATGACAAATGAAATTTTTTGGTCTTTAGGTCAAACAATGTATGTTAAGGCATATTCAACAAGAGGGGATTTTGCACTAGCAGCATTTTCAATATCAAATTCAGTATCTCAGATAGTATTTGTAATATTCTCAGGAATGAGTGGTGCTATTGCAGTTATGGTTGGTAATACACTGGGTGAAAATAAGTTGGAGGATGCTAAAAGTAATGCGGATAAACTGATTGCATTTAGTATAATGGTTGCAGCCATTATGGGTGTATTCTTGATTGGATTGTCATTTGTGATTCCTAACTTATATGAAATCGAGTCTATAACTAGGGATATCGTTAGATTCAATCTTAGGGTGAATGGAGTATTCATTCCATTATATGCGCTCAATGTTGGGATATTCTTTGCATTAAGGTCTGGTGGAGATACAAGATCAACTCTTATAATGGACGCAGTGTTTATGTGGGTAGTATCCGTACCTTTGGCAATAGGATTGGCATACTTTACTAAGGTTGATGTTAGAATAATGTTTTTACTAGTTCAGGCGACAGATATTCTAAAATTTTTTCTTGCACGCAACCGGTACAATCAGGAGAAGTGGGTTCAAAATTTGGCGAAGTAAAAGGAGTTATACTCCTTTTTTTGTTTCATCAATTAATTTGGTTAGTGCTAATTGATTAATATCGGTTAGTTTCTTTATGTATATACACCCCTTACCGAATTTCACATCTCCTAGTTCCTTCACAAGTTCTAGCTTTGTCTCTATGTAAAAGGGGACATATATAGTTAGATATTTTTTCCTTGGGGAAAATCCTATATTGAACCATTTAATAGTTCTCCCAGATGGGGATGTATAAGTGTAATCACCAAAACCAATTATTGAATCTCCCCACATTACTGCTTCCATACTAAGTCTTTTTCTAATCAGATCAAGCAATGTAGTAGCATCTCTGCGCCTTATATCATTTTCTACTGACTCAAGAAATTTGTGTACATCCCTTTTGTTTGGAACAGTTATATTACCCATAATCCTCACCTCTAATTATATTATAGTATTTATGTGGAAAGAAATCCCAATATATGCTAAAATCATATAGATTGAAGGTGTTATATGTATAACTATATCTTAGAAATTTCCTTGATTTCGTTGATTATTGCTCAAGGACTTAAACTTTTTACAAAGTATTTTGTTACTAGAGAATGGGACTGGAGAGTTTTACTTTCTACTGGAGGTATGCCTAGCTCTCATACTTCCCTTGTTACAACCTTAACTTTGTCAATTGGTTTATTGGTTGGATTTGACTCAATAGATTTTGCAATTTCATTTGTTTTCAGCGCAGTAGTAATACATGACTCAATGGGGATTAGATATGAAGCAGGTAAGCACGCTTCAATACTCAATCAGATTGGTAAAGATATTGCACATATAGTTCAGAGAAAAGAATTGTACGAGGAAAAGTTTAAAGAACTTTTAGGTCACAAACCAATTGAAGTTTTTGCAGGATTCCTCCTTGGGATTGTAATTGCGATAATGGGTTTTTGTATAATATAAAAATATGGCTATTTAGCCATATTTTCTTTATATATTGTTATCTCTTTATCAAGATCGTTTACTAAACTGTCAACTTCTTTCCAAGTTCTAAGCGTTGCTCCTGCAGCTAGAGAGTGTCCCCCTCCATGATAATTAGCAGCAACCTCATTAATAACTGGTCCTCTTGAACGTAGTCGTCCCCTAATGAACTTATCATCAAGTTCATAGAAGACTGCCCAAACGGGATATTCATTAATATATTCAAGTTTTGAAATGATTTTACCAGCATCCTCTGAAGTAATACCAAGTTTCTTCATTCCCTTTTTAGTAAGTCTAAGATAAAGTAACCCATTTGGAGAATTCTCTACCATACTAAATATTTTACCGTCTAATCGCATAGTCTCAATATCTTTTGAATATATTAGGAATAACAGTTTGTCGGTGTCTATGTTTGTATCCAGTAGATAACCTATATTTCTATGTGTATTCCCATTAACTCCTCTAAATTTAAATCGCCCTGTGTCCGTAACTGTTCCGAAATATAAACACTCAGCAGCTTTCTGCGAAATGGGTATCTCGAATTTTCTACATATATCAGTTACGATAGTACAAGTGCTTGGGAATTCAGGAGCTATATATTGCAAATCTCCGTAATCCTCAACATGAGGGTGGTGATCTATCCTAATTACATAAGCTCCATTTAGTACTCTTTGATCGTACACTCTATCAAGCGATCCTGTATCCACAGAAATAACTAAAGACTTAGGGAAAAGTTCATCTGGAACTTCAACTGTTTCGCCCATAAATGTCGTATCTCTATAATGAGTACCAACTACATAAATTCTTTTATCTGGGTGCATATCTTCTATAATATATTTCAAACCAAAAGAAGCACCAAAACAATCTCCATCAGGTCTTATATGAGGAATGATGATTATATCATCAAATTCCGCTATTTTATCCAAAATCTTACGTCTCATTGTATCCCTACTTTACTAACATATTAAGATCATGAATAACACGTGACACTTCATGCCAATCTTTGACAGCCGCGCCACACGCTTTATTATGTCCACCGCCTCCATATTTTTTTGCAACACTGATAACATCTATGTTTCCACGAATCTCAACATAAATCATCCCATCACCTTCTGTGAATGTTGCCCATATAGGGATGTTTTCAATATTACTCATTAGATTTATTGTTCCGCTTTTTAAGTATCCAATATCTGTATTGAATCTTTCAACATCAAAATCAAAAAACTTGATGTATGCTACTTTTTCATCTACAACGAAGTGTGATAACACATATCCATGAAGTCTTTTTGCATCTAGTGATGATTTATATAGGCGTAAATACAATTCATTAATATCAATATCAAATGTTAATAGGTATTGAACATACTTGAATGTGTCAGAGGTAACAGAACTATATAGAAATCTGCCACTGTCAGTTACTAACCCCATAAATAAATATTCACTAGCTTTTTTAGTCATAATTAAATTTGATTCGATACACATATCAATAATGATAGAACAACAACTTGCCTTAGATGTGTCAACATGATGAGTATCACCATATGGCTTCTGTTGTTGATGATGATCAATGTTCATAATGTGCTTTGCATTATTGTATCTATCATCGTCAATTAGATGAGTTGCACCCGAATCAACTATAATGGCTAATATATCAGTATATAACAAATCGTCAACAATGTCCATATCTTCAGTAACTATATCATTTGTGTCGTTACCTACTACATATATGGATTTATGTGGATACGTTGCTTCTAGAATGTGTTTTAAACCCAATTGGCATCCTAATGCATCCATATCTGGACGCTTATGCCTATGGATTACAATAGAGTCGTATTCCTCAATTTTTGAAAGAAGTTTGTCGTATTTCATTTTTATTCCACCACTTCAATATCATCTGTAGTTCGAATCATTATTTGGTATGTTTCTTGATATTGTCCGATATTACCTATTACATCTATAATTTGACCAACTTCGAAGTAAGTAGGTTCGATATATGGATTCAGATATTTATCAATCCTAACAACACCTGCTGATCCATCTTTTTCTACAATAACGTTGAATGACTTATCTGCATCATTTGTTTGAATTTCAGTAATTTCTACACCTACAACTTTGATTAATCTAGCTTCATAATCTTCACCGATTTCATCTAATTCTAGAATAACAGCTTCTGGTAAAGGATTATCTTTTGATACTATTTCAATATCGCCAACTGCAATATCTGATAATTCATTTAATCCATTATATAGTGTATATGTTGCGGATACTCTCACCTCAGTACCAGGGCCCTCAATAAATGCACTAAATGGTCTGTTGTTTGTATAGACATACACAGCATGATCTCCATCTTGGATAAATGCATTATTACCTACTACTCCAGTTACAATCCCCGTAACTATAACTTTGTCGTAATAGTTGACATCCTTTAAGCCTTCAATAGTAGTTTCTACTACATCAGTGTTGTAGTTATAATCAGGGTCATCTTCACCCCAAATTTTCTTATCATTTTTCTGCACTGAAGTTTCAAGTGCTATCATAGTAGGATTGTACTTATAATCACCATATAGGTATTTAACCCAGGCTAAACTCTCTTCAACAAGTTTATATTGAAGTAACTCACCATCAACCCAAATCCATGCAAGAAGTCTATTGTAAGTGTCCCATACATCGCTTTCTTCATCGTTTTCAAGAACAATGGTTTCAGCATTCTGTAAAATATTACATGTATATTCCTTTGCAGCCGGACCCCATGGGTCTACTCCATTGTTAGTTTCCGGAGTATCCACTGCTAAAAATCTTGTAGATACAGGTAAACCATTAATATTGAATACAGCAGTATCTCCATCTACACAGGCTTCTAACTCCACTTCTTGGTAGCCATCGTCAAAGAAATCCATAGTAGAGAAATCTTTATTTGGTAATTTTGGCATTGCCATCGGATCGGCTTTGCAACCGACAAGAAGAAGAACGAGTAAAATTGCATATAAAGTTTTTTTCATAATAATTCTCCTTAGATAAAAAAGGGAGGTTGCCCTCCCTTAGTTCTTAAATGTTACTAGTTAGCAACACTGTCGTAAGCGTCTTGAATCGCTTGTGCAACAGTTTTTTCTCCTAGAACTGCTTCCTCAACAGCTGCTTGAACTGCCATACGATAGTCATAACTATCTGGGAAGATTGGGTCAAAGATGTACCAGTCTGGTTCATATGAAGTACCAGTATCTTTAGTTGGATTTTCTCCAGAAGCAACGAATTCAACATAGATGTCTAACTCGCGAGCACTTTCGCGAACTGGTAAGTAACCAGATCTAATTGCCCACTCAGCAGTATTTTCTGCTTGAGTTAAGAAGTCCATGAAGATAAATGTTGCAAGTTGCTCTTCTTCAGTAGATTTTAACATGAACATGTTAGAACCTTGTTGGATAACTTTTTCTTCTTTACCAAATGGTACTTGAGCTGAATTCCATTCGAATGTATCAGCACCAACGTATTTAGAACCAGAAGTAGAACCAATAAACATCATAACGTCTTGATTATTAAATGGTCCAGATAAGTATCTATCTTCACCAGCGATACGGAAGTAACCTTCTTCACATCCATCAACGAAGAATTGAACAGCTTCGATTGCTTCTTCACTATTGAAGTATACATTTTCTTCTGAATCAGTGTATTTACCACCATTTTGTTGTGTCCAAGTAATGAACAGGTTAGATAATGAGTCATATCCAAACGCAGGTTTACCAGTGATTGCAGTAATTGCTTTAGATACTGTTTCTAACTCTTCCCAAGTTGTTGGTACTTCAAGGTTGTTTGCTTCAAAGAATGTCTTGTTGTAGTAAAGTACCTCAGTTGATTTGTTAAATGGAAGTGAATAGAAATGTCCATCTTGATAAGAACTATTTTCTGTACGATATCCTTCAATGATGTCATTGAAATCATCAATACCATAAGTTCTATCATCAATATAGCTATCTAACTGAACGATTGCATCAGAGTCCATATAAACAGCTATGTTGTTACCATATGCTTGTGCAATATGTGGTGTTTCTCCAGCAGTTAATGCAGCTACGATCTTTTGATGTAGGTCTGTATAACCACCTTGATAAGTAGCCTCAATAGTAATGTCATATTCATTTTCTTCATTGAATTTTGCTACTAAGTAATCAAGTGCTTCACCGTTAGGTCCAGACATTGCATGCCAGAACTGTAACGTAACTCCCTCAGGATTCGCATCGTTAGTTGTTCCACAACCAGCTAATGTGAATGCAAGAGTAAGTGCTAAAATTAACGCTAAAACTTTCTTCATTATTCTCTCCTTTTTTGTTTTTGAGCTAGGCTCAATATTTATCCTTTAATTCCTCCACGCGATACACCTTCTATTATATATCTTCTTGCGAATAGATACAAGATTAGAAGAGGTAATATAACTATTGTACCAGCTGCCATTAACAACTCGAAGTCGGTACCCGCCTCTCCGGAGAAATACTTAAGACCAATAGATAAAACTCTTTTTTCATCCGATTGAGTAACTAGAAGTGGCCAGATATATGCATTCCAACTTGCAATCCAATTGAATAAACCAATTGTGATTAAAGCATTCTTTGCATTTGGAACCATAATTTTCCACATGTATTTCCAGTCACTGCATCCATCAACTTTTGCTGCTAAGTATAGTTGATGTGGTATTTGATTGAAGAACTGCCTAAGCATGTATATATAGAATATACTTGCTGTAAATGGAATGATTAACGCTGGCAAAGTATTAATCAAATCTAATCTAACAATTGTTACATAGTTAGTGATTATTAACATTTGACTCGGAACCATCAATGTTGATAATAAAATAGAAAACAATGTATCTCGACCCTTGAACTCTAATCTTGAAAATGCAAATGCTGCCAAGATTGTTGTGAATAGAGTTATAAACGTATTAAAGAAAGAAACTATAACAGTATTCTTGAAATATGTTAGGAAGGGAGCATACTCGGATGCAATAACATAGTTTTCCCACATAATCTTCTTAGGCCACCAAACTATTGGATTTCCGATAATCTCGTTATAAGTCTTTATACTACCAGTGATCATCCAAAAGAATGGGAATATCATTATTAGTGCACCAATTGTTAGAAGCGTATAAACGATTATTTTTCTAATATTATTCATGTAAGCCTCCTAATAGTGCACATTTCGTTTATTAAGAGCTAGCTGAATAAACGTCAATATCAATATTATTCCAAACATTATAACACTAGCTGCAGCCGCTAGTACTGGTTTGTAAGAACTATAGAATAATTCATAAATATAATAAACAAGTGTCATAGCACTATCGGCAGGTCCGGCATTTCCAAATAATCCAACCACTTCAACGTATACTTTGAATGATCCAATTAATGAAATAACAGTAATATAGGCTATCATTGGTGAAAGTAAAGGCAAAGTTATTCTTCTAAACACAGTCCATTTACTTGCGCCATCAACCTTTGCAGCTTGATAGTACTGTTTATCTATTCCTTGTAATCCTGCAAGGAATACTACAATTTTAAATGCTAATCCACCCCATATACCAAAGATTATCAATGATATAAGAGCGTATTTTGTATCATTCAACCACACTACTGGGTCCATTCCTAATCCTGTAAGAATATAGTTTAGAAAACCATAGTTTGAGTGAAAGATGAATCTAAATGCTAGTCCAATAGCGATAACATTTGTGATGTATGGTAAGAAATATAGTGTTTCAAATATCTTCATACCTTTAAGTTTATTATTTAGTAGCACAGCAATCCCTAGTGAAATTATAATTGAAATTGGCACTACTACTGCTGTATAAATCGCTGTATTCTTTAGTGCTTTCCAGAAAGTTTCACTTTGAAGTACTTTCACATAACTAACGAATCCAAAACCACTTCCGGTATGCTTGAATATATTGTAGTCAGTGAAGAAACTCATATAAAACGATCTAATAAGCGGATATATTACAAAAGTGAATATTATAAGTAGTGCTGGGAGTAGATAAAGAAATGCTTGTAGATAGGTTTTTTTTGTTGTCTTACCTACCACGCTACATCAACCTCGTTCCCTCTTTGTCAAATAAGTAATAACCTTTGCTTCTAATGTCAATATCGACTTTATCACCGACTTTAAGATCTAAATCAGCGTCTACTAACGCGTTCACTTTTTGGTCATTTAGTTCAAAACCTATTAACTTATCTCTACCTATATGTTCAACCTTGTAAACTTTTACTTCAATACCATCATTAACCACCTTAAATGCTTCTGGTCTTACTGCTAAAAGTGCAGTTTGATTTTCAAGGTTAACATTCTTAAGTGAATAATCATTTAAGATTATCTCTTTATTCTTAATCTCAACATCGAAAGTATTGATTGGTGGGTTCCCTAGGAATTGAGCAACGAATGCATTCTCTGGACTATTGTACATATTCTGTGGTGCATCTACTTGTTGTAAAACACCATCTTTTAATACAACTAATTCATCTGATATACTCATTGCTTCCTCTTGATCGTGAGTTACGAATACAGTAGTAATTCCCGTACGTCTTTGAATCTTCTTGATTTCCTCACGAGTTTGAAGACGAAGTCTAGCATCCAGGTTACTTAGTGGCTCATCTAGAAGAAGAACCTTTGGATTCTTAGCTAGGGCTCTAGCGATTGCTACCCTTTGTTGCTGTCCACCAGATAATTGCGAAGGTTTTCTGTTAAGAAGTTCTTCAATATCAACTATCTTTGCTGTCTCTAGAATAATTTTTTCCATTTCAGCTTTATATTTTTTTCTTGAGTCCTTAAATTGCTCTAAGTACTCTAAATATTCAGCTTGAACTTTTTCCCTTTCTGGGTTACCTTCTAATTCAGTAAGTTTTTCCTTGAACTCAGATACTTTTACAGGATCTGCTTTAAAAGATTGTCTAAACTCCTTTGAATTTTGAAGTGGAAATGCGATGTTTTGTCTAACTGTCATATGTGGATATAGGGCATAGTTCTGGAATACTAAACCAATTCCCCTTTTCTCCGCAGGTATTTCAGTAACATCCTCATCACCAAAGAATATCCTACCTTCAGTTGGTTCATGCAAACCAGCTATCATATATAAAGTTGTCGATTTACCACATCCCGAAGGACCAAGCAAACCAACAAGTTTTCCTGAAGGTATTTTGATATCCAACTTATCAACCGCAACAGTCTCTTCTCCGGACTTGTTACTGAAGATCTTTGATAAATTTTTCAAAATAATATCCATCTAAAATAATCCTCCTTGCATACAAATATATTATATCAAATTTCCTTCTAGATTTAACATGAATTTTACGTAAAGTAATCATTAATAACATATAATGCGTATTTTACCTGTTCTTTATAGAATGGGTAAAATGAGGTATAATTATAAGGTATACTGACACTAGAAGGGAATAAAAGGTATGGATAGAAATTTCCAGTTTAATCCAAAATATCAAGAACTAACTCTTTCTGCTCCTCCTTCGAAGAGCTATTCACATCGTGCGATAATCTGCGCTTCCTTTGCTGATGGTATAAGTAGGATAAAAAATGTGGTTGTGTCTCGAGATGTTGAAGCAACTATAAATGCAATGAAAGCAATTGGAGCAGATATTACTTTAGATGGAGATGATTTAGTTATTAGAGGTACAAAGAAACCCAAAATTGAATCAACTCTTGATTTCAAGGAGTCTGGCTCAACTATGAGATTCTTAATTCCCGTTTTGGGGCAGATTGGATTTTCATTCACTGGAAGTAAGAGATTATTAGAAAGACCACTTGATGGGTATAAAGATATATGTGGAATAACTTTGAAGCCTAATCAAGTAGATGTTAAACATACAATCACACCTAGTAGGTTTAATATTGATGGCAATTTATCATCCCAGTTCGTGTCAGGACTTCTGTTTTTACTACCAATATTAGATGGTGATTCAATAATAACTCTTGATAATCAAGTATCGAAGCCATATATTAATATGACAATTGATTGTTTAGAGCAATTTGGTATTAGTATAGAGTGGGATAATGATATTCATATAAAGGGAAACCAAAAGTATATCGCTACTGAGTACGAAGTTGAAGGTGATTACTCATTAAGTTCATTTTATATTGGGATGGGGTTGCTAAATGGTGATGTTAGTGTTGTTGGATTGCCACTTGATACATACCAGGGAGATAAGGTGTTTATCGATTATATTAAAAAGATGAATGGTAATATAGAGATTGGAAAAACGATTAATTCTAAAACAAGTATGCTCTTAGGTAATAATTTCGATTTAACTGATAATCCAGATCTATTAATGCCATTAGCGATTTTAGCAGCAAATGCAGTTGGAGTAACAAAGATTAGTGGTATTGAGTCACTTAGATATAAGGAGTCAGATAGAATAGAAACTACCTTAAATACACTACAAGAATTCGGAGTTAATGCTTATTATGATAAACAACTCATTATAGAAGGTAAAGCTATTTTGAGTGGAGGAGACTTTCTAAGTTTTAACGATCATAGAATTGCAATGATGATTGTTGCAGGCAGTTTGGTTGCCGATAAGCCTTGTGTTATTCAAGGAATTGACTGTATAAACAAATCACACCCAGGTTTTTTTGATCTTGGGATAGGAGAAGAATATGAAGCCAATAATTAAAAGAGGAATTATCAATGAAATCGATAAGTATATTGATACATCATTGAAGACTTTAATAATTACTGATTCAATGATTCCACTCATTTATATTGATAAGGTAAGAGATAAGTTAGATACCGTGGAAGTGTTTACAGTAACTGCTGGAGAGACGTCCAAATCGTTTTCAAGTTACCTTAGATTAATTAATCATTTAAGCGGGAAGTACAACAGAAATTCTCAAATCATCGCAATTGGTGGTGGTGTAATTGGTGATCTAGCAGGATTTGTTGCTGCTACATATATGAGGGGAATTAATTACATTAATGTTCCAACATCACTCATAGCACAAGTTGATAGCAGCGTTGGCGGAAAAGTAGGAGTCAATTTAAATATAAAAAATGAGGTGGGTTCATTCTATAATCCGGAAATTGTATTAATTGATCCCGATCTTCTAAGTACATTAGATAGAAGACATTTCAATAATGGGATGGCAGAAGTCATCAAATATGCTCTATTGTTTGATAAGGAATTACTTGCAATGATTGAGTCTGACAGTTATGAGATTACTGAATTAATAGAAAAATGTATTTGTTACAAGAATAAGGTTGTCAAAGAAGATGAATTTGATAGAGGAGCAAGAAGGATCTTAAATCTAGGACATACTTTGGGGCATGCTATTGAATTTGCTTCTGAGTACGACTTGCTACACGGTGAGGCGATTGCCCATGGTATTTTGTCAATTATCTCAGATGATCTGTACTATAGAGTTGAAAGTATTTTTAAGAAATTTGATTTATTAAGGGAATATAAGTTTAGTAGTGAACGAATTATAGAACTAATCAAAAAAGACAAGAAATCAAATGGTAAATTAACACTTGTTTTACTTGATGATATAGAGAAACCGTACATAAAAGAAGTTGAAATCGATAATCTAAGTAAGTACATAAGGATGTGAGCAAATGAATATATTTGGTGAAGTAATTAAAGTAAGTATTTTCGGGGAATCCCACAATAATACAATGGGGATTACAATATCTGGTTTTCCAGCTGGTTTTTCAATTGACTTTGCTCATTTAGATGAAGAGTTGAGATTGAGACGTGGAAAGACTCAAACTACAAAAAGAATGGAAAAGGACCATTATGAAATAATAAGTGGTTACTTTGAAGACGTTACTACAGGAGCTCCTCTAACTTTTTTGGTTAAGAATTCCGATTACATATCTGATGATTATAGGAGAAATATTGTAAGACCATCACATGCTGATTATACTGCCAAAATGAAATATGATTCTTTTAATGACTACAGAGGAGGAGGGCATTTTTCTGGAAGGTTAACAGTACTTTTGACAATAATTGGAGCACTTTCTAAACAGGTGCTTTCAAGCAAGGGCATCTTTGTTAAAACATTCATTAAGCAAATTGGTATGACTAAGTATGAAGATATCTTGAATATGGACGAGGCAGAGATACTTGCGATTAATCGAGAATATGATTATAAGAGAGTAAAGGATGATTCTCACGGAGGAATTGTTCAGAGTGCTATTGTTGGGATAAAGCCTGGAATCGGTGAACCATTTTTTGATTCTATGGAAAGTTACCTATCTCATTTGATTTTTTCTATACCTGGAGTTAAAGGAGTTTCCTTTGGCAAAGGATTTGAATTTGTTGATATGTTGGGTAGTGAGGCTAATGATGAACTTTATATTGATAATTCAGTTAGGACATATACTAATAATTCAGGTGGCATAAATGGAGGAATTTCAAATGGTATGCCAATTGTTATTAATACAGTATTTAGGCCTACTCCGTCAATTGGTAAGAAGCAGCGATCAATTGATTTGGAAAAAGGAGAAAATGTAGAAATTAGTATTGCTGGTAGACATGATCCATGTATTGCCTTGAGAGGATATCATGTTGTAAACAGTGTTATTAGTTTTGGTATATTGGATTTAATTGTTAGAAATGAGGGAAGAAAATGGATTCTTTAGAAAAGATGAGAGCTGAAATTGATATTATTGATGAAGCTTTGATTGGACTTTTAAATGATCGTTTTAGAATTACAGACGAAATTGGAAAATACAAAAAGAAAATGTCTATGCCATTAGTTCATTCAAAGAGAGAAAATGAGATCTTAGCTAAGTTGGAGAGTTTTGAGTTTAGAAATGAGCTAAAAGAGTTATATCAATACATTTTCATAATCAGTAAGGAGCAACAAAGAAAATAGATGTATTACTTACTTGGAAAGAAATTATCACATAGTTATAGTGTAGATATTCATAATGAGTTGGGTAATGATGATTACTCAGTTTTTGAGACGGATTCATTAGAATCCTTTTTTAGTGATATAAATTTCAAAGGACTAAACATTACTATCCCCTATAAAGAAGAAGTGATTGAGTATTTAGATGATTTATCTGAAACTGCAAAAAAAACTAACAGTGTAAATACTATTTTAAAAATCGAGGATAGATTAATAGGATATAACACTGATTATGATGGGTTCGTAGCTTTAATTAATTATCATAATATTGATTTAATTAATAAGCGAATACTGATTTTGGGGTCAGGTGCAACATCAAGAACGGTGAAATATTATTTAGAGGATTATACTAAACATATAGATGTCTGCTCAAGGAATGGTAGCTTAAACTATAGTAATTTAGAGAACCATTACGAAATCGTAATTAATACAACGCCAAATGGTATGCATAGAGATACAGATGATGACCTTCTTAATTTGACTGATTTTACTAATTTAGAGGTAGTAATTGATTTAATATATAACCCTTTAAGAACAAGATTAATACAAAGTGCAAAATGCAAGGTAGTTAATGGGCTTTATATGCTTGTTTATCAAGCTGCTTTAGCGAATAGTCTCTTTTTTAATAAAAAGACTTCTCAAAAAGAAATTGATAGAATATATAATGAATTATTATCTAGTAAACTAAATATAGTATTTATTGGGATGCCAATGAGTGGAAAGACAACGATAGGCAAAGAAGTAGCAAATACAATGAAAAGGGAATTTATTGATATTGATGATTTAATAACTTATAGAACTGGCAAGTCTATACAGGAGTTATTTGATGATAAGATCTTCAGAGAAGTTGAGAGCAAAATAATCAATTCTATTGAAGGAAGTGGTAAGATTATATCAACTGGAGGTGGAGTGGTAGAGAATATAGATAATATAACTCATCTTAGAAAGAATGGTATTCTAGTTTATATTGAGCAACCACTTGAAACACTTCTATCAAGACCAATGGATAGTAGACCATTGCTTAAAGACAAGGATTCACTAATAGATATTTATAAAAGAAGACTTCCGTTATATAATAGTTATGCAGATATAACTGTAAAACCTGATTTTGACATGGAGGTAATATATGAATTTATTAGTTCTAAATGGTGTTAATCTTAATTTGCTAGGTTCGAGGGAACCTGGGATTTATGGTAATCAGAAGTATAAGGAACTTGAAGCATATATTAAGGATTATTGTAAGAAAAACAAAATTAAAGTAAAAATCATTCAGACAAATGATGAAGCTAAGTTCATTGATTATATTCATAAATCAAATAAATATGGTTGTTTAATTATTAACCCGGGTGCATGGACTCACTACTCATACGCCATAAGAGATGCTGTATTAGCTGTGAAAGCAACTTGCTGTGAGGTACATCTAACTGACCCTCAGAAGCGAGAGGAGTTTAGACACGTTTCTGTTTTAGATGAAATTTGTCCTGTTGTGAGTGGCAAAGGATTTGATAGTTATATAGAGGCAATTAAGATATTGGAGGATGACTTATGATAATCAAGATAAAAAAAGATGCAGATGCAACAAACGTCGATAGATTAAAAAAGCATCTTGAATCAAAAGGTTTTGATTTAGAAGTCTCACAGGGTGTGAGTCATCAAGTCATCGGCGTAATTGGAAATACTCTTTCATATGATATTAATAGTTTATATGGTTTTGATTGTGTAGAAGAAGTAATTAGGATTCAAGAACCATTTAAGGAAGTAACATCGAGTGAGAAACTTGTTAAGGTTGGCGATGTTGTTTTTGGTGGCAACACAATACCTATTATAGCCGGGCCTTGTGCAATTGAAAGTAAAGAACAAGTAATGGAGATTGCTAAAACTCTTAAAAAAATGGGAGTTAAGTTACTTAGAGGTGGAGCATATAAAGCTAGGACTAGTCCGTATTCATTTCAAGGTTTAGGCAAAGAGGCACTAAGTATTCTAAAAGAAGTAAAAGATGAGACGGGATTGTTGATTGTTTGTGAGATTACATCAACTTCGCAGATAAAAGATTTTGAGAATGTAGACTTAATCCAAGTTGGAGCTCGAAATATGCAGAATTTCGAGTTGTTGAAAGAACTTGGTAAATTAGATAAACCTATACTGCTTAAAAGGGGATTCGCGAACACTGTCGAGGAGTGGATAATGTCCGCTGAATACATCATCACTGCAGGAAATCCAAACGTAATAATGTGTGAAAGAGGAATAAGGACTTTTGAGACATATTCAAGAAATACACTTGATATAGCTGGGATTATAGCAATTCAGAAATTGACTAGTTTACCAGTTATTGCTGATCCATCTCACGCTGCAGGAAGATGGGATTTGGTTAATGGATTGGCATTGGGTTCAGTAGCTGCTGGAGCCGACGGTTTACTAATTGAAGTTCACTCAACTCCTGAAAAAGCTTTGAGCGATGGAGCCCAAAGTTTGAAGATTGAAAGATTTAAGAGTCTTTATAAGTCACTAAAAGCAGTTGCTGTATCTGTTGGGAGAAAAATATGATAAAAGAGAAGCAAATTGAAGTGAGATATGCTGATACCGATCAAATGGGTGTTGTGTATCATGCCAATTATGTTACGTGGTACGAAATAGGAAGAACTCACTTTTATGAGTCATTTGGCTTTAGCATTCAAGAGGATCACGAAGATGGGTTACTTTACCCTGTGAGCGAGGTTAACATCAAGTACATTAAGCCAATTAGATTTGGTGATGTAGTGACTGTGAAAACCTCACTGCACAAGTTCACAAAGGTTAGAATTATTTATTATCAAGAAGTGTTTAATGGTAATGGGGAACTTTGTTCAACATGTTATTCAACTGTAACTGCAACAGATAGAGATACATTTAAGTTGGTCAGGCTTGATAAGAGAAAGCCAGAGGTTTTCAATTTATACTGTAAACTGTAAGGGGTAATACCCTTTTTCTATGCATTAGTGTATAATATAGAATAATAAAAAAAGAGGATTCTATGGTTAAAAGAAGAACGAAAATAGCTTATGGAATTGGTGGATTAGGTAAAAATATGATGTTTGCGATGAGCATGATCATGAGTATTTATCTAATTGATTATGTCGGCATGCCAGCAATGTTTGTTGGGATGCTAGTTTTAGTTGTCCGTATATGGGATGCAATAAATGATTTTATTATGGGAAATATTGTAGATAATACTAAAACAAGGTGGGGGAAGTTTAGACCTTGGATTCTTGTTGGTACAGTATTAAATATCATAACCTTATTACTATTTTATAGAATGCCAACAATGCCACCTGATAGTATTCAACTAATGATATACATAACTGTATTTTATGTTTTGTGGGGAATGACATATACATTGATGGATATTCCATTTTGGGCCTTAATTCCTGCTCTGACAAAAGATAAGAAAGATCGTGAATCACTAGCTGTATATGTAAGATTTTTTACAAATCTGGGTATGTTTGCGATAGTAGCACCATATGTAAAGGTCGTTAAAGTTCTTGGTGGCGGAGATGGTGATTTAGAGAAACTAAAAGGTTTCTTCATATTAGCCTGTATTGTTGCTGGAGTGTTTTTGATTTCTCAAATTATCGTACTTCTATTTGTTAAGGAAGAGAAACACTTTGTTAAAGAAAGGATTACTCTCGCGAAAACTTTCAAGTATTTGTTTAAAAATGATCAATTACTTACTGTAGTAATAGTAATATTGATGTTTAACTTAGCTCTTTATGTTACATCTGGTTTAGCTTATTTCTTTTTCAAGTATGATGTAGGAAATGAGGATTTATTTGTTCCGTTTGTTGCGATTGGAGGAATAGCTCAGTTTGTTGCGATTACTACATTCCCATTATTATCAAAGCGATTCAGCAGAAAAAGAATATTCCAAATATCGATAATTACTCCTATATTAGGATGTATGGGAATGCTTTTAACATCATTTTTAATTGGTAATTCATTCATATTGTTAATTGTTTTTAGTTGTTTTGTATTTTATGGTATTGGATTATCATTGGTGGTTGAAACAGTATTTTTGTCTGATTCAGTTGAGTACGGTGAATGGAAGTTTGGAGAAAGAACTGAAGGAGTTGTGTTTAGCGTACAGACTTTTATTGTGAAACTTGCTAACGCACTAGCTAATGGTTTGGTTGGTATTGGATTATCAATAATTGGATTTGAAGCTACAATAGCTCAAAATCCTGAAACGATAAATGGAATGCGTATTATGATGTTTTCATTCCCGATTGTGGGACTTTTAATAGCATTGTTTATATATAATAAGTACTACCTACTAACAGAAGAAAAATATGATGAAATAATAATTGAATTAGAACAAAGAAAGATAGATATTTAGCATATGAAAAAAATAGGTTATTTGGCTGTTGTCTTAACAACAATAATTTGGGGATTTTCATTCGTCTCAATTAAGATTGCTTTGAATATTTTTACACCAATTGGAATTGTTTTCTTTAGGTATTTAATTGCTGCAGTCTTTTTTTTGGGAATAATGTTTAAGAGAAAAGAGACATTTAGTATTGATAAAAGCGACATAAAAACTTTACTTGGCAGTTCTGTGTTTGGTGTGGTGCTTTATTTTTACTGTGAGAGTATGGGAATAGATTTACTTAATGCATCAACAAGCGCAATTATCCTAGCTTTAGTTCCATTGGTGATAATGATTTCCAATAATATTTTACACAATGAAAGACTGTCACTTAGGAAGATACTAGCAATAATTGCTTCAGTAGTCGGAGTAGTAGTGTTAGTGCTAGATGATTTCTCTTTATCTGGTGGGAACTTATTAGGTTATCTACTAATGTTTGGAGCAGTTATTTTATGGGCTTATTATTCGGAAACAAGTTCAAGATTAACAAAGAAATATTCAGAATTGAAGATAACAGCTTTCCAAGCGTTTATCGCAGTAGCAATTTATTTACCGTTTATATTCTTCCAAGATATTGATTACTCTGAAGTCACAATGTGGGGGTGGATCAATATCGCGTATTTAGGAATTATATCTAGTGCTTTGGGATTTTTCCTTTATGTATACGGTATAAAAAAAGTGGGACCAACGGAAACAGGACTTTTTGTGAATTTCATTCCGGTGGTAACTGTATTTTTTGGTTTTATTATTTTAGGGGAAAGACTCTCTCTACTTGAATTAATCGGCGGATTGATAATAATTATCTCAATGACAATAGCAGTTTATGATGACTTTAAAATATCTTCAAAAAGAAGTATATAAGTCATTGACACTCTACATATAAAATGTATAATGAATTATAAGTTTTGGTGTTTTACTTAATAAGGAATTGGGTTTGAATCCCAAGCTGTCCCAGCAACCGTGATACGGACGAAATCTTGGATACCACTGCATAAAGCGGGAAGGTAAGAGAGTAGGATGAAGTTAAGCCGGTAGACTTGCCAAAATTAATGATGTCTCCTGGGTTTGAGAAAGATCGTCAAAGATTTTTTTTGATTGATTTTTAGCTCATGCTTAGGCATGAGTTTTTTTTCAAATAAGGAGCGAAACTTAAAAAGAGGAGAGAAAGATGAAGAAATTATTAGTTTTAGTATTATTAAGTTTTGCCTTATTCGGATGCCAAGCTACAAAAGAAGGTAGCAAGTGTATTGAGATTACAATTGTTTATGCAGAAGAAAATGTAAATGATGAGATTGAAGTATGTACAGATGCTGAGTATTTAGCTGGAATGTTAGATGAAGTTAAAGATGAAATTGAATTGGAAATAACATCATCAGATTTTGGTGATTATGTGTCGGGGTTAAAAGGATTTAATTTTGAGACACTTGGAATTTCATACTACTGGGCTATTTATGTAAATGGTGATTATGGAATGTATGGAATTTCAGACCAACCTGTAGAAGACGGAGACGAGTTTGAATTTAGAGCAGAGTCTTACTAGAGTTAGAGAAATAGTATTGATAAGTTTTTTATCAATTCTATTAACTGTAGGAAAGCTAATACTAGCCAGTATTCCTAACATCGAGGTTGTTTCATTTCTGTTTATTGTTTACACAGTCGTGCTTGGTTTCAAGAGAACATTTGTTATCTCAATTATCTTTACAACGGTAGAAATACTAATATGGGGATTTGGAGTTTGGACGATTGGTTATTATGTATTTTGGCCAGTCCTAATAATTATTGCATCCTTGCTTAAAAACAGAATAAAAACTGAGTTAGGATGGGCGGTAGTGTCGGGATTATATGGATTATCATTTGGATTGCTGTTTGCACTATACACTGCCCCACTAACAAAAGTAAATGTGTTTGCTTATTGGTTAGCAGGAATTCAATTTGATGTTGTTCATATGATCGGTAATTTTATAGTGATGATAACCTTGTATAAACCAGTCAAAGCTACACTTGAGAAGCAATATAGCAAGTACACTACAAACGGAAGACATAAAAAAAACAGGATTTAATCCTGTTTTCTTATAATTTAACGATGTTCGTAGCTTGAGGACCACGATCATTAACTTCAATGTCAAACTCAACTGCTTGACCTTCGTCTAATGTTTTAAATCCGTCACCTACGATATTTGAAAAGTGTGCGAACACTTCTTTACCATCATCAGCAGTGATAAATCCATACCCTTTCTCAGCGTTAAACCATTTAACAGTACCATTCATAAAATATATCTTTCTCCTTTTTCTAGTTGTTATTATTATATAATGAAATCGCTTAAATTCAAAGGAATATTGAGATATTTTTAGAATTTATTTGATTTTCAAAAGAAAAGAGACATATAAAGTGATAATATATAAAAAAGGAGTGGTTTTGTGGCTGAAAAGACAAATAAAAACTTAAGAAAATTGTTAGTATACCAAGTATATTTAAGAAATCATACTGAATCGGGAACTATAAATGAATTCATAGATGATTTGGATAGAATAAAGGACTTGGGAGTTGATATTGTATATTTAATGCCAATTAATCCAATCGGAATTAAGAAGAAAAAAGGTTCTCTTGGATGTCCATATTCTATTCGTGATTACTATGATATTAATAGTGAGTATGGAACTATTCAGGATTTTGAATTATTAATAGAAGAAGTACATAAAAGAAGCATGAAGTTGATGATTGATATAGTTCTTAATCATACTTCCCATGACACTGAATTGCTTAAAACTAATCCCGAATACTATTACTATAAAGATGGAAAACTCTCAAACAAAGTAGGTGACTGGTGGGACATAACTGATCTTGATTATTCAAATAAAGAATTGTGGCTAGTACAGATTGAAATGCTTAAGTACTGGGTAAAGTTAGGAGTAGATGGATTTAGAGCTGATGTGGCCAGTATGATTCCTGTTGATTTTTGGATTATGGCAAGAAAAGAGATTAGTGGAATTAATCCTGATTTCATTTGGTTAGCTGAATCAATACATCTAAGTTTTATTCAGTATCTGAAGAAAAACCAAATATACGCAGCAAGCGATTCAGAATTATATGAGGCCTTTGATATTGAGTACACATATGATTTTTGGGATGAGCAAGTTGGTTTTTTTGAAAAAGGAAAACTTGCAGAGTGGGTAAAAACACTTAACTATCAAGAGGGAATGTATCCAGATAATTTCGTTAAACTAAGAAACTTAGAAAATCATGATCAACCTAGGATTGCAAGTTACAATATTAATATAGAATCTGCAACTGCTTTTATATTTTTCCAAAAAGGAGCTACTATGATTTATGCCGGACAAGAAGCCATAGATGATAATACTCCGAGTCTATTTGATATTGATAAGGTCAATTGGGACAAAGGAAATATATCCAATCTGATTAAAAAACTAAGCAATATGAAGAAAAATGATATTTTTGCAACAGGTACTTTCCATGCTGAAACTAAGGGTAAATTAGTTATCGCAAATTATGATGAAGTAGTTTATGGATATTTTAATTTTGGTAAGAAAAGAAAAGTGAAAATAGTTCCAGGAATCTACTATGATCTAGTGAATGATACGAATGTTGAACTAGGTAGTAAAACTTTGATAAAAGATTATTTAATTATTCGTAGGATTTAGTTGCTATTTATAATTAATTATGTATACTATAAGTGGTACTTTTAAAGTAGTCCAGAGAGGCTAAAAAGGGAGAACAACTATGATTACATATTTTAAACCTTTTAGCTTGGGCTCGAAGGTTTTTTTATATAGGAGGGAAAGATGAAAAATCTATTTAAACTAAGTGATTTAACAACAGAAGAAATTGAAAAAATCGTTGACGAAGCTCAAGAATTTGCTAATGGGAAAGAGTGGGATGGAGCAAAAGGAAAAAAGATTGCAAATCTATTTTTTGAACCGTCTACAAGAACTCACTACAGTTTCATTATGGCAGAAGAAAATTTGGGTATGACAGTAACGAATTTCAACGCAGAAGCATCAAGTGTTCAGAAGGGAGAGTCATTATATGATACTTTGAAAACATTTGAAGCGATTGGTTATGATGCACTAGTAGTAAGACATCCTGCAAATAACTACTTTCTTAAACTTGATAATGTAAATACTCCAATTATGTCAGGTGGAGATGGAACTGGTAACCACCCAACGCAGAGTTTACTTGATTTATTAACAATCAAACAGGAATTTGGGAAGTTCAAAGACTTGAAAATTGCTATTGTTGGAGATATTAGACATTCGAGAGTTGCTCATACTAACATAGAGGTTATGGAAAGATTAGGTATGGATGTGTATATATCTGGTCCAAAGGAATTTGATGATCAAAGTGCAAAATACATTGAATTTGATAAAGCTGTTTCTGAGATGGATGTTATTATGCTTTTAAGAGTTCAGTATGAAAGACATGGTTATACTATGACTTTGTCTAAGGAAGAGTATTTTGAGGAGTTTGGATTAAATAAAGAAAGAGTTAATCAAATGAAGGATACTTCAATTATAATGCATCCTGCACCATACAACCGTGGTGTGGAAATTGCATCAAGTGTAGTAGAATGTGAAAAATCAAGAATATTCAAGCAAATGACAAATGGTGTCTTTGTAAGAATGGCAGTAATTAAGAGAGCTTTAAAGTAGGTGGAAAAATGAAAGTTATTATTGATAGTGAAACAATTAAGCGTACAATTAGACGAATTTCATATGAGATTATTGAAAAGAATAAAGATTTAGAAGGTATTGTGATTTTGGGTATTAAAACACGAGGTATTAATTTAGCACAAAGAATAGTTGGAAACATTAAAACTATTGAGGGTAAGGATGTTCCATATGCTGATTTGGATATTACACCATATAGGGATGATGTTGAAGCAAAAGATTCAATTGAATTACCTACGATTGATGTAGTAGATAAAACAGTTATTTTGGTTGATGATGTTTTATATACTGGTAGAACGATAAGAGCAGCAATGGATGCTGTAATGGATATTGGTAGAGCAAGCAAGATTCAACTTGCCGTATTAGTTGATAGAGGGCATCGTGAATTGCCAATAACTGCTAACTATGTTGGTAAGAATGTTCCTACATCTAGCAATGAAGAAATAAAGGTTAACTTTGAGGAAATTGACGGTACTGAACAAGTTGAACTAATCTCAAGGTAATAGAATGAAGATACTTTTAAAGAATGGATTTGTCTTAGAGGACGAGTTGACAAAGAAAGATATCTTAATCGAGGATGGACTAATAAGTAAGATTGATGAATCAATTTCTGAAGATTGCAAGACATATGATTTGGAAGGTATGTTCGTATCACCCGGGCTGGTTGATATGCACGTTCACCTTAGAGAGCCGGGGTATGCTCATAAAGAAACTATAAAGACTGGTACTATGGCTGCTGCCAGAGGAGGATATACTACAATTTGTCCCATGCCTAACACTAATCCAATATTAGATGACTTGGGAAAACTGGAGTCATTTAGGAAATTAGTTGCTAAAGATGCGGTAGTAAAAGTATTACCTTTTGCATCTATCACAAAACAAGCTAGTGAACAAGGTGAAATTGTTGAGATGAGTGAACTTAAGGATGGGGTGTGTGGATTCTCAAATGATGGAGTAGGTATCCAAAGTTCTAGACTTATGTATGAATCAATGATATTAGCAAACGAGTATGAAACGATGATTTCAGCTCATTGTGAAGATGAATCTCTACTATTAGGTGGATATGTCCATAGAGGTCTTAAGAGTGAAAAGACTGGTTGGAAAGGAATTACTTCTTTAAGTGAAAGTACGCAAATAGCAAGAGATGTCTTAATAGCAGAGGAAACTTCAGCTCGATATCATGTTTGTCATATCTCAACTAAAGAAGGAGTTAGGATTATTCGTGATGCTAAGAAAAGAGGAGTGAAAGTAACTTGTGAGGTTACTCCACATCATCTACTTCTAATAGATAACGATGTTGAAAACACCAATTTCAAAATGAACCCGCCATTAAGAGGAGTTGATGATAAGTATTCATTAATCACTGCACTTCTTGATGGGACTATTGATGTAATCGCAACAGATCATGCTCCTCATGCTGATTCAGAGAAAGACTTATCAATGGATGAAGCTCCTTTTGGAATTGTAGGATTAGAGACTGCTTTTCCACTGATTTATACATATTTAGTGAGAACTAATATGGCGACACTTAATAATGCAGTTAAATGGTTTAGCCTTAATCCTGCTAAGATACTGAATCTTGAAGCAGGAAAGTTAAGCGTTGGACGCGTTGCAGATATCGCAGTATTTGATCTAAATAACAAGAAAAAGATTGATTCAAATAAGTTTTATTCAAAAGGAAAGAACACACCATTCAATGGATGGGAATGTTATGGTTGGTGTGTACTGACAATTGTTGATGGAAAGGTGGTTTTCGATGAAACTAGAAATTAAGAAACACGTGCCAATCGCAAAAGATGTATATGAGATGGTACTGGATTGTAATGTGCATATGAAACCAGGGCAATTCATCAACATCAAGATCAATGATTCGCACATTCCTTTTCTACGTAGACCTATAAGTGTAGCGAACATTGAAGGAGGGGAACTTACAATTATTTACAAAGTTTTTGGAGAAGGAACAAAGGAATTAAGTCAGAGAAAAGTTGGAGAAGAACTTGATTGTTTACTTTCTCTTGGAAATGGTTTTGATATCAGTATAAAAGAAGATAGTATTTTACTTGTTGGCGGAGGGTGTGGAGTTCCCCCGCTATTTTATCTGGCAAAAGAGTTATCAAAAAAAGGTAAGAAAATTACTTCAGTTCTAGGGTTTTCATCAAAAGAGGATGTGTTTTTAGAGAAACGCCTTGGTGAGTATGGGGATGTTTTTGTCACAACCGACGATGGGTCATATGGTATCAAAGGTAATGTAATGGATATAATCAAGGATTTAGACTTTGATTATTATATGACATGCGGTCCAGAGGCGATGTTACTAGCTCTTAAGAGTAATTACCCTAAAAATGGGCAATTATCATTTGAGGAAAGAATGGGTTGTGGTTTTGGAGCATGTATGGGTTGTAGCTGCGAGACGCTGACAGGTTACAAGAGAATATGTGTAGAAGGTCCGGTCATAAAAGTGGAGGAATTAATATGAAAATGAAGATAAGTTTGCCAGGACTTGACTTGGATAATCCAATAATACCTGCAAGTGGAACTTTCGGTTTCGGGTACGAGTTTAGCAAATATTATGATATTAACATATTGGGATCCTTTATGACAAAAGGTACTACTCTAGAAGAAAGATTTGGAAATCAAACTCCAAGAATAGCTGAAACTGCAGCAGGTATGCTTAATGCTGTAGGACTACAAAACCCTGGAGTTGAGAAAGTAATTACTGAGGAGTTTCCAAAACTAAAGAGAGTATACAATAAAAAGGTTATCGCAAATGTTTCGGGTAATACAATAGAGGATTATGTAAAACTTAGTGACATTCTAAGCAAGGAACCAATTGTTGGTGCATTAGAGATAAACATAAGTTGTCCAAATGTTAAACACGGTGGTATGGCATTCGGTACATCTGCTGAACTTGCAAGTGAAATAACAAGAAAAGTTAAAAAAGTTAGTAAGAAGCCAATTTACATCAAACTAAGTCCCAATGTAACGAATATTGTGGAAATTGCTAAAGCATGTGAAAGTGCTGGTGCTGACGGATTAACAATGATCAACACACTCGTTGGTATGAGAATAGATTTGAAAAATGCGAAACCTGTGTTAGCAAACAAAATTGGAGGACTTAGTGGTCCTGCAATTAAGCCCGTTGCACTAAGAATGATTTACCAAGTATATAAAGCAGTAAACATTCCAATTATCGGTATGGGTGGTGTAATGAATGCCTATGATGTAATTGAGATGATGTATGCTGGTGCTAGTGCGGTTGCAGTTGGAAGTGCAAATCTTGTTGATCCAATGGCATGTAAAAATATAATTGATGATTTACCAAAGGTTATGAGCGAATTGAATATTAACAATTTGAATGAAATTATAGGGAGGGCTCATGAATAATGTAATTATAGCTTGTGATTTTTCTCACAAGGAAGACTTATACAAATTCTTAAATAGACTTGAAGATAGAAAACCATACCTAAAGATTGGAATGGAATTATTCTATGCAGAAGGACCAAAATTGGTAAAAGAGTTAAAAGAAGATGGATACAGTATCTTTTTAGATTTAAAACTACACGATATCCCAAATACAGTTTTTAAAGCAATCAAGAACTGTGCTAAATTAGGTGTTGATATGATTAACATCCATGCTTCTGGTGGAATTGAAATGATGCAAAGAGCAAAGGAAGCACTGAATGAATTAGATAATCCACCATTACTTATTGCTGTTACGATGTTAACATCACTAAATGATGAAATATTAGATACTGAGCTTCTGATAAAAGAGCCAGTTGGTGATACAACAATACACTATGCAAGAAATGCTTTAGCAGCAGGACTTGATGGTGTAGTATGTTCTCCGCTTGAATCTAGAATGATTCATGAGAGTTGTGGGAGTGAATTTATTACAGTTACTCCTGGAATAAGACTTGCTGAAGATAGCAAGGATGATCAAAAGAGAGTTACAACACCTAAGTTAGCAAATGAACTTGGTTCTAACTTCATCGTTGTAGGGAGAAGTATTACTGGAAGTGAAAATCCTAAAGAAAGATATGATTATATATTGGAGGAGTTTAATGGAAAAGATTGCTAAAGCATTATTGCAAATAGAAGCTGTATTTCTTTCGCCTAAGAAACCATTTACTTGGGCAAGTGGAATTAAGTCGCCAATCTACTGTGATAATAGACTTACATTATCATATCCTGATGTAAGAAATGAGATTGAAAATGGATTAGTTGATTTGATTAAAACGCATTACCCAAATGCTGAAAGAATTATCGGTACATCAACAGCTGGAATTGCTCATGCTGCACTAGTAGCGGATAGAATGAATCTACCTACTGGTTACGTTAGAGGAAGTAGCAAGGCACACGGAAGAACGAATAAGATTGAAGGAATTGTTAACAAAGGAGATAATGTGGTTGTTGTTGAGGACTTAATCTCAACAGCAGGTAGTGTGTTAGAAGTAGTTGAATCTCTTAGAAGCATAGGGGCAAACGTCCTTGGTATCGTATCGATTTTTACATATGGGATGCAAAAAGGAATTGATAGGTTATCTGATAGTAAATGCCTAAACTATTCATTATCAAGTATTGATGAGTTAATAGAAGTTGCTATTACAAATGAATATATTACAGAAGAGGAAGGAAATGCAATTTTACAGTTTAGAGATAATCCTCAGGATGAGTCATGGTTTAAATAGGGAGAAATCCCTTTTTTTTGCATATATATTAATGAATAAAAACATATAATTATCGTTAAACGATAAAAAAGTGTTGACATTCGCTAAAAATGATAATAGAATGATATTGTAGAGGAGGTATTTATGGAAAAGTTCAAAAAAGATAACTTTGATATAGTTATTAAAGTAGTATCATTCATACTAAAGTGGAGTGTAATATTACTGTATGTAGTATTGGGATTGATGGCTATTGCGTTTATAGCAAGCATATTCGTTCCGAAAGGGTTATATGATTTTGATTTGTCACTTTTAGGTAATATCAATGTACAAATTGCCAATGTGGTGTACGAGGTCACTGAAGGCACATTTGAAGGTATCATAAATGTTAAGTCGATAGTGATTCAAGGTATTATTACAGGAATTGTACAACTTGGTATTTTGCAGTTTATTCTGATCATGTTGAAAAATATTGTTAGCGACGTAAAGAAAGAGAATCCTTTCTCGTCTGAGAATTTCAAAAGACTTAAGTTCATTGGATTTGCATACATTGGAGCTGGAGTAGTATCACCTGTGTTCAATAGTTGGTTAATGTTTAGAATTGTTGAGGCACTTGATTTATTTAGAATAGATCTTAACTACTCACTAAACTTACAATCTATATTTATGGGTCTGATTATTCTAGGTCTAGCTTCAGTATTTAGATATGGAGCTAGTCTACAAGAAGATCACGACTTGACGGTGTAATTATGGCTATTATTACAAGACTGGACCGTGTCCTTGCGGACCGAAAAATGCAGTTAAGTGAGTTGTCAGAAAAGGTTGATGTTAGTATTGCAAATCTATCAAACTTAAAAACAGGTAAGGTAAGAGCAATAAGATTCTCTACCTTGGACAAGATTTGTGAAGTACTTAATTGTCAACCGGGTGATATTCTTGAGTATGAAGAAACTACAGAATAAGGGGAGAGTCCCTTTTTCTATGTAAAAAAGTCACCGTTTTCTTTGCTTGTTGGGTTTAATAATTCAATAATATTTGTTATAATTCATAATTGAGGTGTGATATGAAAAGAGAGATAGCTTTAGAGTTTTCTAGAATTACGGAAGCGGCTGCAGTTGTATCTTATTTCCATTTGGGAAGAGGAGATAAAAACCGCGCAGATGATGCAGCTGTAAAGGCAATGCGTTATATGTTAAACCGAACTGAGATAGAAGGAAAAATCGTTATCGGTGAAGGTGAAATTGATGAAGCTCCGATGCTTTATATTGGAGAAAAGGTTGGGTCCGGTGGACCACAAGTTGACATTGCAGTTGATCCAATAGAAGGAACAAGAATGGTAGCGATGGGGCAAAGCAATGCTTTAGCTGTAATACTTGCAGCCGAGAGAGGATCAATTTTAGAAGCTCCTGATATGTATATGGAGAAGCTGGTTGTTAATCCTGAATGTGTTGGTGCAGTAGACATTGATTTACCAATTGAAACGAATTTAAAGATTATTTCCAAAGTAATGAGAAAACCATTACATGATATTACAATGATTACTTTGTCAAAACCAAGGCATATGAAAATGATAAAGAAAGTACAAGCTATGGGTGTAAAGGTGTATGCAATTCCAGATGGTGACGTTGCAGCAAGTATCTTAGTTTGCATGCCACGTAGTGAAATCGATGTAATGTATTGTACTGGTGGAGCTCCAGAAGGAGTTATATCATCTGGTGTTGTAAGAGCTCTTGGTGGAGATATGCAAGGAAGATTACTTTTAAGAAAAGATGTATTAGATGATCCTAAGAACTGTAGCGAATCAGAAGCAAAAAGATGTAAAGAGATGGGTGTTGAGATAAACAAGAAATTAGAACTTGATGATTTGTGTAGCACTGACAATATTATATTTTCAGCGACTGGTATAACAAAAGGGGATTTACTTAATGGTGTAGTTATTAATGGAGATATAGCCGAAACTGAATCATTATTAATAAGAGGAAAATCAAGAACTGTTAGAAAAATTGAATCTACACATTTACTTAAGAAGAAAGATAAATTCATAATGGATATCATAAAGGATGCTCAAAAGAAGTAATGAATGTTTTTAAAAAAATGCTGCGCGTTCCATATGATATAGATTTGGGTGAACTTAGAAAAATAGAAGAAGATGAGTTTGAAGTTGATCTACATGGTCTAATCTATAATGTTGCGAGAAGTGCTTTACAAAAAATTGTTAAGCATGCTCCAGAACATATCACAAGCATTTACGTTATTCATGGCTATATCGGTGGAACTGAATTGAAAAGTATGGTAACCAAACAGAACTTAAAAAGTTCTAGAATTAAACATATAAATCCAACTATGAATCCAGGACAATCTGTAATTGTCCTAAAAGAGGAAATAAATTAATAAGAAGGTGAAATTATGGGTAGAGCTTTTGAAGTAAGAAAAGCTTCTATGGCAAAAACGGGTGCAAAGAAAGCAAAACTGTACTCGAAATTTGGTAAGGAACTTTACATATGTGCAAGAAATGGTGGAACTAATCCAGATGCAAACCTTGCACTTAAGCATTTGATTGAAAAAGCTAAGAAAGCACAAGTCCCTGGGGATATAATCAAAAGGAATATTGATAAGGCATCAGCCAGTGGAGGAGAGAATTATTCTTTCTATAGATATGAAGGTTTTGGTCCTGCTGGATCTCAAATAATTGTTGATTGCTTGAGCGATAATGTAAATAGAACTGTAACTGATGTACGTAACTGCTTTACAAAGACTGGTGGAAACTTAGGAGTTAATGGATCTGTAATTCATGGTTTTGAGCATTTAAGCATAGTAAGTATTAAAGGCTATAGTGAGGAAGAGGTTTTAGAAGTATTATTGATGGCAGATATCGATGTTAAGGATGTAGAACTAGACAATGAGGCAATTGTAATCTATGGAGCTGCGACTGAATTATTCAATATTAAAAATGCATTAAATGATTCATTTGGTGAACTGGATTTCATCATAGACGAGCAAACAATGCTAGCAAATAATTTAATCGAAATTACTGAAGAAGAGGACAATAATAACTTTGAAAAACTGCTAGATATGTTAGAAGATTGTGATGATGTACAGACGATTTATCATAATGTAAAAGGGTGATTATTTATTCACCTTTTATATGTATTTTTTTGTATGCTTTTTTATTGGTAAACGCTATCATTTATGGTAGAATGGATATGGCGAATTTGGAATGCAAATAGCATTACTATATTTAGTTTATTATTTGAAAGGAGAAAAACATGGCAAAAGGTAGAATAGTAGTAAGCACTGATCGCTGCAAGGGATGTTCACTGTGTGTTAATGCTTGTCCTCAAGGTGTAATTGAATTAGACAAGAAAGTAAATGTTAAAGGATATACTCCTGCATTTGCAAAGCACCCTGAGAAGTGTACTGGATGTACATTTTGTGCATTAGTATGCCCCGACGTAGTAATCGAGGTTTACCGCGAAAAAGGAGGTAAAGCAAATGGCTAAGGTCTTAATGAAGGGTAATGAAGCTATGGCTTTAGCAGCTATCAAAGGTGGAGTTGATGCTTTTTTTGGTTATCCAATCACTCCGCAAAATGAAATTCCTGAGTATTTATCAAGAGAACTTCCAAAGCTAGGAAAAGTATTTGTTCAAGCTGAAAGTGAAGTTGCTGCTATAAATATGGTTTATGGTGCAGGAGGAGCTGGTGCAAGAGTTTTGACATCATCTAGTTCACCTGGTATCGCTTTGAAACAAGAAGGAATTACTTACATGGTTGGGTCACAAATCCCAGGTGTAATTATTAATGTTATGAGAGGTGGTCCTGGATTAGGTGGAATTCAACCGTCCCAAGCAGACTACAATCAAGTAACAAGAGGTGGAGGTAATGGTGACTATAATACAATCGTATTAGCTCCAGAGGATGTTCAAGAAGCTGTAGATTTAGTTAAAGAGTCGTTTGACTTAGCGGATTATTATCGTAATCCTGTAATGATTGCAGCTGACGGACTTATCGGTCAAATGATGGCTCCAGTTGATTTGGACCGTCCTGTACCAAAAATTGATCTTCCTGAAAAGGATTGGGCGACAATTGGTACTGAAAATAGAAAGCCGGGGAAAGATGGCAAAGTTGAATGTAATACAATCGTTTCATTGAGTCTTGTTGATACCGTATTGGAAGATATGAATATTGAATTACAAAAGAAATTCAATCATATGAAGGAAAATCAACAACGTTATGAGCTAATCAAAATGGAAGATGCGGAATTAGTTATTGTTGCATATGGTACTAGTAGTAGAATCTGTAGATCAGCGATTAACGATTTAAGAGAAGAAGGTATCAAAGTAGGAATGATTAGACCAATTACTTTGTGGCCATTCCCAGAAAAAGCATTTAATGAGATTCCTAAGACAGCAAAAGGGCTAATGACTGTTGAAATGAGTATGGGGCAAATGATTGATGATGTTAAGATTGCTAATAATGGTAGACTTCCAGTAGGTTTCTACGGAAGATGCGGTGGAGTTATCCCTGAACCTGAAGAAATCGTAAAAGCATGTAAGGAATTTCTAGGAGGTCTAAATGGATAATCAAGTATTTAAGAAGACTATAGGTCTAACTGAAAAAGAATTTTCATACTGTCCTGGATGCACTCATGGTGTTATTCATAGATTAGTTGCCGAGTCATTAGAAGAATTAGGTGTGATTGGAAAAGCAGTTGGTGTTGCATCAGTTGGTTGTTCAGTTATAAATTATGAATTCTTTGATTGTGATATGCAACAAGCGGCTCACGGTAGAGCACCTGCAGTTGCAACAGGTATTAAGAGAGTTAACCCGGATAATATTGTTTTTACATATCAGGGTGATGGAGACTTAGCAGCAATTGGTACTGCTGAAGCAATTCACGCTGCTCATAGAAGTGAAAACATTACAGTGATTTTTGTTAATAATGCAATATTCGGTATGACTGGTGGACAAATGGCTCCTACAACATTAAAAGGACAAAAAACTACTACGTCTCAAGCTGGTAGAGATCCACATTTAGCTGGTATGCCTATTAGAATGAGTGAAATTTTAGGTCAAGTTCCTGGTGCACATTACGTAGAGAGAGTATCTGTTCATGATCCAAAACATATTATCAAAGCAAAGAGAGCTATTAAGAAAGCCTTCAAAAATCAAGTTGATGGTAAAGGATTTAGTTTAGTTGAGATTATTTCAACATGTCCAGTTAACTGGAAGATGACTCCTGTTGATTCAATCAATTGGTTGAAAAGTAATATGATTGAATACTATCCACTAGGAGTAATTAAGGATGGTGACTCTAATGACTAATGAGAAATTAATAGTAGCTGGTTTTGGTGGTCAAGGTGTTATGTTAATGGGTCAATTGTTAGCTTACGCTGCAACAAATAAAGAGTTGAACACTCTTTGGTTCCCATCATATGGTCCTGAGACTCGTGGTGGAACTGCAAACTGTCAGGTTATCATTTCTGATGGAGATATCTATTCGCCTGTGTTTTCTAAATGTGATACAGCGATTATTATGAATGGACCATCATTAGATAAATTTGAGAGCAAAGTATTACCAGGTGGGAGAATATTCGTTAATTCATCACTGGTTGATAGAGAAGTTAAAAGAACTGATATCGAAGTTATCAAAGTTCCTGTTAATGAAATAGCTATAGAACTTGGAAACTTAAAAGTTGCAAATATGGTTATGCTTGGTGCATATATAAACCATGGAGATACTTTCAAGAATGATGATATCATCAAAGTCCTTAAGAAGATGTTTGGTGATGAGAAAGCTCATTTAATTGAAATTAACGAGAAGGCTATTGAAAAGGGAAATAAGAGTATATAAAAAGTTAGACAATGTCTAACTTTTTTTATTTTTTTCAAGTTCTTTGTAGAACAAATCCTTTATTTTGTCCTCACTTAAGCAACTTAGTAGAAGTTCTTTGTTAATACGTTTATTGGTATCTGCCATTTCGTAAAGTTCCATTATTTTGTCATCACCTAAGTTCATTGCTAGTAAACTAATATTAACAATGTTAGGATCATTCTCATCTTGATTAAGTCCATATTCGATTAAACGTAATGCTTGCTCCTCATTAGCAAATGACCCAAGTAATGATAAATCTATATCCGAAACTTCACCGTTTATTACTGCTTCTATCAATTTATCTAACTCCTCAGTTTCCAAGAACGGTATAAAACTTTTTAGATTCATAATAATTCTCCTTTTCCATCAATTTTTTTTCCGCTGTACTCATCATATGTTCTAGTTTTCTAATAGCAGAGCCATTTTTATTTCTGACATGTCCCTTTAGAATAACCAATCTTTCTTTTGTACTTAGTAGTGGCCAAAAATCTACTATGTCTATTTCAAGTTCTTTTCGCAAGTATGCAAATATAACTCTTTCCCTTTCAGTTTCATTGAGCAAATAGAAGACGTCCGCAAGATTAGCGACTTTACCACTAAGTATTTCTCTTAAACAGTAGTTTCTATCCTGAGTTTTTAGTGCTGTAGCAAAATTAACTTCCGGATCATCTTGCAGTAAATCATCGATAGTGATAGAGAATAATTCTGTCATTTTTACCATGATCTCAATTCCTGGAATGCTTTTGCCATTTTCCCACTTACTTACTGCTTGATGAGTCACAAATAGTTTTTCGGCTAACTCTTTTTGGCTTAGATTGAGTTTTTTTCTATATTTTTCTATGTTTTTAGATATATTACTCAATAGCATATTTTAAACCTCCAACTTAAGAATAGCACAATTATTTACTTATTATTTAATTTTGTATGTACGATACTTGTACTTTTGCTGACGCTCCTTGTCAAGATGCTCATAAAGAGTTTCTAGACTTCTAGGTTCTAGTATATTAAACATAATAGCACCTCCTTACTTATTTACACTTATACTTTAACATTGTTTAAATGTAATATTATCAACCCTTAGTTGAATATGATATAATCGCATTTGAGGGGTATTATGAAATATATAGCTGATAAAGCTTTTTACAGGAAAATATTTTTTATAGTAATACCGATTATCTTGCAGTTTCTTATTAGAAGTTCTCTTAATTTTGTCGATAACTTTATGGTATCTGGACTAGGAGAGGAAGCTGTAGCGGGAGTAGCAATTTCGAATCAGTATTATTTTTTATTCTTCCCAACTGTCTCATCGATTTGTACAGGAGCATCAATTTTTGTAGCCCAGTATTTTGGTGCAAAAAGATATGATGATTTAAGGAAGGTTTTTGGGGTTACATTAGTTTTTTCTGTTTTGATAAGCATTTTATTTATTATTATTGGCTATAACTTTTACCCCGAAATAATAAGATTCTTCAACAGGGATAGTATTGAAACATTCAATTATGCAAAGGATTACTTATTGATCATATTAATTAGTTATATCCCATTTGCGATTACACAGTCATATACATTTATATTTAGACCCATTGGTAAGGCTAAAATACCTTTCATTATTAGTGGTGTTAGTATGGCACTCAATATATTGTTTAACTATGGGTTGATATACGGTAATTTTGGCCTACCAGCTATGGGTGTGGCGGGAGCTGCAATTGGTACAGTACTAGCAAGAATGATTGAATTTATTGTATTCATTGTGGTTTACAATAGACTTGATTTGCCATTTAAGGGGAAAATATTTGAATATTTTCAGTTTAGTAAAGAATTACTTAATAAGATATTTTCAAAAGTTAGTGTTTTATTCTTGAATGAGGTATTATTCACAACATCTATGGTACTAATATTCAAGTCATATTCTACTAGAGGTATTTTAGCTATTAGCGCAATTAACATTGCTGATATTGTATTTAAGTATGTTGTGATTCTAACAAACGGTACGGGAACCGCTACTGCGGTACTCGTTGGTAATAAACTCGGTTCTGGGAAATTAGATGAAGCTAGGCAAAATGCAAATTACTTACTTGGTTATTCTGTAATGATAGGCTTGGTAGTTACTATTATTACTTTACTACTATCAATATTCATTCCAAATCTATATACTGGCCTTGAATTAGAAACAAGATCAATGATGAGAACATTAATAATTATATATGGTGTATCGTCTCCGTTGATTGCTCTTACTAGAATTCCTTTCTTCGTTTTGCGGAGCGGAGGAAGAGTAAAAGAAGTTATCATTTTAGATGCGGTATTTATGTGGGTTGTCAAAGTTCCTGTTGCATTATTACTTGCCTATTACACCAATTTAAGTGTTGTATGGCTAGTTGGTTTTGTAGAAGCGACACGTATTCTCAATGCCTTTATAAGTTTATATTTCTTTAATAAACAGCAGTGGTTAGTCAAATTGGCTTAACACTGTTTTTTTTTAGTTTTTTATGCAAGCGTTTTCAAAGTTGTGAGGTCAATTTGGGTTTGTGAATATTGGCTTTTTAATGTATAATATGTTGGTGAAAAATGACACTTTAGGAGGTATAAATATGTCAAAAACATTCCAATCAATGGATGGTAACCAAGCTGCTGCTTATACATCATATGCATTTACTGAAGTTGCTGGAATTTATCCAATAACTCCGTCATCTCCTATGGCTGAGTGGGTAGATTTATGGGCTTCACAAGGTAAGAAAAACTTATTTGGTTTACCAGTTAAGGTTGTAGAGATGCAATCAGAAGCTGGTGCCGCAGGTGCTGTTCATGGTTCGCTACAAGGTGGAGCGCTTACTACTACATACACTGCTTCACAAGGACTTTTATTAAAAGTTCCAAACATGTATAAAATTGCTGGACAATTATTACCAGGTGTAATCCATGTTGCTGCAAGAAGTATTGCTGCACAGTCATTATCGATCTTTGGAGATCATCAAGATGTTATGGCTGCTAGACAAACTGGATTTGCGATTATGTCAAGTGGTTCAGTTCAAGAAGTAATGGATTTAGGTGGAGTAGCACACTTAGCTGCTATTGAATCAAAAGTTCCATTCTTACATTTCTTTGATGGATTTAGAACATCTCATGAAATTAACAAAGTAGAAGTAATGGATTATGAAGTATATGATAAATTGCTAGACAGAAAAGCTGTTAGAGAATTTAGATTAAACGCATTAAATCCTAATCATCCACTAACTCGTGGGTCTGCTCAAAATGATGATGTTTACTTCCAAGCTGCTGAAGCACAAAACAAATACTGGGATAGAGTTCCTGATATTGCTGCTAAGTATATGAGTGAAATCTCAAAAGTCACTGGTAGAAATTATGCTCCATTTGTTTACTATGGTGCAGAAGATGCAGAAGATGTGATAGTTGCTATGGCATCTGTTACAGAAGCAATTGAAGAAACTATTGATTACTTAAATGCTCAAGGCAATAAATTTGGTTTATTAACTGTTCATTTATATAGACCATTTAGTGAGAAGTACTTCTTTGATGCAATGCCAAAATCAGTTAAGAGAATTGCTGTTCTTGATAGAACTAAAGAAAAGGGTGCTATTCATGAACCATTACATCTAGATGTTAAATCTGTTTACTATGGTAAAGATTTCGAACCGACAATTATTGGTGGTCGTTATGGTTTATCAAGTAAAGATACGACACCTGATCAAGTTTTAGCAGTATTCGAAAACTTACAAGGCAAACAAAAAGATGGATTTACAATTGGTATTGTTGATGATGTGACTAATTTATCTATTACCCCTTCAAAGCACATCGATGTTCAAGATGATTCGACTACTGAATTATTATTCTTTGGTTTAGGATCAGATGGTACTGTTGGTGCGTCTAAAAATACAATTAAGATTATTGGTGAAAATACTGATTTATATGGTCAATCTTATTCAAGTTATGACTCGAAAAAATCAGGTGGTGTTACGCGTATGCACTTAAGATTTGGTGCGAAACCAATTAGAAGTACATACTTAGTAAATACTCCTCACTTTGTATCATGTTCTCAAGAATCATATTTAGATAAATATGATATGCTAACAGGACTTAGAAAAGGTGGAACTTTCTTACTTAATACAATTGAAGATGAAAATACAGTAGAAGGCATTCTTCCAAACAATGTTAAGAAGCAACTTGCTGAAAGAAATGCAAAGATGTATATAATCAATGCTGTGAAGTTAGCACACGATATTGGATTAGGTGGAAGAATTAACACAATTATGCAATCTGCTTTCTTCAAACTTAATGAGCAAATCATTCCTTATGAAAAAGCTCAAGACCTTATGAAGAAATATGCTGAAAAGGCATATGGTAGAAAAGGTGAAGCTATCGTTAAGATGAATCATGAGGCGATTATTCATGGTGCTGAGGGATTGGTAGAGGTTAAAGTTAATCCTGAATGGGCGAAGCTTGATGTAGAAGAAACTACTGTTGATAGTAATAGACCTGAATACGTTAGAGATATTGCTGATCCTGTAAGTGCTATTAAAGGATACGATTTACCAGTTTCAGCATTCGAAAAATATGTTGATGGTAGAATGATTAATGGTTCTACAGCATATGAAAAACGTGGTGTAGCTGTTGAAGTGCCAATTTGGCAAAGTGAAAACTGTATTCAATGTAATCAATGTTCATTCTCATGTCCACATGCAGTAATTAGACCATTCCTTGCTACTGAAGAAGAAGCTAAAAATGCTCCTGAAGGAACAGTTTTAATTAATGCTAATGGTAAAGATCTAGCTGGATATAAATTCTCAATTCAAATTTCTACATTAGACTGTACTGGTTGTGGATTATGTGCAAATGTATGTCCAGGTAAACGTGGAGAGAAAGCATTAGTAATGAATCCAATCGCTGATGCATTAGAAACTGGTCAAGATAAAGTGGCTGAGTATTTCTTCAATAATGTTACTTATAAGGATAACTTAGTTGATAAAACTAAGAGTGCTAAGAATTCTCAATTTGTACAACCATTATTCGAGTTCTCTGGAGCTTGTGGTGGATGTGGAGAAACTCCGTATGTTAAGTTAGTTACTCAATTATTTGGAGATAGAATGACTGTTGCGAATGCAACTGGATGTTCTTCTATTTATGGGGCTAGTTTCCCTGCAACTCCTTATACTGTTAATTCATTAGGACAAGGTCCTGCATGGGCGAACTCATTATTCGAAGATAATGCTGAGTTTGGTTACGGTATGAGAATTTCAAACGATACATTAAGATATGAATTACAAAACCTATTAATTGAAGCTAAAGAGGAAGTTGAAAACAAAGACTTTGCTAAATTAGTTGATGAGTGGGTTGAAAATAGAAATAGTGGTGAAGAAACTGCAAAACTTGCTCCTCAAATCGTTAAGATTATGGAAGAAGAATGTTGTGGTGAAGACTGCAAATGTGGTCACAGTGCAGTTAAAGAAGCATTAGTTCTTAAAGATTATTTAGTTAAACAATCTAACTGGATCTTTGGTGGAGACGGTTGGGCATATGATATCGGATTTGGTGGATTAGACCATGTAATCGCTAATCAAGATGATGTAAACATTTTAGTTCTTGATACTGAAGTATATTCAAATACTGGTGGTCAATCATCAAAAGCATCACAAACAGGTTCAATTGCTAAGTTTACCGCAGCTGGTAAACCTGGTAAGAAGAAAGACTTAGCAGCAATTGCTATGACTTACGGACACGTTTATGTGGCTCAAGTTTCTCATGGTGCTAACCAAGCTCAAGTTGTTAAAGCAATGAGAGAAGCTGAAGCATTTGATGGACCATCAATTGTAATCGCTTATTCACCATGTATCGCACATGGTATTAAAGGTGGATTAGTTAATTCGTTTGCTCAAGCAAAACTTGCTACTCAATGTGGATATTGGCCAACATTTAGATATGATCCTCGTCTTGCAGACGAAGGACAAAATCCATTTGTAATTGATAGTAAAGACCCTGAATGGGATAAATATGAAGAGTTCTTAATGCAAGAAGCTCGTTATTCTCAATTAGCTCAAGTAAATCCTGAACAAGCTAAGAGATTATTAGAACTTAATAAGATTGAAGCAATTAAACGTTGGGAGCAGTATCAAAGATACGCTGCAATGGATTGGAGCAAATAATAAATTACATCCTAGGCAATGTCCTAGGGTGTTTTTTTTTGATAATTTTGCTATAATGTTTAAGGTTACTGGAGGTGTACAATGAAGAAAATATTAGTTCTTTTATTCGTAATATTATTGGCTGGGTGCTCAGGAAGTAGTGATCTTTATTTAAGTAGATTCACATATGATGAATATTTGAACACAGTTACTGATATAAAGGTTTATCATAATAAAAAGCACGATACAGATAGCAAGTTATACAAGGCAGTTGATGAATTGCTTGAAAATACTCATGGTATATTTGATGCTCATAGTACTAGCAGCGAACTTGGTATTCTAAATGAAACTGCACACAATGAGCCAGTTGAGGTAAGTGACGAGTTATATAGTGTAATCAAAGAAGCTTTACACTACGCTGAAATATCGGATGGTGCATATGATCCAACAATTGGACCTCTTGCAGATTTATGGGGAATAGATGAATCATCATGGTTAACTGGTGGTGTTGTTCCAAGTGATGCAAGCATTCAAAATACATTAGAAGATGTTGATTATACAAAGGTTACGCTAAATGAAAGTAATCAGACAGTGTTCTTTGAGAAAGAGGACATTAAATTAGACCTTGGTGGAATTGCAAAAGGATACATAACTGAGTTACTAAAGGATTTATTAATTGATAAAGGAATTGATCATGCGGTTATTAGTGTTGGATCTAGTTCACAACTTACGATTGGAACTAGAGTGACTCAATCGGGATTTGATTCTAGTAACGAGGCAATATATATAGATGAGGAAACTCCATGGAGAATTGGAACAAGAGATCCATTTGATACAATTGGGTTTGGTGGAGCAATCGCAGCATATACAATTCTGGATGAAGCTGTATCAACGAGTGGTAGTTCAATTCAGTTTTTTGAAGTAGATGGGGTGAGATATCATCACATATTTGATACTAAAACAGGTTATCCAGTTGATAATAACTTAATCGCAATTCAGTTGAAATCCGACAATATCGTTGGAATAGATGCTGTATCGACAATGTTATATGTGATGGGATTAGAAGATGGTATGGAGTATGTTGAAAGCAACGAAGGACTGGAGGCTATTTTCATAACATATGATAAAGAAGTGTATATAAGTAGTGGGTTTGATGGCTTTGAACTATTTGATGATGAATATGAAATGAAGACTATGAAGTAACATAGTCTTTTTTTAGTTAAAAAACTTAGTGTATTGTTAGACTTTGATATACATAGTTTATATAATGATGTAGTAATAATGTATATTATGATTTTTGCTAAAGAGGTGATTGTATGAAACCAGAACTGGTTATTGAGAATTTAAAAGTGAATGTTGAGAATAAAGAAATTCTCAAAGGAGTGGACTTAACAATAAAAGGTGGAGAAGTGCACGCAATAATGGGTCCTAACGGAACAGGAAAATCTACGTTGTCAATGGCTGTCATGGGGCATCCAAGATATCAAATTACTGAAGGTAGGATATCTTTAAATAAGGAAGATGTTCTTGAAATGAGTGTGGATGAAAGAAGTCGTAATGGACTGTTTTTGGCTATGCAATATCCTCAAGAAGTTAATGGAATTACAAATGCTGATTTTGTTCGTACTGCACTCAATAAGAGAAGAGAAGGTTCTGAGATTAGTTTCATGAAGTTCTTTCAGAAATTCGAAAAAGCAGTAGCAGAACTTAAAATGCGTGATGATTTACCACATAGATATTTAAATGAAGGTTTTAGTGGTGGTGAAAAGAAAAGAAATGAAATTCTTCAAATGAAGGTTTTAGAACCAAAAATCGCGATACTAGATGAGATTGATTCAGGGCTAGATGTCGATGCGTTGAGGGTTGTTGGTGAAAATGTAAGTAAGATGGTAAATGACAATTTTGGCTGTTTATTAATTACACATTACCAAAGACTGCTTGATTATATTAAACCTGATTATGTTCATGTAATGATTGACGGAAGAATTGTTAAAACAGGTGGACCGGAACTTATCAAGAAGATTGATGAAGAAGGTTATGAATGGGTTCGCAGTGAACTAGGAATTGAATTCAATGAATTTGATGAAAAAGTGATTTTAGGAAACTGTGCAATCAAAGATCAAATAATGGAGTAATGTTATGAATTTCAATGAGAAACTGTTTTCACATAATCCAAAGGCGATAATCAATTTTAGGAAAGAAGCATTCCAAAAGTTGGATTCTTTGCCATACCCAAATCTTGGGAAGCTCAAAAAGGAATATTTTGATCTTGTCGATGAGAATGTTCAACCGCTATTTCTTAAAAAAGTTTATGAAGTACCTGAGCAAGTAAAAGAGATAGTTTCTGAAGATGAAAATGTAATGGTCTTTGAGGATGGTAATATTATTTTCGAGAGACTAGATGAAAGATTTGATGGGATATACATCAATGACTTTTACTCAGCATATGATGAAATTCCTGAGATTATTTCGAGTTACTTAAAGAAAGATGGCGAGAAAGAAAAGAATAGATTTCAAGCATACAATACCGCATTTCAAAATGGTGGGTTGGTACTTAGACTTCCTAAAAAAGTAGAAATTGATAATCTCAAAATAATCTATATACAAAACAGTACTGATATAGTGCACAGAACATTACTAATACTAGAAGAGCGAAGTAAGTTAAATTTAATTGAGTACTTTGTTGGTTCTAATAAGGCAAATAGTAATATTGTTACAGATATTGAACAGATGCCAGAAAGTGAACTAAACTATTATAAGATAGATAGATTACCGATTAAGTCAAGAATCTACAGTTCAGTTCGAGCAGAACTTCAGAATAATTCAGTATTGAATTTAACAAGAGGAGTTCTTTCTAAAGGTAATGCAAATATTGATATTGATGTTGATTTGCTAAAAGAGGGAGCGAGTACTACTATTAACTCAATTGCACTTGCTAGTGGGGATGAAGTGCAGAATTTGAACATCGTTACTAATCACAAAGCTAAAAATACCGAGAGCGAGATTCATAATCAAGGTGTATCAAAAGAAAAGGCAAAACTGGTCTTCAATAACACGGGAAAGATTGAAAACAAAATGAGCCAGTCAAAAGCATTTCAATCAACACGCGGAATAATACTTAGTAAAGATGCGCTTCTTAGTGCGAATCCATTTTTACTAATTGATGAATATGATGTAGAAGCGGGACACGGCGCTAGTATTGGTAAGTTTGATGATGAGAGTCTATTTTACTTAATGAGTAGAGGGTTAACTAAAGCTGATGCAGAAAAGTTGATCATTGCAGGCTTCGTCACACCAATTATTGAGGGAATAAGTGATATAAAATTACAATCCAAAATCAAGTCTGTTATTGACGATAAACTTAGTGAAAGGGGTGGAGAATTTGAATAAACATGATTTTCCAGTTCTTGACAGTGGAATAACGTACCTAGACAGTGGTGCATCAAGTTTAAAACCTAGAGTAGTTGTCGAGGCAATGAATGATTACTATTATAACTATGGTGTTAATATCCATAGAGGAGTTTATCAAATGAGTTATCTTGCTACTGAAGCGTATGATAAATCAAGAGAGATAATTGCAAGCTTTGTTAATGCTGATTCTAAAGAGATTGTATTTACAAGAGGAGCTTCATCAGCGCTAAACTTAGTAGCAAGTAGTTATGGAATGACTAATATTAATGAAGGTGATGAAATAGTAGTGTCTGAGCTTGAACATCATTCACAACTGATGCCTTGGCAGAATGTTGCGAGAGTTAAAAAGGCTAAGTTAGTTTATGTTCCACTTACAAAAGAAGGAAGAATAACTCTAGAAGGTGTAAAAAAAGTTGTTACTAAAAAAACAAAAGTAATTGCTTTAACATATGTATCAAATGTTATGGGTTATCTTACGCCTGTAAAAGAAATAATCGATTATGCTCATAAATTAGGTATTATTGTTTCTCTAGATGCTGCGCAAGCTGCACCGCATATGAAAATTGACTGTAAAACCTTGGATGTTGATTTTCTAGCCTTTAGTGGACATAAAATGTGTGGGCCAACGGGAATAGGCGTACTCTATGGCAAGTATGAATTACTTCAACAAATGCCTCCAATTGAGTTCGGTGGAGATATGAACGATTCAGTTGATCTATATGATTCAAATTTCAAGGATGCACCATACAAATTTGAAACAGGAACGATGCCAATTGCGGAAGTTATTGGTTTGAGAAGAGCTATTGAGTACTTAGAAGAAATTGGTCTTAGTAATATACATAGTCATGAGATGAAACTAAGAGAATATGCGATTGAAAGAATGAAGGATTTAGAAGGTATAACTATTTACAATGAAGTATCTGATACAGGAATCATCTCTTTCAATATTGATGAAGTACACCCGCACGATGCAGCAAGTGTGTTTGATCAAAATGGGGTTTGCCTTAGAGCAGGTCACCATTGCGCCCAACCCTTAACAAATTGGTTGGGAGTTATCGCAACTTTAAGAGTTACATTCTATTTATATAATACAGTTAGTGATGTAGATAGATTTATAGATTCATTAATAGAAGCAAGGGACTTCTTTAGTCAATTTTAGGAGGAAATATGAGCAATTTGAGTAGTTTATATAGACAAGTAATAATGGATCATTACAAAAACCCTCGAAATAAGGGTTTAAGTGATGATGCAAAGTACCATAAATTTCATATTAAGAACCCTTCCTGTGGTGATGATATTACTGTTCAAACTAAAGTTGTTAACGGTGTAATTGAAGATATAAAACATGAGGGAACTGGATGCAGTATTTGTTGCTCTAGTGCTTCAGTTATGAGTGAAACACTTAAAGGTAAGAAATTGGTTGATGCTCGTCACGTCATCCATAACTTTTATGAAATGATAAAAGGTAATGATTACGATGAAGAAATGGATATGGGAGATGCCATCATTTACTCAGGAGTTAGGAATTTCCCTGCTAGAATCAAGTGTGCTACTATTGCATGGCAGGCTTGTGAGGAGTCGATAAACGATGAAAACAAAGGATAAAGTTAAAAATTTAGGACAAGATTATAAGTATGGTTTTGTAACTGAGACTGAATCACTTAAAGATACGGGTAAGGGAATAACTCAGGAAATAGTTGAGGAAATTTCTGCTATCAAGGGTGAACCTGAGTGGATGAAAGAAATTAGAGTGAAGGCATTCCATAAATTTATGGAACTAGAAAATCCTCATTATGGGCCAGATCTTAGTGACATTAATTTTGCTGATTATACATATTATATTAAACCTAGTGAAAGAGTTGAGAAGTCTTGGGATGATGTTCCAGAAGAAATCAAAGAAACTTTTGACAAGTTAGGAATTCCGGAAGCTGAGCAAAAGTACTTAGCTGGTGTTTCTACTCAATTTGAGTCAGAAGTTGTGTATCACAGCACGATTAAGGAATTAGAGGATTTAGGAGTTATATTTTGTGATACAGATACTGCATTAAGAGATTATCCAGAACTTTTTAAAGAGTATTTTGGGAAGATAATACCTTATACTGATAATAAATATGCAGCACTAAATACTGCAGTATGGTCTGGAGGATCATTTATCTATGTTCCGAAAGGTGTAAAAATTGAAAAACCTTTACAGTCATATTTCAGAATTAATTCAGAGCAAATGGGTCAGTTTGAGAGAACACTTATTATAGTTGACAAAGATGCAAGTGTTCACTATGTTGAAGGATGCACTGCTCCACTTTACTCAAAAGAAAGTTTGCATGCAGCAGTAGTTGAAATATTCATTGCTGATAATGGGTATTGTAGATATTCAACAGTTCAAAATTGGTCAGATAATATTATTAATTTGGTAACAAAAAGAGCAAGAGTAGATAAGTATGCTCACATGGAATGGATTGATGGTAACATTGGTTCAGGTAGAAATATGAAATATCCAGCCTGCATTTTAGCAGGTGAAGGAGCAAAAGGAACTACTGTATCAATTGCTTTTGCTTCAAAAGGGCAATATCAAGATACAGGAGCAAAGATGATTCATTTAGCTCCAAACACTTACAGTACAATAATTTCTAAATCTCTTTCGCGAGGGGGAGGAAAAGTTAATTATCGTGGTACTGTGAGACATGGTAAAAATGCACGTGGCGCTAGAAGCAACGTTGAATGCGATACCATCATATTAGATGACATTTCATCAAGTGATACGATACCATTAAATATTGCCGAAAACGATGAAGTTACAATTCAACATGAAGCAACTGTATCAAAAGTATCTGATGAGCAGTTATTCTACCTTATGAGCAGAGGATTAACTGAACAAGAAGCTCTAGAAATGATAGTTATGGGATTCATTGAACCATTTGCGAAGGAACTTCCTATGGAGTATGCAGTGGAATTGAATCAGTTAATTAAATTAGAAATGGAAGACTCAATTGGTTAATGAGTCTTTTTTATTGAAATAATGTTAATACTACTTTAAAATGACTATGGTGATTTAATGAAAGCAAGACTAGAAAGAATGAATGAAATAAGGTTATATCAAGCTTCTAAGTCTGATATATTCTTAATCGATGATGAAAAAGAAACTAAACTTAAAAACGAATCAGGAACTGTAAAGGTTGATGGGATTGACTTTTCAAGAGAATATTTTATTAAGCAAGATGATAAGATATATCCATTAATTTTTGGTGACTGTGTAAGAGATGATGAATTTGATAAAAAATTCTATTTTTCTGATTGGTTAGGCTTTCAGTATTCTGAACAAAGAACTGAATTTAGGATTTGGGCTCCGATTGCACATCGTGTAATTTTGCTACTTAATGACATAGAGTTTGAAATGAGCAGAAAGGGTGGAGTGTATTTTGCCGCAATTGAAGGTGATTATGAGGGGTCGAAATACAAGTATCTAATTAGAGTTAACCACGAGTGGGTGGAAACAACTGATCCATATGCGATTTCATCTGCTGCAAATGGCGAATATAATTATGTAATTGATATTGAAAAGACTCGTATCAATATGAACAAACAGAAACTTCCTAAGTTTACAAAGTACACTGATAGTATACTATACGAAGTGCATATTAGAGATTTCACTATTGCCGATGATACAGTTGATAATAAAGGAACTTACATTGGTATGCTCGAAGGTGAGAGGGGATTAAATTACATTAAGGAACTTGGAATTACACACGTTCAATTAATGCCCATTTTTGATTTTCACACAGTTGATGAATTGAATAAATTTGATACTTACAACTGGGGATATGATCCATGGCAATATAATGTACCTGAGGGTTCATATTCTAAAAACCCAAATGATCCATATTCAAGGATAAATGAATTAAAGCAGTTAATAAGTGAGGCTCACAAAAAGGGTCTTAGAATAAATCTTGATGTTGTCTATAATCACGTTTATGATTATGAGAATCATCCCTTCAATAAAATAGTGCCTGGATATTACTTCAGACATGATGAATTCGGTAATATGAGTAATGGAACAGGTTGTGAGAACGATACCGAGTGTAAGAGAAGAATGGTTTCAAAATTTATTAAAGATTCAGTTACCTATTGGGCCAAAGAATATGCTGTTGATGGATTTAGAATAGATTTAATGGGAACTCATAATACTGAACTAATCAATGAGATTTATGATATAGTAAAAGCTATTGATAGAAATGCTATGGTATATGGAGAAGGATGGAATATTGCAACCATGCTTAATGAAAATGAAAGAGCCATTATTTCAAATCATAAGGACTTAGAAGGAGTAGCTTTCTTCAATGATAGATTTAGGGATTACATAAAAGGTGATTTATTTATCGATAAATCAAAGGGCTTCCTATTAAGTGATGATTATACAAAACAACTAGTGTATTTACTAAAAGGTAGTTCAGTAGATGGAATCGTAAATGCATATTTCTCAGAACCATCTCAATCGATTAATTATATAGAATGTCATGATGACCTAACTCTTTATGATAAATTACTTGATGTTGAATGTGATGATATTTCTACAAAGCAAAAACTGGCAATAGGTTTAATCCTTTTATCTCAAGGGATACCGTTTATACATAGTGGTATGGAGTTTATGAGAACGAAACAGGGAGAGCATAACTCATATAAATCAGCTGATGAAATTAATAAGATTGATTGGGATTTACTTGAAAAAAATAGGGATGTGTTTGAGTTTACAAGAGAACTTATAAAAATCAGAAAGATGCAGGATCATTTTAGGTTTTCTACTGTTGAGGAAGTCATTAAGTATATTGATATAAACATTATCGCTCCTGGGATAGTTGAGTACAATCTATTCAATGGCAAGAAAATGACTGTATTAATAAATAGTTCTGATAAGGAGATATTCTTTAAGGGAAATATCTTCGACTCGAAAATAATAAAAATAAAAGGTTAGAATTTCTAACCTTTTTATAATTTATCGATTTTCCATATATCATTTATGTATTCATTAATTGTTCTATCCGTTGAGAAGAAACTAGAGTTTACGATGTTTTTAGCACACATTCTAGCCCATAAACCACGATCTTTGTATAAACTATTGATCTTTGCTTGTGCCTCAATGTATGCATTGAAATCCTCTAAAACGAAATATTCATCTCTATTTAATAATTCATCATATATTTCCTTGAAATCGTCTTTTTTAGAGTCTTTGAAGAACCCATTAATCATTTGGTCAAGAATTTCTTTTATGTGTGTGTTGTTATTGTATATTGCTTCTGGATTGTATGTCTTCTTAATTTCCTCTAACTCAGAAACAGTTTTTCCGAATATCACAATGTTTTCATCACCAACAAGTTCTTTGATCTCAATGTTAGCGCCATCAAGTGTTCCAATAGTGATCGCTCCATTCATTTGGAGTTTCATATTACCTGTTCCACTTGCTTCTTTACCAGCAGTAGAGATCTGTTCGCTAACATCACACGCAGGAATCAAAGTTTCAGCATAAGTTACATTGTAGTTTTCAACGAATACTACTTTGATTTTAGTGTTTATATCAGAATCATTATTAACTAAGTTTGCAATACTATTTATGTACTTGATTACTTTTTTAGCAAACACATAACTTGGTGCAGCTTTAGCTCCAAAGATGAATGTTTGAGGATGGAAATTAAGGTAGAAGTCTCTATCCCTTTTCATTCTATTGTATAGATACATTATGTGCATACCGTTCATTAATTGTCTCTTATAGGCGTGTAATCTCTTGATATGAATATCAAATATTGAGTTTGTGTCAATCATAATCCCTTCTTTGTGTTCGATTAGGTATGCAAGACATTCCTTGTTTTTATTTTTGATTTCATTTAGTGATTCAATAAATTCAGGGTTATCATCAAGTTTTTTAATATCATCAATCCTACTAATCCATTCATCACCAATAAGTGATGTGATTTCATTTGCCAGCAATCTATTAGAGTTTAGTAACCATCTTCTATGTGTAATTCCATTTGTTTTGTTGTTGATTTTATTTGGGTAAATCTTATTAAATAGTTTTATTGTGTTACTTTTAAGGATTTCAGTATGTAGTGCAGCAACTCCGTTTACACTGAAAGAACCAACAATTGCTAAATGAGCCATATGCACTCTATTATCTTTAATAATTCTTACTTCCTCAGGAGTATTGATTTTCTTCCCAGCCTCAGTAAAGAAACGCTTATCAATTTCTTCAATGATTTGGTAAATTCTTGGTAGCAATTCATTTACGATCTCAACATCCCAAGTTTCTAATGCCTCAGCTAAAATTGTATGATTTGTATAAGCAAGAGTTTTGGTAGTTATATTCCAAGCTTCATCCCAGAATAATCCGTACTCGTCAATCAGAGTTCTCATAAGTTCCGGAACCAAGATTGCTGGATGTGTATCGTTAATTTGAATTACTACATGCTCGTGAAGTTTATCTAAATTTCCATATACCTTTGCTTCTCTATTAACAATATAGGCTAACCCGGCAGCTGAGAAGAAATATTGCTGTTTCAAGCGAAGAAGTCTTCCCTCTCTAGTAGAATCATCAGGATATAGAATATCTGAGATATCTCTAACCCCGGCCTCATATTCTTCGAATCCATCACTATACGATACATTCATATTTGGTTCAGCTGACCAGAGCCTTAGTTTATTAGTTACATTGTTTTGATAACCAATTAAAGGAACATCGTATGCAACAGCATCTACTGCTGTGTAGTCAACTACGTTCGCTCTTAAATCCTCGTCGAATACCACTCTGCCACCAAATTTAATTGTAACTCTATCATTTGGTTTTCTAACCTCCCAAACATTAGCTGAATTAGATAACCAGGGTTGAGGATACTCAACTTGATAACCATCTTCAAATTTTTGTTTGAAGAAACCATAGTTATATCTTATACAGTTTCCATGTCCTGCGTACCCAAGTGATGCTATGGAATCCATGAAGCATGCTGCAAGTCTTCCTAGTCCACCATTCCCGAGACCAGCGTCATTTTCGGCTGTTTCTACTTCATTAATATCAACTCCAAGTTCAGATAGTGCTTCCTTAACAACATCATATATTCCTAGATTAATTAAGTTGTTTGTAAGCATTCTTCCTAATAAGAATTCCATTGAGAAATAATAAACCTGTTTCTTTTGGTTAACTTTTACATTGTTCTTAACTTCTTTCCAATCTAGTAAAGCTTCCTCTCTAACCATTTGACCAAGTACTTCATATCTTTCTTGAATAGAAGTATGTTCCAATGAGCGAGAGTATTGTCTTTCAATTCTTCTTAAGAATTCCTCTTTGAAGAAGTTTTTGTACTGCATTTTAAATTTATTCATAAATCACCTCATAGGGCTATATCCCTAGCCTTTTTATTTTATCATATGATGATAATTCCACAAGAGATTATAGATAGTTTGTCTACATTCTATACAAAAAAAGTATGATTAGATATAATTAGTTGAGGTGAAAATATGAGCTTACACAAATTTAGAACACTTTTGGATGATATTAAAGGAAAAAAAATAAACATTCCGGACTTTTGGGATGGGTTCAATTTACTATCAGCCAACGGTTTGTTTGAGACAAATGACTCCGATTTCTATAGAAAAGTTATTGATGAAATCATCAATGAAGGTGACTATTCAAAATCACTTAGTCATATTAAAGGAAAAACAAGTAATGGTGACTGGGTAAAAGAAGCAGTAGCATATTCAATTATGATTAGAACAAGCACAACCTGGGACTTGGATAATGATGGATTAATAAGTGATGATGAAACAGGAAGTTTTTTAAGAACCATATTCTTGCTTCCAACACTTAAGAAAATGGGTGTTAGTATGCTTTATTTACTACCAATTAGTAAATATTCCTTGAAAGATAAAAAAGGAGAGTTAGGTTCTGTATATGGTGTAAGTAACTTCTTTAAGTTTGATGAATCCTTAGGTGATTATATAGTAGATGGATTGATGTCTTTGGAGGAGCAGTTCCAAGCATTAGTTGAAGCAGCTCATATGTTGGATATGAGAGTCGTTATTGATATTATTCCAAGAACTAATTCAGTAAACTCAGATTTGATTAGAGAACATCCCGACTGGTTTTACTGGATCAAATATAAAGATTTAAAGGATTATTCTCCTCCAAGGGTTTTAGGCATAGGTGAAGGCATACAACCAAGTGAGGATAATCTAGAAACTGTTTATAAATCAGAGGATGTAAAAAAACATATTAATCTCTTCCAAAAAGATCCTAGATCTTTGGATTCTGAGAAGTGGAATAAAGTTAAGGACAATAATGGAGAAATTCTTGATATTGTTAGAAAAGAGTTCGGGCTTACAGTTGCTCCTGCGTTTAGTGACCATATCAATGATCCTCAGCCTCCATGGAGTGATGTAACTTTCTTTAGACTATATTGGGATCACCCGATTGAAAGTGAGAAGTATCATAATAAGGATTATAATCCTTACATTTTATTTGATTCAATAAAGGGAAATTTATTTCCCGGTAAGTTAGTAAACAATGAACTATGGAGTTTACTAAGTGATGTAATCCCATATTATCAGCAATTTGGAATAGATGGAGCTCGTATAGATATGGGACATGCACTTCCGAAAGAACTTACCCAACTCATAATTAAGAAAGCTAAGCAAATTGATTCCGATTTTGCATTTATTGCTGAAGAGATGAATATTGATAATGCAAAGATTCAGAAGAAACTTGGATACAATATGATAATCGGAAATGGGTTTTGGATGACTCCTAGATTAAAGGATAAGAGAACTCATGAGTTTTATAGAAAGATTAGTAAACTTGCTACTCCAGTATTTGCGTGTGGTGAGACACATGATACGCAAAGGCTAGTTGCAAGAGATGATGGTGGGAAGAAGTTATCTAAAATGGTAACTGTACTAAATATGTTCGCTGCTAATGGAGTACCTTTCATTAATTCTGGACAAGAACTATTTGAGATCCAACCAATGAATTTAGGAATAGATTGTAGACCAGGTGAAGATAAGAATCTTTCAAAGGATGATCCGTTTTATGGCAAACTTGCTTTATTTGATAAATACCAATTTCATTACTTAGGTGATGATAGATGGGAGCTTGTAAATCTATTAGAGGAAATTAATGAAGTCAAAGATAAATATCTGAAACACATTATCAAGAATAAACCACTCAAAAATCAATTAGGTTTTGAGATTAAGGTAAATAATGGGTATTTATATATAATCGCAAATGATAATTTGAAAGAAGAAGTTAACATAAATTTCAAAAAGGATGCTACTGTCTTAGTATCGTCTGAGCAAAATAGGAATGATTATTACCTTCCAGGAGAAGTTAAGATTTTATTTTCAAAGAAGAAAAATGCTATAATTAAAGATAGAGATTAGGGGGATGATTTATGTTTAAGCGGATAGGCTCTAAATTTAAGTCCTTATATAAGGATATAAAGAAACATCCTAAAGCATTCAGGATTGCTTTAAGATCTTTCTTTGTTATGGGTTGGGGACAATTCAAGAATAAACAAAAGTATAAAGCATTACCTTTGTTAATTTTATTTTTTGTAATAATAATTGTAGAAATTGGAACGAGTACATACTGGTTTGCTCCAGGAGAATTATTTGGTGAGTACCCAGTTCAAGCCGGAGAAAAACTTTATTTCTTTAGAGATTATGGAGGTTTCTTTACTGCAGGTATTTGGGGAATGTTTACTTTAGGAAGATTAATACTAGGTGATACATACCGTGGTGAATCGATAAAAATTTTTGATAAAGTTATAACTTGGAAATCTGCGGATAACTCAATAGTGCTCCTTGGAGAAGGTGTACTTGCATTATTGCTGTTTACTGTTATCGTAGTTATTTGGATACTTCAAATACGAGATGCATATAAAGAGGCAAAGAAGATAGAAGAAACAGGAATTGTAGAGACTTGGGACCAATTCAAGAAAAGAATCTTTGATGAATTCTTTGCATACATTATTGTAATACCAGCAGCAATTGTAATTTTATTCTTAACTCTTGTACCGTTCTTATATTCATTTTTAATCGCATTCACCAATTACACATCCAAAATATCAATTGGTGGTGAGTTGATAAAATGGGTAGGATTTAAGAACTTTGGTACGTATCTATTTAGAGGAGAATGGCTTGAGTTTTTCGGTCGGGTAGTTGGTTGGACAGTAATCTATGCACTAATGGCTTCAATCACCGTTTATTTCGTGGGATTCTTCCAAGCTATGGTAGTTGAGAGTAAATATATTAAGCATAAAAAAGTATGGCGTGTATTAATGATTTTACCTTGGGCAATACCAGCACTGATTTCACTAATGGTATTTAGGAATGTATTTAGTGAAAATGGTGGTTTGGCAAATGAATTACTCATTAACTTAAATATATTAGAGCAAGCAAAATCATTTTTGGCAGCAATTGGACTCATGGGGCAAACTCATGATGGAGTTATCCTGTGGTATTCGGATCCACTGAATGGTCCGCTTGCCAAAGCTATCATCATATTGGTTAACTTATGGTTGGGGTCTCCATACTTTATGTTACTGATTGTAGGTATACTAGGAACAATCCCAGCATCACTTTATGAGGCGGCTGATATTGACGGGGCAAGTAGTTTACAGAAGTTTAGGTTTATAACATTTCCGTGGGTAGTACGTGCAACTATACCCGTTATAATAACGACATTTACATTTAACTTTAATAACTTTGGAGCAATATATTTCTTAACTGCTGGAGGTCCGGGATATCCAATTGATAAGGTGCCGGAGACTATGAGAATCACTGGTTCGACTCCAGGACAAAGCGATATATTGATATCATGGATTTATAAAATAGCTTTTGCGAATGATCCTGAAAGATATAACCTAGCAAGTGTCTACTCTATAATAATATTTGTATTCATTGGTTTGTTTACAATTTATAATCTAAGTAGAGTAAGATCATTCTGGGAGGATTAATTATGAAGTACAATTATAAAGATATAATAATGTGGATTATTACACATTTAATACTACTTATAAATATTACAATCGTATTCATCCCAATATTATGGATGGTTTCGGCTTCGTTTACTCCTGGAGATACTTTGACTGGTGTGCCACTATTTCCTAACCCTAGGTTATGGTCACTAGAAAACTATAAGTATTTATTTGAGTATAAAGGAACAACGGATCAAATCGTATCTGATTACGTACAAGTGTTTGGTAATACTCTGTATATAGCTATATTAAACACAATACTTGTAGTTGTTTTATCATCACTGGTTGGATTTGCATTCTCTAGATATAAATTTAGAGGGAGAAAAGGAATCTTACTTACTCTTATGGGATTACAAATGTTCCCAACATTTATGGCAATGATTGCACTATTCATGATGTTTAGACAATTAGGATTAATTAATAATTCTACAGCATTAACATTTGTATATGTTGCAGGCGCAATTCCATATAATACATTTATTGTTCGTGGATTTATGCGGAATATACCAAAATCACTTGATGAAGCAGCAGCAATTGATGGAGCTTCTAATTTACAGATTATGACTAAAATTATCATTCCACTAGCAGTACCGATTATGGGATTCATTGCAGTTAACGCATTTATGGCTCCGTGGATGGACTATATTCTACCATCTGTAATAATGCCACAAAATCCTACATTAGCTGTATGGCTATTTAGGTTTATGAATCCAACAGCATCGACATATAAACCACTTAAGTTCATGGCTGGAGCAATTGTCATCGCAGTTCCGATTATGATAGTGCAGATGTACATGCAAAAATATGTAGTATATGGTTTAACTGCTGGTGCAGATAAAGGATAATAAAATGCGCTCCTAGGGGCGCATTATTACGAGGTGAAAAATGAATTTTTTTAAAATGTTATATTCAAATGATGCAATTCTAAATGCAAGGAAGTATTCATTTGCAGTTATATTTATTGTATTTTTCTTAAACGTTATGATTTTATCGGCACCATTATACAATGCAAGAGCAACCGTTGATGTCGACAATGTGATAGAAACTCTTGCTTTAGAAGAAGCATTTGATGATATTTATGCTTTGGATTTACCATGTAAGTTTACAGATACGATAGTTTGTACCGAGGATATACCTATCCAACAAGTAGGTGACTACAAATTAGTTGTATTACAAGAAGTGCCTGATGATAATTATCTACTATTTGCTGAAGATTATATTCAGATAAAATACAGCGAGCAAAGTGCTTACTCTGGGTATTATACATATTTAGAAGGGATGGACTTAAAGGCAACTGACAACAACTATGAAAAGACTGAAACTATAATGTATGGGATACTTTCAAGCTCAATTGTTCAAGACTTCTATCAGATATTTGTAGGGCAGTTCTTACAATATTTGCTTTATTTCCTAGCGGTATCTATGTTATTAAATGCTGCGAATTTCAAGCAGAAGGTTAAGAAGATTTCATATGGAGCTAGCGTTAAAATTACGATAGTTTCTATGCTAGGTCCTGCTGCATTTACATCTATAATCGGTTTCTTCTATTTACCATTAGCAGCAGTCGTATTCATGAGTATTTACTCATTGAGAATGATGTTTGTTTACTTCAAGATCCTGAATTCGAAAGAATCTTTGTACTAATACTTAGGCGCTCCTATTTTATGAAAAGGAGCGCCTAACTTGTTTTTATGAAATGATTATCATATAATTATAGTATCTAATTTAATATAGGGGGAATAAAATGAAGAGAATTTTAAGCGTGTTTATGCTTATGGTTGCGGTATTCGCAATCGCTGGTTGTACACGTGGATACGCTGATTGTGAGGCACCAGATGGAACTCAAGCATGTTGGAATGCTACTGATGAAATGTTCCGTTGGGAAGAAGGTGCTGTAATTGAAATCGGTGTAGACAGTGATACAATGGCTGCTGCATTAGTTGAAAAGTGGAACGCTGACTATCCAGAATTAGCTGGTATGGTTGTTGCAAGATACTATGGAGCGCAAAACGGTGAGGCTTCAGGTGTAAGCGGAGTAGTTGCTGCACAAGGTGAAGCACCAGACGTTGTATTAGTTATTGACAATGAAGTAGTTGGGAATGAACCTTCGTTCTTACAATTACATGAATACTTTGAAGATTTAGTAAAAGAAAATTCAATGACTGCGGTAACTGATATTATTAATTCAAAAGGTACTATTTATAACACTGCATTCTATGATGGAATGGCATTCAGTTGGAATGAGACTATGTTTGATGCATTAGGATTAGACAAGACTGACGACAACGGAGATAACTTACCAGATGCTTATGACACTTGGGAAGAAATTTTTGAAATGGATATTGCTTCTCTTGGAACATATAAAGGAAGTGAAATTACTGAAGTATTCCCAATTTCACTTGACGAAGTATGGTCTGGATATTCTTCAGTATCTGCTGAAGGATGGGTATTGTTTGGAGATGGTAGCGATTTAACTAAACCAGGATTTGATTCTGAAGAATTCTTAAAAGGTTTAGAGTTTATTAAGTCATTCTCTGAAGCAGGAATAAATGTTGATGAAACAGGAGTTAAAAAAGCCGCAAGTTCAATGGGATGGAGATGGGATGCATATCTAGCTGATGAAGCGTACCCATTTGCATTAGTTGGTACTTGGATGGATGTTGCGACAAATGAAGCAGACAATAATGCTGATTTCCGTTTCGCTCCAATGCCTACTTGGAAAGGTGAACCTTTATCACCATTAATGAAAACAAAAGGATTTGTTGTTAATGGTTATACTGAGTATCCATCTGCAGCATCAGAAGTATTGAGATGGCTTTATACTACTGATACAATGACTACTATGATTGAAAATTCATCTTACTTACCAGCACTACAAGAAGGTGGATCTGCATATCCGGTTGTTGAAGATGTAAACAAGGCTGAATTTGGTTTAGCATTTGTTAATAACCAAATGGAAATTGCTGGTACATTACCAGGAAATCCAAACCAAAGAGCTATGAATGTATACTATTCAATTAGTTTACAAGATTACTACAAAGCAGTTTGGGATGGAGAAATGACTCCGGCTGAAGCTCAAGAAGCAGTAGTTTCTGCGGCTGACGCATGGATTGCTGAAAACAATACAACTGAGTAGAGTAACGAAGGCAAACTAAGGTTTGCCTTTTTATTTTGCCCCTAAATTGTAGTGTTTTATACGTGCAAAAAATGATATAATTATATGAGGTAGTTACGATAATTTTTGGGAAGTGATTTAATGAACATTTTTAAGATATTACCAGAAAACTTCTTTTCAATTTTAAACTCAAAAAACCGCATTCTTTATAGTAAATGTTTAAAAAACATTTTTGATAATACTAAGAATGAGGTATCTTTTAGTTACTCGAGAAGCGATGCGATTATCGATATTATGCACATAATAGAAAAAGAAAGCGAAGTTGATTTTGATTCAGTTGAAGAAGTAACTACATCTTCATTGAAAGATAAGGCTAATGTTGTACTTAGGAAGCTCAAAGAAACAGGATGGATAATTGAAGGACTAAATACCGATTATACGAGGACTGTATTCTTTTCAAATTATGCGCTTCCTTTTATTGATGCTATAGATAATATATATGAAAATACCTCGAAGTCGTTAACATTTGTTGAAAGTGATACAGATACTGAATATTCATATTCAACTAAAGTTGAATTAGAGGGTTATGCATATACAATATATTCATTACTTAATAACACTGCAAGACTTAAGAAAAGTACGATTCTTTTGCAAATGACAGAAAATGTAAAAGCGTTACTTAATTCATTGAAACAATTGAATTACAGAATAAAATCATTTTCAGACAATGTTAAGATTCTGCCATCTGTAGAAGATGCAATTAGAGATTTCTTTACAGAGTATACTCAAGAAGTCTTATATAAGAATTATCATAAAATAAAAACATTAGATAATATCAGTAAATACCGTAATAAAATCGTATCCACACTAGCAACCAAGTTAAGAAGTGAAAACTATTTAAAAGTAGTCGCAAGAGAATTGATCGCAAGTGATTATTATGAAACTGAATTAGAAGCGATTGATGTTGTTAAAGAGATGTTACACTTCATTATTGATTCACTTCAAAATATTGATGAGATAATAAAAGTAATAGAAGAAGAAAACTATATGTATACTAATATCATCTTAAAGAAAACGAAGTTTATGATTGAAAACTATGATGATAGAGAAGGTCAAATCAAATCAATAATTAAGAGACTGGTTGAAAGTGCAAACGATGAAAGGAAACTCGATATTAGTGATCTATATTCAATTTATCCTGTTAATTTCATTGATAACGAATCACTATATAAACCACGCAGGTCAAGAGTACCATTTAAGCAGAAACGTCTTGAACTTGCTGACAACAATATCCAAATAACTGATCAAGATTTATTAAACCAACTTAGAAAGAGTAATCATACATTAAGTTCAATTAATAACTATGTAAAAGGATTGCTTTCTGATAAAGAAATAATTGAAGTAGAGGATGTTCCATTAAAAGAAGTTAGTGATTTCATTTATTTGATTTATATGGTAATTTATTCAACTAGAAGTGATGTTTATGGTATTGATTATTTAGATGAAGATATTGATATTAGTGGCATCAGATTGAAACGATTTAGAGTTAGGGGGATTTCATAATGTGGCAAGATAACTATGAGAAATTGTCATCAGGTGATCAGAAGATGTTTTCTGATTGTATAAATAAGCTATTAGCAGTGAATTATTTAGTTAAGACTAAATCAGACAACGCTAGTATGTATTATTTTATTAATAAAAATCAGGAGCTATTCGCTGAGTTTTTGAAGATTATTGATTGGGATTTAGATGTGAATCCCGATTTGGGTGTGATTAGTGTAAGGAATAATTTGAATCGTAATAGAATGAACCTAAAACTAAATGAAACAATCGTTTTATTGATACTACGTTTGCTATATGAGCAAAACAGTGATGAGATAAATATTGAAAATCATGTTGAAATTAAGATGTCTGATATTCATGAGATGTTTGCAATTGTCGGACTGGAGAATAGAATTCTAACAAAAACTGCTCTTGTTGAGATATTAGCATTTTTTAGAAGATTCAATTTAATCAATGTTGAAAACCTATCTCAAATTACTACAAAGGATCCGTTATACATATTGCCATCAATACTTAAAGCAGTTGAAACAACGAGTATTGATGATGTCTATAAAAGAATAAGTGGATTTACAGAAGCTGGAGGTGACGAATTTGAAAATACTGAAGAAGATTAAGTTAGTCAACTGGCATTATTTCGTCAATGAAACACTTACTATTGAAGGAAATACTCTTATCACTGGAGAGAATGGTAGTGGTAAGTCTACTATTTTGGATGCTATTCAATATGTATTATCTCCTGGAAAGCAAAAGTTCAACATCGCTGCCAATGATGGAACAAAAAGAACGGTTAATGCTTATGTTAGGGGTAAATTAGGTAGAAGTAATAAAAAGTATTTACGTGAAGGAGATGTATCTTCTCATGTAGCTTTAGAATACTTAGATACCAGAACTGGCGAGTATTTCGTTATAGGAACTGTTTTAGATTCAGTTGATACATTATCCCCTCCAAAGTATACGTTCTATGAGTTCGATGGAATGAGAATAAGTGATGAACTTTTTATTGATGGAAATTTACCTTTAAATATTAACGAGTTTAAGAAAAAACATAGAGGAGCGAATTTTAGGACTGTAAACACTTTGAAGGCTGCTAGAAAACAATTAGCAATGCGTTTCAATATTACTGATTATAATTACTTTGAGTTACTACCAAAGGCACTAGCTTTTAAACCTATTAATAATGTTAAGGACTTTATTTATTCCTATATTCTTGAGGAGAAAAACCTTGATATTGAATATCTTGTAGGTAATATTAGAACATATAAGGAATTTATAAATATCCTAGAAGACGTTAATGATAAACTTTCATCTCTGGAGGAGATTGAAAATACATATCAATCTATTGTAAAAATCGAAGAGAAATTCAAGATTGTTCTTTACGCATATATGCGTACTCAGATTGATGAATTAGAAGGTAGTGTACAGGCAACTGAAACTTCAAGAAAGCAGTACGAGCAAAAATTATCTCTTCTTAATGAGGAGAAAAGAGTTCTTAAAACTGAGTTAAATGCAATAACAAGTAAAAGAGATGATATTCATTTGTCGCTCTTAGTTGATGATGATTATAAGTTGCTGAATAGATTGAACACTGAAAAAGATGATTTATCTGGAAAGATTAGTAGTTATGATTCAGTCAATACTAAGATTGACGAGATTATCAAAGATGAATTTAGTCGTGCTAAATCGCTATTAAAGCAAGGTTATGTCTCAAAAGCGATTGATAAATTCTTGGAATATGAAAAAGAAGAACTTGATTTATTTAATATAAATGAGTTTGTTGATGTACTATCTGATTATTATTCATTTGTAATTAAGACACAAAACCAAGTGTCTGAAAAGAGAGTACATGAGGTTGTTAGAAAAGAAATTACAGAGGAAAACTTGGCTAAACTACATAAGGATATAAAGATACTCAATGAAAAGAAAGTACTTATTCCTAATGACGTTGTTGATTTTAGAGCCGAATTAGAGAAACAACTTATCGATAAAGGTCATAATACAACTCCTGTTATTTTGTGTGAAGTATTAGAAATAAATGACAAAAGATGGCAGAACGCAATTGAAGGGTATCTTGGAAAAGATAGATTCAACGTATTTGTAAATCCTAAGTATTTTAAAGATGCACTTAAAATATACAAAAAGATTAGAAAGAAATACAAAAGATTCTCTGTATCACTAGTTAACACAGAGAAACTATCAAAGTATGACAAGATAACTGATGGTAGTTTAGCTAGTGAGATAAGCACTACTTATAAATATGCAAGACTTTACATAAATTATCGTTTAAATAACTTAGCTATGTGCGAAAAAGTAGAAGATTTACCTAAACACAAGCAAGCAGTAACTCCAGATTGTATTATTTATTCAAGATACGTTGTTACTGAACTTAATAAAAAGAATTATGCAAGACTTTATATCGGTAGTGATGCTCATAAGAAACAATTAGATCAGGCGAATGAATTAATTGATAACGAGAAGAAAGCTCTTGTCGAACATAAGAAGAATATTACTAAGTTTGATGATTTAATTGAGATGCTAAGCATACATAATCTTAGTTATGTTAAAGACCGAATTGACATTAAGATTGAAACATTTACTAAAACTAAAACACTTGGTGAATTAAGCGAGACAATCTCAAGTTTAGAGAAGAGTACAGTTTCGGATAAAGAAACAATGATGAAGAAACTTGAAGAAGACTATGAAAAGGCAAATAGCCGATTAGAGCAGATAACAGAGGAAACCTCAGTTCTTTCTCACAAACTAAGTGAGTTAGTTACTGATGATGAAATTGCTAAAGAGATTTCTGAAGAGAAGCAAAAGTTGGCTGATTATGAAATAGAGATATCTGGTTTCATTAACGATGCTAAAAAAGAATACACAAGAATCGTTGAAGAAAACAAAGATAATAGATTCCTAAATAAGACTCTTGAACTGACTTTAAGAGATCGTGAGAAGGAGTTTACATCTGCACAAAATGATTTGATTCTTTTACAGAGATTCTATAACAGAAAATTTAACTTTGAAGGTACTGAGGGATTAGTTGGTATGGATGATTTCTTTGAAGAACAAAGAAGACTTAAAACATCTCATCTAGTACAATATGAAGAAAAAGTGTTTGAGTCAAAGAGACTGAGTGAAAGCGAACTAAAAGAGCACTTTGTATTCAGATTAAATGAATCTCTTCAAGAAGCTAAAACACAGTTTGAAGATTTGAATAAATCGTTAGAAAACATTAGATTTGGTAATGATGAGTATCAATTTGTGTTTAAGCCTAATCCAAGATTTAGTGAGTACTATGACATGTTAACAGATAGTGCAAACTTCATTGAGGACACTGAAGGATTCTCTAAGTCGTTCATTAAAAAGCACGGTAAAACATTGGATAAATTGATGGACTTCATTGTAAGAGAAGATATAAACGAAAACTTCTTAGAGGAAATTGTAGATTATAGAACATATATGGACTATGACATTAAGATTATCCATAGTGAAGGAAGCATAAGTTTATTATCAGAAATCTCACGTGAAAAGAGTGGTGGAGAAACTCAGATACCATACTATGTAGCTATGGCTTCTACGTTTATTAAAATATATCAATCAAACAATGTAAACTCTGATTCAATGGGAATTGTACTGTTTGATGAGGCATTTGATAAGATTGATAGTACGAGAACTGATGCTATGATGACTTTCCTAAGTAATTTAGGATTGCAAGTTATCATTTCAACTCCTCCTCAAAAAGTTGAGGATATCTATCCATTCGTCGATTCAACTATTGTAGTATCAAGACAAGGTGAGAAATCATGGATATTTGGACTTAACAAGGCTCAATTGGATGAAAAGTACAAAGAAGCTTAAGAAGGTGTATACCTTCTTTTTTTCTAAATAGTTTTGTATAATGAAATAGAGGTGATTTTATGATTATTGATAAAATATATTCAGATGGTTTGAAAAGAGAAGTTAAGATTTCTATTCTTCTACCAAATGATTACACCACGAAAAAGAAATATCCAGTACTTTATATGCACGATGGTCAAAACTTGTTTGATTCAGAAACTGCTACACACGGTGAAACATGGAGAGTCGAAGATGCACTGAAATACAAATTGCCCGAGATGATTGTAGTTGGTATGGATAGTGCTGAATGGCTTGATCGGTTAGATGAGTATAGTCCATACGTTAACTCCAGCTTAGTTGGAGAGCATCCGAGTATTACTAGGCCAGTTGGAGGTAAAGGGGATAAATATCTAGAATTTGTTGTTAATATTGTAAAACCAATGATTGATAAAAACTATAGCACTTTGCCAGATAGAGATAATACTGCAATTATGGGTAGTAGTTTAGGAGGGTTAATATCTCTTTATGCCGCAATCAATTACAATGATATTTTCAGTATGTATGGGTGTTTATCAAATGCTTTTTGGTTTGCGCTTGATGAACTGAAAAATGATATTGAAAAAGCTGATTTGTTAGGTGCTAGAATATACATGGATGCTGGAACCGATGAAGCAGATGAGAAGCGTTTAAAGGATGCATATTTATTTAGTAATAATGAAATATTTAAGACATTGTCAAATAGTAATGCTGAAGCGAATTATGCAATAATAAAAGATGGAACTCATAGAGAAGAGGAATGGGCACTTAGATTGCCAGGAGTGATAAAATGGTTATTTGGAGTAAATTACAATTGAAAAAGTTATTAGTACTATTAGTGCTTATTTTGGTGGCATGTGAAAAAGAGGAAATAGTTACAATTGAACCCATAGAACCTACAGTTTACTTGAATCATACTGATTATGATATGGCTGATACTTCGTCTGCCTTAAAAGAAATGGGAACTTGTTATGAGATATTTCCTATTTCGTTTGCTGATTCAGATGGTGATGGGTATGGAGATATTAACGGGATTATTGATAAATTGGATTACTTAGATAATTTAGGAATAGAATGTATATGGATAACTCCACTCACTGCTTCGCCTAGTTATCATAAATATGATGTCGTTGATTATTATACAGTTGATCCTATATTTGGAACGAATGAGGACTACTATAGATTATTAGATGAAACTGATAAATTAGGAATTAAAGTTCTGATGGATTTTGTCATCAATCACACGTCAAGTCAACATCAGTGGTTTATAGACAGTATGGATCCCGAGAGTGAATACAGAGAATATTATAGATGGTCCAATTTAGCAGATAAGAAGAACTATCCTTCATATGACGGATGGCATAGAGAAGGAGATTTATACTATTACGGGTCATTCTGGGATCAAATGCCAGATCTCAACTTAGATAATGCGACTGTTAGAGAAGAAATGATCAATATAGCAAAGTTCTGGGTGGAAAAAGGAATTGATGGCTTTAGGCTTGATGCTGCGAAACATTTTTTTGATGTTGATGAGTATCCAATGGGAACCAGTACTTTAACTCAAAGCATCCGTTTCCTCAAAGAATTTAATTATGAGATGAAACTCCTGAATGAGGATATAATTATACTTGCTGAAGTATGGAGTGATGCCTCAATAGTTGCTAAATATTATCAAGGAACTGATACATCATTTAATTTTGAGTTAGCAGAAGATATTATCAACACTATTAATAATGGTAACGATATTGGAATGGTGGATAACCTAATAAATACCGTAAATGAGATATCCGCGGTACGAGAGGATTATGTAGATAGTATATTTTTGACAAATCACGATCAGAATAGAGTAATATCGCGTTTGGGTGAAGATACTCAAAAAGCGAGGTTAGCAGCAAACATGTTATTTACACTTCCAGGTGTTTCTTGGATATATTATGGTGAAGAAGTTGGGATGAATGGAGCAACTAGACATGAGGATATAAGGCAGCCAATGATTTGGTCTGATGATTATCTTACTGAAGGTCATATTGATGGAATTGGGAATCTAAACACATATAATAAATCACTTGAAAGTGCGGATATTCAACTGAATAATCCAGAGTCAATGTATAATTTCTATAGGAATTTAATTGAATTAAAAACTGATGATGTTCTTAAATACGGAGACATTCAGTCAGTGGAAAAAGATAATAACAAACTAATTGTTTTTACAAGAACTTATCAAGACAAACATTACTTAGTTATTCATAGTGTTAGTATGATAGATCAAACTGTAAATATAGATTATTCTAATCTAATTTATTCATATAATGCATGGGAAGAAGAAAATGTAATTAAGCCATATGGAACGGTTGTTTTGGAAGTTGATAGTTTGAATATAGAAATAGGGCAGAGTTAATTAACTCTACCCTTTTTAATTGTAAATAAATATCCAATTAGAACTACCCCAAATATACTTGAAGCAATGATTACTCCTATGTTATTTGTGGGTTCAGCGTCTGTAGTTGTTGGTGGCATTATATCATCCATCACATACATAACTAATGTTTCATTTGGTTTAACCATTAGTGTACCGGTTACTTGTTCGATTGTATCAACTCCGGCAGTATCTCTATTAACCACAACATTCCAAGTTGCGTTTAGTAAAGAAATTTCCTTCTCTGAATTGTTGTTGTGAACAACCATTATCGTTTGCCAGTCATCTCCACCAGCATTATTCTTAATTAAGTATTGAACCAATCCACCCTGTTCCTCATCTATGAACTCAATGCCATTTTGTATTTCCTCTGCAGTTTCTAATCTAAATGCAGGATGGCTGTTTCTTAACTCAATTAAACCTTTGTAGTAATTGAATACATCGATGTTTTGTTCTTTAAGTGTCCAATCAAGTTGGTTAGTCCCGTCAGGAGACCGGTAACTATTATGGTCATATAATTCGTCGGCATCGCATTCCCCGTCAATGCATGGCTTTGTTCTCATGAAGTCAACTCCAGCATGCAGGAAACTTATTCCTTGTGATGTTAATACAATCGCATTTGCTTGTTTTTGCATATACGTTATCTCTGCTTCCGTTATGCTAGTTGTAGATAATTTTAATTTATCATAAAGTGTATTATTATCATGTGCTGTAACGTAGTTAACATTTTGAGATGGTGATATTGTATATGAGTTCATAAGTGGTATTGAGTCATGCTTTGATCCTGCTAGTATACCAATCATCAATTTATCATCCATAAAGTTATTTCCTTGAACGAAACCAATTGCTTCAGCATCGAACACTGAACCCTTAATACCATCTCTAGTTGCATCATTGAAGATTGCAATGTTTGGCATATCAGATAAAGTATCTTTACTTGCTGCTATACTACCATCAATAGAAGAACCTCCAGCATCCCATGGTTCACCATAAACTATGATTGATTCATCAATCTCATGCAATGCCTCAGCTACTTTGTTCATTGTTTCAACATCATGAAGTTTCATTAGGTCGAATCTAAAACCATCGATATGGTATTCACTTGCCCAATAGACAGTTGAGTCTACGATGTATTTTTGGAACATATATCGTTCACTTGCAGTTTCATTTCCTGTACCGGATCCATTGCTGAAGTTATCTCCATTCATTCTGTAATAGTATCCAGGGAATATTAAATTCCACTTAGAGTTAGCACTTAATCCGGTGTGATTATAAACAACATCCATTACAACTCTAAGTCCTGCATTATGGAATGCTTGTACCATTTCCTTAAACTCCGCTACTCGAACATCTCCATTATAAGGATCTGTTGAATATGAACCTTCTGGAGTGTTAAAGTTTTCAGGCATATATCCCCAGTTAAATATACCATCATTAATATCTTTGTATGTTTCATCATTCAATCTAGTTTCATCTACGATACCGTAATCGAATACTGGTAATAAATGGATCGTAGTTACACCTAACTCTTTTAAGTGATCTAATCCTGTAGTGATATCGTTATATTCGGTGCCTTCCATTGTAAGCCCTAAATACTTTCCTCTATACTCATCTGGTCCATTCCACGATGAGTGCGTTGTTAAATCTCGTACATGTAACTCGTATATAATTGAGTCTTGGTAATCGACTACGTTAGTAGGTCTTGAATCCTGACCCCATCCAATTGGATTAGTACTAGATAGATCGATTATCATACCTCTATCACCATTGACTCCAGTAGTAACTGCATATGGATCTACTACCTCATATGTTTGTCCATCATTATTAACAGTATATGTATAGTACTTTCCATCAAGATCCCCAGGTACTGTAACTTCCCATACACCTTTATCTAGTTTAGTCATTTCATAGGAAGCATATGGGATATCATCACCGGGTTGATTATCATAATCCTCAATGGATGAGTCGTGTCCGTAATTATACAGATTTAGATTAACTGCATCCAGTACTGGTGACCATAATCTAAAAGTAGTTGACTCATTCGTATAGATTGCCCCTAACTCTTCATCATATGCAAATTGATCATTAAAAGTATCAGTAGTATATAAACCACTTAATCCTATATCAATTGATACTATCTCACCAAAATCAATTTCTAATGTATATTCCTTATTTAGGTCAATAGGAGCTGCAACATCTAATCTTCTTGTTGTCCCTCCATCGTAAACTACTTCAATTGGGAACTCTGTATCATTTTCATAAATTTTTATTTTTTCTGTATCAGCGACAGCAGTTGCTGAAAACTCTATTGTGTTATCATCTATAAAATTAGCAGAAAAAATCTTATTTGATTTGTCAACCTCATTTAGTTCGTAGTACATTGTTTCATTTGCCTGTACTAGATAAACGTGAACATTTCCCTCTGCATCTGTATTACTCATATCGATGAAACGGTCAAAACTTATATCCTTCGCCCAGTCAGCTGTCCTTACAATGATTCCTATTGTCGTTGAATTAGCAAGATTAGTTTCATCTAAGTCGATTTCAGCATAGACACCAAAGTCATCTTCACCAGTGAAAGGATAAGCTCCATCTTCTGGTCCATCGGAATCGAGACTTTCTGGTTGGTGTGGCCAAATCCATAGATTCCACTCCTCATATGATTCATCGAATCTATAGTAGTGTACAAATAATTTTTCTCCCGCTGCACTTACACTGACAATAAATAATGTAAATAGCAATATTACTAATAATCTAACTTTCATATTAATACCTCCAAAAGTATATAAATATTTTATCATATATAATCTATGTGATAAAATTAAGAATAGGTGAAGATATGGAATGGTATAAAAAAGAAGTAGGATATCAAATTTATCCTAGAAGTTTTTTTGACTCAAATGGAGATGGAATTGGAGATCTCGTTGGGATAACAAAAAAGCTGAAATATCTAAAGAGTTTAGGTGTTGGGATAATTTGGCTAGGTCCGATTTACAAATCTCCAATGGATGATAACGGCTATGATGTAGCTGATTTTTATAATATAGATGAAGACTATGGAACTATTAAAGATTTGAGAAACTTAGTTGATAAGGCTCATAAGATGAATATAAGAGTAGTGATGGATTTGATTTTGAATCATACCTCCGATGAACACCCATGGTTTATTGAGTCGAGAAAATCAAAGGATAATAAGTATCGTGAATACTATATTTGGCAAAAGGGAAGAATTGTAGATAATATGGAAGTAGAGCCAACTAATTGGGCATCATTTTTTCATGGTAGCGCTTGGAAAAAAGATAAACTGACAGGTGAATATTATATGAAAATCTTCTCTGACAAGATGCCAGATTTAAACTGGAAATCAGAAGCGCTTCGCAAAGATATGCATAAAATGATTAAGTTTTGGTGTGACTTTGGGATTGATGGTTTTAGAGTAGATGCTGTTGCTCATCTTGATAGAGATGAGTTTACTGACTCTGTTGGTGAAGGTAAATATATCGGTGATTGGAAAAGGTTTTCTAATTTACGGAAGGTATATGATTATCTTGAGGAAATAAATGAAAAAGTACTAAGTAAATATGATTGCTTTACTGTCGGAGAAGTAGGTGGTGGAGCAAGTTTAGAAGATGCTCTTAAATATGTAGCGTACGATCATAATAGATTGAATATGGTATTTACATTTGATCATAACTGGAGAAATGATGGATTCAATTCATTCAGAGATGAGTTTATGGGTGAAATTGATCTATTAGCATTAAAAGAAGATTTTGCTAGATTTCAAAAAGGACTATACGGAAAAGCTTGGCATGCTCTTTACTGGTTGAATCATGATCATCCAAGAGTAATGAGCCAGTACGGTGATGTTGCAGAACATAAATTATCAGCGAAAATGCTCGCAACATTACTTTATTTTATGAGAGGAACTCCTTTCATCTATAATGGTGAGGAGATTGGAATGACAAATGGAGACTTTGAGTCAATAGATGATTTTAGAGATTTACCAACAATCAAGAACTATCACCAGCAATTGAAAAGACATCCTGAAAAACATGTCTTAACTCATATTAAGACAGTATCAAGAGATAACTCCAGAACACCTATGCAATGGGATAAAACCGAGAATGCCGGCTTTAGTGAAGGTACTCCTTGGATTAAGGTTAATCAGAATTATAAGTGGCTCAATGTAAAAAGTCAACTAAAGGATTTTGATTCTATATGGCATTATTATAAAAAAATAATCAAGATGAGGAAACTGTTTATTGACACAGTCGTTGATGGTACGTTTGAAATGGTTGATGCCTCAAATGATAAAGTATTTAGCTATATTAGAAAGGGTTCTAAGAGATTGTTAATCGTTTGTAATTTCACAAATGAGGATTTTGACTATGATATCAATATGCCAGTAAAACATATAATCTTAGGAAACTATAGAAAACATAAGCCTAACAAGCTTAGAAAATATGAAGCAATTGTATTGGAGTTAGAAGATGAGTAGGAAAGTATATGTATACGGAAACATTAATAACGATGAACTAGTAGAGATATTCACTTCATCAAATACTGGAATAATCGATAAATCCATTGATGGAGATGTGATTGTTTTTACTGATGATTCATATGATTTTGATTACAGTAACTTGAGGGATCTAATTGAAAGTGATTATTATGAGTCTCTAACAATTATAATTGGTGGAAAAGGATTAGTTGATGAGATAAAGAACATACCAAGTGATGTATATGATTATCCGGGTTACTTACTTTACTTGATTCAGAATAAGTTGTATGAAAAGTGTCCGAACATTAAAAAGATGATTGACTATGAAATGATGCATACTATAAAGACATATCTTAATAACGATATGAATATTACTGTAACGGCAAAAGAGCTATTCGTACATCGAAATACACTTAACTATAGACTTGATAAGTTTCATAAAGAATTTGATATTGATTTAAGAACTTTTAAAGGATGTTTTGCTCTTTATACACTTCTAAATTTTGTGCAATATGACAGTTAATTATTTGCTCTATGTTTGATATCCTTTAATGGATAGGAGGTATTTATGGCTACGTTAAGTTTTAGAAAAGTAAATAAGGTATATCCGAATGGAGTACAAGCAGTATTTGACTTTGATTTAGAAGTTTATGATAAGGAATTTATTATTTTTGTTGGACCTTCTGGATGTGGTAAATCAACAACACTAAGAATGGTTGCTGGTCTTGAAGAGATTACAGATGGTGAGTTATATATTGATGATAGATTAATCAATAATGTTGCTCCAAAAGATCGTGACATTGCAATGGTATTCCAAAACTATGCACTGTATCCACATATGACAGTTTATGACAATATGGCATTTGGATTGAAGTTGCGTAAAATGGATAAACAAGTTATCGATGAGAAAGTGAAGAATGCTGCTGAGATTTTGGGACTTCTTGATTATTTAGATCGCAAACCAAAAGCATTATCGGGTGGACAACGCCAAAGAGTTGCTTTAGGAAGAGCAATAGTTAGAAATGCAAAAGTATTCTTAATGGATGAACCATTAAGTAACCTTGATGCTAAGTTGCGCGTTCAAATGCGTGCAGAAATTGGTAAATTACATTCCCAATTGGAGACTACAACAATTTATGTAACACATGACCAAGTTGAAGCAATGACAATGGCAAGTAGAATCGTTGTTATGAAGGACGGATTAATCCAACAAGTTGGTGCACCTAAGGAAATTTATGACTATCCAGCAAACGTATTTGTAGGATCGTTTATCGGAACACCACCTATGAACTTCATTATGGGGAAAATTGAGGGAGATAAATTTATTAGTGAAAATATTGAAATTAAACTTCCTAAGCAGAAACTTTCGGAATTAGATCGTTTAGGTTATTTAGGTAAAGAACTATACATTGGTGTAAGACCTGAGCATGTTTTCGATGAGCAAAGTTCAGAGCAAGTTATTAATGTAGATGTAAATCTAGTTGAGTTGATTGGTGCTGAATCAATTATTCACTCATCAGTTAATGATATTAATATTGTTGCGAAGGTTGGAGCTAGAACAGATATTAAACTTGGCGATAAAATTGCATTGTCATTTGATATGAACAAGGCTCACTTCTTTGACAAAGAAACCGAAGTAAGATTAGATATTAAGAAATAGGGACGATGTCCCTTTTTTTTATACAATTTCTGAAAGGATATAACATTATGAAATATTACGTTAAGAGAGTTTATGAGGGAACACTTATTGTAGGAAGTGAGGATATATTTATAAAGGACTCAATATCCAAATACTTCAATTCATTATGCATAGGTAACTTCTCAACTTTCGATGGAAGAATTAACGCACTAAAGAACAGGTATGGGTATAAGACGTTAACTCCGCTATATGTGAGTAGCGACTTAATTTTCTTTCCTACAATGAGTCCAAGAAACTATGATTGTCTATGGATAAATTATTTTGCGGTTAAGGAAATAAGAGATGAAGAAGTTGTATTAGTCAATGAAGAAATTATTGAAGTTAAGCAGTCAGTACTAAAAATGCAGTTTAAAAGGTTTGAGGAAATCGTTTTCTAAATGAATTATTTTCTATGCGTGATATAATTTATTTGGAGGATTATTATGAAAAGAAATATCAGAGATTTTGATTTTAAAGGGAAAAAGGTACTGGTTAGAGTTGATTTTAATGTACCTATGAAAGATGGAGTAATTACTGATAAAAATAGGATAGCATCTGCTATCCCAACTATACTCAATATTGCAGACGCTGGTGGTAAAGTGATTTTGTTTTCTCATTTAGGTCGTATTAAAGAAGAAAAGGACAAACAAGGAAAATCACTTGAAGTAGTTGCAAATAGTTTAGCTGAACTTATTGATAGAGATGTATTATTCATTCCTGAAACAAGAGGAGAAAAGTTAGAGAACGCAATAAATTCTCTTAATAATGGAAGTATCCTAATGTTTGAAAATACTCGTTTTGAGGATCTAAACGGAAAAGCTGAAAGCAAGAACAATCCTGAATTAGGTAAGTACTGGGCTTCTTTAGGAGATATTTTTATTAATGATGCGTTTGGTACTGCTCATAGATCTCACGCATCAAATGTAGGGATTGCCAGTAATATCTTAGAATCTGGTATTGGGTTCCTACTTGAGAAAGAAGTGGAGTTTCTGGGAGAAGCCGTGGATAATCCAAAAAGACCGTTTGTGGCAATTCTAGGTGGAGCAAAGGTATCAGATAAGATAGATGTAATTGAGAGACTACTGAAGACCGCCGATAAAATTCTTATTGGAGGTGGAATGGCATATACATTCCTGAAAGCAAAAGGTGAGAATATTGGGAAGTCATTGTTAGAAGATGAAAAAATTGATTATGCAAAGGAAATGTTATCTCGTGGAAAAGACAAAATAGTTTTACCAGTTGATTCTATTTTTGCATCTAGTTTTACTGAAGACAGCAAGGCAAGAATCGCAACTACAAGTACGGTGAAAGATTTTGAATTAGGTCTTGATATTGGACCAGCTACAGTCGAACTATTTAGAAACAATTTACTTGATGCGAAAACAGTTGTATGGAATGGACCAATGGGTGTATTTGAGTGGGAACAATATAAAGAAGGAACTATCGCAATTTGTGATACACTGGCAGATTTAGATGCACTTACAATTATTGGTGGTGGAGATAGTGCAGCAGCTGCAATTAGATTTGGGTATGCTGATAAAATGAGTCACATCTCGACTGGTGGTGGAGCGAGCCTTCAATATTTAGAAGGAAAGCCACTTCCTGGATTAGAGGCTATTCAAGATAAATAAACTTGCCTATTAATGAATATTGTATATAATAAATATGGTAATAAAGAATTACCTAGGAGGTTTAAATGAGAATTCCAATTATTGCTGGTAACTGGAAAATGAATAAGACTAGGGATGAAGCACTTAAGTTTATTTATGAAACAAATAGAAGTGTTCCCAATCCATCTGTAGTGGAAACTGTAGTTTTCGCACAAGCTATTCATTTGCGTTGCTTAGTAAAAAGACAAGGGGAGAATTTGAGAATAGGTGCTCAGAATGTTCACTATGAAGATAGTGGAGCGTTTACGGGTGAATTGTCTCCAATCGCTTTAAGGGAAATTGGTGTTAGCTATTGTTTAATTGGACACAGTGAAAGAAGAAGTTATTATAACGAAACAGACGAAGCAGTTAATAAGAAAATCCATGCTGCTCTTAAATACAATCTAAAACCAATCGTATGTGTAGGTGAAGTGCTTTCTGAAAGAGAAAACGGGGAAACGTTACAAGTTGTAGATAGACAGGTTAAAATTGCGTTAAAGGGTTTAGCAGTTGACCAATTAGAAGGAATAACAATTGCCTACGAGCCAGTATGGGCAATTGGAACAGGTAAAACTGCAACTCCGGGAATGGCGAATGAAACTTGTGGAGATATTAGAGGAATAATCGCTAATCTTTACTCAAAGAATATTGCAGATAGTGTTCGCATATTATATGGAGGAAGTGTTAATCCTAATAATATTAAGGATCTTATGAATGAAGAACACATTGATGGCGCATTAATTGGTGGAGCTTCTTTAATAGAAAAAGCATATTTAGAAATGGTTAATATCGCAAAAGAAGCATAATTTGCTTCTTTTTTGTTATAATTATGTCGAGGTAAATTATGAGGAAAATATTAATTGGAAAAATCGTTAATACGTTTGGTTTAAAGGGTGAACTTAAAATAATGTCAGATTCTGATTTTAAAATGCAAAGGTTTGAGATAGGCAATACTCTTTTAATTGATAACGAGGAATACATTGTAAAAACATATCGTAAGCACAAGGGATTTGATATTGTGAGCTTCGAAAAATACCAAGATATTAATATTGCTGAGAAACTGAAGGGAAAAGATGTATATGCATATCAGTTGGAGAGTGACTTAGGGGAAGATGAATACTATTTTTATGAACTAGAAGGAATGGAAGTAGTTGAGAATGAGGTAATTGGTATAGTAAAAGAAGTAAGATCCAATCCAGGAAATTCAATTCTTGTAGTTGATGTTAATGGTAATAACAAACTAATACCATTCGTTGATGAGTTCATTCTAGATGTGGATAAGAAGAACAAAGTTATTAAAATTAAATCAATTGAGGGATTATTATGAGAATAGATATATTAACTTTATTTCCAAAGATGTATAATGGTTTTCTTTCAGAATCCATTATTGGTAAGGCAATAAGTGATGAACTAATTCAAGTTAATTTAATTGATTTTAGGGAGTACTCGACAAACAAACATAAGAAGGTTGATGACTATCCATATGGTGGTGGACAAGGAATGGTTCTATGTGTTGAGCCAGTTTATATGGCCTTAAAAGATATTGATGGTTGTGATGAAGCATTGAAAATTCTATTAACTCCTCAGGGGGAAAAACATTCACAAACCAAGGCTATTGAATTATCAACTATCGAACACATTATTATGATATGTGGTCATTATGAGGGGTTTGATGAGAGAATAAGAGAACTCGTTGATATTGAGATAAGTATAGGCGATTATGTGATAACAGGAGGAGAGCTTGCTAGTATGGTATTAATCGACAGTATAGCAAGAAATATCAGGGGAGTACTTGGTAATGCTGAATCAGTTGATGATTCGTTCTCAGATGGAATCTTAGAAGGCCCTCAATATACTAGACCAGAGGAATTTATAGGCATGCGAGTTCCAGATGTGCTATTGAGTGGACATCATAAAAACATTATGGAATACAGAGAGAGAGAAGCTATAAAGCGAACACTGGAAAGAAGACCAGACTTACTAAACAATTTAGATAAGAGGCAGCTAAAAATACTTGCGGGATTGATGAAAGATAATTAGATTATTTCCTTGATTATTGATTTCTATTGTGTTATTATTTTTAGGCAGTAAAAAAGGTGTTCCGCTGGTCGGATGGTTATGAACACTGGTTATAAGAGGAGAGAAAAATGAGTCAGAAATTAATCAGTGAATTGACACAAGAGTACATTAGGACTGACGTTCCAGAGTTTAGACCTGGAGATACTGTAAAAGTCAGCGTAAAAATCAAAGAGGGTAACCGCGAACGTATCCAGGTATTTGAAGGACTAGTTATGAAGAGACAAAGCGGTGGGATCAGTGAAACATTTACAGTAAGAAAAGTATCTTACGGTGTAGGTGTTGAAAGAACATTCCCAGTACATTCACCTTCTATTGAAAGTATTCAAGTTGTACGTCGTGGTAAAGTTCGTAGAGCAAAACTTAATTACATTCGTAAATTATCTGCGAAAGCTGGACGTATTAAAGAACGTCGATAAGAAAATGCACATTGGTGCATTTTTTTTATAGAATAATGTTAGTAGCATGTAAATATTAGAATGGGACATATATGAGGAATAAAACATTTAGCAACTTATTTGAAATTGATGAATTGATAGTCGATAGATTTATGTGTGGATACACAGAAGTATTGATTATTGAAACCTACAATTGCTTTAGGCTAATTAATGATGTCAGTATGATTCTTACCGATGTAATTTTCACATTATCTGCTACTATAGATGAGCCATACTTGATTACTCATTTTGACGAGAAATTGATTATCACAATTATTGAAATTTGAGCCAAATAATAAGCCAATATACTATGTGTGAAAGGGTTTACATAAATGTCTAATCATAGTATACTTTATGTATAGATAGGAGTGATAATATGTTAGTAGAAGTTGTTGGCAAAAATGGACTTGAGATTACTGATGCAATCAAAACATTTGCGGAAGAGAAGATGGGTAAACTTGAGAAATTCTTCAATTATCGCGACGAATTGAGAGTTAGAGTTCTTTGTAAAGTGTATAACGATCATCACAAAGTTGAAGTAACGATTCCGTCAAAACATTTTACTCTTCGTACAGAGACGTCTGATCGAGACATCTATGCAGCAATTGATTTATCTGTTGATAAGTTAGAACGTCAAATTAGAAAGTTCAAGACGAAAGTAAATAAGATCTTAAAGGATCGTGAAGGAATTGCTGAATTTTTCGCAAAAGAAATGGAGAAAGAATCAAAAACACCTTCAAAAACTGAAGTGGTTAGAATTAAGTCTTATGACTTAACTCCAATGAATTTGAAAGAGGCAATTGACCAAATGGAAATGATCGATCATGATTTCTTCATATTCCTTGATGAGGCTACTCTCAAGGTAAACGTATTGTATGTAAGAGAAGATGGAAATTACGCATTGATTGAGACAAATTAGGCTGTATTTTACAGCCTTTTATTTTGGTGCTTTTCTTGTATATTGTATTTATAAGTGATATTATTTAAGGTGGTATTATTGAAAAGTAATTTATCAAATTTGGATAATATTACTACTAGGAGGCAAAGATGTTAAGGAAATTATTTGACCCTTCAATAAAAGAATTGAAGGATTCGGAAAAAGTTGCAGATCAAGTTTTGGCACTTGAAACGAAATATAGAGAGTTTTCTGACGATGAACTTAAAAACATGACTAATTTATTCAAAGATCAGATTTCTAATGGAGAATCTCTTGATGATATTTTAGTAGATGCATTTGCAGTGTGTAGAGAAGCTGCATATCGTGTTACTGGTGAATTGGCGTATAAAGTTCAGGTTATGGGAGCTTATGTGTTACATGGTGGGAATATTGCAGAGATGAAGACCGGTGAAGGTAAAACTTTGACAGGAGTTTTGGTTGCCTATTTAAATGCTTTAAGTGGTAAAGGTGTACATATTATAACTGTTAATGAGTATTTAGCTTCTCGTGAAACTGAGGGTCAGTATGGACAAGTATATTTGTACTTGGGATTAACTTTGGGACTTAATATAAGAGCCCTTTCTAAAGCTGAAAAGCGTGAGGCTTACGCGACTGATATAATGTATTCAACAAACTCGGAGATAGGATTTGATTACTTAAGAGATCACATGGTTATTTATAAGAAGGATATGGTTCAAAGACCACTTAACTATGCAATTATTGATGAGGTCGATTCAATTTTAGTTGATGAGGCGAGAACTCCTCTAATAATTTCTGGTGGTCAAAAACGTACTCAAAGTTTATACAAGCAGGCTGATATGGCAGTCAAGGGACTTCGAGAAGATAGAGATTTTGAAATTGATATTAAGACTAAGTCGATTCAGCTTACTGATGAGGGAATGAGTAAGTTAGAGAAGACATTCGGCATTGAGAATTTATATGATCTTAAATTTGTTAGTTTAGTTCACAGAATCAACAATGCTTTAAGAGCTAACTTCATCATGAGTAAGGATGTTGATTATGTAGTTCAAGAAGGTGCGGTTGTTATCGTTGATCAATTTACTGGACGCTTAATGCAAGGTCGTCAGTTCAGCGATGGGTTACACCAAGCACTTGAGGCTAAAGAGAATGTTGAGGTTAAAAGAGAAACAACAACAATGGCTACCATAACATATCAGAATTTCTTCCGTATGTATAAGAAGTTATCTGGTATGACAGGTACCGCAAAAACCGAAGAAGAAGAGTTTAGAAATATCTATAACATGTATGTTGTTGAGATACCTACTAATAGACCAATCGTAAGACAAGACATGCCTGATTTGCTTTTTGCCACTATGGAGGCGAAGTATAAGGCGATTGCTAAAGACATAAAGGAAAGATACGATAAAGGACAACCAATACTTGTGGGTACAGTTTCAATCGAGACAAGTGAATTGCTATCAAGGTTACTAAAGAAGTATGGTGTAAGACATGATGTATTAAATGCCAAACAGCATGAAAGAGAAGCGGATATTGTTTTAAATGCTGGACAAAAAGGGTCAGTTACAATTGCTACTAATATGGCTGGTCGTGGTACTGATATCAAATTAGGTGAGGGAGTAGTTGAACTTGGAGGTCTAGCAGTTATAGGAACTGAAAGACATGAGGCACGAAGAATTGACAATCAGCTTAGAGGTCGTTCTGGTAGACAGGGGGACCCGGGATATACAAGATTTTATTTATCTGCGGAAGATGAACTGATGCTACGATTTGGTGGTGACAGGTTTAAGATGATGGTGAGCAGACTGGCAGGTACTGGTGACAGTGAAAAACCAATTGAATCAAAACTTATTTCACGTACAGTTGAATCAGCGCAAAAGAGAATAGAGGGTAATAACTTTGATACTCGTAAGACTATTTTGCAGTATGACCAAGTTATTAGTAAGCAAAGAGAAGTTATTTATAAGCAAAGAGAAGATATTTTGATTGAAGAAGATATTGACGCTATTGTGTTTGGTATGATTGATAATTTTATTCAAGATACTGTATACTCGTATAATACTGAAAATGGTTACGATTACGAGAGTTTAGTGAAATCGCTTAATGGAGATCTTTTCATGCCTGATACACTCGCAGTTGAAGATGTTAGTGGGAAAGAGGTTAATGAGGTTGCGGATATTCTAAGTGATATTATCACTGATACAATAAAGAGGAAAAGTAGTAAATTTCCTGAGGATGTTTACAATGAGTTCTTAAAAGTAGTAACGTTGAGAGTGGTTGATACATATTGGGTTGAGCACATTGACCAGATGAGTGCACTGCGCCAAAGTATTAGATTGCAGGCATATGCTCAAGTAAATCCATTAAGAGAATATCAAAACATTGGTTTCCAAATGTATGAAGATATGCTAAGTAGTATTTCAAGGGATGTAACAAAGTTCATTTTAAGAGCTGAAGTTAGAAATAACTTGGAGAGAGAGCAGGTAGCGAAACCTACAAGAGAAATTTCCGGTAAAGAAGATCAATCAAAAAAACAACCGGTTAAGAGTGATAAAGTTGGAAGAAATGATCCGTGTCCTTGTGGGTCAGGGAAGAAGTACAAACACTGTCACGGACGCTAATAACGGGAGGTATTTATGGAAAAGTATGAAATTACGAAATATATGAATACCTTTAATGAGAAAATCGAGTCGTTCAAGGTAATTTTGAACTTGGATGATTTGCATATCAAAATTAAGAATCTTGAATCAGATATGAGTAGCCCTAATTTTTGGGATGATAATACAAAGGCTAAAAGAGTAGTATCTGAACTGAATAAACTTAAACAGAAAGTTAGTAAAGTAGAAGAAGTCATCAAACTATTTGAGGAACTTAATGAGTTCATCGGAATGGATGATGACTCTTTGTCTGCAGACATCGAAAATCAAATAGGTGTTCTAGAAGATATGATAGATAAGTTTGAAATTGATATCTTACTTGCTGGTAAGTACGATTCACAAAATGCTATATTAGATATTCACCCCGGAGCGGGAGGAACAGAAAGTCAGGATTGGGCTGAAATGCTTTACTCAATGTATCTAAGGTTTTGTGAAAGAAAGTCATATAAGGTTGAAGTACTAGATTACCAAAACGGAGAAGAAGCTGGTATCAAGAGTGTTTCGATTATGATAAGTGGTGAAGATGTGTATGGTAACCTAAAATCCGAGGTAGGTGTTCATAGATTAGTTAGAATATCACCATTTGATTCTAACTCTCGAAGGCATACTTCATTTGCATCAGTAGATCTAACTCCAGATTTAGATGAAGCAGAAGACGTTGAGATAAATGAAGATGATCTGAGAATTGATACTTTTAGGGCCAGCGGAGCTGGAGGGCAGCATGTTAATACAACAGATTCAGCAGTTAGGATTAAACATATTCCATCGGGGATTGTTGTTAGCTGTCAATCACAAAGGTCTCAATTAGCTAATAGAAAAAAGGCTATTGATTTGTTGCGTGTTAAACTAATGAAAGAAAAACAACTAGAATTTGAAGCAACCCTAAAAGATATTGGAGGAGACAAACTAGAGATTGGATGGGGAAGCCAAATAAGATCATATGTGCTACATCCTTATTCACTTGTAAAAGATCATCGAACAAACTACGAACATACAAATCCTCAAAAAGTTCTTCAAGGAGAACTTGAGGGATTTATAAACGAATATTTGAGATATAAGGCAAAGAAATGAAAGTAAGAGTAAAGGAATATTTATTAATCACAATTGGTGTATTGTTAATGGGGATTGGTTTCCATTTCTTTAATGTACCTTATAATTTAGTTATTGGTGGTGTTTCAGGTATTGGTATTATCTTAAAAGACATTATTGATATAAATCCAGCAATAGTAATATTTGCGCTAAATATTATGTTTCTAATAATAGGACTAATTGTATTCGGAAAGAGATTCTTTGTTAAAACAGTTTATGGATCTTTGCTATTTCCGCTTGCGATTTACCTTGCCGAAACATTGGATATCGCATATGGATTATCTCCTTTAACAGATGATGTGTTGCTTGCTGTTGCATTTGGTTCTTTGATGATAGGATTTGGTTTGGGAATCGTACTGCGCTTTGGAGGAACAACCGGTGGAATGGATATCCCTCAGAAAATAGTTCATCAATATTTGAAGATACCTTTTTCAACTGTGATTTATATTGTCGATGGATTAATTATCGTTGCAGGTACGATAGTGTTTGGTATTGAAATCGGATTGTATTCATTACTAAGTATGTTATTAATTGGTAAATTCATTGACGTTGTTTTACTTGGAGGAAAGAACAGAAAAAGTGTTTATATTATTACTGATCATCCAATTGATATGAAGACTGGTATATATAATTCTATTCAAAGAGGAGTTACCGAGGTTCCGATAATAGGAGGATTTTCTCAAGATGACAAGACAATGTTGCTTTGCGTTGTGCAGAATAGAGAGTATTATGGATTGCTAAAGATAATCAATTCTGTTGACGATAAGGCATTTGTATTTGTTAATAATTCAAGTGAAGTTTTGGGAGAAGGTTTTTATGGTGAAAATTAAATCGTTATCTAAAAAAGGTAGTAAATATCTTATCAATACAGGAGATGTTGAGCATAAGGTTACTGAGGAAACGATGATTAGATTTTCCATTACTAAAGGGAAGGAATTTACTGAGGAGGAGTTTAAAAGTATTCTTTCTTTTTCAAAGCAAAGCAACTATATAAATATGGCGTTAAGATATTTATCATTCAAGGATAGGTCAATTTATCAGATGAGAGAGTATCTTAATAAAAAAGAAGTTTCAAATGCAGATAAGCTTATAAAAATGTTACTCGATAAGGGTTACCTAAATGATTCGAGATTTGCTCAAAACATGTTTGAGCATATGTTTTCAAGTAGGAAGGGACCATTCAAGTTGAGAAGTGAACTTTTCAAGGCAAGAGTAGATGACGATATTACCTCTCATGTATTGTCTCAATATACATTTGAAATGCAAGTCGAAGTATTACTTGAGTTGATTGAGAAAGAGTTATCTAAACGAGTAAGAGATTCGTATAAATCGTATTTAAACAAGCTTAAAAAGCGATTTGTTTCATATGGGTTTAGTTTGGATGCGATTTCAATGGCAATCGATGAATCAAAGGATGACTTAGGAAACCTTGTTAATGAGGAGGAGAGTTTACTAAGAGATTATGAGAAGATAAAGTTCCAAAGTAAGCATAGGATCATTCAGAAATTGATGCAAAAAGGTTATAAGTATTCTGAAATACTGAAACTATTTGATGATTGACAAATTTATAATAAATGTTAGAATGATTATGCAATTGAATAATTCTTCGGGGCAGGGTGAAATTCCCGACCGGCGGTTATAGTCCGCGAACCAAATGGTTGATCTGGTGAAATTCCAGAACCGACAGTAAAGTCTGGATGGGAGAAGCATATATTTTTATTTATGGTGATGTCCGAAGAAGTTTGTTCTTGCGGATATTTTTTTATAGAGGAGAGTATATGAAAACAAAAGAATTAGTTACACTGTCTATTTTATCGGCACTGGGAGCAGTACTGATGATTGTGGAAATTCCATATCCACTGGTACCATTTTTAGCAATTGATTTAAGTGATGCAGTTGTGCTATTAGCATTCATCATTTATGGTTGGAAGCAGGCTGGTATTGTTGGAATACTAAAGGCAGTAATTCACATCATCGTAAAGAGTCCTGTTGGTCCAGCTGCAATTGGACAAATTACAGCGTTTATTGCTTCAATGAGTTATGTTTTTGGAATGTATATTTTCAAGGAAAAAATTAAATTCAATGATGTATTGTCTGCAATATTTACAGTATTGACTGTTACAGCAATACTAACTGTAGCAAATTATCTATTCATTACACCTATTTGGTTTGGTGGATTAACATTCCTTGATATAAAGGAATGGGTTACTCCCGAGAGTTTTGGATTATCAGTTGGAGGAGGTTACCTTGTAGCAATCGTCGCAGCGTATGTTCCTTTCAACCTTATCAAGGGAACAATAATAATGGCAACTTATCTTATTGTCAATCGATCTATAGGTGATGTATTAAGAAGAAGTCTATAAAAAAACTCTATTCTAAATAGAGTTTTTCTTTTCAATCACCTTTTTCAAGTACTTTAGGACTCCTTCATCATTATTAGATGAAGTGACATCCTTCGCTGATTTTTTTACGGTATCACGAGCATTTTCCATTGCTGCAGAGTAGTATCCGTATTCTAGTAGTTCGAAATCATTAGTTCCATCCCCAATTGTAATTGTGTTTCGTTTATCGATATTATAGTATTCTCTAATAACTTCAAGTGCAGTTGCTTTGTTTGCGTATGGAGTGAATAATTCAACAACTGTATAGTCTCTATCATGCCTCGAATACCAAATTCTGAATCCCAGTTTACCTCTATATTTGTCTTGAACATACTTCTCAAAACGGTCAACGATATGATTCCTTATAAAGAATACCGCGCCATTCAGAGGTTCATTTACATTTGTTTCAAAATCTCCTATTTGAAAAGTTTCAACATCCTGGTTAAGCCATTTTTCTAGTTTTTCATCTTTTCTAAATAGAAAAACCTTATCCTCAATCTCACAAAAAGCATTTACGATATCGTCTTTAAATTTTGTGAATGTGTCGGTGACGTTATGATAATCCATTTTAAAAGAATAACTAGGGAAAGTACTATCCTTCGGATTATGAAGTGCAGAACCGCTATAATTTGCGATGGGAGTATTAAGACCTAACTCATCATATACTGGTTTTGCAGTTCGATATGGGCGTCCAGTAAGTAGACAAATAATGTGCCCATCTCTCATTAGTTTTTGAATATAGGCTTTTGTATCATCAGTTATTACGTGATCATCGGTTATCAAAGTTCCATCGATATCTAATCCAATTAAGTATCTCATAATTACCTCCATATAAATAATAACATAACAGTGTTATGAAAGTTTTGGTTAGTTGTTAATATTAGTAGTTTACTGTATAATTTTACTAGGAGATAATATAATGTTTGAGACATGGGATTGGAGCAAAGTAATCGATATCTTTAACCTTTCAGCGTTCTTGTTTGGGATTTTATTGGGATTAATTATTGCAGGTGTATTTTATGCTCTTGCTGTTCTCAAGGCAATAGCAAAAAGTGAGAAGTTGATTCATAAAAAGCCCGAGACAACAAATGAACAAGAGTGCTTCCAAATAATTAAGCAAGCCCGAAAAGATTATCGTTCTAGAAAAAGAAGGAAATCAATGTCGGAGCGCTTTATTTTAGCAAGGGATTTGGCTGAAAGAATTGCCTATGATATAGCTAGACACCATTATCCAAACTCAAAACAGCCATTTCTAGAAATCTCAACATATGAAGTGTTGGAGACTCTTAAGTATATTACTATTAGGGTTGAAACAATACTTGCAAGAAAACCCTTAAGTCGATTAAAAGACATGAGTGGAGTACAGATATTGAGTATGTTTGAGTTTAAGGAAAAACTTGACAAGAATAAGACATTGGCTTTTGCTAAGAAGGCAAACGATTCATCAATAATGAAAGCTGCAAAGGGTGCAATGAGTGTACTGAGCCCCACATATTTTGTCAGAAGAACTGTTATAAATTCAACTATAAATTTATCTATTGATACCTTGTGCTTAGTGTTCATTAATATTGTTGGTGAAGAAGTATATAAACTTTATAGTAAACAACTATTCATAAAGAGTGATGTAGACAAACTATTAAAGGAGATTGATAAAGATGTTCAAGAGAAAGAAGAAAACTGATAAGATTCCAAACAAAAAGACTTTTTCAATTCCCGAGATTGATAGTAAGAAGAAAAAAAAATACAATCAATTTGTAAGTCCCTTCTTCGGAGACAAAGTAAAGGATGAACTGATCGTACCGAAAGGAACCTTGAAAGGGAACATCAATGAAAGATTTGATGATTTTCGTGCTGAGAAGAAAATCAAGGAAGAAGAAGGTAAGAGATATAAAGAGTTCGGTATTATGTCTACAAAAGAAGTAAAGGATATGATTAGTAGAAATCGCCCCAATATTGACAAAGGTAGTTATGAAACTATTCCCAAACCTGAGGAGGAGAAATCGGTTGAGGATGTTTCAATACCATTTGGATTAGGTAAGGATGAACCAATGCTAGAAGAAGAGAAGAAAGATTTGCTTGATGGTATTGAGTTTGATTCGATTCCTCCTGAAGATGAAGATGAACTTATTCCTGATGAGATTCTAAACTTCTTATTTAAAGAAGAAAAGGAAACTAAGGAAGAAGCATATGTGAATGACTTGCCAAAGAAGGTGAAAGAAACAAGACAAGAAACCTTGTTTGAAGAGAAACCTGTTATGGGTAGTAAGTATTCGCTTCCAAGTTTGGATTTACTTAAATATATCGATACGGCAAGCGATGAAAATGCCGACTATTTGGTTGAGCAGGAGAATATTATTAACAATACTTTGGAGCAATTTAAAGTTGGAGGTAAAGTAGTAAACTTCACCCATGGGCCAACTGTAACACAGTATGAAATTCAACTTGATAGCGGTGTAATGATTAGCAAATTAACCAATATTCAAAACAATATAAAGATGAATTTAGCTGCGATTGATATTAGAATTGAGGCACCTATCCCAGGTAAAAGCACTATTGGTATAGAAGTTCCTAATAAAGTCAAGAAATTGGTAAACTTTGGAAATTATATCACAGAAGATTTTTGCAAGAACTCTAAGTTGTTGGAAGTAATTTTAGGTGTTGATTTAGGAGGCAATGTAATAACTGCTGACATAAATAAAATGCCTCATGGGTTAATAGCTGGAGCAACAGGTAGTGGTAAATCAGTATGTATAGACACTATATTGATGAGTTTGCTATTTAAGGCAAGTCCCAAGGATTTAAGACTTATTTTGATAGATCCAAAGCGAGTAGGACTGGCCGCATATAATAAGATTCCCCATTTGGCATCACCTATTATTCACGACTCTAAGGTTGCGGCGCAATGTTTGAACTGGGCTGTTGATGAAATGGAGAGAAGATATAATTTACTTTATAGAGTAGAAGCTAGAGATTTAAAATCATATAATGAAAAGATTCGTGGTCGAAAAGATGAAGGATTTGATTATTTACCGAACATTGTAATAATAATTGAGGAGATGTCTGATTTGATGGCACAGTCATCAAGTGATGTTGAACTAGCTGTAATGCGTTTGGCTCAAAAGGCTCGTTCCGCTGGAATACATCTACTAGTTGCGACACAAAGACCATCAGTTGATGTTATTAGAGGTAATATCAAGTCTAATATACCAACTCGAATTGCCTTGAAGGTTGCATCGAATACCGATTCAATGACTATTATTGACTATGGTGGAGCTGAAAGTCTTTTAGGAAATGGAGATATGTTATTCTCATATGCTGGACTTCCACTTAAACGACTTCAAGGTGCGTTTGTATCTGATGAGGAGATAGATAAAGTAACTGGATTCTTAAATCGCTATGATAAAGATTATCTTTTCTCAACCGAAAGTTTAGTTGAGCAAGTAGAGAAAAAATCAACTTTAAGTGATTTAGATGATATATTCGTTGACGTAGCTAGATTTTGCATTGAAACAAATTATGCATCCATTAATAAGATACAAAAGGAATTTAACATTGGATACAATAGGGCAAGTGACTTATTTGAACAACTTGAGGAAAATGGAGTTGTTAGTTCACCGAACAGTAAGAACCCAAGAAAAGTAATGATGGATATGGAGACTTTCAATGGAAAATTCGGAAACTAATAAAACGCTAAAGAGGAAACTAAGAAATGCGATAATTATTGTTTTCGCATTTTCGATAGGCATTATAGTTGTTGATTTGCTTAATGTCTTGTTTATTCATAATCCCTTTAGGGAGATAATCTTATTTAATCTTTTTGAAAATGATTCTTTAATCCAAGTAAGAATTTGGCATGCGCTTATTTTTATCGCAAATATTGGATTGATTCTTAGTATACTATTGTTCTATTTAAAAGAGAAGATTTCTGATAGGAAGAAATTGGTTGAGATTTTTGATGTATCGTCTGTTATATGGATTTTCTTTACCGTATTTTATTTAGCTTCAATTATTATATGTTTTCCTGCTAGGGTCAGCGGTAGTAGTATGGAACCCAATTTCTACAGTAAGGATATTCTATTTGTTCGAAAGTCTAATGCAAAATTGGAACGATTTGATGTTGTTTTTATCAATATAACAAGTGAGAAATACATTATAAGTGATGATTACATCTTGAAGAGGATAATTGGATTACCAGGTGATACGGTAGAAGTTATAAACAATGATCTTTATATAAATGGGGAATTTATTGAAGAGGAGTTTGGATTAGGAAGTATTACAGATAATTTCACATATCACAAAGTTTGTTATTGGGTTGATAATCCTGAGTATTGTGAAAATGGAGTAATACCAGAAGGATATTATTTCGTCATGGGCGATAATAGATCTAATAGTACTGATTCTAGAATCATTGGTTTAATTGAGGAAGAAGATATATATGGAAAAATATCTTTTAACTTGTCAGGGGTGTTTAGATAATGAAAACTATCCAATGGTTTCCTGGACATATGCAGAAGGCCAGGAGGCTAATGAAAGAAAAGATTAACTTAATAGACATAATCTTTGAATTAGTAGATGCGAGAATTCCTTTCTCGAGTACTAATCCTTTTGTTTTGGATATAATCGGTACTAAACCAAAGATGGTTTTATTAAATAAAGCTGATAAGGCTGATCCATTAGTGACTGAAAAATGGATTAAGTACTTTAAAGATAATGGCATACCAGCAATACCGATAAATTCATTATCCGGTGATGGAGTTAGAAAAATAAGTGTTACCGCAAAAGAAGTATTGAAAGATAAAATCGATAGAGATAAAGAAAAAGGTTTGAAGGAAAAGGCGATTAGGGCAATGATAGTTGGAATACCAAATGTGGGCAAATCAACCCTAATAAACAGATTAGCGAAAAAGAAAGTAGCAAGGATTGGCGATAAGCCAGGAGTAACAAAAAGCCAACAGTGGATTAAAGTTGATGATAATCTAGAATTGCTTGACACACCAGGGATTTTATGGAACAAGTTTGAGGATAAGCAGATAGGATTTAATCTAGCTTTGACGGGAGCAATTAGAGATGAAATCCTACCAGTTGATGATGTATGTATATACGGAATAAATTACTTGAATCGAAATTATCCAGACGCGATTTCAAATCGTTTTAAAACTGCTTCAATGGACGCTATTGAAGTGTTAGATTCAATTGGGAAATTGAGAGGATGTATTAGAGGCGGAGAAGTTGATTACGAAAGAGTATATACGATTTTTTTGAATGAACTTCGTGGTGGACAGTTGGGAAGGCTATCATTTGAAGTACCAAATTGAGAAGAACCTAACCCGTCAAGGATATAAAAAGATCGCAGGTGTTGATGAAGTGGGTAGAGGACCTTTGGCAGGACCCGTTGTTGCTTGTGCTGTTGTTTTACATAAAAGAATTACAGGGTTGAATGATTCTAAGAAATTGTCAGATAGAAAAAGAAGAATCCTCTTTGCTCAAATTATGGAAAAAGCCGATGTAACTTTTAAGTTTGTTTGGCCAGAAGAGATTGATGAGATAAATATATTGGAAGCAACAAAGAAGGCTATGAGACACTGTATTAATAGTATTGATCATGATTATGTTTTAATTGATGCAGTTGATCTAAAGATTGAGAAATCGCAAAGTATAATCAAGGGTGATGAATTGAGTGCAAGTATTGCTGCTGCTAGTATTGTGGCCAAAGTTATGAGAGATAATTATATGATTAAATTAGATAGAAAGTATCCGGAATATGACTTTAAAAACAATAAGGGATATGGTACAAAGAAGCACTTAGTTGCTTTAGATAAGTATGGAGCAATACCCAAAATACATAGATACACATTCCATCCAGTTTCAATGGTTAATCAGATTAAATTTGATTTTTAGAGAAATAATTTCATATGGAAGAAACATAAGATTGCCGAACGGCAATTTTTATTTTTACTTGATTTTTTTTGAATAAAGGTTTACATTTGTTATTGTGTACTTAAAAGAAGGAGCAAACAATGAAAACTAGAAAACTAACATATTCGGCAATTTTATTAGTAATCGCAATAGTACTACCTTTTTTGACTGGACAAATTCCAGAGATTGGCCAAGCTCTATTACCAATGCATATCCCAATATTACTTTGTGGTTTTATATGTGGATGGAGAAATGGTTTAATCATAGGAATTATTGCACCAATTCTAAGAAGTGTTCTATTTGGCATGCCACCTATGTTTCCCATAGCATTGTCTATGTCAATTGAGTTAGGAATGTATGGACTGATAGCTGGACTATTCTACAGTATGTTGCCAAAAAATAATACGAGTATTTATACTTCACTTATCGTAGCTATGTTGTTTGGAAGAATGGCATGGGGAATGAGTATGATGTTGATGATGTCTATGACTGGAGGAACGTTTACTTTTGGTGCTTTCATAACAGCAGCTTTTGTAAGTTCTATACCTGGAATTATTTTACAATTGATTCTAATTCCGATCATCGTTATCTCTTTAAAAAATCATATTGTTTTAGTAAGTTCCCATCAAGAGTAAATGTATAATAGTTGACAATAAACTTATTTGACATTATAAATAAGGTGCTAGAGAGGTATTAAAAATGAAAGTTGTAATTGTTGAATCGCCTGCTAAGGCGACTACGATTGAGAGATACTTAGGTGATAATTATAAAGTTCTATCAAGTGTAGGACATATTAGAGATCTTGCTATATCTGGTCCTGGTGGATTAGGAGTAGATGTGGAGAATGATTTTGAACCAAAGTATGTAACAATCAAAGGAAAACAAAAAGTAATTAAGGAATTGAAAAATGCTACTAAGGATGCTGAATTAATTTATTTAGCAACTGACCCGGATAGAGAAGGGGAAGCAATTAGTTGGCACATTTTTGATGCTTTAGATTTAAATAGTGATACAACAGAACGAGTTGTATTTAATGAGATTACAAAGAATGCTGTTGTTAATGCAATTGATAATCCAAGAAAAATAAATATGGACCTGGTAAGATCACAAGAGACTAGGAGAATTTTAGATAGAATTATTGGATTTAAATTGTCAAACTTACTTCAAAGAAAAATTAAGTCTAAGTCGGCTGGAAGAGTACAAAGTGTTGCATTAAAACTTGTTGTTGATCTAGAAAAGAAAATACTAGCTTTTATTCCTGAGGAGTATTGGGAAGTATTTATTGAAGGTTCTAATTGGGAAGCAAAACTGGATAAGTATAAGAATAAAAAACTAAAGATTGAAAATCAATCGCAAGTTGAGAATATTATCAATGATTTATCTAATGACTATATCATTTCAGATATCAAAAAAACAGATAAACCAAAGAAATCTCCTTTACCGTTTATTACATCAACTTTGCAACAAGTAGCCTCATCTAAATATGGTTATGGGGCAAGAAGAACAATGATGATCGCCCAAAAACTATATGAAGGTATTGAAGTTAATGGTGATGTTGTTGGATTGATTACTTATATGCGTACTGATTCAACAAGGCTAAGTAATGATTTCATCCAGGCTGGTAAAAGTTACATTGAACGTGAATATGGAGAAGGATACTTCAAGTCGTTCAAAATGAAAAAATCTAAGAATGCGCAAGATGCACATGAGGCAATCAGACCCACGTTTATTGAGAATCATCCTGATAAAATCAAATCATCTTTGACAAAGGAACAATACAATTTGTATAGCCTGATTTATAATAGAGCAATCGCAGCACTAATGAAGGATGCTATATTTGAGGAAACTATTATTAGCATAAAGAATGGTGACTATTTATTCAAAGCAAGTGGGAAATTACTTAAGTATGATGGATATACAAAAGTTTACGATGTTGGCCTTGAAAAAGATAAATTGTTACCTAGGCTTGATCTAGGTAAGATAAGCATCAATAAATTACGAAAAGAACAAAAATTTACTAACCCACCTAAGAGATTTACAGAAGCAAGGTTAATTAAAAAGATGGAGGAGTTAGGAATTGGTAGACCGAGTACGTATGCTCAAACGATGGAAACATTGAAAAGAAGAAATTATGTTATTGTGGAAGCCAAGAAGTTTATACCTACAGAACAAGGTGTTATTACATCTGAAAAACTGGGGGAGTATTTCAACAGTATAATAAACGTAGATTACACCGCTGATATGGAAAATGATTTAGATATGATTGCTAATGGAGATAAGGTGAATATTGGTATACTAAGAACATTTTATGATGAGTTTATACCAATGGTTGACAATGCAATGGAAAAAATGGAGAAAATCGCTCCTAAGAAGACTGGTAGATTGTGTCCAGAATGTGGTTCTGAACTAGTGGTAAGAAAAGGACGTTACGGTGATTTCGTTGCTTGCAGCAATTATCCAGAATGTAAATACATTGAAAAAGAGAAAAAAGAAATAATTACTACTGGAGTTAAGTGTCCTGTTTGTAAAGAGGGAGACATTGTAGAAAGAGTTGCGACTAGAGGGAAAAACAAGGGTGGTAAATTTTATGCTTGTAATAATTTCCCTAAGTGCAAAACCATTCTTTCTGGTAAACCAACTCATGAGCACTGTCCAGAATGCGGAAATGTATTAGTTGAAGATGATGGACAAATAGTTTGTAATGACAAAACTGAATGTGGATATATTAAAGGTGCCTAGCACCTTTTTCTTTGCATATAGATAAAGTTCTAAGTATTTGATATAATTTTAAGTGATGAGGTGGTTGTATGAAGCAAAATAAAGCTACTATTTATAGCGTTGCGAGTAAGGCGAAAGTTTCACTTGCTACAGTGTCAAGAGTATTAAACTATCCTGAGAAAGTAAAAGATGAAACTAGAAAAAAAGTACTTCAAGTTATCGATGAATTGAATTATAGACCTAATGCTATTGCTAGAGGTCTTGCATCAAGAAAGTCGACTTTTATTGGAATAGTTGTACCGGACTTTTCGAGAGGGAGTGTTGCAGAATCAATAAACGGTATATGTCATTTGGCAAATCAATATGGATATCAGATAATGGTATTTCCAGCCGAAAATGAAAACCGACAACCACTAGATGTATGGAGTGATGTAATTGCATCTCAAGTTGATGGCCTTTTGTATTTGAATGATTTATACGATGAATTGGCTCTTGAAAAGATGAAGCAACTTAATATACCAATTGTAGTAGCTAGTAATATTATTGATGATGATGAAATAGCTAGTGTCAATATTGATTACGAAAATGCCGCATATGCTTTAACAAAGAAATTAATTGATAGAGATAGAAAGAATATTTTGTTTGCAACAACATCAAGGATTTATCCTATGAACGAAGAAAAGGAAAAGGGTTATTTAAAAGCTATAGAAGAAGCTGGATTAGAACCTATAATTTTAAAGACATCGGGTAAACCTAAAATGAACTACCCAGTAATATCCGAGTTTCTAGATAATAACTTAGTTGATGGAGTCGTTGCAGTTAGAGACTCAATTGCAGCTTCCATTATCAATATTGCTCATGAACAAGGACTTGAAGTGCCTGAGGAAGTTGAAGTTTATAGTTTCCAGAACACAAGAACTGCGTTACTTTCTCGCCCGAAGTTATCAACGGTTGATGTTCCAGTATATGAAATTGGAAAAGTTGCTATGGAAATATTGACTGTACTAATGGAAGATGATAATGTTAAGGAAATGAAAGTAACAATTCCTTATGGAATTATAGAAAGAGGAACAACTATATAGATGTTGATTAAGACAAGTAGTTAACAAAATCAATTATAGAGACTTAGTGGTTGGTGGAAACTAAGATTGATGGTTAATGAAATACACTTAGGAGTCGGGTAACTCTGCGTTAAAGAGATTGAGTGCATAACTTTGTTATGAACTAAGGTGGTACCGCGTATTTTACGTCCTTAGATTTCTAAGGACTTTTTATTAGGAGGGAAATATGAAATTATTCGAAGAATTGAAATGGCGTGATAGTATTGCACAAGTAACAGACGATGAACTGGAGAGAGTACTTAATAATGACAAAGTAACTTTCTATCTAGGAATTGATCCAACAGCGGATAGTATGCATGTTGGTCATCTATTTGGATTAATTAATTGTAGAAGATTACAATTAGCTGGACATAACCCAATAATTGTCGTTGGCGGGGCAACAGGAATGATTGGAGATCCATCAGGTAAAAGCGATGAAAGAAATCTTTTGACAGCTGATGAAATTGATGCAAATGTTAAGGCATTAAGTATGCAAATAGAGAAACTGATTGATGCAAAGATTGTGAACAATTATGATTGGACAAAAGAATATGATGTAATTACATTTCTGCGTGATATAGGAAAGAGTTTCAACATAAATAATATGCTAGCAAAAGAATCAGTTAAAACAAGACTAGAATCAGGGATATCATATACCGAGTTTACATACCAAGTTTTACAAGGCTTGGATTATTTGCATTTATTTAAAAAATACAATTGCACACTTCAAGTGGGTGGGACAGAGCAATGGGGTAATATAATTGCTGGAATGGATTTAATTAGAAAGCAAGTCGGGCACGAGGCAAAAGTATATGGTTTGAACTGGCCACTAATAACCAAGAATGATGGAACCAAATTTGGTAAGACTGCTGGTGGTGCGGTATGGCTTGATTCAGAGAAGACAACTCCATATGAATTCTATCAGTTTTGGATAAACACTTCTGATGCGGATGTAATTACATATTTAAAGAGATTTACATTCTTAACCAAAGATGAAATATTAGCAATAGAAAAAGAAGTTGCAGAATCTCCACATCTAAGATTGGCTCAAAAGACACTTGCAAAGGAACTTACAACCTTAGTGCATAGCGAAGAAGCGTATAATGACGCCGTGAGAGTATCCGAGGCATTATTTGCTGGTGATATAAAAAGATTATCTGCGAAGGAAATTGAAGTTGGATTTAAGGACGTTCCAAACATTGTTGAAGAAAAGATAAATATTATTGATGCTTTAATCAAAACAAGCTTAGCTCAGAGCAAGAGAGAGGCGCGTCAATTTATCTCTTCAGGAGCAGTATCAGTGAATGGAGATAAGATAGAAGATTTTGAAACTGTTCTATCTAGTGTAACCGCAATTGAAGGTAAGTTCACTGTAATTAGAAGAGGTAAGAAGAAGTATGCAATAGTAAAACATAAATAGACCACTGCGAGAGTGGTCTATTTTCTTTTTCTACCAAGTCCTAATTTATGATTTGCCTTCATAACTTTTTTAAAAGCAATCTTTGATGCGTAATCTCTTCCCTCGTCTAATATCAAATCAAGTTTCTCTGAGTTAACGATTTCTTTGTACTTATCCTGAATAGGTTTGATGAAATCCACAACTATGTCAGCAAGTTCTGATTTGAATTCACCGTATCCCTTACCATTATATTTACTTTCTATGGAGTCAAAAGATTTGCCAGTTATACTTGAGTAAATTGTCATTAGGTTTGCTATTCCTGGCTTGTTTTTTATGTCATACTCTATAGTCTTTCCAGAATCAGTCATTGCACTTTTAATCTTGTTTTTAATTCTGTTAAGATCATCTAGTAATAATATGTATCCTTTATCAGTATCATCAGATTTACTCATTTTCTTTAACGGGTTCTGAAGATCCATAATTCTTGCCCCTTTTTCTGGTATTGCCGGCTGTGGGACTTTGAAGAATTCACCGTGTCGTGAGTTAAACCTTTGAGCAATATCTCTTGTAAGTTCAACATGCTGTTTTTGATCATCACCAACGGGGACAAAATCAGCATCATACAAGATGATATCTGCAGCCATAAGTACTGGATATGTAAACATACTTGAGTGTATAGTATCGTTTTTCCCTTTCTGCAATTTATCCTTATATTGAGTCATTCGTGACAACTCACCCATATAAGTGTGACATTCCAGCAAATAACCCATTTGTGAATGAGCAGGAATTTCTGATTGGATGAATATTTTTGTCTTGTTCGGATCAAGACCGCACGCAATGTAAAGTGCACATACATCTCGTATGCGTCTTCTTAATTCTAGCCTGTCTTGTTCTACTGTTAATGCATGTAAATCGGCAACGAATACGAGCAACTCGTATTCATCTTGGAACTTGATAAAATTCTTTATCGCTCCAATATAATTACCAATTGTTAACTCCCCTGTGGGTTTGATTCCTGATACCATTCGTTTCATATTATCACTCCTTTAATAAAAAAAGCCCCCTGCATTTGCAGAGGACGAATAATCCGTGGTGCCACCTCAATTCGGCTAAAAAACCCTTAGTCCTTAACGCGGAATACGTAGCCACCTACTTCGTTTCAATAGCTCATTCATGAATCCATTCAACATTTAAATCAAATCGGTTTTCACCATACACCGACTCTCTAAATTGATTACAAATGCTTACTACTTTCAATCTTCACTTTATTTAGAAATATTATAGCATATTTCCTTCAACAAGCAAGAAAAAATAGGGTATTGTTTTTTGTAAAATGTGTTATAATAACAAGAGAGCGCTTTCAAATAGGAGAATTACAAATGAAGAAGATAAATAGAGATGATTATCAAGTAGCAATTTTCTTGTCAGTAGTGACAATTATTATATCGTTAGTTATTGCTTTAACCTTAAATAAGGATTTTTCAAAATTCAAAGATTGGGTGTTTACATTTGCATTTATTATTCTTGCAATTGGATTTGTAACTGCATTCTTCAGACAGGGAAAAATTGAAAAAGTCCAATTGAGAGGTGATGAGTTAACTAAAGAAGAACAAAGATTGGTAGCACGAAAACCTAGATATTTCGTATCAGCATTAATTAATTTGGTCGTGTATTCAATTTTGTTTTTTATAGAAGCAATTATATAGGTTTGTGAAGATATCAAGATAATAATACACAAATTCATTTCATTTATAGAGAATAGTCATATAAATAACAATTATTTATATTGTAGACTATTACATCTATATTGATTTTTAATGAAAAAAGTGTTAATATCTTTATATAAAAATTATAGGGAGGAATTATTTTTATGAAGAAATTCTTATCATTATCACTTGCTATCTTAATGGCACTTTCATTAGTAGCGTGTGATAAAGAAGATCCTGGTACAGAAGATCCTGGTACAGAAGAACCAGGTACAGAAGAACCAGGTACAGAAGAACCAGGTACAGAAGAGCCTGCTGTTGAGCCAATCACTTCGGAAGATTACATTGGATCATACCCAGGTCATTATGAAACTCTAAACTGGTTAGTATCACAATCTGCTAGTGATAACGATGTATTTGCTAACTTAGTAGATGGACTAGTAGAAAATGATAACTTTGGACGTATTGTACCTTCATTAGCTACTGAGTGGTCTGATGAAGTTACTGATGATAACAAACATGTTTGGACGTTCAAAATTAGAGAAGGTGTAATGTGGCAAGAGTACGATGGTACTGAATATGCTGAAGTTAAGGCACAAGACTGGGTAGATGCTGCTCAATTCATCCTTAACCCAACAAATGGATCTGAAACTATTTCATTATGGTTCATGTTCGTTGATGGTGCAGAAAATTACTATTGTTCAATGGCACAAATGCAAGCTGAAGCTGCTGGAGAAGACTTACCTGCATGTACTGAAGAAGAAGGTTATGTATATGATACTGACTTCTCAAATGTAGGTGTTACGGCTATTGATGATTATACTTTACAGTATACATTAGCTAAACCTGCTCCTTACTTCATCACTGCATTGACTTATTCAGCGTTCTTACCAGTTAATGGTGATTACTTAGCTGATATGGGTCTATCATTTGGATTTGATGGTGAAAGTATTCTTTATAATGGTGCATATTACTTAACTGAAGATGTTGAGAATTCAATCATCGTTATGGAAAGAAACCCAGATTACTGGGATGCTGATCATGTTTACATTAACAAAGTAACTTGGATTTATATTCCGGACGATGCTGGATCTGACTGGGCTCGTATTAAATACGAAAACGGTGAGTTAAACTCATTCCGTGTAACTCAAGAAGATACAATTGGATGGGAAAAATATGTATCAGGTGAATGTTATGGATCTGAATGTGAAGGTTCATTACTGAATCCTGTTGACGTTAGAGCATACACTAATGAAGCAGTTGGTATGTATTCATACTACATGCTGTGGAACTGGGGTAGAGAAAACTTTGACGGATCTGAAAAGACTGAAGATGAAATTGCTGCTACTACATTAGCACTTCAAAATGCTGATTTCCGTTTAGGATTCTTACATGGTATTAACCGTGCGACATTCCTAGCAAGATATAATCCTGATAACCCACTACAATGGTCAAGAAATACTTATACTAAGCGTGAACTAGTTAATGACCAATTTGGTAATGACTATGTTGATTACATTGGTAAAGTATATGCTGAAGCAAATGGATTAACTGAAGAAGAAGGAATCAAAGCATTAGAAGATGGTAGAGATCCAAACTTTGATGTAGAAAAAGCATTAGCTCATTTCGAAGCTGCTAAAACTGCATTATTAGCTGCTGGATTAACAGAAGCTGATTTCCCAATTAAAGTTGAGACAATCACAACTGATAACCCTTCTGCTCATCCATACTACAAAGCTACATTAGATGAGTTCAATGAAGCGTTTGGTGAAATCGTTACATTCGTAGACTTACAACCTGCATCTGGTGATGAATGGTCTGAATGGTCAAACATCAAAATGTCTTATGACTTAAGATGGATGATGGGATGGGGTCCTGACTACGCTGACCCAATTACTTACTTAAATACTTACGTTGTTGGTGGAGACATGATCGCTTACTCTGGATTAGGAGATAGCAACCTTGACCTTCAAGAAACATTATTAGGTGATTACACTGCTATGGTTGAAGAAGCTGATGAGATTTGGAAACTTGAAGAAACTGATCAACGTTTCATGAAATTCGCAGAAGCTGAGCATTACTTACTATATGAACAAGCATTAATTTTACCATTCTTATCAGTAAGTGGTAAGAACGTATATGTATCAAATACATTACCTAAGAGTAGAATGGATGCACCATATGGTTTATCTTCTTCTAAATACAAGCACTGGATTATTCTAGATGAGCCTGTAACTAGAGAAGAAAGAGATACTATTGAAGCTGAATGGCAAGCTGAAAAGGATGCACAATAAACTATAGAAGTTAAAACTAACTACTAGAAGGAATGGGGAATGGACATCTGTTCCCCATTCTTATCTTGTTAGATAATAATGGAGGTGTAAAATGAATTCTCAAGTTGAAGAAAGAACTTTCATACAAAGATTTGCTTCGTTCTTCAAAAAGCCTCTTGTAAGATACGTATTTAAGCGTATTGGTAATTCAATGATTACGTTGTTCTTTATCACTACTGCTGTGTTCTTATTACTTAGAATGATTCCCAAGGAGACTTACATTGATTACGGTAAGTTAAATAAGATTCCTGAATCTGCAAGAGAAGCATATATTGAAAGTATTTATGAGCGTTTTGGTCTTAATGATCCAGTTCACATTCAATTACTTAATTACTACAGAGACATACTGCCGATACCAACGGAAGTATGTGTTCAAACTCGTTATGACGAGTATTGGCAAGTATATTGTCACGAATCAGAGACAGTACTGATTAACTTCGGTAACTCTGTTAAATACAAAAATGGTAAGCCAGTTATGACATTGATTGAAGAAAGATTCCCAGTGTCATTTAAACTAGCCATGTGGTTTACGTTATTTATGTATGTATTTGGTTATCCACTTGGTGTTGCGATGGCCAAAAACAAAGGAAAATGGGTAGATAAGCTCGGAAATGGTTATATCGTATTAACGATGGCTGTTCCGGGAATCGTGTTCTACTATCTATGGCTGATTATTTCTATGATGGTATTTAGACTTCCATCTGTATTTGATTCTGAAAATTGGTTAACTTGGATAACTCCGGTATGGGCAGTCGCATTTATGGGTACTGCATCTACTGCACTATGGGTTAGAAGATTCATGGTTGATGAGATGAATTCAGACTATGTTAAATTTGCTCGTAGTAAAGGTTTATCTGAGAGAAAGATTATGTTTACTCACGTATTAAGAAATGCCATAGTTAGATTAGTAAGAGGAATTCCAGTTGCTATTATGTTAGCGGTAATGGGATCGTACTTCGTTGAGATGTTATGGAATATCCCAGGAAGTGGTAACTTACTAATATTAGCTATTAGATTGAAAGATAATCCTCTGGTTCAAGGATTAACAATAATTTATGCGATTCTTTCTATGACAGCGTATTTACTAGGGGATTTAGTTACAGTATTTATGGATCCACGTATTTCGCTTACGGAGAATAAATAGGAGGTTATGATGGATAAAGAGAAAAAGAAAAACATTGATAAATTATTCGTTGTAGCCACATTCGATAAGAAAGAATCTGAGAAACTGGCCGTTGAACCATATTCATACTGGCGTTCAGTTTATAAAGCGTTTAAGAAGAAGCCAAGTGCGATATTCGCAGTATCTCTATTGGTTTTAATGATTGTATTTACTGTCTTTGTTCCAATCTTTAGTCCATATGATATTAAGTCTGTGTACTTGGATTCTAGATTACAAGAACCAAGTTTACAACACTTATTCGGGACAAACGCCGAAGGACGAGACATGTTTACACTAATTTGGGTAGGTGCTCGTACTTCAATGGTAATTGCATTAATCGTTACGTTGATAAATACGTTTTTGGGAGTAATTATTGGTGGATTATGGGGTTACTTCAAGAAGTTAGATATTATCATGCTTGAAGTATATAACTTCATCATTAATATTCCGGCATTACTTCAATATATGATTCTATTATATGTACTAGGTTCATTGGGCTCTCCACCTGAGTTCAACCTTGTAATTGCGATGACAATTACAGGATGGAGTGGATTAGCAAGAATGATCCGTAACCAAATATTGGTATTTAATAATAGAGAGTATAATATTGCCTCAAGAGCTTTAGGTTCTTCGGCAGGACGCATTATCGTTAACAACTTGTTACCGTATATTTTATCGGTAATTATTACAACAGTTTCCCTTTCAATATCTGGAGTTATTAGAACAGAGGTAAGTTTGGCTTACTTCGGATTAGGTCTACCAGTTGATAGTATTTCACTAGGAAGAATCCTACGTGAATCATACAACAGCTGGTTAGCAACTCCATACATTCTAATTTATCCAGCAATTGTTGTTGGAATGATCACGATCGTATTCTATTTAATCGGACTTGCATTGTCGGACGCATTAGATCCGAGAACGCATAGGTAGGGGGATATTATGGCAAAAGAAAAAATATTATCTTATCAAGATATAGAAGTAAAATTTAGAGTTAGAGATCGTGAACTAACTGCAATTAGAAGAGTGTCACTAGATATTTATAAAGGGGAAACATTAGCAATCGTTGGGGAGTCTGGATCAGGTAAATCTGTATTAACAAAAACAATGACAGGAATGCTTGAAGAAAATGGACGTGTTTCCAACGGAAGCATAATCTATGAAGGTGTTGATATTGCTAAAAATAAATCACACCTTGAGTGGAGAGAAATTCGTGGTAATAAAATCGCGACTATCTTCCAGGACCCAATGACTTCTTTGAATCCATTAAGAAGTATTGGATCACAAATTACAGAAGTAATTACTTTGCACAGGGGATTGAATCGTGCAGAGGCAAAAGAAGAAGCAATTAGTCTTCTTGCAAAAGTAGGGATTCCTGAGCCTGAAAGAAGGTTTAAGGATTACCCATGGCAATATTCTGGTGGTATGAGACAGCGCGTTGTTATTGCTGTAGCATTGGCATGTAAACCAGATATATTGATTTGTGATGAGCCAACAACTGCATTAGATGTTACTATTCAGGCTCAAATACTTGACCTAATAAATGAGTTAAAGAAAGAGTATGGTTTTACGGTTGTATTTATCACGCATGACTTAGGAGTTGTAGCAAATGTTGCGGATAGAGTTGCTGTAATGTATGCCGGGCAAATTGTAGAGATTGGAACTGCTGATGAAGTATTCTATGATGCAAGACATCCATATACATGGGCATTATTATCTTCATTACCTCAACTTGGTGTTGGAGATGAGGAATTATTCGCAATCCATGGTACACCACCTTCGTTATTCCATAAAATAGAAGGAGATGCTTTTGCTCCTCGTAATCCGTTAGCAATGGAAATCGACTTTGTCGAAGAACCTCCGCTATTTAAAGTTACGGAAACTCACTATGCTAAAACATGGTTATTGGATGAAAGAGCACCTAAGATTGATAGACCAGCTATCTTAAATGACCTTCACAATAAGGTTATTGCGATAAGAGGTGAATTAGATGAGTAAGAGAGAAGTAGTATTACAACTAAACAATTTAGATGTTGTATTCGTTCATGGTAAAAAAAGAGTAAAGGCAGTTCAAAATGTAACACTGCACATTTATAAAGGTGAAACATTTGGGCTTGTTGGTGAGTCTGGTAGTGGTAAAACTACAGTTGGTAGAGCTATTCTAGGTATAACTCATACTGATGGTGGAGACATTATCTTTAAAGGTCAAAAAATTAATCAAAAATTACCAAAAGAGGAAAAAAGGGCTCTTAAGAAGAAAATTCAAATGATTTTCCAGGATCCTGCTGCATCATTGAATGAAAGAGCAAATATTGATTATATCGTTTCAGAAGGACTTTATAACTTCAAATTGTTTGAAACAGAAGAAGATAGATCTCAAAAAGTAGTTAATGCTTTAGATGAGGTAGGATTACTTCAAGAGCATGTTACGAGATATCCACATGAATTCTCAGGAGGACAACGACAACGTATTGGTATTGCTAGAGCGTTAATCGTTGAGCCTGAGTTAGTAGTTGCGGATGAGCCGATTTCTGCATTGGATGTATCAATTAGAGCGCAAGTACTGAACTTAATGAAAAAATTACAAGAAGAACGCGACCTTACTTACTTGTTCATAGCACATGACTTATCAATAATTAGATATATTAGTGATAGAGTTGGAGTTATGCATAATGGATATATCGTTGAAATGGGATCTTCAGAGGTTATCTACAAGAACCCAGTTCATCCGTATACAAAATCACTATTAACAGCAATACCTCAACCTGATCCGATTTCAGAAAGACATCGTGAGAGAAAACATTACCATCAGGGTAGCATCGATTACTCTAAAGGTGAATGGGTTGAAATTGCTCCTGAACATTATGTTCTTGGAACAAAAGAGGAAATTGCTGAGTGGACGAAATAAAGGTGTAATTTATTACACCTTTTTCTTTTGAAAGTTCTCTAAAAATGTAATTGTATGCTATAATTATTTTTAGATGGAGGTATAATCATGCAAAGATTTTACAAATATAATAGGATAGTATTTTACTATATACTTTTTATTGGTGTTGCCTATATTTCAATCAACGCTTTTATGTATTTTGATGGTAAAGCATTCGCTAATGAGCACGAAGCAACCTACTGGGAAATTGATTATACTCCTAGTTTGCGTGGCAGTGTTGGACAACTAGAGGGTAGTGGACAAGAGGTTGATAGTTTGTACCCATCATATTTTAAGTATTATGATGAAAGCGGAAGAGATTTGATTATTCAAAAAGATATTTTCGATGAATATCAAGCTATGAATAGAGTTCATTATGATCTTAGAGAGACCATTATATTTCTGATGTCAATTGCATTTGGGATTGGACTGTTCTCGACTGCATTTTCAATTATTTATAGATTCCATACAGCAGGATACGTTTTAATTGCAATTGCAACATTCTTTAATTATGCATCAGACGGTTGGCTTGAGTGGTCAGTTATTAACTATTCATTTGTTTATATATTTGGTGCAATACTTATTTACAGAGCTCGATTCATTGATTTTAATGAACCTCGGATTCAAATTTGGCCGAGAGGAAAGAAGATATCAATTAAAAACCGTTAGGAGTGATTTTGAGTGAGTATAATTAAGACTTTTAACAAGATAGCTATCATTATATTTACTATTGTTGCTTTAATGTATGTTGCAATGAACGCATATATGTATTTTGATGCGATGTCATTTGCAAAGGAAATTGAAGCTGATTCATGGGAAATTACTGAAGTTAAAGGTAGTAGTGGTGTTGGAACAGGTCTAGCAGCATTTGGAGCGCCAATATCCGGAAGATATCCATCTCACTTTATGTTTTATGATGCTGAGGGTGATGAGATGGTATATTCTGATGGATTTAGTGAAGATTATCAAAATATGAATCGTATTCACTATGATTATGAACATGGATTACGACTTGTAATTGTATTTACACTAGTAATAGCTGTTTGGGGAGCGGTTATGTCACATTTCTCTAGATTCCATTCCTCAGGTTATATTCTAATTGCAATGGCTTTATTTATGAACTATTTAGGTATGGGGTGGCTTGAGTTATCTGTATTTCTTTATGCAGCAATTTATGCATTTGGGATATTCTTGATATATAGAGCGAGATTTATTGATTACGATGAAGATAGAATTCAAATTCTAGGTAGGCCTAGGAGTTAGGTGATTACATGATTACGATTTATACTACGCCTTCTTGCGGTTCATGTAGAAAGGCGAAAAAATGGTTCAATGATAGAGAAATCAAATTCATTGAGAAAAATATATTCAGTGTTAGACTTAATGATGCTGATTTAAGAAAAATATTAGCAAAAACTGAGAATGGAATAGCTGATATTATTTCAACAAGAGCTAAAATTATTATGAATACTGATGTCAATATTGATGAAATGAAACTCCGTGAGGCATTCGATTTCATTATTGATAATCCAAGTGTTTTAAGAAGACCAATTATTGTTGATGATGATAATCTGCAAATTGGATATAACGAAGATGATATTAGGGTATTTATACCAAAAGAGTACAGAAGAATTATGATGTGCTTAGATTGTACAAATAATGATGACTGTGATTTCAAGTCTGGTCTGTTAAAAGTAAAGGGTGATTAGATGTATGCGGTAATAGCAAAAGATGATCCCATTTCTAAAAGAGTTGAGAAGAAGATAAAAGGGTTATTGGGGTCTTGTGATTCTGATAATCCTAAATTTGTATTTACAATAGGTGGTGATGGAACTATCTTGAGGGCTTTACACAAATATCAAGACAATCTTGATGATATCACACTTTTTGGTATACATACCGGTCATTTGGGTTTCTTCATGGATTTTGATGAGTCTGATATTGAGAACATGATTTCTTCAATTGAGGATAACTCCTATCGTGTTCATGAGTACAATATTGCTGAAGCAGAATTATATGCAGATGGGAAGAAAGAGAAGTACTTTGCGCTTAATGAGTTCCAGATTGTAAAAGTCGACAGAGTTATCGTTATGGATGTCTTCATTGATGGCGACATGTTTGAAACATTTAGGGGTACTGGACTATGCTTTTCAACACCAGGAGGATCCACAGGTATGAATAAATCCCTTGGTGGAGCAATTGTCGATCCTGAATTAGATGCTCTTCAGATGACAGAACTAGCTAGTATTAATTCAAATTCATTCAGAACTATATGTTCTCCACTTGTTCTAAGTAGGGAACGATTGTTAAAATTGAAGATGGAGGAACCGGTGACAGTTGATTTTTGCTATGATCATTTATCGACTACGATTGCTAATATGACAGAGTTTAAGTGCAAGTTATCTAGTAGAAAAATTAGGATTGCATATAATAGAAATAACACGTTCTTTGAACGAGTTAAAAATGCATTTTTGTAGGAAAAGACCTTATTAGGTCTTTTAATTTATGATAACGCTATCTAGTCAGGATTAGTTGAAATAATTAACTAAAAACGATAAAATTATATTGAAAGATAAAAGGAGTGTGAATGAAATGGCAGTAAAAGTAGCAATTAATGGATTCGGAAGAATCGGGAGATTAGCATTCAGATTAATGAATGAAGATCCAAATTATGATGTAGTTGCAATTAATGATTTAACTGATGCAAGAACATTGGCGTATTTGTTAAAATATGACTCAGCACAAGGAAATTACAAGACTAATTCAGTTGATCATACTGAAAATGCAATTATTGTTGATGGAGAGGATACAGTTGTTTATAGCAACCCAGATCCAGAACAGTTACCTTGGGGTGAATTGAATGTAGATGTAGTTTTAGAATGTACTGGATTCTTTACATCAAAGGAAAAAGCTGAAAAACATATCAAAGCGGGAGCTAAAAAAGTAGTGATTTCTGCGCCAGCTAAGGGTGACTTAAAATCAATAGTTTATAATGTTAACCATGATATCTTAACTGGCGATGAGACGGTTGTGTCAGGAGCATCATGTACAACGAACTGCTTAGCACCTGTTGCAAAAGTATTAAATGATGAGTTTGGAATCGTTAAGGGGTTCATGACGACTGTGCATGCTTATACAAATGATCAAAATACATTGGATGCACCACATAAAAAAGATATTAATGCAAGACGTGGTAGAGCAGCAGCAGCAAACATTGTGCCGACATCTACTGGAGCTGCTGTAGCAGTTGGTAAAGTGTTGCCTGAGTTAAACGGTAAACTTGATGGAATGGCTCTAAGGGTACCAACTATTACCGGTTCATGCGTTGATTTGGTTGTAGAACTTGAAAAAAATGTAACTATCGAAGAAGTAAATTCGGCTATGAAAAATGCAAGCAACGAATCTTTGGGTTACACTGAGGATCCAATTGTGAGTAGTGATGTTATCGGATCGAGATTTGGAACTCTATTTGATGCGCTAAGTACCAAAGTAATGGAAGTTGATGGAAAACAGCTTGTTAAGGTTATAACTTGGTATGATAATGAAATGAGTTATACTGCTCAAATGGTAAGAACTATTAAACATTTAATGGAAATATAGACTGCTAATGCAGTCTTTTTTTTGTATAATTAATATAGGTGAACATATGTGGAATAAGTTTATAAAAAATGAGAAGGAAAAAAAATATTATACTGAACTAATGGACAGTGTGTCTTTGGAGTATAAAAAGTACGAGGTTTATCCCAAAAAAGAAGATATATTTAACGCTTTCAAATGCAACGATGTGAAGGTTGTTATTCTTGGCCAAGATCCCTATCATAACCCCGGGCAAGCTCATGGACTAGCGTTTAGTGTAAAAGAGGGAGTTAGAAAGCCCCCTTCTTTAATAAACATACATAAAGAACTATCAAATGATATTGGATGTAAGATACCTGAACAAGGAGATTTAACAAACTGGGTAAAAGAGGGAGTGTTTTTATTAAATACTGTTTTAACAGTTAGAAAGAATTCGCCAAATAGTCATAAGTCGCTGGGATGGGAAACATTCACTGATAATGTAATTAAGTTTTTAGATAGCAGAGAAAAACCGGTCGTGTTTATTTTGTGGGGGAATAATGCAAAATCTAAAAAGAAATATATTTCTTCCAGACATATGATAATTGAAAGTGTTCATCCATCTCCATTGAGCGCTTCTAGAGGTTTTTTTGGAAGTAAACCATTTTCAAGGGCGAATGACTTTTTGATTAAAAATAACATTAAACCGATTAATTGGTGTTGCAATTCTATTGACACGAGAATAGATAAATAGTATAAATACTTATGCAGAGTAGTTGTTAAGCGTAAAGTGTCGTACCATGGGATGTTGGGTACGAACGAACTATCTTCGATAGGCGGTTTAACAGCGCGTCCGCTGTCTTTTGGTGGACTCTCTAGTAACTAGGGAGGTTTTTTTATGAAAACTAAAACATTGGTATTTGCCGCTTTGCTAGCAGCAATGGCAGTAGCACTAAAGTTCTACTCATTTACAACACTTGACTACAGATTCACTTTTTATGATATTCCATTGATGGTTACTGGTATAATTTTTGGCCCACTGGCTGGTGGTATTGCTGGATTCATAACAGATTGGATTTATGCGTTGGCTCACGGATATCCATTAGGTATATTTACATTGTCCAGTATTATGTGGGGATTCTTACCAGGATTATTAATGGTTGTCTTAAGGAAAGTAAATGTCCTAACGCTTATCGTAATTGTACTTAGTACATCAGTGCTTGCATTTTTAATCAATACAGTTGCCTTATATGTATTGCTTAATGGGGGAATAATAGCAGGGTTGCCAGCACGAATAATTACAATGATTATTAAATGGCCAATACAGGTAATTGTTCTTAAGCAAGTTTATGAAAGAGTAATATTGCCATTAAAGATTAGAAGAGCCTAGGCTCTTTTTTCTATGAAACGCTTTCATGAGTTATTAAATGATTATGTTTCAAAAATCTAGTATAATGTATACGGAGGTTACTATGAAAAAACCAGTTGTGTTAATTATTATGGATGGGTTTGGCTTAGGCGAGGAAACAGAGGGAAATGCAATTTGTAAGGCCAATACACCGAATATTGATAGATATATGAAAGAGTATCCATTTGGAACACTTGAAGCGTCAGGGTTAGCTGTTGGTTTGCCCGAAGGACAAATGGGCAATAGTGAAGTAGGACATCTTAATCTTGGAGCTGGAAGGATAGTTTATCAGTCATTAACAAGACTGAATATGGCATGTGAAGATGGATCAATGCATAACAATCCTGCAATTAATGAGGTGATTGATAAAGCTCTTAAAAATGGTAAGAAACTCCATTTTATGGGATTAGTTTCTGATGGTGGAGTTCACTCTCATATTAAGCACTTCAAGACCTTACTTGATTTAGCAAAAGAAAAAGGCATTAAAACGTACATCCATGCTTTCACTGATGGGAGAGATACAGCACCGGATAGCGGTATTGGATTTCTAGAGGATTTGGATAACTATACAAAGGAAATTGACTTTGGCAGTATCGCAACTGTTTCTGGTAGATATTATGCGATGGATAGAGACAAAAATTGGAATAGAACTCAAAAAGCATATGATTCATTGGTATTTGGTAAAGGTGAGAAGAAAGGTCTAAAAACTGGATTCATTGAGTCGTATGAGAACGGCGTTACTGATGAATTTATAGTTCCGTTTATAACTGATGAAAAGGGAATGATTTCTGAAGGGGATTCTGTTATATTTGTTAATTTTAGACCAGATAGAGCAATTCAACTATCAACTGCACTAACTAACATTGAAGAGACTGATATTGAATATGAGCAAATGAATTTAAATTATGTATGTATGATGCATTATTCTGACAAAGTTAAGGGTGAAGTAGCCTTCGGCTTACAAGAACTTAATAATACTTATGGAGAAGTAATAGCTAATTCAGGACTAAAACAGCTAAGAATTGCAGAGACTGAGAAATATGCACATGTTACATTTTTCTTTGATGGAGGAGAAGATAAAGAACTTCCTGGAGCAACACGATCATTGATTCCTTCTCCAAAAGTTGCGACATATGATATGAAACCTGAAATGAGTGCCTATTTAGTAACCGAGAAACTCTTAAAAGAATTGGATAATAACTATGACACGGTTATATTGAATTACGCTAACTGTGATATGGTTGGCCACACAGGAGACATAGATGCGACTATTAAGGCATGTGAAGTAGTTGATGAATGTGTAGGTAGAATTGTTGAGAAAATACTATCTATAGGTGGTGTAGCACTAATTACAGCTGATCACGGTAACGCTGATAAATTATTAGATGAAGATGGACATAAGTTTACTGCTCATACATTAAATCCTGTGCCATTTATTGTGACAGACAAGTCGATAGAGCTAAGGACTGGGAATTTAGGTGATATAGCGCCAACTATGTTAGATATGCTAGGTATTGAGAAACCAGATGATATGACGGGAAACTCTCTTATTAAGTAGTATTTGTAAAAGGTGTTTGTTATAATGTGTGTAGACAAAATAGAGAGTTATTGTAATTATATAAATACTTTAAAGATAAAAAAAACAAAGTGTTGAGTATATTTAGTGGCTTGATGCTACATATGAAACTCAGCAAAAAAATAAAGGAGAATTATTATGCCGTATATAACAGATATTTATGCGAGAGAAATTCTAGACTCTCGTGGAAACCCTACTGTAGAAGTAGAGGTTTATACTGAATCGGGTGCATTTGGGAGAGCATTAGTACCATCTGGTGCTTCTACAGGTGAACATGAGGCGGTTGAATTACGCGATGGAGACAAAGCAAGATACTTAGGAAAAGGTGTTTTGAAAGCTGTAAGAAATGTTAATGAAATTATAGCACCTGAAATCATTGGTTATGATTGCACACAACAAGTAGCGATTGATAAAACAATGATCGAACTTGATGGAACTCCTAATAAAGGTAAGTTGGGAGCAAACGCTATCTTAGGTGTATCGATGGCGGTAGCAAGAGCTGCAGCTGATTACACTGGATTACCACTTTACTTGTATTTGGGTGGCTTCAACGCAAAAGAATTACCTGTGCCTATGATGAACATAATCAATGGTGGATCACACGCGGATAACAATGTTGATTTTCAAGAGTTTATGATTATGCCCGTTGGACTGAAGAAGTTTAGTGAGGCACTGAGATGTGGTGCAGAAGTATTCCATTCACTTAAAAAAGTATTATCTAGTAAAAAGTATAATACTGCTGTAGGTGATGAAGGTGGATTTGCACCGAACTTAGGAAGCAACGAAGAAGCGATCCAAGTCATTTTGGAAGCTATTGAAAAGGCTGGTTACAAACCTGGTAAAGATGTTGTATTAGCTATGGATGTAGCATCAAGTGAATTCTATGATAAGAAAAAGAATAAATACGTTTTAGCTGGTGAGGGTGGAAAGGAGTTAACTAGTAAAGAGTTATCTGATTTCTATTTAGAGTTAGTTAATAAATATCCAATTGTTTCAATAGAAGATGGACTTGATGAAAACGATTGGGAAGGATGGGCTTATCTAACTGAAATCTTAGGTGACAAGATTCAATTAGTTGGAGATGACTTCTTTGTAACTAATACTGAAAGACTTAAGGAAGGGATTGAGAAAGGATTAGCAAACTCGATTCTAATAAAAGTAAATCAGATTGGTACTCTTACGGAAACATTTGAAGCAATTGAGATGGCAAAAAGAGCTGGATATACTTCAGTAATATCACATAGATCTGGAGAGACTGAAGATTCAACGATCGCTGATATAGCTGTTGCAACAAATGCAGGACAAATTAAGACCGGTTCGTTATCAAGAACTGACAGAATTGCAAAGTATAATCAGTTATTAAGAATTGAAGATGAATTAGATGCAACTGCTAAATTTAGTGGGAGCAAAACATTCTATAATATTAAATAAACCTCATTTTTGAGGTTTTTTTAGTATATACAGTGTCAATTTGATATAATAGCAATATATAAAAAACAGAGGAGAGCTAACAGTGAAAAAATTAACTGCATATTTATTAATTACATTTGCAATCTTAATCTCTGGTTGTCAGGCAGAAAATAATGAACCCGAAGTAAATGAACCCGTTGATGAGCTTGCAGAGTACAAGGTTGCTATCAGTAGCATTTTGGAAACAAAGCTAAAAGCATTAAATGAAGGTGATTTTGATTTGTATATGTCAACAATTACTGGTGAGGACACTTACTATTACAATGAGCAAAAACGTTGGTATGATGAGATGATGACTCCAGATATCACTAACATAACATTGGAATTAGAGGAGTTAGTTTTAAATAGTGAAACAGAGTTAATAGCTACAATACACCAAACTCATTCATATACAGAGGAATTTGATTTTTCCTATGAAATAGTATATAAGTTAGAGTCTGGAGAATGGAAAGATTGTGGATATAATTTCCGTGTATCTGAAAGAGATGGTTATACAGTGATGTACCAAGAAGATGAAACAAGAATCTCACAATTTATATCACTATTTGGAAAAGCACATATCGTAATCAATAATTCGTTTGAAGAAGGTATTGATGAGAACTTTAAATTGAAACTATACACTGATCGTGAATTATTTAGACAACGAACTATGCCAAGCATGACCTGGTTGTTTACGGGATGGGGCGAAGCAAATGAGTCATTGAAAGTCTGGACCGGTCACGATTTCATAGATCCATACTATGGTACTTTCTTACATGAACTTGTTCATCACGTAACAATGAAGATGTGTAATAATAACTTGCCTGGATGGATGGCTGATGGACTTGCATTGTCTTATGGTTCATATGTGGATGTAGGAGCTAACTCAATTGAATCTGGTGATCAATCAGTTGATGAGGTGAAGGTTACCATAGAGTGGTTGGAAACTGCGGATATGTTAACAGAGGATGATAGAACTGTAATTGATTTATGGTACAATGCCTCGGGAATGTTTGTTGAATTTCTAAGAGCTGAATACGGTGAAGATATGATAAACGACATGTTATATTTGGCTGGAGAAAAACCATATAATGATCGTAGTGAAAATCCGAATTTTGAGACTGACAATGCAGAAACTCAAGCAGAAGTCTTTGAAGCTATATACGGAAAGACAAAGGAAGAATTACAAGAAGAGTACTATAACTGGCTTGATGTAACGTACGGGGAGTAATTATATTATTGAAAACACTTTTGTGAAAAAGTGTTTTTTTATGCATATTGCTCGTATTGTCCTAAATTGACAGATATGTTTAAATCAAGTATAATTTGATAGCAAAATGTGATTAAATAAGGTGAGCAAATGGAACTTTTTTTATTGCTATTAAAATATGTTGGATTAGCAATGGTTGTTGTTTATGCCTCGATTACAGTAGGTACCTTAGTAGATGAGTTTGATAACAGAACTAATCTATCTGGTGCTTTTATCGGAGGTCTTTTACTTGCCGCAGTTACTAGTTTGCCTGAATTTATTACAAGTATAACTTCAACTGTTACATATGGTAAACCTGGATTAGCTTTTGGTAATATATTTGGTTCTAATATATTTAATTTACTAATACTTGCTATTATGGATATTATTTTTGTTAGGAAGTTGATTTATTCAAAGATTAGTCAAATATCCACTGCTAATAGGCTTTCAATATTAATATATTTCCTGATTCTTATTCCATTCATCACTAACTCGTTTATGAGTAATGGACTATTTGGAGTAGAATTTGATATTAGTTTCTTAAATATCATCACTAATGTTCAAGTATTTGGATTTTCAATATTGTCATTGGGAATCATTGTTGTTTACTTAATAAGTGCAAGGACATTATCGGAAACTGATACCGATGGAGCGGTAGAGCAAGAAACTAAATATAATAAATATAAAACTGCAACAGTGTCATTCATGTTTGTATTCTGGGCATTAGTGCTTGTGGGGGCAGCAATATTTATCACGGGAACAACTAATGAAATCGCTGAACTAACAGGATTGAATGCATCTTTAGCCGGAGCACTATTCCTGGGAATAGCGACCAGCCTACCGGAGTTAACTACTTGTTACACATTAATAAGGCTTGGTAATTATGATGCAGCAGCCGGTGGGATAGTAGGATCTAATATCTTTAATTTTACAATTATAGTAGTTGTTGACTTGTTAGTTAAGGCAAATATTATTGATGTTATCGTTAATAATCCACAAATTAGCGATAATGCGTTTATACTATTGATTTTAGGGTTAATAAACTCTATAATATTAATGTTAGCACTATTCCGCAAAAAGAAGTTTGCCAACAAGTTGGTATATCTAGTACCTTCTCTGTTGATAGTTACTAATTACGTATTTTATTTAATCATTTCGTTTATTTAGGAGGATATATATGAGTTTTACAGTATGGGATATATTATTAATAATCGTCGCAGTATTTCTAATTACCTTGATAGTTTTACAAGGAACAAAAGATGATCTAGCAAGAGCATTCTCAGGAGAAAAATCTGAGTTGTTCGCTAATAAGAAGGAACGTGGGATCGAATTGCTTATGAGTAGAGTTACATATGCTTCAGCATTCTTGTTCTTAGCATTAGCGTTTATTGCTACTCACTTAGTAGAACGTGGTTTATTAGGATAAGACGCCCTATAGGTGTCTTTTTTTGAGACTATGAAAGATAAATTATTAGAGGTTATTGAAAAACCAACAACTATTGATGAATTAAAGAATACACTTGATATCAATGATGCAAGTACTTTTAAACTACTTATAAAAAGTTTAAATGAACTTGAAGAAGAGGGATACTTAGTCAATGTAAATGAGAAGTTTGATATCGCAAGAAATCAAAGAGTGTATATAGGAGAAATTCAAATCAATAGAAAGGGATTTGGTTTTGTTGAAACGGAGTTAGATGAGGATATCTATATTCCTAAGGGTGATTTGAAGAATGCTCTTCATCAGGACAAAGTTTTAGTACGAGTTACAAAAGACAGATCTCATGGGTTTAGACCAGAGGGAATTGTATTAAGGGTACTAGAAAGAAGAGTGAATCACTTAGTAGGTACATACAAGGCCAAAAGAGATGTTGTATTTCCTGATGATGGGATATTCACTAAAAGTATAAAGTTAACAAAACCACATTCTGCAAATGATAATGACAAAGTTCTAGTCAAAATAACTGATTACTATAAAAGTGTATGTAAAGGTGAGATAGTAGAGATAATTGGTAATGCATCTGATTTAGGAGTAGATGTTTTATCAATTGCATATAAATATGGTTTTAAAGACTATTTCCCAACTGAAGTATTAGATGATTTAGATTATGTATCGAATACAGATTATGATAGAACCGACCTAAGGGAAAAGAACTTTATCACAATTGATGGTGCAGATGCACTTGATTTAGATGATGCGGTATGTTTAGAAACAAAGGGTGAATCATTGATTTTAAGCGTTAGCATAGCCGATGTAAGCCATTATGTCAAAGAAGGTACTAACATTGATAAAGAAGCTAAAAAGCGCTCTACAAGCGTATATTTGCTTAATAAGGTGCTTCCTATGCTTCCAAAAGAGTTATCTAATGGAATTTGTAGTTTAAATCCGCATGAAGATAGATTAACGCTTACTTGTGAGATGGAAATTAAAGATGGAGTAGTTGTTAATCATAAATTATATGAGTCAGTCATTAATTCTAAATACCGAATGACATATTCAGATGTAAATAAAATATTGAATGGGGATAAACAGTTACAAACTGAATACGCTGAAATTGTATCTATGCTTTATAATATGAACCGTTTAGCTAAGCAGTTAACCGAGAGACGAAAAGCTAGAGGTGCTATTAACTTTGAGACCAATGAACCAAAGATAATCGTGGATGATCTAGGAAGACCAACTGATATACTCTCAAGAGATAGACAAGACTCAGAGAAATTAATAGAGGAGTTTATGTTATTAGCAAATGAAACAGTAGCAGAACACTTTCATTGGTTAGGTTATCCGTTCATTTATAGAGTGCATGAAGAACCGAATCAAGAGAAGTTAACATCCCTAATTAAATTAGCAGGAATGTTAGGATTGAAAATTAGAAGAAGTAAAAGCATTCATCCTAGTGCATTACAAGAATTACTTGAGTCAGTTGAAGACTTACCAAGTGCAAGAATTATAAATACTTTGATGGTACGCTCAATGGCAAAAGCTAGGTATGATATAAATTCATTGGGACACTACGGACTAGCAACTAACTTCTATACACATTTTACATCTCCAATAAGAAGATATCCTGATTTGATTGTTCATAGATTGATAAAGGAATTAGTAATAAACAATAACGTTGACAAAATAGAACACTTCGAAAAAGTACTACCAGAAATAGCAAACATAACTAGTAAACAAGAAAGAGCTGCGGTTAACGCTGAAAGAGATGTTGATGCAATGAAAATTGCAGAATACATGCAAGATAAAGTTGGAAAGACTTTTAAAGGAGTAGTATCAAGTATTACATCTTTCGGTATGTTTGTAGAAATAGACAAGTTCATTGAAGGATTAGTACACATAAATGACATGAAAGATGACTATTATGAGTACCATCAAGACAGATATATTCTGGTTGGTAGAAGAAGAAAAAGAGTGTATACTATAGGTACTGAAGTGATAGTCAGATGTATTAATGCAAATAAAAAAGAAGCGAAGATTGATTTCGAAATAGCAGGTGGAAATAATGGAAAAAATCGTCGCCCAAAACAGAAAAGCAAGACATGAATATCACATTGATGAAACATATGAATGTGGTATAGTCTTGCAAGGGACTGAAATCAAGTCCATAAGGAAAGGGCAACTTAACTTAAAAGAATCATATGCACGCATAAAGAACAATGAAGTGATTGTTGTTAATATGCATATTTCACCATACGATAAAGGTAATCGCTATAATCATGATCCTATTAGAGATAGAAAATTGCTATTACATAGATCTGAGATTAGGAAAATTAATCAAAAAGTAAAACTACAAGGAGTTACGCTTATTCCACTAAAAGTTTATATAAAAGATGGCTTTGCTAAACTAGAGTTAGGAATAGCAAGAGGGAAGAACGTAAGAGACAAGCGCCAGGACTTAAAAGCTAAACAAGCTAAAAGAGATATGGCAAGTGTTTTAAAATATAATTAAGGGGATGTTTAGGATTCGACGGGGTTGATTGAACTTTGTAAGCATGTCTTGGTTGTGCAAGTAAAAACACCCGAGGTTTTAATAACCGGAAACAAACAACAATTAGCATTCGCGTAAATTAACGCATGCATCGCGTCTAGTAGGTGCCTATACTATTAGATTGCGATAAGTTATAGGCTGGGTTATATCTCGTGCCGTTTTAACGAATGTAACTAAGACTAATAAAACTCGCTAGTAATAGGATGTCTATATCCAGTTTCTAGTTAAATCTAATAATAGACTAAACATGTAGAAAGCAGATGGATGTTTGCTTCGGACGGGGGTTCAATTCCCCCCATCTCCACCAAAAAATCATGAAATGGCTTCCAATTATTGGAGGTTTTTTGTTTGTCGAACGATTAGTGAAATTAGACAGTTTGTGTATGTTATAGTTAAATTGAGTTAATGAACAAGTTTATAAAAAGAGATAAAACTAAACTATTCAAAGTATGAAAAAATATTAAAAAGGAGAGAGGATGAAAGAGTATCGTATGAAACTTGCTAAATCAATTTTATTCATGCTAATAGTCATAATAACTATTATTGTTTTCCAATGGGCATCAGACTTGATACCTGAGTTCATAGTGACACATGAAAGTGACATTGTTCTAGAGATATCACGTTTGCTGTTATTAGTGATAATGCTATTCACGCTAAGAGTTCTTATCAAAAGGGGTGAGGATATAAAGGTACGCTCGACAATTAAGATAGATTTATTGGGTGTTGGTTGTGGTTTGATAATAGGTTCATTATTCATAATAACAAGAGGACTTATACTTCAAGGCTGTGCCATTGAGTATACTCAGTTTATTGAGAATATTATTAAGTCTTTGAAGAGAATAATAACTATTGCTTATTTGATTCTTCTCATAGTACCATTTAGTTTAAATGACAGCGATAAAAAAGCTTATAAATACACTGTATGGACGATTATTGCTATAAGTTTATTGTATCCCTACATCTTTAGAATATTGAATTTTGGAGTTAACCAAAATGTATTATTAGGATTGGTAGAAAATTTTCTATTAAGTATCATAGTCTCATATTTCGTTATCAAAACCAAAACTGGAGTAAGTTCAATAGTTGCGTATACTATAGCAATAAACATTCCTTTCGTTTTGTGTATTCTGTGATTTGAAGTTGGACATAGTAAAACTAAATGATGACAATTTCCATTAGAGGAACTAATTATAGTAACTATTGTACATCAGTTCAACCTTAACCAACTAAGGGATACTTTTAAGAGACATGTAAGTGTCTCTTTTCTTTTGTGCAGTATCGTTGGTCACTATTCTGTCCTATAACTTATCTATATTTACAAAGAAGAATGAGTAGTTATCAAACTCTATATGCAAATATAAAAATGTAAAAAAGTTTTTTTAGAGTTACATACGTCTGTCCCTCTGATTTGCTTTAATAGGCTTGAATTAGTAAAAATTGGTTATAAAATTGATGTGAGTTTTAGTCCATTACTGAGTTCAATTCTCCCCACCTCTACCAAAAAAATTAAAATAGCCTCTGGATATTGGAGAATGGAATAACGAACTACCACTTTGATAAAAGGAGCTTTTTTTATACGTTTTAAACTAAGTAAGAGATTTATTATGCGTGAAGAATATGAGTAAGGAGATAATCTTTAAGATATGTTAGACAGAGCACTTTTGATATGCGTGCAACTATATTAGTTCAAAATGTGTGCAAATATTTCAAAAGTGTGATATAGTTGGTAGGTTTATAAGGAGATATAATGAAATTTAATGAGTTTAATATTAGTGACGAAATAAAAAAAGCAATAAGGGAATTAGGATATGAATATACTACTGATATCCAGAAAGAAGCAATACCAGTACTTATGGATGAATGTGATTGTTTTGGACAAGCACAGACTGGTACTGGTAAAACAGCTGCTTTCGCTATTCCCATTTTGGAGAAGTGTTCTGTTAAAAATCAAGGCGTAGAAGCTTTAGTTCTTGCTCCCACAAGAGAATTAGTAGTTCAAATTGTTAATTCATTTAGGGAGTTAGGTAAATACAAGAGAGTTAGAATAGCAACGATAATAGGTGGAGTTGATTACGGTAGACAACTAGCGATGCTTAAAAACAATCCCAATATTATTGTCGCAACTCCTGGAAGAATAGTTGATCACTTGCAAAGAAAGAGAGTCAATTTAGATAGTTTGCGTATGTTTTGCATAGATGAAGCGGATGAAATGCTGAAAGTAGGATTTAAGGAGGAAATTGATAAAATAATTTCATTCTTGCCGAAGAAGAGACAATCAATGCTTTTTAGCGCAACTCTGGACAGTGGAGTTAGACGCATTGCAGACAAGTTAATGAAAAAACCTATTGAGATATTTGTTAGCAAGGGGTTAGCTACGGTGGAGTCAATTAAGCAATATGCGCTCGTAATGAAAGAGCGAGAGAAGTTAGAAATACTTACGAAAATAATTGACATTAAAAAAGGTGACAAAAGTTTAGTGTTTGGTAGAACCAAAAAGAGAGTCGATGAGTTATCAACTGCTATGAATGCAATGGGTTATAAAGCAAGAGCGCTACACGGTGATTTGAATCAACGTCAGAGACTACAAGTGGTTGATGAATTTAAGATGGGTGCTTTTGATATCTTAGTGGCGACAGATGTAGCTGCTAGAGGATTAGATATAAGTGGAATTAAGCAAGTTTATAACTTTGATTTGCCTCAAGAGGTTGAATACTATGTTCATCGAATAGGAAGAACTGGTAGAGCTAATGAAAAAGGAACTAGCTTCTCATTCATAAGAGAAAATGAAATTCCTCATTTAAGAAGAATTGAAAAAGAAACAAATTCGAGAATACATATAATTCAACCACCAACTAAGGAAGAATTACATCTTTCAAAACAATCAGTGGCAGTTGATAAACTCGAAGATGAAATCGAACTTGGAAGAAAAAGACTTAAAAGACATATCGGTGTTGCAAAAGGATTAATTGAGAAGTATGGAGCAGATGTGGTTATTGCTGCTGCGATAGAATCGCTGACCGATAGAAGAAACATTGATATTCCTACACTTAGTAAGGAACCTTCTATCAGAGTAAAGAGCACTAGAAGCAATAAAAGAAGCAGAAATAGAAATTATCGAGATAGAAGAAAAAAATGATGAGAGTTTTATTCCATTGTTTACTTTCTCCTGGAAATGACTTAGGGATATAAGATGTTTATATGTTGAATGATTAGTTATACAAAGTATAGAAGCAGTATAAGTAAAGGAATCTCATAATATGAGATTCCTTTTATAATATACTAACCTCCATTCAGTTCCTTCTTAAATATCCTTCTACGTCTATGTTGTCTTGTATCAAAATGTTTCCATAGATTTTGAATATCACTGTTAGTTTCTAGTTCAGGACCAGTTTCTGCATACTTTATTTTGTATTTAAGAGCAGTTTTTAGAAGGCTATCCATCATTATTGTGTTGATACCTTTCCCTTGTAGATCTGGTCTTACGGCGATTAGATATAGATCTAAGATTTCATTACCCTTAATTGCTTTGAGTAATGGAATGAAGCCAAATGGGAATAATTTACCTTTTGCTTTTTGCATTGCTTTTGAGAGTGAAGGCATAGTTATTGCGAAAGCAACAACCTCATCATGTTCGTTAACAACAACTTTTATGAAGTCAGGATTAACAAAGCCAAAGAATGCATTAATATAGTAGTCAATTTGTGCTTGCGTTAATTCAGTTGTACCGAATAATGGAGCAAATGCCTCATTATACAAAGTGAATATTTGCTTTGCCCATGGCAATATGTGTTTTTTATTTCTAAAATTAAGCAAACGAACATTTTGACGCTTTGCTGCTCTTTCAGCTATCCTCTCAATTAGTTTGTTGGGTTCAGTTGGCATTTTGATTTGATATTCAACCCAATCAACTTCCTTTTCATAACCATTAGATATTAGATGATCTTTATAGTAAGGGTAGTTGTATAATGTAATGAACATATCTAACTCATCAAACCCTTCAACCAGTAGACCTTGATGATCCATATCAGTAAGTCCTAAAGGACCCATAACAGATTCATACTTTCTATCGCTTGCCCACTTTTCAACTGTATCCAATAATGCTTTGGATACTTCCAAATCATCAATGAAATCAAAGTGAGTAAATCTGACGTTCTTTTCATTCCATTTTTCGTTACTTTTGTGATTAATTAGTGCACCAATTCTTCCTACTATTTCATTTTCTTTGTAAGCTAAGAAATATGATGCCTCACAGAATTCGAATGCGGGATTTGAGTCTTTTGACAGTGTTTTAAGATCATCTGACAAAAGATCAGGAACAAAGTACTTATTATCTTTATAAAGCCTATTTGGGTACTTAACAAATTCCCTAAGCATTTTCTTGCTTGTAACTTCTTTAATTTGGATCATATTGCCCTCCTTGATATATCTATTATATCACTTATATCTGATAACTTTGAGCATATTTTTGAAGCGGGATGTCTTCTTTTCATTAAACGAGTATTATGTGATATGATATTGTTAATGAAAAATGAGGAGGGAATATGTTAAGTAAAGACAAGTTTTTTAATCTACCCAATATTTTATCGTTATCAAGGGCAGTACTAATGCCGGTATTATTCTATTTAGTGTTCAACATTACTGAAGCAAATTTCAAAGCACTGTTTGTAGTTGTTTATATAGTAGCGGGATTAACTGACTCACTGGATGGGTATATTGCAAGAAGATATGATATATGTACTGATTTAGGAAGCAATTTGGATTCATATGCAGATATTTTGTACTATTTAGGTTCAGCAGTATTTGTTTATGTACTAGCTAAGCAGGCATTAATCGACAATATATATTTCTTTATATTTACTATTGCGATGTTTATTATGGAAATCGTGATTAGCACACTTAAATTTGAAAAACCCTTGTTTATTCACACGGTACTATCAAAATTTAGTGGGTTCATGGTATTTGTTACAGTGATAGTTGCAGTATTCACAGAAATAAGAGTACTACTAAGTGTAACTATTCTATTGTATGGACTTAGTTTCATTGAGAATATTGTTATCTTCTATAAGTATGGTGAGGTATCGCCTGACACGAAAGGACTACTGTTTATTAGAAGTGCTGATTAGGTGAGGATTATTGTGCGTAACAATTTATCAAGAATTTATTCCTATATAAAAACAGAATGCTAATAGCATTCTGTTTATAATTTAATAATGTATTTAAGATTGTTGTGTAATAACACAGAGATTAAGTCAACTATGTAGAACAATGGAGCAATAAGAATATTAAGTAGTACTAGTATTAAACTACCTTTACCAAGTCTGTAAATAACTCCTAAAATTATGTTAGTAATAGGAATAATAGCAAGTATAAGTGATATAATGTGCGTTTGATTTAAATAAGCTTTATTTTTTTTAGCCATTTGTTACCTCCTAATAATATACTTATATTCTATATGTGAATTGATATTTTTGCAATTAAAAGGAACCTTATAGACTTATTTATAAAAATATTATCGATACTCTTGCTTAATGTAACGAACTAATTTATAATGTTAGAGTAAACTAACAAGATAAAGTTTATTGTGAGGAAATATGTTATTATTAGACGCTAAACCGAAAAAGAAGTACACAATTAGAACAATACTTGGTAATAAGGAAATCAAAAGGTTTCTATATTCTTTGGGTTGCTTTGAGGATGAAGTGGTATGTGTTACTAAGAGGGTGGGTTCGAATCTCATAATTTCGGTGAAGGGTGTTAGATACGGTATAGATAGAAAGTTGGCTGAAAGTATAGAAATAGACTAGGGAGCGGATGTTCCCATATTCTTTAACTATATTGTTAGGTTTATCTTACTTTTTTTGGAGGGATAATGAAAATTGCATTAACAGGAAATCCAAATAGTGGGAAGACTACATTATTCAATGCGATGACCGGAAAATCTGAATATGTTGGTAACTGGGCAGGTGTTACAGTAGACAAGAAGGAATCTTTTGTAAAAAAGACTCTTTCTGATGAAAGAATAGCTGTAGTGGACTTGCCAGGTGCTTACTCAATAAGACCATTTACAAATGAGGAAAGTATAACTAGTAATTTTATTCTAGACGAAGCTCCAAATGTAATAGTGCATGTCATTGATTCCTTGAGTTTGAATAGGGGGTTATTCTTCACTACTCAATTACTTGAGCTGGGTATACCAGTAGTTATTGCTCTTAATAAAACAGATGTAGCTCGATTGAGAAAAAGAGTAGATATTAAAAGAATGGAACAGATCTTAGATTGCAAAGTTGTTGAGATATCAGCAACTCAGGGTAAGGGATTAAAACAACTTATTAATGAAGCGATTAATCTATTTGGTAAAATACAAATCAATCCAAATCCGGATTACTCAAACTATGAAACAGTAGAAGAAGTCGATAAGGCAAGATTTAGGTTTGTAAATAGTATAACTAGTGAAGTAGAAGTAATCACTAATGGTAGCGAGGATACGTTATCTGATAAAATTGATAATTTTATAACAAAACCAATTATTGGACTTACTTTGTTTGCACTTGTTATGTACGGGATATTCGAATTATCAATTAATGTGGTGGGTGCGTTTATTGCTGATTTATTAGTTGGATTGATTGAATTGTTTCAAGGATTCATTCAAACTAGTCTAGAAGCATTTGGGGCAAATGATTTTTTGATTGCTCTTTTGACAGATGGAATGATTGGCGGAGTTGGAGCAGTAATGGGATTTCTGCCACTAATAATGGTGTTAATGTTTTTCATTGCTTTAGTTGAGGATTTAGGTTTCATGGCTAGGATTGCAATGATTTTGGATCCATTGTTCAAAAAAATTGGCTTATCAGGAAAATCAATTATTCCCTTGATTGTTGGCTATGGATGTTCAATACCTGGAATTATGGCATCTAGAACAATCAAAAATGAAAAGCAGAGAAGAATGACAGCATTACTTACCCCATTTATTCCTTGTGGGGCGAAAGTTCCCATAATTGCACTTTTTACTGTTGCTTTCTTTCCACAGCACGGATGGCTATTTCCTGTGACATATTTGATAGCTTTTGCACTGATTATTATTATCGGTTTATTTCTTAAAAGAGTTACAGGATCGAACGATTTTGATAATTTCTTTATTATTGAGTTACCTGAATACAGAGTTCCGAGTATCAAAAGAGCGGTGCGATCAATGATTGAAAATGCTAAGTCATTTGCTATTAAAGCTGGTACAGTTATACTCATAGCCAATACGGTAGTCTTTTTGATGAGTTCATTTGACTTTTCATTCAAGTTATCGGCAATTGATAATAGTATTCTTGCACTGATTTCTACACCAATTGCCTGGCTTCTTATTCCAGTGGGATTTGGGGTGTGGCAACTTGCAGCTGCAGCAATTACTGGTTTAATTGCTAAAGAAGAAGTAGTTGGGACGCTTGCTGTTGTTTATGCCGTTGGATCAGCAGTTTCAGAGGATTTAGAAGTAACTAATGCATTTTTACTCCAAAATTCTATGCAGATTTCCGCAGTAGCAGCACTAGCATTTATGTTCTTTAATCTATTCACTCCTCCGTGTTTTGCTGCAATCGGAGCTATGAAAACAGAACTTAAGTCGACGAAGTGGTTGTTTTGGGGATTAGTGTTACAACTTTCAGTAGGATATTTAGTAGCACTAGTAGTTTATCAAGTAGGAACTGCAATTTCTTCAGGGCGAACAGGTGAAGGGTTTATTGTAGCTGTTTTAATCGCAATAGTATCCGTAGTAGTCATTGTGTTCTTAACAAGAAGGAGGATAAGTTATGATTGATTACTTATTAGTAATAATTATCATATTAGTGCTATTAACTTCGGTTTTTGCAATGATCAAACTAAAGAAAAAAAATGGCAGTTGTTATAGTTGTTCTGCTTGTCCAAGTAGCAAGATTTGTTCAATAACTAAGCAAGATACTTTAGATAAATGTAAGATTAAGACCAGTTAATGGTCTTTTTGTTAACAATTTGTTAAAAATCACACTGCATAGAATGAACATTCCGCAATATGATATAATATTTTTAATGAGGGGGATGAACATGGTAATTGATATTAAAACAAAGAAAGATTTAAGAAAATTCATTTACTTCATCAAAGACTTATACAGGGATGATTCAAATTATGTTTTTCCATTGTTTTTTGTTCAGAAAAAGGAATTGACTGAAATTGTTCTTAAGGATAAAACATATAAGGCATTATTGTCAATTAGGAATGATAAAGTAGTTGGAAGATTATTATACACGTATGACTACAGTAAGAAACAAGGAAAGAAAATATGCTACTACTCATATTTTGATACCATCAATGATCAAACAGTAGTTGATGAACTGTACTCATATATGGAGAATGATATGCGTAATAATGGTATTGATTACAGTGAGGGTACATTTAGCCCATTTGACCCTGATACAAGAAGGGGAGTTCTTATTGAAGGATTTGATTCTTTACCTTCAATATTTACATCATACAATTATGAATATTATGGAAAGTTACTTGAGCAGTACGGATACAAGAAAGCAATTGATACTGTACTCTTAAATGCAGAGTTATCCTATGAAACTAGTAAAAAACTCAATTCTTTTAGCAAGTTCTTTGTTAGACGAAATAACGTTAGAGTAGATAGTCTTGATTTTAAGAAACTTGAAAGAGATTTGCTTGACATAGAGAAGATAATGAGTGAGGCAACTATTGAGGAAAATTATCAAGATGCACCTGATATTGAATTGATTAAAGAAACCGCAAAGCAAATGAAGGCATTTATCAATCCTAAGTTTGTCAAGATTGCAAGAGAAAATGACACTGATAGACCAGTCGGATTTTGTTTAGTATTGCCTGATTTTAATCAGGTTTTTAAGGAAACAAAGGGTAGACTTAGACCACTTAAGATGCTTCTTCTAAAAAGAAAGATTACGCGAGCCAGAGGACAGCTGCAATATGTGGTTCCTGATTATCAAAACAATGGTTTAATTGGTCATATATTTAAAACATTGTTTGATGAATTTGTGAAAGAAGGTATTACTGATTTTGAAGCAGGTACAATGATGGAAGATAACTTCAAACCAATAACGGCATTTAAGAAGATTGGTGGAGATGTAATAAAAGTATATAGATTATATGGGAAGGAACTTTAATAATGATAACAATATTGCTTCAAGTATTTTTTGTATTTTATATTCCATTCTTAATTATTAGATACTCTAAATTCTTTTTAACAAGATGGATTGGAACTATTGGAACAGCCTATTTCTTAGGTATAGTTGTAGCACTAATCATTTTCCTAGTAAATAAGCTTGGTGTAGATTTTGCCCTAAATACTGATGTAGGTGAAATAGGTAGTCATGCAGCTATTGCAATTGCTATCCCACTTCTGTTATTTAGTGCGAACTTAAAGGAAACCAGAAAATTATCTAAAACAGTTTTAAAATCTTTTTTATCACTAATTGTCTCAGCTATCATAGTTACCGCTATTGTTTTCTATACATATGGAATCAAAATCGAAAATGGTGCTGAACTAAGTGGTATGGCAATAGGAGTATATACAGGAGGAACACCAAATCTAAATGCAATTGCAAATATATTTGGGCTCGATAAGACATTGATTGGAGTTGCCAACTTGTCTGATATGGTAATAGGAGCTTTCTTTTACCTATTCTTGCTGATTGCGTGCAAACCCCTTTTAAGCAAATTCTTAAAGTCTCAGAAAGCTGAGAAGTATACAAAAGAAGAAATTGATATTGAAAACATTGATGAAATTGATTTGAAGAAATTCACAATGAACTATAGACTCCTGACGATGGTTATTATAGCACTTGGAATGACTTTAGTTGGTGCAATTCTAGGTGTTGTAATCTGGATGATTCTAGGAAGTGTTGATGGAACTATGATTGATATACTAGTACCTACTCTTATGATTACTGTAACCGTACTAGGAATAGTAGGATCATTCAATAAAAAGATTAGAGAAACAAAAGGAATGAATGTAATTGGGCAATACTTCATTTTAGTTTTTAGTTTCGCATTAGCATCTAGTCTTGATTTCAATAGACTACAAGGACTATTCTTTGATGTTTTAATACTTTATGGTATTGTTACGATTGGGGTATTTGTTGTTCATTCAATAATAAGTTACTTTATCAAAGTGGATGTTAACTGCACGATGGTTACATTGACTGCTGGAGTGTACGGACCAGCGTTTGTACCAGCGATCACAAAACAAATTGATAGTGATGAATTAACAGCTCCGGGATTGATTGTAGGTTCTATTGGATATGCAGTAGGTACTTTCCTCGGAATGTTACTTGGGCTTCTATTTATGATATAAGAAAAGCTCTTGGCTAATGCTAAGAGCTTTAATTTTGAATAAAGAATGAAACAACTAGGCAAATACCATATATTATTAAGAAAGATCCTATAACTCTATTAAGCTTCACTTCGCTTATTCTATTAGCATACTTACTTGCTACTTGAGCACCTATGAATGCTCCTACTGATGTTATTAATAATGCAATCCATATTGTTCCGCCAATTGCGATATGAGTTGCAGCCCCAACAAATGCAGTGAAAGTCATTATTAATACACTTGTTCCAATAGCTTCCTTCAATCCATATCCTAGGAGCATTGTCAGTACTGCAAGAATTGATAGACCTCCTCCACTGCCGAAGTAGCCATTAATTAATCCGATAACCATTCCCCAGAAGATAGTTTGAGTCAGTATGAACTTCCCTCTTTTTCCTGCCGATCTAGATTTTACAGGGTATACTATAAATCTAATTCCCAAGAATATTACAATCCCATTTATAATACTATTAAGGTTATATGGATTCATATCCTTGGAGAAATAACTACCAATAATCGTAAAGGATATTACCACAATTGCAAAAAGAATTGATTTTTTGATATTTATGTTCTTATTTACATAATAGATTCTGGCACTATTCGCACTTGCAAATACATCACTAGCTAATGCAATCCCTATCGCTTGATAAACTGGTATTCCCAAGAAAGTTGCGAAAAGAGGTGCAATAATAGTCGCAGCACTAAGTCCTACTAATCCAGTAGCAATTCCAGCTAGCAAACCTGCTATTAAGTACATCAAAATATCCATACAATATCCTTTCTATTAACTATACATTCATTATAACTTATTTGAACATGATTAATAAATTATTAAATGTTTGTTATAATTAGATGAGGTGATAACATGTTGCTTTATTTTATTATCATTATTTGCTTTTTATTGGGAATTGTTTTGTTTACTATGACCATTATAAATAAAGGAAGTTCTAGAGCGGAAAAACTTGTAAGAGCAACGATAATAGAGAAATACAGTGCATATGATCAACAAAATAGAGATTCTTTGAGTAAGTGGATAGATGATTCAATAAGTACTGCAAACAAGTTCTATATCAAATGTAGAACAGATGCGGGTGCTGAATTAGTGCTATCTGTTACTAAGGGAGTGTTCAATTCAATTGAAATAAATCATTATGGTAATCTCCAGTATGTAAAAAAGAGAGTTGTATCTTTTGAAAGAATTCCAAGTCATGAAAGAAACAGGGATGAAATAAGACAAGATGGTGGATACTACTTTAATAAGAGAGCCCCAGTTTCTATTGTTCAGTTCTATGTGGATTGTCCCAAACTAAATATAAGTATACCTGCCGATAAACCTGTTGAAATTTCAAAAGAAGAGGTATTAGAGTATGTAGACAAAATACTTGATGCATCAACCGAAAATTTCTTTGGCTTAGATGATGGTTATGACGTTATTCAGTTTGTAAACAATGGCACAAACTATTTGGTTGATATTCCAAATGTAGAAAGAAATGGATCATTTCAAGCTGAAGTAGAATTATCAAAGATTCGTAAAGTTATTGATTGTTATTTTGAAAAAGGAAATTTAAATGAGTTGTTAGATATAGTATTTATGAGTTTTTAAAAGGCGATTATTTAATCGCCTTTTCTATACTATCAATTCTATTTCCAATTGTTGGATGAGAATATTTAAGTCTTACGAATAACGGATGTGGATTAAGATTGACAAGGTTTTCCTTAGCAGCTTTCTTAAGTCCACTAATCATATGTAATCCATATCCTTGGTCAACAGCAAACTTATCAGCTTGATACTCCTGCATCCTAGCAATTGGGCTTGCCAAAGCTCTTAGAATATTCATAAGTGGCGCTAACAGCATAAAGAATATAATTATCGAGAATCCCAAACCTGGATTAGATAGTCCATCTAAGAAATAAGATGATACTGTAAATACAAATAAAAGCAAATAAACTCCCGATTTAATGAATGTATCGATTAAATCTATGTAAGTATGATGTCTTTTATGATGAGCAATTTCATGCAAGATAACTGCAATTATTTCATCAATTGTAAGTTTCTCAATAATAGATGTAGAAATCAAAATTCGTTTAAATTTACCTACTCCACCAAAGTATGCATCAAGTTTTGTTGAATCTTTGCTTTCAACAAGTAGTATTTTAGTGTTCTCGTAGCCAATTATGCTGAGAACTTTTATTACTTCATCCTTTAGCTCGTTATCCTCAAATTCCTTTGTTTTACTAAAAGAAGCCAAGAAGTTAATAGAGAACAATTCAATGATGATTATAATAAATGCAATCACTGAAAGTGAGATAATATATAGTGTATTAGATCCGTTATCCAACACATATATAAGCAACATTATTATGGGAATCGCTATGGCTACTTGAGCGATAAGCTTGATTAGTTGCTTAATCAAGAATTTCCCTTTAGTAACTTTGCTGAATCCGTACTTTTTCTCGATAAGAAATTCATTGTAGTAATTTCTAACTGTTTTAATAATGAAAACACCAGAGTAATATATCAGTATATACAGGATAACGCTCCAGTACATACTTTCTACTGTACTCATTTTATATATACCAAAGATTAAAAATGCTGAATTGTACAAAAGAATGAAGAGTGAATATATTATTTTTTGCTTGTATTTAAGTTTTGAGTACCTCATCCATTCAGAGTAATTATCCTTATCGTAAATACCGGAAACACTTGTTGGTAGAGCAAGTTTAGTTTGCTTGATATTAAACCAAACCAATAGCAAATCGTATAAAAATGAAATTGTAATTGCAACTAAAATAATAGTAATCATAACTACCTCCTACTACCTAATATGTTATCATATAGTAGACAGGAGGTAAACTATGGATAGATTTGGGGAGAAGAAAGTTTTTATATTCTCTGTTCTGTTAATGTCGGTATTTGTTGGGGTTGTCTTACCGTATATGTCTGGCTATACTGAGAGTCTGATTGGGACAAATATTTCACCTGATACAAGTTTCTTTGTTTTACCAAAAAGATTATATGAGATTGCCAGGATATATGGTTCAGATGGTAGAAGAGCATATATTGTGCTTAGGTTCACATTCGATCTAGTTTGGCCATGCGTTTACTTGCTTTTCTTTGTTAGTAGTTTTACATACTTAGGAATGAGGAAGTATATATTGCCAATCCTTGGAGTTGTGTTTGATTTACTAGAAAACATAACTGCATCAATACTGATGGGACTATATCCGAAGGAAATATATCCACTTGCGTATTTATTTTCAATTTTCAATGCAGCAAAGTGGGTGTTCATTACAGCAAGTTTTATAATGCTCATTGTTCTTTTAATTAAGAAAGCATTCTTTACTCATTCAAACGAGTAAGCATGATTATTATATTTTGACTATTGATTATGTATAATTATTTAAGGAGATACTTATGGAAGCGATAAAGATAAGAGAAGATTTGTATTGGATAGGAATTGTGGATAAGGATTTAGAAGTCTTTGATGTTGTTATGGAGACAGAATATGGCACATCATATAATTCTTATTTACTGAAGACTGATGAAGGTGTTATTCTATTTGATACTGTTAAGGAAAAATTCGTCGATGAGTACATTGAAACTTTGAAATCGATTGTTGATCTGGATGACATTAGATACATCGTAGTTCATCATACTGAACCGGATCATACAGGTAGTTTAACAAGATTGATATCTAAATTGAATGTAAAAATAGTTGCATCAAGAGTAGCAATTAATTTCATTCGTGAAATCGTAAATAGTGATTTTGAATCAATTGTTGCAGAAGGGGAATTGAGACTTTTAGGAAAAGATTTTAAGTTCATTTCAGCAAAGTTCTTGCATTGGCCCGATGCAGTATACTCATACCTGCCTGAGTATAGATTTTTGTTTTCTTGTGATTCATTTGGATCACACTATGCGTTTAGTAAACTTTACGCATCTGAGCAGGAGAGAAAAGATGATTTTCTTGATGCCTTTAAAAAATATTATGATGACATTTTCACGCCTTTTAGACCGTTTGTACTTAAGACCATTGATGAGCTAACAATGCCTATTGATTTAGTGTTAACTGGACATGGACCAATAATAGATTCAGATATTGAGAAATATATTGATCTATACAGAAAGTGGAGTACTCATATTGATAGAGCAGAAGTGACACTGGTTTATACATCGGCTTATGGCTATACTGAAAAATTAGCGTTATACGCTAGAAAAATACTTGAGGATTCTAACATTACTGTAAAAGAGTATAAAATTGATGTTCTAAACTATGAGTCTTTAAAGAACCGAATAATTGATGATCTGCAGAATAGTAAGGGAATACTAATAGGATCAACAACAATTAATGCTGATGCTGTGCCAATTGTTAGAGATTTATTAAACTACTTGAATCCAATAACACATAAGCAGAAGGTAGCATTTGTGTTTGGTTCATATGGTTGGAGCGGAGAAGGAGTAAAGAACATTCAAAGCAGATTTAAGGAATTACGTTTTAAAACCTTAGAGCCTTTCATGGTTAAATTTAATCCAAATAGTGATGATTATAATCAATTCAAAGAAGCAATTAATGAATATAAAGTAATGCTAACTTCATCGTAAATTGATGGAGTTTTTTTACTCCTTTTTACGGTTGGTTTTTTATTGTGAATGGTGTATAATGTTAATAAGTTCAGGGAGGAATAAACATATGAAATTTGAGAAGAGAACCAAGTCACCTAAAGTAATTAGAAAAGATGATCTAATTCCAGGTGTTATCTATGGTGGAGGATTAGAAGGAGAACCAATTCAAGTAACTTATAAAGAGTTTACAAACCTGTATGCTGAGTATGGGACAAATAGAACTTTTTCTATCAACTTAGATGGTAAGAAACACATCGTATATATAAAGGATTACCAATTATCTGATTATGGTAAGCATAAGTACTTGCATTTTGATTTAATGAAAGTTTCTGCAAAGGATACAATTGAATCTAGTGTTCGTTTAGCATTTGAAGGTAAAGAAGAAGTATACAAGAAGAAACTTATCTTACAAGTGTCTTTGGATAGCTTGGATATTGAGTATGTGGTTGGTAGTGGTGTATCGAGTATTGAAATTGATGTATCTGAAATGGAAGTTGATGATACGATCTATGTTAAAGATGTTGTTGCACCTGAGGGAGTTAAAATTCTTAACAACCTAGAAGATTTAGTAGCAAGAGTTACTACATCGTCAGTTCAAGATGAGCCTACAGTTGTTGAAGGTGAAGAAGGCGAAGAAGGTGAAGAAACTACTGAAGAAGCTGCTGAGGAAACTGAAAGCACAGAATAATAAGATTAGGGATGTTAAATCATCCCTTTTTTTATTCTGTATCAATTTTTGTGATATAATTTTTTTTGAGAGGAGTTGATATTTTGAACGCAATTAATGTGGTGAATTTGAAGAAGTCCTACGATAAGCAGGTAGTACTTAATGGAGTATCATTTTCTATTGAAAAAGGGAATATTTTTGGTCTGCTTGGTGCAAATGGTGCAGGAAAAACAACTACACTGGAATGTATAGAAGGATTGAAGAGATATGATTCGGGATCAATTGAAATAAATGGAAGTATAGGTGTCCAACTTCAGTCATCAAGCCTCCCTAACAATATAAAAGCTGTTGAAGCATTTAGACTATTTTGTTTTTGGAATGGAGTTAGTGATGCTATTGATTTACTAACTAGATTTTTGCCTATAGAACATCATGGAAAACAATATGGAGAAATGTCTACTGGGCAAAAGAGAAGGCTTCATCTAGCATTGGCATTGGTAAAGGATCCTGACATCATCTTTTTAGATGAACCAACAGCAGGACTTGATGTTGAGGGAAGGTATGCTTTGCATGGAGAGATAAGGGAACTAAAAAAAATGGGTAAGACAATTGTATTAGCTAGCCATGATATGTCTGAAGTTGAAACATTGTGTGATAGCATTGCAATTCTAAAAAATAGTGAGATTGTATTTCATGGTACTCCTCGTGAGTTGACTAAGAACTATGCATCAAAGAGAGTAATATCCGTTAAACTACTAGATGAACTACCAAATACCAATTTTGAGCATTTAGAGTTTATTGGTATTAACCAAGGATATTATATGTTTTCAACTATGAGTTTGCATGAAGGATTAAGTGAAATTCTAAGTATTTCAAGCAAACTTATTGATGTTGTGATTGAGCGCAACTCACTAGAAGATAAATTTATTGAAATTGCAAAGGAGGATAACTAAATGAAAGCATTTATGTACAATGTTTTTTTGCAATGGAAACTTGATTTAAGAAATAAGGGTGTACTGTTAACATATTATATTGTCCCACTAATCTTCTATCTATTTATGGGAGCAATATTCACCTCAGTAAACCCAGTTTCTAGAGATACTCTTATTCAGGCAATGATCGTATTCAATATCTCAATGGGAGCATTCCTAGGAACTCCGGTTCAGGTAGCAGAACTTTACAAAAACGATCTAAAGAAAGCCTATAGAGTTGGTGGAATACCAATTTCGGCTAGTGGTGCAATAACCTTGATATCTGGGTTACTTCATTTGATAATTACTAGCATGATAATTTATATTACAGCACCACTTTTATTTGATGCACCAACTCCGATTTCGAATATGTTTTTACTAAGTCTAATTACATTTATAATTGCATCATTGATGATTGGATTACTACTGGGACTATTTGTAAAGGACTTTACAAAAGTTGCGATGTATGCTCAAGGCATATTTTTGCCATCTTTAATGCTCTCGGGTATAATGTTTCCAGCAAGTTTGTTGCCAAGTTTTCTTGAATATATTGGGTACATATTTCCAGCGACATGGGGATATAAATCAATGGTTGGATTATTCGACATTACAAACTACTGGCCTTTGCTTATATTCGTTGTTGTAGCACTTATCATTTCAATCTATAAAATGGAAAGAATAAAGAAAATAGATTAACTCTCCCTAGCGAGAGTTTTTCAGTGCATAATTACGGTTATGTAACTTGAGTAGTGATAAAATTAGTTAGGAGGTAGTTATGAAAACATTAATTATATTAGGTCATCCTACATATAAATCCTCGAGAGTTAACAAGGCATTTATTGAAGCGATAGATAACGATGACATTATTGTGAATAACATATATGAAGAATATCCGGATTGGAAATTTGATTTTGCTAGAGAACATAAATTATTGGAGGAAGCTGACAGAATAGTACTTCAGTTTCCATTATACTGGTACAGTACGCCATCTTTAATTAAGAAATGGATTGATGAGGTGCTATCATATGGTTTTGCATATGGCCCTGATGGAGATAAGTTAAAAGGAAAAGAGTTTTTAGTAGTAACAACGGCAGGAGCTGGTATTGAAACATATAAGCCTGCAGGTAAGAACATGTTTACTATATATGAGTTTTTGAGGCCGATACAGATTACTGCTAAATATATAGGTACAAAGTACTTATCACCATTCATATTCTATGGGGCTTCATATAAAAGTAAGGATAAGATAGTTGAGGCAATTCCAAAGTACTTGAAAATAATAGAGAATTAGTAGAAGGGAATTTATGTAAAATGATTTTACATAAATTCCCTTGATTTATTTTGAATACCTTAGTAATATTCATTTTAGGGGGTATTTATGTTTAGTGAAGCTTATAGAGATACATTTAGGATTTTTTCAACTAGCCATCTTGTAGCAATATTAGTCATCTTGTTCTTTTGTTTATTAATATTTCTCAATAGGAAAACAATAAAGAAGAAGTACTACAACATGCGCTATGTGTTCGCAGTACTGACAATATTACAGGAGGTTTCATTGAATGTAGTACGAATAATAAATAATGAGTGGACGATTGCTAAATCTTTACCATTGCAACTATGTGGAATAGCGGTTATTTTGACATCTGTGATACTGGTAACTGAAAACAAAAAATTATTCTTGAATACTTTCTTTGTTATGTTGATAGGAGCTATTATGGCAATCCTAACTCCTGCGATTGAAAACGGTTATGGAGTGCCACACTATAGATTTTTTCAATTCTTTTTCTCGCACGGTATGATAGTTGCGAACTTTGTTTTCATATTATTCGTAATGGAATATGGCAAGGAATTTAGGTATAAAAACGTTTATAGGAATGTTGTGTTTTTATTAGGAGTTGCGGTATTCAACTTTGGAATCAACTTGATTACGGGTGGTAATTATATGTACTTAATGGGTAAACCGGGAGAAAATACAGCATTTGATTTATTTGGTGATCATCCTTGGTATATATTGAATATCCTATTATTCGGAATTCCAGTGCTACTTCATTTATTTTATGTACCATTCTATCTTTACAACAAGAAACAGATTAACTTAATTAATAAGGAAGCATAGCTTCTTTTATTTTACATAAGAAGATAGTAAAATATTATTGGAGGTATATATGAAAACAAGGATGCTTGTAGAGATTGGCGTAATGAGTGTACTAGTTTTTTTATTTGATTTGCTGTCTCATTTACTGCCAATTCCTGGTACAACTGAAGGGATCACTCTTTATATGATTCCGATATTTTTAATAAGTTTTAAGTATGGAGTTAAAGCTGGATTATTAACTGGAATAACATCAAGTCTAATATTTTTAATCTTTGGGCACTTTCATTCATTCACTTGGCCACAATATATTCTTGATTATATAATTGCTTTAGGAGTGTTATCGATAGCAGGGGTATACTCAAAGAACATTAGAAGTTGTGGATGTAACTGTGAGCAAAGATCTAGTTATATTGTTAAAGGGGTATTTTTTGGAGTTCTTTTAAAAGCTATTGTTAATTTCACTTCGGTTTTGATTTTCATTAACGAATACTTTGAACATGGTCACTCTCACGTATATGAAAGTTTATTAGAGACAGGAGAAGTGTTTTTCGCATTAGTCTATACTATGCTTGCGATAGTGCCATCAGCTGTAATTACCGCAATAATACTAGTAAGAAGTTTCAAAAAATATGGAAATAAGATAATTGGTTTATAGGAGGAAGTATGGGGCAAATTGTGTATGATTTACTATTGATTGTTGTTTTAGTATTACTCATTACATTTAGAGAAAAAATTTCACCAAAGCAAAGTAAGATTGAAAAAATCATGTTTATAGTATTGATAATATCAAGGCTTAGTAGATTTACAGTTTATTTCATAGATGGGACATATGCACCAATGATACCACTTCATCTATGCACAATAGCTGCATATATGTCACTAATTGCTTGTGTGTGGAAACCTGAAAGAGCTAAGCATCATTTGTTCTTTTATGCATTTATGGGATTCTCAACGTTGATTGAGGCTGATCCTAGAGGAGGATTTAGCTTCAGTAATCCGTTAATTTATGGTTTCGTGATTGATCACTTCACGATAATGTTGGTTCCATTCTATATGATTATTTTCAAGAAATACCGACCAGAGTTCAAACATCTACTCTGGCCATCAATTGTATTATTTGGAATGTTGCTAATGTCTATTCCACTGAATAGTCTTCACGAGACATTTAATTTCTTTGAGATATCAACTAAGCCAGTATTTTCTGATTTATTCACAAGCACAAATGATTTTTATTTCATATTAGCTTTCATGTTTGCTTTCTTTGTCTTTTCGATAGTGGGAGTAATGGTTGGGCGCTTTGTGTATGACAGATTAAAATAAAAAAAGTTCTTACGAACTTTTTTTTGTACCTAGTCCCAATAATAATCCAAGTGCGATCCCAAGGAAACTAGCAAATAGTACTTGGTATTCCGCTGGAAGTAGGAAAGTAATTGTGTGTGCGGGTATCCAAAATAGCGGAATAGTTTTTAACACCACAAACGATACGAACTTTGACCAATCGATTGAGTTTACTGTATCTTTGATATTGTTGTAAGTACCGTCAATCTTATCTTCAATTACTTTGTCAGTTATTCGGTGAAAGGCCATCATTGTTGGAGCGAACGTTAAATTCATAATCAAACTTACAAAGAATGCAAATGCTAATGTACTACCAGCAAACGGTAGAATTCCTTGTGTTTGTAATGTAGTAACTCCACTTGAGAAGATTGTAAAGATTAGTACAATTACAATTCCGATCAATCCCCATATAATCATCTTATAGATAAATCCTGTTGGGATTACCCACTTTCTTGCTTTGATTCTAGCTCCAAGCAAATCTCCCGCGGAAGCCAGGATTGCAAACTTCAAAAATCCACCAAGAATTTTATAGTTTGTTGTAAAAGTTACAAAAGCCTCTCTAGTTGGTTCAACTATCAGTAATGCTCCTATAACTAAGATAAATAGAATAAATAGCAAATCCTTTTTCTGCATTTTAATCACCTCAACTAATTATACATTTTCTTAATAAAAACTGAAATATAATTTACTAATATATGATTTTTTTTGATTCTAATTATGGTATAATATCAATTGCGAAAACCTTTTCATTTTAGGGGGATATTATGTTTAAAAATATTGATGAAATGATTGCTTATTGTAAAAAAGAGAATGTAGAAGTTATTGATTTTAAGGTTATTGATATGAAAGGCAGATGGCATAGATTATCGATAACTAGCGCAAAGCTTAACTCTGATATTATGAAAAAAGGAATTGGTTTTGATGGATCGAGTTATGGCTTCTTAACAGTTGAAAAATCTGACATGGTTATGATACCTGATGTTAAGAGCACATATGAGGATTACCATAAAGACCATAAAACACTAGTATGTATAGCGGATATCTACATAATTGAGGGGAATAAACTTGCTCGTTTTGAAGATGATCCAAGATATATTGCAGAAAAAGCAGAGACATATATGAGGAATGAGGACATTGCTGATACATGTCTTTTAGGACCGGAATTTGAGTTTTTTGTATTAGATCATGTTTCTTTTAAAAATACAAATCAGCATATGGAAGTTAAATTAAACTCTGAACAAGCAAATTGGAATATGGGAGATTACTCAAAGCAAAATATTGGTTTTAAGGTTCCACATTCTGGAGGATACCACTTAGATTCACCTTTTGATAGTTCTTATGAATTTAGAACTCAAGTTGCGTTAAATGCTGAGAGAATTAACATTCCTATTAAGTACCATCACTCTGAGAATGGTGGTCCGGGACAAGTTGAGATAGAGGTTAACTTTGCGGGTATTAAGGAAATGGGAGATCGTACAATGAAGTTGAAAAATCTTCTTAACTTAACTGCAGTTAAAATGAATAAAACTGTTACGTTTATGCCTAAACCTTTTGTTGATGAATGCGGAAGTGGATTTCATGTTCATATTCAAATGAAGAAGAATGATGAATATATTATGTTTGATAAAGATGGATATAGTGGATTATCCAAGTTTTCACACTATGCAATAGGTGGTATATTAAAGCATGCCAAAGCAATTACAGCTTTGACTAATCCTTCAACAAACTCATATAAGAGATTAGTTCCAGGTTTTGAAGCGCCAGTTACGATTGGCTACGCTACAGCAAACAGAAGTGCAGTTATTAGAATACCAGGTTATACAATACATCCTGAAGACAAAAGATTTGAATTAAGAAGCCCTGATGCGACAGCTAATCCGTATCTTGCTTATTCTGCAATAATGATGGCAGCATTTGATGGAATTAAGAATAAGATTGATCCGGTAAAAGAAGGCTATGGACCGTATGATTTAAACTTGTATACATTGAGTGAAGAAGAACAAAAGAAAGTACAAAGCTTGCCGGCTAGTTTGTTGGAATCGGCTTGTGAACTAGAAAAAGATTATAATTTCTTATTAGCTGGAGGGGTATTTACTGAAAACGTAATAAAGAATCATATTGCTAGAATTAAGAAGGATTTCTATTTAGTTAATAAGATGCCGCATCCAATTGAATTTGAATTGTATTATAATCTATAAATCAAAAAGCATGCTTTTGTATGCTTTTTTACATTTTATATTGAGGAGAGGGATATGCTAAAACTACGTAATTTGTCAAAGTACTACTATCAAGAGAAGTCAGTGTCACTTGCTCTTAGAAGGATAAATTTAGAACTTGAGTTAGGGGAATTTGTTGCGATTACAGGTGAATCAGGTAGTGGTAAGTCAACACTTCTAAATATATTAGGTGGTCTTGATACATTTGAGGAAGGAAAACTATTTGTCGAAGACAAGGATATCTCAAATTATCTTCCATCTCAGTTAGAGGAGTACATAAAGGATAACGTTGGATTCGTTTTTCAAGACTATAATATTATTGATAGTTACACGGTATATCAGAATATTTCGTCTGTTCTTTTATTAAAGGGATTTAGTAGACAAGAGAGAAAGAATAAAATAAACGAATTGTTGGAATTTCTCGGATTAGCTAAATACAAGAATAAAAGGGCCAGCAAGTTATCTGGTGGAGAGAAGCAGAGAGTAGCGATTGCTAGAGCACTGGCGAAAGATACTCCAATAATACTTTGTGATGAGCCAACTGGAAATTTGGATAGTAGTCAGTCGGATTCGATTTTGAAACTACTAAAAGAACTAAGTAAGGAAAAATTAGTTGTCATTGTTACACATGACTCTAAGAAAATACGAGAGTATGCATCAAGAGAAATTAAGATTCATGATGGAGAGATAATTGAGGATCATGATATTTGCGATGTAAAGAAAGTTCCTTCTAAGGATGTTAGTAAAAGCAAACCATCAATGATTATTCCAAGTATCTATAGTTTGCTTTCAACAATCAAGAAGTCTGCCTTTACGTCTTTTGTTTTGATTTTTATGGTTTTTTCAATTCTCTTTATGTATGGTACTGGCTTAAAAAGAATGAATACAAACGGTGTATATGAGACCGACTATTTCGCTAATGCAGATCCTACGAGATTAGTTCTAACAAAGCATGATAACGGTGCATTTAGTATTGAGGAGTTAGCAAATATCAAACATCTTGATAATGTAATCGATGTTCTTAAGTATGACATCGTTCTTGATACAGTATTAAAATCAATCATTCATAATGATGAGAACAATCTTGACGAGTATATTGATTACTCCGTTCACTCGTCTGCTGCGCTTAAAAAGAATGATTTGATAACGGGTGAATTACCAAAATCTCCTAATGAAGTTGTAATTGGCGAAAACCAGTTATATGAGATTGGAGATAGAATTGAGTTATCAAATGAGGTGAATATCAAAGAGGTTCAGGGAATTAGCACGGATGACTTTGCCTTTGAAATTGTTGGTATGGTAGAAAGAATAAATAATGATAGATTGCATAATGAGATATATCTAACAACTGAAACATTGGACAGTTTAGCTACTGATGCCTTTCTAAATTACAGTGACACATACTTAATAATATCTGATGCTAACAGACAATTTATGTATAGAATCTTTGCAGATATTAGAGTGAAGAATTCACTTGATGACTATGAAGTTGAGTTAAATGATTTACTTTTTTACGATCCTGTAAGAGACTTCGAATACATCGAAAATCCAGATGATCCTGATATAGGTATTATAACCGATTCTGATGTGGTTCAAGGATTTCTGTATGAGGATATTGATTTCTCATTTGCAGTAGTTAATCCATATTCAACTGAAATTAATCCCGAGGCAATATCAGTTTCCTCAAAACCTTACGAGGCAACTATCTTTGGGGTGGGAATATATATGAATGAAACTACGAAAAATCACTTTTACAATGATTCTGTATATCAACCATCTGTAATTGTTGAGGATAGTTTTAACGCAGCAAAAGTGAAAGATGAATTAGAGAAATTAGGATATAATGTTCTTTATCCAAATGGATCAATTAATAATAGTACTTACTCAACATTTATTGATACAGTTTTATTTTATGTTACATTCGCTATTACGATTCTTATTAATTACTTTTTAGGATTATTCGTTATCGGCAATATTTTGGGCACGAAGAGAAAGGACTATTTAGTTTATAGGTCTATGGGAGTATCCAAGAGAAGTATGCAAAAGATGATTGTTGTTGAGTTATTGATATTGCTAGCCATCTCGAATTTTATTGTAATTGGTTATTTATACCTAAATGACTACTTCAATTGGTTTATTCCAGCAGTGTCAAAATATTTTGATATATATGATTTCCTTGTTGTGATAATTTGTACTGGATTACTTGTTATGATAATTGGATTAAGCTTTGTAAGAAAAATATTCGAAGAATCGGTTATTTCAGCGATTAGAAGTGAGCAGGTGTAATATGATTCGACTAAGTAATGTAAATAAGTATTTCTTTAAAAACAAGGAAAATGAGATACATGTTTCAAAAGATATAAACTTAGAAATTGATTCAAAGGGAATGGTGGTATTCTTAGGTACTTCCGGAAGTGGAAAGACTACACTACTGAATATTATGAGTGGAATTGATAGATTTGATTCTGGGGAAATTGAAGTATTTGGGGAAAAATTAAGTCACTTCAGTAGAAAGTGGAACAAGATTAGAAAGAATAACATCGGATACGTATTTCAAAACTATAATTTATTAAAAAATAAAACAGTTTATGAGAATATTGACTTCATTCTTAGAAATAATGGATATAATGATGAGGAGAATATTAGAAGTAGAATTCAATATTTGTTGAAGTCTGTTGGTCTAGAGAACTTTGAAAAAAGATATGTAAACACATTATCTGGAGGACAGGCTCAGAGGGTATCACTAGCACGTGCTCTTGTAAAAAGACCAAAGATTATTGTAGCTGATGAACCAACAGGAAATCTTGATAGTAAAAATTCTCTATTTGTTATGAATATCTTAAAGGAGTTTTCAAAAAGTGCATTGGTTCTTTTAGTTACTCATGATGAAAAGATAGCATCTTATTATGGTGATAGAATAATACGAATCAAAGATGGTGAGATAATTTCAGATGAGTTAAATGAAGCAAATCAAGACATAAATATGGGTCACGAACAACAAATCTTTTTGAAAGACTATAATAAAGAGGAGATTAGAAGTGACAATGTCGAGGTTGCTGCTTATGGTGTTAGAGATGTTAGGCTGAAGTTGATTGATAAATCTGATACTCTTTACATTGGTGTTGACTCATCCAATAGAAGAGTTAAATACATTGATGATTTTATGGATGTTGATCTAATTGATGATAGCAGTAAGAACTCAAATAAATATATTACTAGTGATTTTGATATTAATAAACTAGAGGAAATCAAAACAAGTAAGCGGTTATCGCTTAAGAATGCTTTCAAGTATGCAATTAGAAATCTTAGTGATTTGACACTGAGTAAGAAGTTAACGTATTTTATATTGATGATTTCTGGGGCGTTACTCGCACTTTCAATGGGGATTTTTTCTTCAATCAATACGATAAGCGATTCTGTAGTTGTTAAAAGAAATAGAAACTACATAGTCGTGAACGATGATATAACACTTGAGGAGATAAGAACTTTAAAACAAGATGGGATTATAAAGGATTTTAATGTTTTTCTAGAACCTGTTGAGTTTAACTTATCTACTGAGAAATACTATCAAGTTAATAATGCATTGGAAATAGAAGCACATCCAAGTGACATCATTACCTTGAGTGAGGATAAAATTCTGTATGGTAAATATCCCGAAGAAGATGAAATTGTAATTGATATATCATTAGCAAACAAGATGATATATGAAAATTCACAAAGAGGAATAGAAACGTATACTGATATTCTGAAATCAAAAATTAAGTTACAAGTTTCTGGTTCTGAGTATGATTATTCATCTGATACTTACTTAGAATATGATATTGTTGGAATAGCAAACGACAATTCGCCTACAGTTTGGATGGATCGTGAATTAATGTACTCTTTATCAGCACCTTCGCTTGTTGATCATACAATATTAGGTAGTATGTTTGTACTTGACATGGGTGAGCTACCATCATATCCGAAAGAAGTGCTAATGTTCAATGAAGATGGAATTATTTCTACGTTCTCAAAGGTAGGTACCTCTCTTGGAACGCTAGATGTATCGGGAACATACTCGCTATACAAGGAAGACAGACGAATTCCTTCACAATTGATGTTTGTTTCTACTACTGAAATGATAGAGGATTTAATGTTTCATAGAAAGAATATTGTCTATGGAAAAAGTGTATTTTTAGCATACGTTGATGATGTTGATGCAAGCCTTGCATATTTTGAGGAAAACGGAATATATGCTT
>Ga0194000_1000001_pt1 | contig 182896 bp, 184 predicted proteins | sample FLT_67_MG_FD_140346 | JGI IMG/M metagenome (GOLD analysis project Ga0194000, IMG submission 140346) | Sediment microbial communities from the Broadkill River, Lewes, Delaware, United States - FLT_6-7_MG | ecosystem: Environmental > Aquatic > Freshwater > River > Sediment | place: USA: Delaware... | reverse complement strand
GGCATGCCGCCAGCGTTCATCCTGAGCCAGGATCAAACTCTCCATATTTTTATGAATTGTTTTTTTAATTTCTAATGAAATTTCTCTTCCTAACTCTTTTTTCCTGCTTAGTTTTCAAAGACCTGCCCACGAATTACGCGTGCTTTCTAAGTATATAATATCACCTATTAAAAGTCAATAATTTTTTTGATATTTGTCTGCATAATTTTCGAGTTGTTTTTTTTCAATAAATCAGTGATATTTCAAGCATGTTTTATATGCTAGTCAAATGTCAAAATTGAAGCATTATCAAATTAAATTATTAGCGTATATATGGTATAATACTTTTGCTTATAAGGAGGGGAATATGCTCAAAAAATTCTTAAGTTATTATAAAAATCACAGGTTTCTACTTTTTATTGATTTACTTGCATCATCGTTAGTAGCTGCTTTAGGATTACTTTTTCCATCAGTTACTAGAATATTTATAGATGACATTATTCCAAATAAAAAGTATGATGCTATTCTAACTTTTGCGCTTGTTCTTATTGGACTATATATAGTAAGGTCATTCTTTGAATTTGTCATTGAGTTTTGGGGTCATGTAATGGGTACCAAAATTGAAAAAGATATGCGTAAAGATTTATTTAGAAAGTTGCAACTTCTAGACGTAGATTATTTTGATGAAAACAAGACCGGAGTAATCATGACAAAGTTGGTTGGTAACTTACGTGATATATCAGAGATGGCACATCACGCACCAGAGACAATATTCGTATCTACCATTATGATTGTGGGTAGTTTCATATTACTATTTTCAATCAATCCACTATTTACAATAATCGTCTTTGGTTTTGTAGCAATCTTAATTCTCTATATGATATTACGTAGACGTAAAATGATGAACTCATTTAGAGCAACAAGAGAGACCCACGCTGAGATTAACAGCCAAGTCGAATCAAGTGTCGGTGGTGTTAGATTAACAAAAGCTTACACTAATGAGGAATTTGAAATCGGCAAGTTTAATAATATCAATGAATCATACCAACACTCATGGAGAGACGCATATTTCCAAATGAGTGTTTACTCAGCTGGTACTACATTTATAATAAGTTTAATAAATGTAACCGTCTTAGCATTGGGAGCCTACTATGTTGGGATTGGCAAAATTACATTAGGCGCTTATACATCATACTTTCTATATATGAACTTCATAATGCAGCCTATTAGAAGATTGATTATGATCATGCAACAGATCCAGAGAGGTTGGTCTGGTTATGAGAAGTTCTATAACATAATGCAAATCAAACCCAAAATCACTTCCAAGAGGGGTGCTATTACGCTTAATAATCCTAAAGGACAAATTGAGTTTAAGAATGTTACATTTAGATATAAAAAATCAAACACAGATGTTTTAAAAGATTTCAATATGGTAATAAAACCAGGACAAAAGATCGCATTGGTAGGTGAAACGGGAGTAGGTAAAAGTACAGTATCTAAAATCATTCCTAGATTCTATGAGGTTGAAAAAGGAAATGTTCTAGTTGATGGAGTTGATGTTAAAGATTACGATCTATATTCATTAAGAAACGCCATCGGTCATGTTCAGCAGGATGTATATATATTCTGGGGAAGTGTTATGGATAATGTATTATATGGTAATCCTAATGCTACAAGAGATGAAGTATACGAAGCATGTAAGAGAGCAAACATTCATGACTTCATTATGACTCTAGAGAACGGATATGAGACACTAGTTGGTGAAAGAGGAGTAAAATTATCCGGTGGACAAAAACAACGAATAAGTATTGCTAGATTATTCTTAAAGAACCCTAGCATCCTTATATTAGATGAGGCCACTTCTTCTTTAGATAACGTTACCGAAAGATTAATTCAAGAATCACTAGACGCACTAGCTATTGGTAGAACAACAATTGTTATTGCTCACAGATTATCAACAATTGTTAACTCAGATCAAATACTAGTTCTAACTGATGAGGGGATATCCGAAAGAGGAACACATCAAGAGTTAATTGATCTTGGTGGATATTACGCAAAATTACACAGCAGTTAAAAAAGCTATCATCAATGATGATAGCTTCTTTTTTATTTTCTTCTGATTGCATCAATTGGTTTCTTACGTGATATTCTCACTGTAGGCACAATTGCTGCTACTGTAACTACTAATAATGTAAATCCTAATATCAATAACACTTCTAATACTTTGACATTATATAAATAAAGCATCATTCCAAACCCTTGGGACATCTGTTGATTCAACATTTCAGCCCCAAAGTATACTATTACTGTAGAAACAATCACACTGAATGCTCCAATGATAATTGCCTCCAAAAGGAATATCTTTGATACATCTTTTCCTTTTGTACCTAGTGCTCTAAGAATACCAATATCTTTTGTTCTATTTGTAATACTAAATGAGATGAATGATACTATTAGCATTATAGTAAACACTGCAAATCCTGCTGTTGCTCCAATAAGTCCCGGTAATATATCCTCAGAAGTTTGAGCAAAAGTATATAGAATAATACTCGCTGGAGTTGCGTGAACAAAATTTTTCTCTGCAATTACTTTTAAAAATTCTTGATTCGATTCTAAATCACCTGGAAAATACACTTGAACTCGTGTAAATGGGAGTTCATTTGCATTAACTTTGTCCATCTGACTTTTTGGTACAAACATATCTGGATAGGCATAGAATCTATTATATCTATAGTACGCTGACTCAGTGTCATCAACAATACCAACTAATGTATACGTTTGAATTTCATCACCAATCCCACCTATATTAGGATCTATACTTCTAAACTTGTATGTTTCTCCTAAATAATCCAGAGCTAGACTGAAATCCTCTTTGATCTCGTTCATCTCCTCATATGTAATCGCAAAATACTCATCAAGCATAGAGGCAGGAGTCACAAATTCCCCTTCATCAAGACCATTATAACCATCAATATAGTGGATTTCACCTTGTACATAATAGTCTCTATATGTATCAAAATTCTTCATACTAAGAGTAGGTCTTCTATAGTTTTGTGCAATAGCTCTAAAACTATAGGAGTATGATGATATCATGTGTTCCTTCGCAAGATATATTGATGTATATCTTGTATCTCTTATATACGTATAATATGCAAATTCTTCAACTTCGTCTTTCTGCATCTGGTAATCAATAGGCCATTCAAATAGATGTTCAAATCTCTTGTAATCTGTTTTGATTATTCCAGATACAACCATATACTCCCCGTTAGGCATTAACAATTGTTTGCCAAGTAGTTCCTCACTTGTTATTTCGCCGTAGACATTAATATAGTATTGTCTAGTTACTAGGAACTCGGCTAAGAAGTCGGTAATAGCTACTTCATGAGGAGCAGTAGGTGTTATTCCATAAAGATACTCGTAATGGCTATCTTCAGTTACTGCTATCTTATCGTTATACGCTAATGGTTCATAAACATATTCTGGTGAATAAGGTATTAAAATCCCAAATTCACTTGGCTCAGGGGGAACTGATTCACTATAGTAATCGAGTTTACCATATAGCTCAACTCCCTCAGTTACAAGCTCATTAACTTGGTTGTTAGTTATTAATAAATCACCATAATCAGTGAAGTCTAAGCACTCAATTATTCTGCCGAAACTCATATCACCACTACAATGTTGAAGAGTATAATAGTCAGTTTCGGATATATCAAATGTTTTAGATGTTGAATAATCTGTGTCATATCTTGCAACAACGATCGTAAATGATAGTATACAAAGAGTCATAATTAATACTAAAGTAGTTAAAAGCAGTCTAAACTTATAAGAGAATAGATTTTTGATTGCAAGTTGTAACATTGAGATAAATGGAAATCTCGCACTCCTTGCCTCAAAAACCATTTCTTCTGAATACTCTATCTCTTTAGTATCTCTTTCATCTAATTCTAGTATTTCAACTTCCTCTTCATATTCTTCAGTTTGGTGATCTCCCACCAAATTAATAATATGATCATTAAATATTTCTCCATCAGCTAGCTCAATAATTCTATCCCCATATTGTTGAGCGAACTCTAACTCATGAGTAACCATCACAACTAACTTTTCCTTAGATAATTCTTTTAACAGATTTAAAACACTTGTACTAGTTTCACTGTCTAAGTTACCTGTTGGTTCATCTGCTAAAATTATTTCCGGATCTTTTATCAATGCTCTCGCAATGGCGATTCTCTGAATTTGACCACCACTAAGCTCATTGATTTTTCTATGAGCTAGATCACCAATTTCCAAATCATTTAAAACTTTCTGAACTTTCTCATCAATTTCATCTTTTGGATAATCCTGAAACTCCAAAGGAATTGATACATTTTCCATAACGGTCAAATCTTCAATAATATTAAATTCCTGGAATACGAATCCAACAAATAAATTTCTATAAGCATCATAATCTCTAAGAGTAAAATCCTTACTTGATTTACCATTTACAATGATTTCTCCGCTTGTTGCAGAATCAAGTCCACCCATCAAGTTCATTAGGGTGGATTTACCAGAACCACTCTTACCAACTATAAACACGAATCCTTTTTCTGGAAAATCTATTGAAACACTTTTTAATGCTACTTGATCATTACCCTTCTTCGAGTAATATATTTTTTCAATATTCTGTATTCTTATCATAAACTCACCTATCGCTTTCTAACTACATCAATTGGTTTCATAATTAATAGTCTAGCAATTGGCACAATTGTTGATAGAACTGTCATACCTAATGCAAACAATCCTAACTTAAGGAATAACTTCGTGCTCATTGCAAATACAACTAAATTATTTTTGTACATCGTAACTGCCTGATCATTCACAATAACAATAAGTAAATAAACAAGCGTTGTACTAATCACAATTGATATAGCTCCAATGATAGAGGATTCCAACAAGAATATTGATGACACATCGAAACTTGAAGCACCAATGGATCTTAGTATTCCAATATCCTTTTGTTTCCTTTGAATACTATTTGATATAAATACATAGATTATTACTCCAGCGAACACAGCCAACGCAATAGTTGCGAATGTCAATACTGTGTGTGTATCATCTGTAATTTCCTTTACTAAATATAAGTCACTGCTAAATGATGATAGCTGAACAAATCCATCTTCGTTGATTGTTTTTATAAATTCAACGTTATTTTGAACATCTTCAGAAATCTCAACATAAAGCCCATCGTATCTTGCTCTCTGTAGATCATTCAGCATTGTAGTAGAAATTAATGATGTGTACTTCTCATCATCCTCACATGTTACATCATAAAATCCTTTTATATAGATTTCTTTTTCATATAGAATATTGTCTTGTTCAAACTTGACTGAATATGTTTGCCCAATAAACTGATCTAACACACCTGGACTTGCTTTAATTTCCTCTTTAGATTGGGTTATCGTTACTTCACTATCAAAAAGTGCAACTCTAGATAAAAACATATCTAAACTTAAATACACCTCATTACTAACTAACTCCCCAACTTCCTCTTGGGGATATGAGAAGTTTGTCTCACCATCAAGATCAACATAAAGATCAATATTACCATAGTAGAACCCTTCCATATCACGTAAATTAACATTCAAATTTTCCATGTGGGTTGCTTCTTGGAAACCAGGTAAAGTTAGAAGCCTTGAATAATATCTTCTTACATTTAACTCAAACTCCTCATATTGAGAAGGTATTAACTCTAACTCCTCTTCGGTAAGGTTTGCTCCCTCTACATCTCGTAAATACTCATACTTCTCGTGATCTGTATCAATAATACCTGTAATATTGACAATTCGGGTACCTATATAAATATCTTTTTCATATAACTCGGAAGTACTTGTTATGTCATATTCAAACAACAAGTATTCAAGAAGATATTCTGTCGCAAGCACCTCATCCATTTCCACTGGCATTCGTCCATCAACAAGCACAGGACTCATATCTTCTCTCATTTCTAAGAAACCATAGATTCTTTCTGCTGCAAATAAATCTGAAGAAGATGTAGTTTTATTATATATATTATCGAATATCATTGTCTCATTTAATAAATTGAACGTTTTTAACCCCAGACTTTCAGCTAGTTCTTGTATTTCAAGACTATTCTCAGCACTAAATCCATTAAAATCACATTCTCCTATATCATATAAGACAGAGTAATCAACGGATGTGTCATAACATTTTCTTATTAATATATCATCTATCTCATTTTCTTCCATACTCATCACAAGGGATCTGGATATATCATAATCTGATACTAGAGTGGATGCACTAAAAACAGTAATTGCAGATATGAATAAGAATAATGTAATTATCAATCGAATTGATTTACTACTTAGACTGTTTAGCGCCGTTCTCCATACATACTTAAAAGGAATATTAGATTTTTTAAGTTTAAAATCGTTATCCTCTTTCATTATGTTAGTTTCTTGTTGCTTAAATCTGATTCTCTTTTGCTTCTCAACTCTTCTATTTCTAGATACCTCATAATCTTTAAGTACTTGTCCATCTTTAAGTTCAATAATCCTGTCAGCATACTTGTTGGCAAAATCCCTATCATGAGATACTATTACAACTAACTTATCTTTTGCCAACTCTTGAAGTAATCCCATAATTTGTTTTCCAGTATTACTGTCAAGGTTTCCGGTTGGCTCATCTGCCATAATAACTTCTGGATCCTTAATTAAAGCACGAGCAATCGCAACTCTCTGTATTTGCCCACCACTAAGTTCATTAGATCCACGTTTTTCATACCCAGTCAGTTCAACTTTATCAATAATTTCTTGGGTTTTGCTAGCAATTTCTTCCTTAACACATCCTTGAAGCTTAAGTGCTAATGAGATGTTTTCCTCTACCGTTAGTTTCTCTAAGATATTAAAATCTTGAAAAATAAACCCTAAGTATGTATTACGGTAACTATCATACTCAGAAGGTGTAAAATCCTTCGACGATTTATTCTTTATTAAAATATCGCCACTGTCAATTGTGTCAATACCACCTACTACATTAAGAAGCGTTGATTTACCTGAACCACTTTTTCCCAAAATAAAAGTAACGCCTTTTTCCGCGAAAGTAATATTAACTTTGTTTAGGGCGGTACAAGAATCTCCACTCTTTGAATGGTATGTTTTCACCACGTTTATTAATTTCAGCATAAGTCCCTCCGCCAAACATTATAGCACGATACCTTAATCTATGTAATATCCTCCACAAAAAAATTATTGCCAATAAAAAAAACTGCGTATTCAGCAGTTTTTATTTACAATTCAAATTTCTCAAAGTTCACCTTAAACTTGTTTCTTAAATCGACAACAGTTTGCTCGTATTCTTCTTTATCTGACCACATCATTGACGGAGTTAGCAAATCAGTGGGAACACCCTCTATCGATTCGGGTGACGCAAGACCAAACTCATTGTTTACATCAAATTTGACATTTTCCAACTCTCCATTGATTGCTGCTTCAACCATTCGTCTTGTGTACTTAAGGTTGATTCTTTTTCCAATACCATACTTTCCTCCGTACCAACCGGTATTAATAAGGAACACTGGTATATTATACTTTGTTACTTTATCATTCAACATGTTTGCATACTCGATTGCTGCTCTTGGCATAAATGGTGCTCCAAAACATTCACTGAAAACTGCGATAGGCTCTGCTACCCCTCTTTCTGTTCCAGGTATCTTAGAAGTATAACCACTCATAAAGTAATATATAATCTGATCCGCTGATAATTTACTAATTGGTGGTAATACTCCATATGCATCTGCACTTAGAAATATGATTGCTTTTGGATGTCCAGCCATCAAATCAGGCTTTCTAGTTTCAATTTTTTCAACTTGGATCACCGCTCTTATATTTTGAGATACACTTGTATCTTCAAAATCTAAATTTTCCTTAACCACGGCATTCTCAACAATTGTTCCTTCGTTAATAAGATTATATATCACGGGATCTTTTTCCAAAGTTAGTCCATCAATTTTTGCATAAGATCCACCCTCAAAATTAAATATCCCTTCGGAGGTCCAACCGTGCTCATCATCACCAACTAGTAGTTTCTCTGGATCCATGCTTAGCGTTGTTTTTCCTGTACCACTTAACCCAAAGAACAGTGCAGTTCTTTCAAAGTCATCAGTATTTGCACTGCAGTGCATCGGAAATACTCCCATATCAGGTAAAATATAATTCATCACACCAAAAATTGATTTCTTTATTTCTCCACCGTAACAAGTACCAATTATTAGTACTATCCTCTTAGAAAAATCCATCCCAATAAACACATCTGAATGAACTTCATCCATTTCAGGATCAACCTTCATATCAGGTAATGCAATAACCGTGAATTCTCCTCTGTGTGTTTTTAGTTCATCTTCAGTTGGTCTTAAGAATATCTGCCTACTAAACAAACTTTGCCAAGCTTTCTCAGTTAATACATCTAACGATAATCTATATTTTTCATCACTTCCAGCGTAACCTTTAAATAAATACATATCCTTTGATTCCATATATTTTACTGCTTTATTAAAGATTTTATCAAACACATCTTGTTCTATTGGTTGGTTAATATTATTCCAATGTATATTATTCGCACTTGAATTGTTTACGATGAATCTATCCTTTGGACTTCTTCCAACATACTCCCCATTGTCAACAATAACAACCTTTTCGCTATTTACTAGTGCTTCATTTCTTTCAATTATTTCAGCTATTAATTCATCCTGACTTAATTGAAATTTCGCTTTAGATTTAATATTTTTAATATACTTTTCCATAACAATTTCCTCAACTTTCTATAGCCACAACTATACATTAACATTTATAAAATTTTTTTCAAGAGAAATAATAGTATATCTAATATTTTTTTCTATATTGTGTTGCATTTCCATTTGAAATTATATATAATGAATAAGCGAAAATTATGGAGGGGTAGCGAAGTGGCTAAACGCGACAGACTGTAACTCTGTTCCCTCAGGGTTCGGCGGTTCAAATCCGTCCCCCTCCACCATTTTTTTTATTTAGGGCTATGGCCAAGCGGTTAAGGCACTGGACTTTGACTCCAGGATCGATGGTTCGAATCCATCTAGCCCTGCCACTTATTTATAAAACAATCGACTCTTACGAGCCGTTTTTATTTTGTACAATTTTTGATATACTCAGACCAGTTATCCTATCCTCACCTATATCAAAATAGTATTTTATAATTATGTCATAGAAGTCACCATTTGAAGCAACGACACCATAGACTGTGTTAATTGAAATACTATTTGGGTATGATACTGAGACATCCCCTAAATCATCAGAGAAATCCACTGTAACTGGAATACAATAACTATCACCATATGTTTCAATTTCGATTTGACCAGTTGCTTCACACATTGTTGCTGTTCCGCTATTTGTATCAACCACCTGAGTTGAACTTACACTGAAATCAGAAGTCGAACATTTGCCTATATATTCATCCAAAACATTAACATTAATTTTTCGACATCCACTAAGCAAAATCATTATAATTAACATATTTGTGGTAATTACTTTAATCAACATACTTTTCATAATCTCCACCTGTTTTTAAATTTTTCTAACTATTTGCTTACAAGACTTGTAATATAACTACCACAATAGTAATCATCATTCATCACAATAATCAAGTACAATCACCTTACAAACGATTACTTGGGGTATCTTTTGTTTTTGAGAATCCATATCTGACTAACATAAGAAATGCAGAGAAAAGAAGTGCTCCAGAACTAATTAATAAGATACTTATATAGATAATATCACTAGTATCTGATAATCCTCTAGCAAATGAAAATAGTGCTAGTATAGTGAAAGCTAAAGAGCATGCGACTAGAGTAGCAATTTGCCCAACTCCCTTTGCCTCAAAGGAAGAAATGTATACTATGATAATCAAAAGTATATCCACACATATCACTTCAAAATCAAAGTTTCCCGTCACAATTGTTAGTATAACAATTGACATAAACCCAATAACAAATGATGGATAATTAAATTTTCCTCTCATATTTTCCCCCAAACAAGTCAAACTATGTTAATCGATATAGCATAGATGCGTGCTTTTTTTTACTTCAGTAGCGGTTTCATATGTATATGTTCCATCGCTATAATACTGAAACTCAAAATAAGTTTCGCATTTGTCATTGCCCCTTTTTTTATCAAACTCGTATAATCCTTCCGCTGTCTTATAAACATAAAAACTTATTTGCTTGTTACTCGCATCACTTGTGTCTTTTGCACTTATATTCGGTGCAGCAACAATAACGATTGACATCATAAGTAATGTAATAATTCTTTAGCTACCTTCTACTCTCGAAATTCTATACAGTCGTACTTTGAAAGGTGCAAAGTAGTTAAGCACTATGGAGATAATTATTAAAGTAACCATATAAACAATGGTATTAGAACTTAGCGATCCTCTTAATACCGAAATCCAAACTGTACGATCAGCATACATAAGTGAGTCTATTTTTTACTCCTTTAAGGAATCGACTTCTTTACTTAAAATCCTCTTTAGAATCTTGTACCACAATACTGATCCCAAAATAGCAATAGCATAGTTCGCTATGAAAATTATTATTGGTAAATCAAACAGTGAAGTCGGTTGGAATGATATCATATAAGTCAGTAAGTATGCGTTAATCATATATAGCCTACTGCCAGTTGCTTTAATATCGTGGTAAAAGCTAGCAATGTATGAAATTACAAATGATATAATCACGAACCCATTATAAGCTATAGTAAACACATTAGTCTCACTAACATTTATAATAACTAATACAGAAATTACTAACATTAGTATTAGAAGTAGGGTATTGATTATGACATCATTATTAAATCTCTTCATCTGATTTTCTCCTGTTTTTTTATTGTATGCTTACATATGAATTCTAAGAAAAAAATACAATAAGTCAATTTTCAGTTAACATACCCCCCTCGCCTACACTTAAAGAGCGTTTTTTGAAGAGGTGTTGCTAGTGTTTGACTTTCTAATACTTTTATGATTTTTTTGCCGAACGACCTTGAGGTTCCTTCTCGTTTGATATAATCAGTAAAACTTAATAATTACAAAGTTTCCATTTTCAATATTAAGACTTTGACTCTAGGATTGATGGTTCAAATTTATCTAGTTCTGCCACTTATTTATGAAGCGAAACGAACCAAACTGATCGTTTTTTATACTACACATTTGACTATTGTATGCCAGGATAATCTCTAAGCAATTTAAGAAAATCCTCTATTTTTACTCTACTATCGCTATATATGCTTCCATAGTGGCTCTCAAAGTCGCCTGCAAGGGATTCGTGAATGTGTACATATCCATTTACTTCCTCATAAAATCCTTGGTAGATGTTAGTCATATTCGTTATCCCCCACTCGGTTTCAGTTACTTGAATTATGTATTTTGTGTTATATTTAAAATCCACTAAGTTTTTCGCTACTCGTATATCAACTAGTTGATATTCTTTATCGGTTAATAGTAATTCTTCGACAACTATGGTTACTTCATTTGCATAATCATTTGCACTAGTAACTTCAGATATTTCTCCGTATACAAAGTAGGAGTTGCTCGTTTTTAATAGTTCATCAAACGAATCGACTAAGACAACAGTTGCTTCTACATCTGTGGAAGCATCAGCATACTTATCATTAAACGGTATTTCCGAATCATCACTATCCTCGATCAATGGGTCATTGATTGACTCTGGTTCAACTTGACTAGTATGATTTGATCTGCAACCAACCAAAAGTAGAGAAAATATAACTATAATTGCTTTTCTCATCTGTTGTCCTCCTTAACAAACATTTTTCATATGATCTATTGTTGCACTATATGGTGCTTGTATCCAGTTGATAATTGGAAAACATAATTTAACTATAATTTCACAATTACAAGTTCAAGTAATAAACCCTCAAAAAATACTAAAGAACACATTCTTGAGCTTCTTTTGACCTTTCAAATTCAACATTGATTACCGCTACTATCCAGGTCTGAATAATTATGCAATTGTTTGCTTATTCGTATGTATACCAATGACAACTCATATTCATACTATGTTCATATACTCTAATTTTAACAAAAGAGGGGAGTCTGATTGTCGACAATCGTTCGACAAATATGTGAAGATTTCTTAATGTATCATTGGATTGAACTACCAAATATCAATATAATTAAATTATGATGTTAATGGAGGAATAGCTATGCACAAAAAATATGTAAGTCCTATACTTGAAAAAATAAGAGGGCAAAGTAATGTTGAAATCCTAGAGAACGCATATCTCAAATCAAGTAAATATATCAATAACGTAGATGGAATGAGAGTTTTCCCATCAAATAAATCTATTTCATCTCTATCTGCATTTGACAAACACTTAGAAGACAATCCACAAAGTGCAAATGATATCATTGATGAACTCGATTCAATTGGTTCACCAGCAACGGTCGCTCAAACTGGAGGGAAGTATTTCGGATTTGTTAATGGAGGGGTACTACCTGTAGCAATCGCCGCTAAGTACTTACTAGCAGCATGGGATCAAAATCCAGCGCTTTATGTAATGTCTCCAGTAGTATCAAAAATTGAAGATGTTACCGAGAAATGGATTATAGATATTCTTAGGCTTCCTAAGGAAAGTGTTGTTGGCTTTGTTAGCGGTAGTTCAATCGCTTCATTAATTGGGCTAACAACAGGCAGAAATTACATCTACAAGAATCTTGGGTATGAATACAAAGAAAATGGAATGACTGAATCACCAAGGATTAAAGTAATAATTGGTGATCAAGCTCATTCTACAATTTGGAAGGCGTTATCAATAATTGGGTTTGGTACCAAGGATATAACAATAATTCCTTCAGATTCTCAAGGGAGAATGCGTCTTGATAAACTTCCAAAATTAGATAATATGTCAATTGTAATTCTACAAGCTGGAAATGTTAACTCAGGAGCATTTGATGATTTTCAAAACATAATTAGTATCGCAAACAAAAGCGGGGCATATGTGCACGTCGATGGAGCATTTGGATTATGGGCAAGGGCATCGAGAAACTTCGATGTTTTAACTCAAGGTTTAGAACTCGCTGATTCTTGGTCTGCTGATGGACATAAAACACTAAATTCCCCATATGATAATGGATTGATTATTTCACGCCATAGAGATTTACTTGTCGAATCTTTACATATGGACGCTTCATATATAAAATACAGTAATCAAAGAGATGGTATGTTATATACTGCAGACATGTCAAGAAGATCACGAGCTGCTGAAATTTGGGCGACTATGAAGGCTCTTGGTAAACAAGGTATTGTTGAATTAGTTGATGAACTATGCGCAAAAGCAACTTACTTTTCATATGAATTAAGTAAGCTGGGACTCGAAATTTTAAACGATGTTGTGTTCAACCAAGTCATCATTCATTATAAAGATAACGAAACAACTAATAAACTAATTAACCTAATCCAGGAATCGGGGCTATGTTGGATGGGTGGATCATCTTGGCAAGGAAAGTCTGTTATGAGAATAAGTGTTAGTTCGTACAAAACAACATATGGTGATATAGATGAATGTGTTGAGTTAATTAAAATAATAATAAAGGAGATTTGATATGAATAACTATGCAAATGATTATAAGTTCGTTGTAGTAGTAAACAAAAGGATTGAAGTCGGTGTTGCGATGAATTCAATAGCACATATGGCAATTGGATTGATGTCATCAATTGATAATGAAACAAAAGACAAAATGGGGTTCATTGACTATATAGATAAAGAAGGCAATGAACACAATAATATATCTTCTCTTTCATTGATTGTTCTTAGAGGAAAATCAGGTGAAATAAGAAAAGCTAGAAACAAAGCAATTGAAGTAAACATTCCATTTACTGATTTCATTGAAACCATGACTGGTGACACATATAAAGAACAGCTTGAAAGAACCAAAAATACATCATATGATGAAACAAACTTCTATGGAATAATGATGTTTGGTAAAAAAGAGGATATCGACCAATTAACAAAGAGATTCTCACTGTACACATAAAAAAAGCCACTTTAATTAGTGGCTTAAAATATATCATATCTTTCATTATAGTAATTAATAACTGATCGACCTACTGATAGAATTGGAGTTGATATAATCATACCTACAATTCCAAACAAGGTTCCAAACACAGTTAACCCGAGTAGTATCGCAACTGGGTGCATTCTTGTTGCTCTTCCCATCACTACTGGTTGTAGGAACAATGACTCTAAAGATTGTACTACCACAATCACTCCCGCTGATGCCCATGACACCCAGTAATTTGGTGTTTGATCATTTAGCATAATTAGAATAACTACTGGTATACCACCGATAAATGGACCAGCATATGGAATCAAATTAGTAAGAGCACATAGTATTCCAAATACTATAATAGCCATAACTACAAAGAATAATCCGTTTTGCACTGTTAACAAACTTGTAGCTCCCTCTGTATAAAATATTGTGCTTGAGAGTATTGATACAACAGCTAATCCTAACGCAATTACACTACCTACGATTGCTGCAATCATCAATGCCCCACGCATATAATCAGAGAATGATGAACCAACGATATCAATGAAGTCAGATGCATCTTTTTTAAATCTTTTTGGAATTATTGATTTAATCTGAGAACTAAAATTACTGAAGTTCGGTAACATAAACCCAACTACTACTGCACCAATTACAAACTTATAGAAGTAACCAAAGAATCCTCCAGCAAAATCACTTAGTGATGCTCCAGTTCCTAAAATAAGTTCATATGTATGGACAACTTGATTTGTGGTTTGATTAACAATTGATGTTCTCTCAATTAATCCAGTAATCACTCCACCTTGTACTATGAATTGCAAGAGTCCTCCAGATGATGCTTGTGTATTAATATAGGTGTTAATAGTTTCAACAACATCTTGTCCTGTATTCACAAAATATGATATGCTTCTTCCTCCAGTAAAGAATTCTAATACTGAGGATGCAGTTACATATGCAAATCCCCCGAATAGAATAATTAATACGACAACACCCACGAAAGTTACAATAAATGAAGCTGTTGCCGGTTTCATATCCCTAGCAACAAGGGCTTGTACTACAGGTGTAAGTAACCAGGCAAATACAATCCCAACAATAAACGGAGTTAATATTGATAGAAACGATAATACTGGTTGAAAAATCGACTCTCCAATTGATTGAATAATGAATATTAGCAACGCCAAAGCTAACAGTATACCAACTACCTTAATAAAGATATTAAGAGTTTTAAACTCAACACCGTCTTCTTTATTCTTAAAGAAGTTTATAACGGATCTTGTTCTACTCTCTTCGTTTACTTTGGTGCTTTTTTCTTTTCCTTTATCCATATTATTACCTCAACTGAATTTTATCACATTACTAATAAAAAAACTATTTACGTATTTCCAAATATTTAAGTGTTCCAAATCCAATAGAACATAGAAACATTATAAGTGCGCTTACATAAAATATATAGATAGAATTTACACTAATTAAATACCCACCTATTAAACTACCCACAATCATTCCAAAGTGAATCAGGGTTTCTCTAACACCTAAGGCCAATCCCTGCTCCTCTCCTGCATCATGCGAAATTAGCTGAGTAGTAATTGGTTTAAACATCATTTGAACAAGACTAAATAACATTAAAAATGAGTATATTCCAAATCCATATATACCGGTCAATATCAATGAAACTCCACTAATAAATAGAATAACTACTAAATATAACTTCTCATCATATCTTTTAAGTAATCTCGGTGTTATAAAGAAGTTACCTATTACCCCAATCAAACTAAGAACAAATACAAAAAGTCCAATCTGTGATAAATTAAATGAAATGTCGGTTAAATAGAACTCTAAGAAGTTCATAGTAATATGTACTCCTATAGTGAATACCATCGTGATAAACATTCCAGGAAGTAATCCCGTAACTCTTACTCTCTTGATATTTTGAATCAAATTGAATACGTACTGTCTCTTTATATCAATTCTAATTGTTTCTTTTGGATACATTGTGTAAATCAAATAACTAAGCGAGACAAGCAAAACTGCTTGAACATAGAATATATTATTAATAGATGTCATACTTCCAAGATACCCACCAATTAAACTACCAATAGCAAGTCCCAAAGTTGCGATTGCTAAGTTATATGATATCATCTTGGATTTCGTGCTTCCTTCATAATTGTCGTTAAAATAAGCCATAAAGTTAACCGCAACTCCACTAAAGAAAGTTCCAAACATAAATCTTGACAGTAATAATCCTACTGTGTTTTTACTACTAACAAAAAAGAATTGAGCGATACCCATTCCTATTACGGATATAACGAAAACCATCTTTCTACTCTTTTTGTCACCAACATCTCCTAAGAATGGAGCAAAAAACATTACAGCAAGTCCAAATACTGCAAATAAGTATCCCGACCACTCCACGGCTATTCCTCTCTCAGCTAAGAAGGCTGGCAAGATTGGTTTTTCAATGTAAATAGCTATTCCTATCAACAAACTTAGGAAAAGCATTTTTAAAGCTTTTTTATTCATCCTTTGCTGGATACTTTAGAGCATTCTTTTTTAGTTTTGCTCTAATTATCTCCTCTAGATCAAGTCCTAAATCATAAGCCATCGCTATAGAATAAATCAAAATATCCGCGATCTCTTCTTTTACATTCTCTATATCAGCAGCTTCATTTGTCCATTGATAGTTTTCTAGAAGTTCTGCGGCTTCGATTATAATTGATTTTGCTAAGTTGCTCGGAGTATCGTGTTTACCCCAATCTCTATCATCGCGAAACCTAATGATTTCCTTAATTACTTCTTTCATAATTCACCCCATAAAATAAGGAGTAGAGTTCTACTCCTCAGTAATGATCTGTTTAACCCTCTTTTTAACTTCAACCCTAGGCATCATAATTACACGTTTACACTCCTGACACTCTAGTTTAATATCTGCACCATATCTTACTATCTTCCAAAGATTAGTTCCACATGCATGACCTTTCTTTAATACTACAATGTCACCTAGTTTAATATCTTTCATTTTAATTTATTAATTATCTCAGCTAGATCCTTCTTGTCATTAAACTTAATTGATATCTTTCCTGATTTAACACTTACTTTTCTTTGCAAAATTTCCTCTAATTGTTTCTCATAGTCTGCGAACTCATTAACAATCTTTCTAACAACACGTACCTTTTTATCTTCTTCTCTACTAAGCGCCTCGACATCTCTTACGCTCATATTTTGTTCCTTAATTTGTTTTGCAATCTGAAGTACACGATCGGGATTCTTTATTTTACTTAGTACACGTGCATGCCCCATAGATAAGATTCCTGTATCAACCATTTCTTGTACTTGCTTTGGCAAAGAAAGCAAGCCAACCATATTTGTTATTTGCGATCTACTCTTTCCTACTCTTTTTGATAACTGAGCTTGAGTAAGACCAAGACGATCAATAATATTTTTATATGATACCGCAATCTCTATTGGTGTAAGATCTTCTCTTTGAATGTTTTCTAGCAAAGCTATCTCCATCATTTGTGCATCAGTATAATCACGAATTATAGCTGGAATAGTTTTAATTCCCGCTAATTTACATGCTCTTAATCTTCTCTCACCAGCAATAACAACATAGTTTCCTTTATCTAAAACAACAATAATAGGTGTAACGACACCATGTTCTTTAATAGAATCAGCTAATTCCTCCAACTGTTTTTGATCAAAAACACGTCTTGGCTGATATGGATTTGCTACTATGTCCTCTATATTAATTTCACTACTGGTTTCGCTTTCAAGAATATCTAATATACTATTCTCATCAAATAACTCGCTTAGACCTTTTCCTAATCTACTTTTCATTTTTCATTACCTCCGCTGCTAACTCACGATAAACGATTGCTCCACGTGAATTTGGAGAAAACTGCTGAATAGATTTCCCATGAGAAGGTGCAATTTGCAATTGAACGTTTCTTGGAATAATCGTATTAAACACTTTTTCTTTAAAGTACTTCTTAACTTCATTAACTATTTCAAACCCAAAGTTGTTTCTATTGTCTAACATTGTTAGTAAAACTCCCTCGATACGAAGATCTCTCTTCATCGGACGAAGTCGTGTTTGTACAATACGAATAGTATTAAGCAATTGTGTTAATCCATCCAATGCATAGAACTCACACTGAACTGGAATCAATGTACTATTTGAAGCGCAAAGTGCATTGATTGTAACTAGTCCTAATGATGGAGGACAATCAATCATAATATAATCATAGTTATCCATTATAGGAAGAAGCTTGTTGTATAGTTGGAACTCTCTATCTTTTAATCCTGCTAAAGATAACTCAAGTCCAGCTAAGTCAATAGTTGATGGTAATATATCTAGATTCTTAATACTAGTTTCAACTATAGCATCACTTGTTTTAGCATCACCAATCAAAACATCGTATCCATTGTGCTCTAAAAATCCCCTATTTATCCCAACACCTACGGTTGCGTTACTTTGAGGGTCTAAATCAATTAATAAAACACGTTTTCCATTAATTGCTAATGCTGCACTCAAATTGACTGCAGTTGTTGTTTTACCAACTCCACCTTTTTGATTTACGACTGCAATTACTTTTCCCATAATTAACCACTCCTGCCACTATGACTATACTAATATTAAACCACATTTTGACTGATTTATCACTATCTTATTATAGCGGTCTTTTCTTAATCTTCGCAAATTGTCTAGGATACATTATATCATTCTTTTTCAACTTTCTAATCTTTATGATCTCCCTTTGACCAGGAACATTAGGTAATGTATATTTAATTCTATCCTCAACTTTGCTATTTAGTAATCTTAGAGCATTTCTTGTTTGTCTTATTTCGTTGAGTGCATTTTGACCCTTATAAGCTAAAAATAACCCATTAACTTTTACATAGGGTATACAAAGTTCTGCTAGTACATTTAACTTTGCTACAGCTCTAGCAAAAACTACATCATACTTCTCTCTTGAATCCTTTATATAATCTTCTGCTCTCGCATGAACTAATGTAACTTCAATATCTAATTGATCACACAATTCTTTGAGGAATTTCACTCTCTTATTTAATGCATCAATAATTGTAAGTTTTATGTCAGGAAATAATATTTTCAAAGGGATTCCAGGAAAACCTGCTCCCGAACCAATATCACATACAAATTGATTCTCAAAATCATAAACTTTGCTTGCATAAAGCGAATCATAGAAGTGCCTAATGTAGATTTCCTCTTTTTCAACTATTGCGGTTAAGTTAATCTTTTTGTTCCATTCTTTTAATAAATGATAGTATATTGAAAATTGTTTCATTTGCTTCTCGTTTAGATTAAATTCTCTTACCATTACAATGTCCTTATATGTACCATCAATATGGAAATATCTGCTGGAGTAACTCCACTTATTCTCATAGCTTGACCTATTGTGTTTGGCAGAATCTTTTTTAGTTTCTCTTTTGCTTCATACGCTAAATTATGAATATCATCATAATTAATGTTTGGTGGTATTAAGAGACTCTCCATTTTTAGCATTTTTTCAGAATTTTTAATTTCTTTTTCAATATACCCTTTATATTTAATTTGCACTTCCACTTGATATGCTTCATCATCGGTAATCATGACTTTTTCATTAAGTAATTCTTTTACGTGATAATAGTTTACTTCTGGTCTTTTTAATAATTCATATGCGGTTAACTTGTCTTTAAGTTTCGCTGACTTAATATCGTATAGATATTCATTAATGTGCTCTTTTGGATAAATTATCTTACTTGATAAATCACCAATTTCTTTATCAATTCTTTTTACTTTGTTCTTAAACTCAATGTACCTAGTATTATCAATAAGTCCTATATTAAAACCAATCTCAGTAAGACGAATATCAGCATTATCATGTCTTAACAAAAGTCTGTATTCAGCTCTTGATGTCAACAATCTATATGGTTCATTGGTTCCTTTTGTTACTAGATCATCAATCAAAACTCCAATATATGCTTCGCTTCTTTTTAATACTAAAGGGTCTTTGTTTTCAATTTTCAAGCATGCATTTATTCCGGCCATTAGACCTTGACAAGCAGCCTCTTCATATCCACTCGTCCCATTGACTTGTCCTGCAGTGTATAACCCTTTAATTTTTTTAGTTTCTAGTGTTGCATACAACTGGGTAGGATCAACCGCATCATATTCAATTGCATACGCATATTTCAATATTTCAGCGTTTTCTAATCCGGGTATCGTTTTTAACATTTCATCTTGTACATCATGTGGCATACTGCTAGAAAAACCAGCAATGTAAACTTCATCCATATACAAACTTTCCGGTTCTAAAAATAGTTGGTGTCTTTCTTTGTCATTAAACCTAACTACTTTATCTTCAATACTTGGACAATATCTTGGTCCAACACCTTCAACCACACCCGAATACATACTACTTCTTCTCAAATTTTTGTTAATAATCTCATGAGTTTCATTTGTGGTATATGTTAAATAACAAGGAAGCTGCTCTTCTACTGATAATAACTTTGGTTGCTTAGTAAAAGAAAAACTTCTTTCAATATTATCTCCTGGCTGAATTTTAGTTTTTGTATAATCAATTGAGTTCTTATGGATTCTCGGAGGAGTTCCCGTTTTAAGTCTAAATGTCTTAATGCCATGTTCTCTCAAACTATCACTAATACCAAATGATGTCCTCTCTCCTTCGGGACCACTTTCTTTTACACTATCTCCAACCAAGACCTTGCTTTGCATATAAGTACCTGTAGTAACAATAACTGCTTCTGCAAAGTACTTTTCACCGTTTTCTAATTCAATTCCCCTTACTATATTATCTTCTATTATCAACTTCTCAACGAAACCTTCAATTAAATCAAGATTACTTTGAGATCTCAATGTTTTAAGCATTTCTTTTCCATAAAGTACTTTATCGGCTTGTGCTCTCAGTGCTCTTACGGCAGGACCTTTACTTAAATTAAGCATCTTCATTTGGATATTTGTCTTATCTGCATTTATACCCATCTCTCCACCAAGAGCATCAATTTCTCTTACAACAATTCCCTTTGCAGGTCCTCCGATTGAAGGATTACATGGCAAATTTCCTATTTTATCGAAGTTTCCAGTCACCAAAAGGGTGGTATGATTCAGGCGTGCTGAAGCTAAGGATGCCTCAATTCCTGCATGTCCTCCGCCTATTACAATACAATCGTGCATACCATCACCTCCTTGGGTTTCATTTACTAATCTATTTTAGCACAAACATTTCAAATTTATAGTGATTATGATAAAATTAGGCAGAGGTGTTTCTATGATGAAAAGAATATTAGTTGTTGAAGATGAGCCCACTATCCAATCAGCTGTTGCTCGCTATTTTAAAGCCGATGGTTTTGAAGTAATTACTGCAGATGATGGCTTTAGTGCGCTTGAAAAATTTAACAGCACGCACATTGATTTAATATGTTTAGATATTATGATGCCCAACATAGATGGTTGGACTGTTATTGAAACCATTAGAGAAACAAGTAATATTCCTATTATAGTTATGACTGCTCTTTCTGGCGAGGATGATGTGCTAAAAGGATATTCATATAAAGTTGATGACTATATTACAAAACCTTTTAATCCAAAGATTTTAGTGGCCAAGGCAAAGAGCTTACTATACCGAATTCAAGGAAGCACCAAAGATACTCCATCCGACACAATTATGGCAGGTCCTATTGAAGTTAATACCTCAACATACTTGGTAAAAGTCGATGGAAAAACAAAAGATATTTCAAAAACTGAATTTGATTTACTTAAATACTTGATTTTAAATCAAGGAGATGTTTGTACGAGAGAGAAAATATTAGCGGATGTATGGGGAACTAATGGAGTTGAAACTCGTATAGTAGACACATACATTAAGAAACTTCGAAAATTGCTTGGTGAACATTCGGATATTATTAAGACCGTATTCGGTCTAGGATACAGATTTGAGATAGACGATTGATTAAGTTTAGAAACCTTTCACTCTCTAATCAAATCTTTTTCTTGATAACATCATTTATAATCTTACTTATCTTCTTACAGTTTGTTGTTTACCAAATCCTATTCCAAGGGTTTTATATGAACTCGCAAATGCTTAACATTGAAGCAGAGCTTGAGGAGTTTGTTCAAGAACTTCGAATTGTAACTGATGATGATTACTACCAAGAACTATATGATTTTGTTAAAACTAACAATAGTATTTCACTTATAGTAGATAAGGATTACAATCTAACTAATACTGAATTCAATATAAATTCAATTGAAGTAACAAATACAACTACATATGAAACATATGATATACAATTGACTGAAACAATTACTTCTATTCGTGAAATGGATAGAATTGTCGCGTTGATAAGTCAAGCGGATAATAACTACTACGAAGCCCACTCGCTAAAAGTAAACAACGAGATTATATTTGATTTTGATTGTGATAATTGTATTGAGGTACGAGGGCTTGCTACTAAGGTGCACTCACCAGTTAACCTTAACGCATTCTTTAGTAACAATCAGGTAGCATTATCTGAAAGATTTCGTTTAAAATCTTTAGATAGTTTTGAGGATTCAATTGAAACCGAGTTTGGTAATCGTTGGATCAACGACACTGAATTTTCACAAAATATCGTATATTTACACAAAATCAATAATAGTGATTATTTACTTACTATTTACGTATTACAATCGAGTGAAAATGTCCTAGATATTTTAAGTACCTATAACTTTTCAATATATGCAGTCATGATTGCCTTGGCATTTATAATATCGATAATCGTTAGTAATATGATTTCTAAACCTATCACTAAAATCAATGATGTCGCTAAAGAAATTGCTCAACTTAACTTTGATGTTAGAGCGAACGAAAAGCAAAATAAGGAAACTGCATCACTTACTGAAAGTATTAATACAATGGCACAAAACTTACGGACTAACATTAATAAACTTAGTAATACCAACAAAGAAGTTATTGAGTTATATGAAAAGCAAACAAAGCAAGTGGAGTTACGTAAAAACTTTATATCTGCAATATCACATGAGCTAAAAACCCCATTAATGGTTATGAACGTAACAGTACAAGGTATTTTAGATGGCATTTACGCTGATAATGAAGAGGAAGCCGAATTATACAAAGTGCTTGCAGAAATTACTAATCTTAACGTGATGATTAAGGATCTACTAGATGTATTCAAACTTGACGAACTAGATATTAAAGATGATCTCGACAAAATCAACTTAAAGACAACAAGTGAAGAGATACTGGAATCTGTAGTCAATCTGACCAATCAATACGAACAAGTTATCACACTTGATTCAATTAGAAGTCCGATAATATTCGGAGATCGTAAATTAATGCATATGGTTCTTTCAAACATAATTACCAATGCAATAAAATACACTCCAAATAAGGAAACGATAAAAATATCAATTGAAGAACACAGAAACATAGTATCTTTCAGTTGTACAAACTATGGCGTTACAATCCCAAAAGAATCACTTGAACACATCTTTGAACCGTTTTATAGAGTAGATGAATCAAGAACAAAAACTTCAAAAACCAAAGGAACTGGATTGGGGTTATACATTGTGTCTGAAACATTGAAGGCTCACAATTTTGAGTTTGGAGTTGAGAATGTAAAGAATGGCGTTAAATTCTGGTTCAATGCACTTAAAAATCAAAAATAAAACAGAATGGAAATCCATTCTGTTTTTACATATGACTTTCCAAGTGTTTTCTAATATCTAAACTTTCTAAATACTCTAATTCCTCAAGGTATCTCATTAGTAATTTTTCGTGTTTTTCACTTAAATCATCTAAATCTTTGCAGAAAACAAACTCTTCAATTTCTTTTGCGACTTCTTTTGGCAGTTCATAATATACATACCTATGCTCAAAATCATGTCTAAATGGGTAGTAATGCATTCTTACTAGTTCAAGCATTGGTCTTACAGCAACGCTATAATAATAGAAGTACGCTTCAACTGGGTTTCTTCTGTAAATCTCTTTTCTCACCATGAACTGATACATCACATAAAGTTTACGGAATATCGCTAATCTTCTTTCTAACTTGCCAACAAAGAAATCAAGATCGACTTTTTGCCCTTTTAATACTCCTTCTTCGTCAAAATGAACAATGATATCTCCATGAATCTCTTTTTGCACTGCCTTATTTTTTGCTGACCATGGAATGAAACAAATTTCTACGAACAAAAACTCACTTATTCCTTCTAACTTATAAACAGTTTGATAAGCTCCTGGAGCTATCCCGTTTGGTGCTCCGTGTTTACACTCAATAGGTGCGATTTTAGTTAGTTCAGCCTCAATTGCTGCATAAACCTCTTCAAAATGATCATCTTTTACATCAAAACAAAGATCAACATCACTCCACTCATCAACTCTATTAAATGCTACAGCCCCAATTTCCCAACCAGCTCTAACAAGTGGTGATTCTTTCATAACTTTCAGTATTGCATTTGCTATAGTATCTCTAGTTATCATAAACGCTCCTTTCAAGTTAAAGACTCCCCTTGAGAACCTTCACCCACATGAGCCACTGCTTAAGGCTGCTACGTTCCCGTCCTGACCTGGTTCACTATGAACCCATTGAATGAAGGTACTCAAAGAGAGTCTAATTCAACAATATATTATCACAAGAGTTTTTTATTATCAACGCAAGCCCTTAAAAAACTTCTTCATCAAATCTCTTGCCTCATCTTCCATTACTCCACCCACAACTTCTGCGCGATGATTTAACTTAGAAGATGATAGAATCCTTTCGATATCATCAACATATCCAAATTTTTCTTCTTTAGCACCATATATTACTTTTGAAATTCTTGAATTTACAATTGCTCCAGCACACATAACACATGGAAGTATCGTAATATAGATTGTACAACCATCGAGTCTCCAAGTATCTAATTTCTTACACGCCTCCTCTATTACCAGTATTTCAGCGTGAGCGGTTGCTAGTTTCAATGTTTCTCTCTTGTTATGTGCTTTTGAAACTACTTTATTATCTTTTACAATGACTGCTCCTATTGGCACTTCTCCAAGTTCAAAAGCTTTCTTAGCTTCATCAAGAGCAATCGCCATATATTTATTCATATTCTGGTTTTCCAGTTACTGAATGGCAATGTCTACATCTTGGTTCGTAACTCTCACTTGCTCCAACTAATACTATTGGATCATCATAGTTAGCGGGGTTCCCATTTATTAGCCTTTGAGTTCTCGTTGCCGGATTACCACATACATTACATATAGCAGATAGTTTTGTAACATACTCGGCTTTTACGATTAGCTCTCCCATCAATCCAAAAACTTCTCCTCTAAAATCCTTATCAAGTCCAGCACAAATTACTCTTACTCCTCTATCAGCTAAATGTTCACATACCGCAACTAACTCATCATCAAAAAATTGTGCTTCATCAACAGCAATCGCATATGTTTCACTATCAACAAAGTCCATTATCTCTCTTGCCTTATCGATAACAGTAGCGGTGTATCTGAAATTACTATGTGATACTACTTCGGTATCACTATATCTATTATCAATAGAAGGTCTAAAAACTATTACCTTTTTCTTAGCGTAATCAATTCTTTTAATACGTCTTATTAACTCTTCCGTCTTACCGGCAAACATACTGCCACATATTACTTCAATCCATCCATCTCTAGGCGTAATAAACATTTTATCTCCCCCTCACTTTATTCTATATCATATCCTAATATAAATAAATAAAAATCCACTTGATAGTGGATTTTTCTTATGCATTTTCTTGTTCTTCTAATAAAGCTTTTTCAGCAGCACGTTTTTCTCTTTCCTCAACAATCTTGTCATGTTCAGCTTTTGCTTTTTGAGAAACTTCGAAACGTTTGTTGAACTTATCAACACGTCCATCTGCCTGTACTGTATTTTGTTTTCCAGTATAGAAAGGATGACAGTTTGAACATGTATCAACTTTAATTGTTTCTAATACTGAACCCGTTTCAAACTCAGTACCGCAAGTAGTACATGCAACTGTAGCCTTTTGATATTTTGGATGTATGTTTGCTTTCATAATTGTCTCCTTCCGCCATAGTCCTAAATGACCATAGTAAGTTTTCGCTCAATCATTATAACACATTTACCCGTTATATCAAGTACTTTAAACCAATTTTATAATTCAGTTCCTTCAACCGTATCTCCTAAATACTTTTCCTTAACATCATAATAGAACTCAGTGAATGTTGCTGTCATATAAGGTATCGTATATAAGAATAAAATACCGGCAGTTAACAATGATAATATTATCCATCCTAGGAATGATAACCCTAGTACAAAATAATCCATTTTGTGACCTTGCATCATCTCTTCACTTAACGCAATCACTTCGGTACCTTCCAATTTGAAATCTTCATCAATTAAAATATAATTTACCATTGCATATGAAATTCCTTTAATAATCCCTGGCACAATTAGTAATAAAGACCATAAAACAATAAATACTATTCTAATTATGTGTACCCATACTAATCGAAAATATTCACTACTTCTTTCTCTGATGAATACGAAAACATCATCAATCTTTGCGTTTTGCTTTCTTAGATTCATAAAGAAATAAAATGTTCCTAACTCAATTGGGAACAATAACAATGTAAGAAAGGATGCCCTTGGAAATATCATTGTAACCGATCCTACAATTAAAGCTGGAATTAAAAATGCTATAATAGCTTCTCCGTAGTTTCCTTTTAATACTTCTTTTGCTTTTTCTTTAAACATTTCATCACCTCTAATAATTATTATACACTATTTAATTTATATAATGTTAAGTCTTTTTTTTACCCAAAAACACGATATAATGATAGTGGTGATAAGTATGAAAAGGATTGAGTATGAAGAAGTTGTTAGTAACGTAAAAAGGCTTTGCTTGGAAGCCAGTTTTAGTTTGGAAGATTCCTTCATCCAAAAAATCAAAGACGCTCAGGGAACTGAAAAAAGCCCTATTGGAAAAAAGATACTAGAGCAAATTGAGGAAAACGAAAGAATCGCTAGCTCTGAACATATTCCGATGTGTCAAGATACTGGAATTGTTGTTGCCTTTGTTGAGATTGGAAATGTGATTGTTGAGTTTGATATTTATGATGCTATTAACGAGGGAATTAGACAAGCTTATAAGGAAGGATATTTACGAAATTCAGTATTAAATGATCCCTTTGAAAGAGTTAATACATCTGATAATACTCCGGGTATTATACATATTAGAAAAACAACAACTGACCACATGAAAATAACTATTGCTCCAAAAGGTGGTGGTAGTGAAAATATGAGCAGACTAAAAATGCTCACTCCTGCAGAAGGATATGAAGGAGTTAAAAAGTTTGTAATTGAAACAGTTGAGCTAGCAGGTGGTAAAACTTGTCCTCCTATAATAGTTGGTGTTGGTGTTGGTGGAAACTTTGAAAAAGCTGCTTTATTAGCTAAAGAAGCAGTACTTAGAGATATTAATGATCAAGCTAAAACCAAAACAGCTCAAAAACTGGAAATTGAATTACTTGAAGAAATCAATAAACTTGGTATTGGACCAATGGGTCTAGGCGGTACAACAACTGCAATCGCTGTAAAAGTCAACACATATCCTTGTCACATTGCAGCTCTTCCTGTTGCGGTTAACTTACAATGCCATGCATCAAGACATAGGAGTGTGATTCTATGAAAATACAAACGCCACTTACAAAAGATAAACTAGCTGGTTTGAAAGCTGGAGACTTAGTATATATAACTGGTGATATTTATACCGCAAGAGATGCTGCACATAAAAAAATTATCAATCTAATTGAAGCAGGAAAAGAAATTCCCATTACGTTAAAGGATTCAATAATATACTATGTTGGACCTACACCAAACAAACCTAATCAGCCAATTGGTGCATGTGGACCAACAACGAGCTACAGAATGGATTCCTTTATGCCAACTCTTTTAAAACACGGTCTTAGTGGTACTATTGGAAAAGGAGCCAGATCAAATCAAGTAAAGAAATTACTAAAAGAATATAAAAGTATCTACTTCCAGGCAATTGGAGGGACCGCTGCTTTTCTTAGTAAATTCGTAGTTGCATCTGAACTAATTGCATTTCCAGAATTACAAAGTGAAGCAATTAGAAAACTGACTGTTAAGGATTTTCCTGTATTTGTTACATATGATATATACGGTAATGACTTAATCGAATCGGAAGTTAAAAAATATAAAACCCCTAATTAAGGGGTTTTCTTTTTACGAATAATAATTATTACTCCTCCTACTGCTCCAATTACAATTACATATGGAAATATCGTAACCAAAGCTAGCCATAGAAACTCAGTTACACTTACAACAGAATTAATCGCATTATCAAATGCAATCTTAGTTCTAACAGAAAGATTCTTCTCAGTGGTATAGAATGTTTTGTACGCGTCAGATTGTGACATATCATCCGCAGTAGTCGTAACTTTTAATTCATACTCTGTGTATGGCTCTAAATACTCAAACTTCACTTCAATATAGTCATCTTCTAGGATAGTAATATTCTTAGAACTAATTATTTCCTTATTTAGAAGCAGTTGTACACTTGTAGTCATTTGATATTCCTCGTTATTAACAAATTTAATCGTTATATCTTCTTTATTAATAACTCTATCCGCAATATTGGGATTTTTAGCTTGTGCAAGTAATTGCTCAGGATTCTTTGATAGAACGATATTAACGGTACTATACTCTACCAATGAATCGTAATCTTGAAGTCTATTGTTAATCTGATTTAACTCTGATTCCACTTCAAGTCTTTGTGCCTCTAACTCGATTATTGTTTCAATATCCTCGGCAATAGCAATCAGTTCAATAAGCCTTGTGTGTTGAGCTTCTAACGCTTCCTTTCTTGATGTGTAGGTAGAATAAGTTGTGGTAATATCCTCTGAACTCTTACTATACCTAACAACTTCACCATCATTTGAAATCGAATCTACAAAACTATCTAGATTATCAGATAACACTCGAATTGTTACAGTGTATAAACTAGATGACATATTTTCAGATTCAATATATCCACCATACAAGTATGTTTTTTCTTCTATCTTTTCGTATACACCCGGAATATCATCTGTTCTAATAGATAAATCCACATAGTAGATAATTAATCTATTCACGGTACTCATCGGTTGAAAATTCGTTTCACTAACTGGTGAACTGTATTCAGTAACAGCCTCTCCTGGAGTCTCAATATAAACCACCTCACCAGGAACATCAACATATTCAGTAGTTGTCTCTATAATAACTTCAGGATCATAGTTAGAACTACAGCCCACCAATACTAAAACCAATAAAACAATAATATATTTTTTCATATAACTCCTCCTCTCTTTAATTATAAAAAAAGATTGCAGATTTTTTTCTACAATCGTTCGACACTTTACTTATATTGTTGGGCTAACTTGATATAGTAATCTTTATTTAACTCTATTCCCTTAATCTCATCACTGGTTAGTGGTCTGATTATTTTCATTGGATTACCAACGACTAGATGCCTTGCTGGAATAACTTTTCCCGGTGGTATTACTGCTCCAGCACCAACTAAGGCACCACTTTCAATGACAGCACCATCAAGAACAGTCGCTCCCATTCCAATTAATGCATTATCCTCTATGGTAGCTGCATGAATTATTGCACTATGACCAATAGTTACATTTTCACCAATTATAGTTGGTTGATCTATGTTATCGTGAATACATACCAAGTCTTGAACATTAGTATTCTTTCCGATTGAGATGCTACTCATATCTGATCTAATCACAACATTAAACCAAATATTTACATTCTCTTCAATGGTAACATTCCCAATAATTTTTGCCCCTTCAGCAACAAAAACAGTTTTATCAATTTTCATATTATCACCTCAATTTATTATATCAAAAAAGGAAGCGCAAGCTTCCTATAATTTGACATCCATTGTCTCTCCATCAGGTCCTGGAGTTTCTGCTAAGTACTTTTTAATATCTTCCAGTGCTGTTCCTTTTGAACCAGGTTTGCAATCAGATAAATTAGTTACATCTCCTTCTAAAATACCTTCAGCAAATCCGCCACACCCAGGGTAACCACACGCTCCACAGTTTACACCTGGTAGCAATTCATTAATTTTCTCTAAGCGCTTGTCTTCTTCTACATAGAATTTCTCACTAGCAACAGCTAGTCCATATCCTAGTAGTAATCCAACACCACCAAGAACTAATAACGGATATATAAAGTCCATTAGATTAACCCTTGAAGACCGAAGAATGCTAATGACATAATCCCAGCCACTACTAATGAAATCGGTACACCTTTATAATTGTTAGGAACTTTTTGTGAATCCAATCTAACTCTGATTGCACTGAACGCAAACATAACTAAACCAAATCCTAATGCAGCTCCAAGAGCGGTTGTTAAACTTAGCAATAATCCTCCGAAGAAGTTACCTTGTGCATAGAAGTCAGCCATAATGTTTCCTTCAGCAACTCCTAAAATTGCACAGTTAGTAGTAATAAGTGGTAAATAAATACCTAATGATTTATACAAACTCTTTGAAAACTTTTTAATAAACATTTCAACAAATTGTACTAAAGAAGCAATAACTAAGATAAATGCAATTATTCTTAAGTACTCAATGTCGAACGGAACTAATAACGTGTAATAAATAATATAAGTGAATAGTGTTGCGACTAACATAACGAATGCTACCGCAAAACTCATTCCTATACTTGATTCAATTTTCTTTGATACACCTAAGAAAGGACAAATTCCTAAGAAGCGCATCAAGACAACATTATTGATTAGCATTGCTGAAACTAATGCTGTAAAGAATACTGCTATACTCATTTCGCTTCCCCTTTCCTAGCTTCTAATTGGTTTTTAATTGCCAGTAATAATCCAAGTGAGATGAATGCCCCAGCTGGTAGTGCAAACACACTAATACCATAATCTGCTATATTAAAGTCTTTGTTGAATAAATTAACAATCCAGTTTAAATCAAATAAATATCCAGTTGATGGGAATGGTAAATATACACCATATGCAATTTGTCCAGTAGCTAGCAATTCTCTTAATATACCAATAACTGCTAAACCAAATGTAAATCCAACTCCCATTCCAAATCCATCAATAGCTGAATCGAGAACTGTGTTTTTAGAAGCAAACGCTTCTGCTCTACCTAAAATCAAACAGTTAACAACAATCAATGGTATAAACACACCTAAGCTTAAGAATAGATCAAACGCAAAAGCTTCAGTTACCATCGATACGATAGTTACAAATGTCGCGATAACAACTATGTAAGACGGAATCTTTATTTGATCAGGCACAAATCCCTTGATTAACGACACAACTATGTTTGAACAAGTTAATACAAATATTACAAGTATTCCCATTCCAATCGATGTTTCAAATGTCGAAGTAACAGCTAGCGCAGGACACATCCCTAATAGGAATACAAATATTGGGTTCTCTTTTAAGAAACCTCTAGTAAATAGTTCAGTCTTTTTCATTACTTAACCTCCTCATGATAATCACTAATCATAATAACTAAATCACGAGTAGTAGCAGCTGAATAAGTTGCTCCAACTTTTACATCTACATCTTCGAAATCACTTGTTGTAGTTAATGTGAATAATCCTAAGAAGTCATCATTCTCAACTTTGGAAGCATACGATGGTGTTTGATTAAGTAATGCGTATTCTACTTTCACAATCTCATCTGCTTCACTGATACCTACTAATAATGTAATAGATCCATAATCGTTATTCATTGATGCACTATAGATATAACCCATTAGTGTTTTCTCAGAATCATATAATGCTATTTGAGTAATATCATCTTCTACTTTTTCGTAAGAATCATATCCAGGGAAGATAACTTCGTATTTTTCCTCTTCTCTTTTGATTCTATTATCTTTAATAACGGGGTCAGTTATTCTGTTAATGTAAAACAATGCTAATCCACTTAATGCAGCAATTATAAATAACTTAATCGCAATAATCAGTTTATCTTTCATACTAAACACCTACAATCAATAGTCCTATAGTAAGAAGTGCAACTACACTAAATACAATAACACTACGCTTCGTAAATTTTGAATTAGCCCACTTATAGTAATCAAGTGCTGGAACAAACATGTTCATGATTAATATTGCAAACACAACCCCTTCTGGTAATGCACCAAACACTCTTATAAAGTATGTAATAACCCCTAAACCAAATCCATAATATATTCTTCCTGGTCCTGTAACTGGAGAAGTGATTGGATCTGTTGCCATAAAGATTGCTCCAAACAATATTCCTCCAGACAAAATAGTGAATAAAGGATAACTCATATCAGCTCCAGTAACCAAAGCACCTACTGTTGCTAATACCAATACTGTTCCGATATATGATACTGGAATTCTCCAGTCAAGTGATCTTCTAATAAATAAGTAAATTCCACCAATAAGTATCAATAAACCACTTAACTCACCAATACTACCAGCTTCACCAACTCCGGTAAATAATTTCCATAATGGATAATTATCTAACACCATCATATTAAACGGAGCTTCTTTTACAATTCCTAGAGCAGTCGCACCTGCAACTGTATCAAGATCATAAACTAGATATGCTCCAAAACTAATAACAATGAAGACTCTCGCAAAACCTGCTACATTGAAAATGTTTGCACCAAGTCCACCAAATACTAGTTTTCCGAAATACATACCAAATACTCCACCTAAGAACACAATCCATAAAGGAGTAATATCTGGTAGGATAAGTGCATATATCAAGGCACTTATTAATGCTGAACCATTCTTAAGAGTAAAAGGTTCTTTTTTAAGTTTATAATAAACAAGCTCTGTTCCAACCATTGAGATAATCGCAACTGCGATAATCCAAACAGCAGTCCATTCATACTTGTATATAGTAAAGATTGTTACCGGTGCTAACGCAATCAATACATCAAGCATCATTCTTTTTACATTCGCTTCTCCACGAACGTATGGAGATGTTTTTCTAATAAATCCTGTTTTACTAGCCATAAATCCCCCTACTTAACAAGCTTCTTTGCTTTACGCATAAACTCAGTTAAATGTATTTTAGATGTACACACGTAGCTACACAATCCACACTCAATGCAATTCATTACATTCAATGCCTTAGCTGCATCTCCATCTTTGAGTTTTGCTGCACTCATAATTTGCACCGGTTGAAGTCCCGCAGGACAACTATAAACACAAGAAGCACAACGAACACAAGGTTCCTCAATATGTTCTTCTGGTTTAAATACTAAAATTGATGTTACCGTAATAGATGTAATAGCATCATCCATTAACAAGTTAGAACCCATCATTGGTCCTCCAAGAATTAACACCTTGTCACCTTCGATACCATATCCACCCGCAGCTTCAATAATATTAGGAATAGGAGTTCCAACTCTAACTGTCATTTCACAAGGTTTTGAAATAGCATCTCCAGTTACTGTGAAGTATCTATCAATAACGGGTTTGTTGTACTTAACAGCTTGATAGATTGCTTGAGCAGTTGTAACGTTAAATTCTACAATCCCATACTCGCTTAACAGAGTTCCTGGTTTAACGTTGATTCCTGTAGTGTTTTTAATTAATTCAATTTCCCATCCTTGTGGATAGTAGTTTCCAACTCCTACAATTTCAACATTCAAATCTTTGAAATGTTCTTCTTTTACCTCAATAAGTTTTTGAAGTAATTTTTCTTTTGTCTCCTTTACACCAATAATCGCTCTCTTAGTACCCATCGCCTGCATAACATACTCAAGTCCCTTAAAGATTTCAAATGAATCCTTCATAATAACTTGGTAATCTGCAGATAAATAAGGTTCACATTCGACACCATTTAAAATAATGACATCGATCGGATCGTTTGTGTTAAGTTTGATATAAGCAGGGAATCCTCCACCACCCAATCCTTTAACACCATTCTCTTTAACGATTTCTACTATTTGCTCTTTAGTTAATTTAGAGATTTCTGAATCAGCTCTTTCTTTAACTCTTGGAGCATACTCCTCTTTGAAATCATTGATGATTTCAAGACACTCGGTCTTCTTACTTGAATAAGTGAACTTCTTAACCACTTTTCCAACTGTTCCGCTTACCGTAGAAAAGATGGGTTGCTTGAAGTAGCCTCCATCTCTTTCTCCTATAATCTGACCAATTTTAACTTGATCACCTTCAGCAACCGACAAAGTATAAGTCTTTGTTCTCATTTCCATTAAAGTAACATATACTTTCTCAGGTACATCAATTGAAACAGTAGGGAGTGATTTAGGTAACTCATCAAGTGTCCTAATTTGATTTGTCTTCCTAATCATATTCTCTCCTATTTATATATTGGGAATTTACTAGTTAATTCTTTAACACTTTCGCGCACCTCAGATAAAACAGCTTCATCTTCATAGTTTTTAAGTGCCTTAGAAATTAATCTAGCTACTTCCTTAATCTCTTCTTCTTTGAACCCTCTAGTTGTAACTGCTGGAGTTCCTAATCTAATCCCACTTGATATAAATGGTTTTTCTTGATCAAATGGAATCGTATTTTTATTACACGTTATTTTCACTTCATCTAATACATTTTCAGCTTTCTTTCCAGTCATACCAATCGATCCTTTAACATCAACTAATATTAAATGATTATCAGTTCCACCAGAAACTAGCCTGAAACCTTCTTTTGTTAATTCCTCTCCTAAAACTTTTGCATTCTTAACCACTTGTTTTTGATATTCCTTAAAATCAGGTTTTAATGCTTCTAAGAAACTAACAGCTTTAGCAGCAATAACATGCATCAATGGTCCACCTTGAATTCCCGGGAAAATTACTCTATCAACTTGCTTAGCAATCTCTTCATCATTTGTTAAGATGATTCCCCCACGCGGTCCACGTAATGTTTTATGCGTAGTTGAAGTAACGATATGAGCATGATCACATGGATTCATGTGTTCACCCGCTGCTACTAAACCAGCGATGTGAGCCATATCTACCATTAATAATGCACCGACTTCGTCTGCAATTTCTCTAAACTTCTTGAAATCTATCATTCTTGGATAAGCACTAGCCCCAGCAACAATTACTTGTGGCTTAGTTTCTTTTGCTAGTTCAAGTAACTTATCATAATCAATAATTTCAGTATCTTTATCTAATTGATAATGAACTACATTGTAATCTTTTCCTGAAAAGTTTAAATAAAAACCATGAGTTAGATGTCCCCCGTGATCAAGTGCCATCCCTAATATAGTATCACCTGGTTTAAGAATCGCTCTATACGCACCCATGTTGGCTGTTGATCCCGAATGAGCTTGTACGTTTGCATACTTTGCATTAAAAATCTCTTTCAATGCATCTCTTGCGATATCCTCTACCTTGTCAACAACTTCACATCCTCCATAATATCTCTTGTTTGGATACCCTTCAGCATACTTGTTTGTTAAAACACTTCCTTGTGCTTCTAACACATCTTTTGAAACAAAGTTTTCTGATGCTATTAACTCTATGTTACTCTCTTGTCTCTCTTGTTCTTCTTCTATTAAATTGAATACATCTTTAAGATTCTTTTCCATACTCGCCTCCCAAAAATACTCCATAAATCATTATAACATTTAATTAATAAATATCTACTTGAAATAGGAGTTTGCAAATAGCAATCCAGTTGCTATTTTAACACAAATATTTAATAAGAAAAAACTTTTTTCTACAAAAGTGTTGACATGTATTAATCGTGCGTTTATACTATAGACAGTATTATACAATGTATAGTATCGTTCAATATATAAACGAGAGGTGAAAAAATGAGCACACAATTAAAAAAAGGCGTATTAGAACTCTGCGTATTAAACATTCTTGAACGTCAAGACAGTTATGGTTATGACATCTACCAAGAGATAAACTCTAATATGTTTATTAGTGAAAGTACTATATACCCTATTCTTAGAAAACTAGTTAAAGAAGGGTTATGTACTACATATCTAAAAGAGTCAACGGAAGGTCCGCCTAGAAAATACTTTAAAACAACTGAGCTAGGCGATACTAAACTTAAAAGTTTAAAAGATAACTGGTTAAGCTTTTACAAAACAGTTAATTCAATGATTGGGGTGACAAACAATGGATAAAAGAAGTTTTATTAAACAACTAGAGGAAGCCCTTCGTCCTCTAAACGCTGATGAGAGAAGAGAGATAATTTCATTTTATGAAGATCGCTTCAATACAGCAAAATTCGAAGGAAAGAGTGAGCAAGACATAATTAAGGAATTAGAATCTCCAAGAGAAATCGCAAATAATGTGTTAAACGAATACGGTGTAACAGTTGAAAAAGCAACTCCAAGTTATACAGTAAACATATTATCGATAGTTGGAATCCTGTGTTTTGATGTTCTAGTATCAACATGGCTTGTAACAGTTGCGGTAGTTGTTCCATTATCATTAGCTGCATCTTGGTTTTCATACTTTGGAGCATTCCTAGTATTTAAGTATTCTCCATTCTTTGTAGCTCTTACACAGTTTATCGGTATTACTGCAGGTTATGTAATATACTTATTCGTAATTGTATTACTAATAGAACTTGGATTAAGAATTGTATGTTACGTTCTATCGTGGCACGTTCAAGTATTCACAGGAAACAAAGATCATGTATTAGTTGGGAAACTTCAAAACGCGTCATTAATCAAACTAATACAAAGATGGAATATCCCTTTGAAAACATATGGCATCGTGCTAGGTTCAGCTATACTAACTCTAATCGCATCTGTAATCATCTTATCATTTGTAAATGATGATGCAGTTGGAATCGGTGGAGTTCTTACATATGATTCTGTCGAGACATATGAAACAACAACAGATACTTACACATATGATACCGATTCAGTAGATGAAATTCATGTCAACTTTGATTTAATGACAGTATCATATTCAGCAGATTCAATAGATGAAATCATAGTTGAACACTATCACAACTACGATAATGGATTTATAGAAAATCATTCAGATACAAAGTTACTTACTCTTACTGATACCCCTCTTAACTCAAATTGGTTTGAAAGTCTACTATCAGTATTTGAAAGAAACAATATCTTTGATGGACATCATGTTCAAGAGTTACACATTACAGTTCCAAATAATTTTGAACTAACTTCACTGGATATTGACGTAGTAAGCAATCCAATATCAGTAGCTAACTTTGAAGGTGAGCAACTACAACTAAGTGGAGTATCAAGTTCTATCTCAGTAATTGAATCAAACTTCGGATCAGGAGGAATCAACAATGTTAGTGGCAATATTCTTATTAGTGATTTGGAGATTGAGGAATTACGAATCGACACAGTAAGCAGTGTTGTAACAATCGAAAATGTTATAAGCAGTTCTGATGACAGCAAAGTTCATGTTGATGTTGTCAGTGGAGATGTCGATTTAAGTGAAGTATATGTGAGAGATGTTAACATTTCCACAGTAAGTGGTGATATAACATACTATAATGATGATACAACTTATGTTCTTGATCATTTACACATTAGCACTGTCAGTGGTAGCACATCACACAGTGTTCCAAATAAAAAATAAAACCGGAGCAATCCGGTTTTATTCTATTTCCATTTTGATGATACTTTTAAATTTAACTTTATTATCATCAAAAACCAAGCAATTTGAAGATATATCAATACTTAATATTACACCTTTACAATCTTTAATATACCCTCTCGAATAGTAATACACTGTAACCTTCCTTTTGTCGGTATACGCTAACATCGTCAAATCATTTAACTCTTCTAATTGATCGATAGATAATTCGGGTTTGGGTATCTTCGTTCTTTCTTGCATCATTTTTTTGACAGTAGAACCGTGTGCTAACAATGCATTAAATGAATTCCATTTCATCATACCTCTATCACTCATGCACTATGTCCCCCTATCATTTTGTTTCTTTCACGCATAGTAGCATCATCCTTAAACTGAGACGCTCTTAAAATAGCATTCTTCCCATACCATTCATGTATTTCATCCATAGCGTCAAGCAATTTCCTTTCGCGATCGTATCTAGCTTGAATACCAAACAAATCCATTTGAATGGTGTCTCTATTCATTAAGTGTCCCACCGAAACACTCACTTTCCTAATTACGCTTTCCTTATCATAATGTTTATCAAAAAGTTCTAAACATACCTTATTAATCTCATTTGGAGAATCTGTTGGATAATCTATAGTAACTTGTCTATGAAAACCTCCCCCACCAACTGATTTTGAATAGCTAATACCCAAATGAATCACCGTACCAACTCTACCTTTTTTTCTCATCCTCTTCGCGACTCTATCACTCAACTCCAGTATCTTTGGTTTGACTTCATCTCCTTGGTGATCGTGAAAAAGCACTTGGCTGTGTCCTATACTGGAGGATTTAGGAACGTATTCATGTTTTTCTTTCATTGTTGAAAAATCTATCCCATGTGAATGATAATATAATTGTTTCCCGTATATTCCAAACTCCTTTTCTAAATCAGCACTAGGAGTATGAGCCAAATCATACATTGAAAAAATTCCCATAGAATTCAGTCTTTTCTCCAGTCTTGGTCCGATACCCCAAACTTTGCTCAAGGGTTTAATTGGCCATAGTTTCTTTTCAATATCTTCATATGTCCATTCCTCAACGCCAGTTCGTGTCGTTTTTGAATATAGATCTAACGCTAACTTAGCCATTAACATATTAGGTCCAATTCCACACGCAGAGTGAATTTTGGTTTGTTTTAATATATCTTCTTGAATAGTATGTGCTAATTCCCAAGCTGTCATTTTGTAATAGTTCAAATAGTCGGTCACATCCAAAAACGCTTCGTCTATTGAGTAAATGTGCAAATCGTTTTCAGATACATAATCTAGGTATATTGAAACTATCTTAGTTGATATTTCTACATATCTAGCCATTCTCGGTTTAGCAAAAATAATATCAACATTCTTAGGTAATTCATATATTCTACATCTTGCTCTTGCACCTAATGTTTTTAAATAAGGAGTACATGCCAAAGTAATACCTCCTTCGCCCCTGGATTTATCAGCGACTACTAAAGGTACCTTATATATATCAAGTCCTGCGTCCGCACACTCAACAGATGCAAAAAAACTTCTTAGGTCAATACATATAATTTTTCTATCGGGCAGTTTCATATCTCCTCCTATATAAATTATAAAATACCTACAATCATAATTAAAGATAATCAAAAATAATTTGATTGAATTATTTGAGTAAATTCACATCTATTTTTGGAATTTGCTTACGGGTTTGTTATAATGTATGAAAGCGGGTGAGGAAATGGATTATTCAAAGGCGAAATACTTATTATCAATCATATTGTTAGTAACTAGTTTTACATTATTTTTCTTTTTTAATGATATTGCGATGGCAATTCCAGAATGGGTTTATACACTATTTTGGGCTTTCTTTGTTTTTGATATATTATCTGTACTTATCCCAAGGCTAGCTAAATACACACCAAGCGGTAAACATCTTAAAAAATTCTTTAAGGAAGCTGATTACAGTAAAGAAAAGCTGTTTGAGTATGTAAAGAAAATGAACTTTAGAACTGTAATTACATTCTTCTTATATATGGTATTTTTAGGAGTAGTTGGAGCATTATACTATTTAAATATAATTAATAGATATCACATAATATTACTTGTAATACTGCTAAACTTCATAGACTACTTCTCAATTAATACATGGTGTATATTCCATAGAGTACTTATTAGAAATAGGTGCTGTAATACATGTAGAATATATAATTGGGATCATTTTCTCAAATTCGCTCCATTTATATTCATATTTGAGTTTCGAGCATGGTCACTATTTGTATTAGGTGTGATAGCTTTGATTCAGTGGGAAATTAGTTATGCATTGTATCCCGAAAGATTTATCGATATATCAAATGAAAACTTACGATGTGACAATTGTTTACATGATTGTCGATTCAGAGAAAAAGAACCCAATTAGGGTTCTTTATTCTATATAAAACGTTATATACCATTTATATCCTGTACCCTGTTCCTCAATCACAATGTCATATGTTCCAACACTTGAATTAGAACTCACTCCCCAAGTCCATGATACAACACCATCTTCATTACTGGTTTTTTCTTCTATTCCACTAGCTGAGCTAGGACCAGATTTAAGATTAACTGTAATATCATAGTTTGTATTTGGTTTACCGGTTATTTCTAAGTAAGCATCTATTCCTCTTTCAACAGTCAAAGAATCAGGAATATCATAATCTCCTTCGATTGCTTGTCCTTCGTTTGCTACTTTAATATATTCGGGGAATGTATACCCTTCATAATTAATTGTAATAACAATGTCACCACTAATCCAAGTACCATATATCTCATCTGTATAAGCACTCAGTCTATCAACTGCCTCCTGATGAGGATGACCATAACTATTATCCTCCCCAGCTGTTATTATTACCAAGCTAGGTGTAACTTCTTTTAAAAACTCCGTGCTAGAAGATGATCTCGATCCATGATGTCCTGCCTTATAGATGTCAGCATCAATGTCATATTCTAAAAGTAAATTCTCTACTTCTATTTCTGCATCTCCAGTAAGTAATACTTTTGTTTCATAAACAGTTAACATCGAAATAACCGATAAATCATTTATATCGGAAAAGTCATCTCCTGGATCATATATTTCTAATGTAATGTTTTCAGTAATTTCATAAACTAAATCACTATCACACACTTTAATTGCTCCCTGACTAACTTCATCATTGATGGCGTTATTATAGTCTGTCCAAGTATTTGTCGAATGTTCATAACAAGAATCAATTATCTTCTCTACCTCAAAAGCATTTAGCACATCATCAAGTCCACCAATATGATCTGAATCAGCGTGTGTACCTATAAGTATCTCGATATCATCTACTCCAACACTGTTTAAATATTCAACTACATCATCACCATAATGGTTTTCTCCAGCATCTATTAATATATGATAATCACCTATTTCAATTAGTATTGAATCCCCCTGTCCAACATCAATAAAATGTAGGATTGCCTCATCTCCAGTATCTGTCACTTCATCATTAGGTTTACTAAAAATATTTTCCCAATCTACATCTACCCTAAAATAGATTAAAAGTCCTATCAATATAATAGCCGTTACTACCGCAAGTATTTTTTTCATCATTAACTCCTATATATTTCTTCTGCATTATACGAACTTCTAACAAGAGGACCAGAGAACACACTTTTAAATCCCATTTTATATGCTTCTTCCTCGTACTTAGCAAAAGCTTCTAATTCAACATATTCTGAAACTTCAATATTTTCAGGAGTGGGTTGCAAATATTGTCCAATAGTTACAATATCACAATCTGCTTCTCTTAAGTCTTTTAGTGTTTTAATAACATCATCGTATGATTCCCCAAGTCCAACCATAAAACCAGATTTTGATGTCATATTAGGATCTATCTCTTTTACTCTCTTTAATAAAAGCAGAGATTCATCATAGTTTCCTTTAGGTCTTACTGTCGGGAAAATGTTCTTAGTCGCTTCAATATTGTGATTTAGCACATCAGGTTTTGCATAAAGAACACTTTTAAGTGCATCCACATTTCCTTGAAAGTCTGGTATTAAAACTTCAACCGAGCATCCTTTTTCTTTGATTTTATTAATAGATTTAACAAATTGACTAGCTCCACCATCTTCTAAGTCATCTCTTGTAACTGATGTAACCACAACGTAATTCAAATTCAAAGTTTCAATTGCTCTTACAATGTTGTCTGAATCATCAACAACTTCAGATGGAACCCCTGTTTTTACATTGCAGTACTTGCAGTTTCTAGTGCAAACATCTCCAAGTATCATAAAAGTAGCGGTCTTCTTAGCAAAGCACTCCATTCTATTTGGACAGTTTGCCTCTTCACATACAGTATGCAAATCATTATCCCTAAGGAGATTAGATACCTTCTTATGTTCAGCATTAACTTTTATTTTTAGCCAATCTGGTTTCCTTTTCATTATTATTCCCTCATTAAATCTATCAAATCTTTTGTGCTTGCTCCAACGATATACTTATCTATTGGTAGTTTATTAAGCTTTTCTTCGATATCTGTAAAATCATATTTACATCCAACTAACACTTCATTTAACTCATCAATATCAGCTTCAGAGAAAAAGTCTCCAGTTATTGATACTTCGTTAATAATTCCATCTTTGACATTCATCTCTAATTTAACGATTCCATATGGATATTTCGTTTCCTTCACTAATGAGTACGCTGGACTTCTTCCGTAATTCCATTCCCATGTTCCATATTTATCTTCAATCATTTTTCTTGTATTTTTATCTTCTGTTTCAGTAACTTCTTTCTTTACACCATCAAATCTTTTTTCTACATACTCAACTAAATTACTCTTAAACTCATTAACATCTAACTCGGAGTAATTAATAATATTATCAACTCTAGCTTTAACCGACTTTACTGCCTTTGAGATAAACTTCTTCTTGTTAGGTGTTAACGATTGAGCTAAAAATGCAGTATCAGTATTAAAAAGTAAAGATCCATGATGAACTAGTATATCTTTATAATAATATTCAGCTGATCCAGAAACTTTTCTCTCATTTACTAAAACATCATTTCTTCCAGATAAAACTGCTGTTACACCTATTGTATTGAGAAAGTCGGTGATTATATTATTAAAATGGATAAAATTATCCTTTACCTCTCTTTTATTCTTAGTTATAAACGAGTAATACACAGTTTCAGCATCATGAAATATCGTTCCTCCACCTGAAAGTCTTCTAAAAACTTCTAAGTTATTATTCTTGACAAAATCTATATCAATTTCCTCTAATGTATTTTGGTTTTTTCCAACATAAATTCCAGGAGTATTTGTCCAAATTATAAATACATCTTCTTTGTAGTTTTCAACTAAATATCTTTCTAAAACAAGATTATACGTTCCACTTTTGTTAACGCTTTCAATAATACGCATTTTACCCCTCCTTTATTCTAAATTATTATAGCATAATTGATTGAATAACCCATTATTTAATGTATAATAATAATGAGAATAGGGGGTGTAATCATTGAGCGATTTAAAGAGAACTTCACTTTATGAAAACCACATAAAATTAAACGCAAAAATGGTTGAATTTACCGGATATGTTATGCCAATCCAGTATGAAGGAATCAAAGCTGAACACGAGGCTGTCCGTACACATGCTGGTATTTTTGATGTTTCCCATATGGGAGAAATCATGGTTGAGGGTAAGATGGCAACGGAGTTTGTACAGTACATATTTACAAACGATATAACTAATCAAGTTGAGAATCAAGTACTATACGGACTTATGTGCTATGAAAATGGAACAGTTGTAGATGATTTATTAGTTTATAAGTACAACAATGAAAAATACTTACTTGTAGTAAATGCATCAAACAAAGATAAGGATTTCGAATGGTTAAACAAGAATAACTCACACAATGTAAAGATTACTGATATTTCTGATATTTCTGAAGTAGCGGTACAGGGTCCAAAAGCTCAAGAGTTAGTTCAAAAACTTACAGATTATGATCTAAGTCAAATACCATTTTTCCACTTTACTGAAATCACAGTTGATGGAAAAGAATGTATTGTATCTAGAACTGGTTATACCGGGGAAGATGGCTTTGAAATCTATTCATATGATATTGTAAGTATTTGGGAAAAACTAATTGATTTAGGAGTAAAACCAATTGGTTTAGGTGCAAGAGATACTTTACGATTTGAGGCCACATTACCATTGTATGGAAACGAAATAAGTAACCAAATAAATCCTATTGAAGCAAGTTTAGGAATATTCGTTAAACTTGATGTTGATTTTATCGGTCGTGATGCACTTAAGAAAATCAAGGAAAATAGAAAGTTAAAAAGTGCTGGAATTGAGCTCATTGACAGAGGAATTCCTAGACATGGCTATTCTGTATTAAATAAAGACGGTGATGTAATTGGAGAGGTAACAACAGGGTATATGTTGGATAGAGCAATTGCACTAGCTATGATACCTGTAGAATATAAACTTGGAGATGAAGTATTCATCCAAGTTAGAAACAAACAGTTAAAAGCGAAAATCGTTTCAAGAAAATTTATGAACAAAAACTATAAAAAGTAAAGGAGATTTGTAAATGAAAGTATTAGATGGTTTATTTTACTCAAATGATCATGAGTGGGTAAAAGTTGAAGGTAACATCGCATCAGTTGGAATTACTGATTTTGCTCAAGAACAATTAGGAGAAATTGTGTTCGTTGAATTACCTGCAATCGATGATGAATTTGGAGTTGATGAAGCAATCGGTGCAATTGAATCAGTAAAAGCAGCTTCTGATGTATTAACACCTATTAGTGGTAAAATAGTTGAGGTTAATGAAGACCTTGACGATGCTCCTGAATCAGTTAACTCTGATCCTTATGGTGCATGGATTTTTAAAATCGAATTAAGTGATAAATCTGAGTTAGAATCTTTAATGGATGCAGCAGCTTATAAAGAGTTCATTAAGTAATGAATAAATATATTCCACATACTAAACAAGATATAAAAGAAATGCTTGATGCTATCGGAGTTAAATCAATAGATGATTTATTTGTTGACATTCCCGATGGTGTCAAATTTAAAAAAGATTATAACTTAGAAAACGGATTAAGTGAGTTAGAGGTTACCAAAATAATTGGTGATATCTCTCACAAGAATCGAATCGGTATGGTTCCATTTGTTGGAGCGGGTGCATATGACCATTACATTCCTAGTATTTCTGCACACATTACCGACCGCAGTGAATTTATAACTGCTTACACTCCATATCAGCCTGAAGTTTCTCAAGGAACTTTACAATACATCTTTGAATACCAAACAATGATGTGTAACTTAACTGATATGGAAGTATCCAATGCATCCTTATATGATGCATTCACTGGTGCTGCAGAAGCAGCGATGATGGCCAACAGTGCTACTAGAAGAAATAAGATTCTTATTTCAGAAACCGTTAATCCATCATATATTAATGTTGTTAAAGCATATGCGAGATTTAAAGGTTTTGAGGTTGAGATAATACCTGCTAAGAATGGATTGTCTGATCTTGAAACTATAAAAGGTAAATTGGATAAAGAAGTATCTAGTGTTTTAATCCAATCACCAAATTATCACGGTCTGTTTGAAGACCCAGAGGAAATTGTTGAAGATATTCACGCAAACAAATCATTACTTATCTTCGCGGTTAATCCTATGGCATTACCACTTGTTAAAACACCAGGTGAAATTGGTGCTGATATTGTAATAGGTGATGCACAACCCCTAGGTATTCCAATTAGTTTTGGTGGTCCTTATTTAGGTTTTATGACTACAACTAAAAAGTTAATGCGTAAAATGCCTGGGCGAATTTGTGGTCAAACCGAGGACGTTGATGGTAAGAGAGCATTTGTATTAACTCTTCAAGCGAGAGAGCAACACATCAGAAGAGAGAAAGCAAACTCAAACATTTGTTCAAATCAATCATTAAACGTTCTAGCAACAACAATTTACCTAGCTACTATGGGTAAACAAGGAATGCTTGATGTTGCTAATATGAATTACCAAAAAGCTCATTATGTCTATGATGAGATACTAAAACTTGATAAGTTTAAAAAAGTATATGACAATGATTTCTTCAATGAGTTCGTTGTAGAAACTGAAATTCCTTACAAAGAAATCGTTAAGAAAACCGATTTCTGTGGAATAATTCCTGGTTTAGATTTAGGCGATAACAAAATCCTATTCTGTGTTACAGAAAAAAGAACAGAAGCTGAAATAGAAAATCTATTAAGCTGTTTGAAGGAGTTATAATATGTACGATAAATTGATATTTGAATTATCAAGAGAAGGTCGTAAGGGTTATTCTCTTCCAAATTGTAAAATCAACAAATATGAATTGCCTAAAAATCTAAAAAGAAAATCAGAACTTATTCTTCCAGAAGTAAGTGAAAATGAAGTAATGCGTCACTACGTAAACTTATCAAATAAAAACTTTGGTGTTGATACAGGATTCTATCCGTTAGGATCTTGTACTATGAAGTACAACCCTAAACTTAATGAAGATATGGCAACTAGCCCATACTTCACTACTTCTCACCCACTTACGAATCAAGCGTATACTCAAGGGTCATTAGAAGTAATGTATAAATTAAGTGAAGCACTAGAAGAAATAACAGGTATGAAAAAAGTATCTCTTAATCCATTTGCTGGAGCACATGGAGAGTTAGTTGGACTTATGATCATGAAAGCATATCATGATGATAAAAAAGACTCTAAGAGAACAAAAGTCATCATTCCTGATTCGGCACACGGAACGAATCCTGCAAGTGCGACTGTTGCTGGATTTGATGTCGTTGAAGTAAAATCAAATCCTGATGGAACTGTTAACATTCCTGCACTTAAAGAAGCTATGAATGATGAGATCGCTGGAATTATGTTAACAAATCCTAATACTTTGGGTATCTACGAAAAAGATATAGTTGAAATAAAAAATATCGTTCATGATGGTGGAGGACTTCTATATTATGATGGAGCAAATCTAAATGCAATTATGGGTGAGTCACGCCCTGGTGATATGGGATTTGATATTATCCACCTTAACTTACACAAGACATTCTCAACACCTCATGGTGGTGGAGGACCTGGTTCTGGACCTGTTGGTGTACAAGAGCATTTAGCTAAGTTCTTACCGGTTCCAGAAGTCGTTGAAGATGAAGGTATTTATTCACTCAACTATGATATGCCCGATTCTATAGGTCAAGTAACTGGATTCTATGGTAATTTCTTAGTATTAGTAAGAGCATACACATACATATTAACTATGGGTAATGATGGTCTAAAAGAAGTTTCGAAAATGGCTGTATTAAATGCTAACTATTTAATGAGTCTTCTTAAGAAAGATTACCTGCTTCCAATTGATGAAGTGTGTAAACACGAGTTTGTGCTAGATGGACTTACCGATAAATCAACTGGAGTTACAACCTTAGATGTTGCGAAAAGGTTACTAGACATGGGATTCCATGCACCAACTGTGTACTTCCCGCTTATCGTTAAAGAAGCTATGATGATAGAACCAACTGAAACTGAAAGTAAGCAATCACTTGATAGTTTCATTGAAGCATTAACAATTATTGCCAAGGAAGCAAAGGATAATCCAGATTATCTAAAGAACGCTCCTTACAATACGCCAGTTAGAAGATTGGATGAAGCTACAGCTGCTAGAAATCCAATTCTAAAATGGGAAAAATAAGACTTCTATGAAGTCTTATTTCTTTATTAACATATGGTATAATTAAATGAGGTGATTATATGAATTTAAGAGATAATTTAAGAAAGTATGCAGAATTACTTCTTAAAAAAGGGGTAAATCTACAAAAAGGTCAACACTTAATGCTTAATGCACCGTTAGAAGCAAAAGAATTAGTTGAAGAAATTGTTACAATTGCTTATCGTGATTTAAAATCTGGTCCAATTCATATTAATTGGAATCACGGTAAACTACAGCGTATTGCTTTTGAAAATGCGGGTGAGGAAGTATTACTTCACTTCCCTAATTACTCAATTGAAAAAATGAAGGAGTTAATAGAAAACAAGGCTGCTATGCTATCAATTATTGCATCAGATCCAATGTTGCTAGCGGGAATTGATCCAGCACTGATTGCAAAAGTAAGTAAGGAAAGTTCATTAAAAATGAAACCATTCACTCAGTCTATCATGTCTGGAGAAATAAGATGGAGCTTAGGAGCAATGCCATGTGAACCATGGGCAAAAAAAGTCTTTCCTGATTTAGACACTAAAAATGCTATTGAAAGGCTTTGGGAATATATATTCTTGTGTACACGAGTTGATCAAAAAGATCCAATTGCAGCTTGGGATAAACACATCGTGAATCTAAACAAGAGAAAAGATTTCCTAAACGAGAAGAGATTCAAGAAACTTCATTATAAAGGCCCAGGAACAGACTTAGAAGTTGAACTGATTGATGGACACATTTGGGTTGCTGGTCCAAAAGCAGGTAATGATGGTCTACAATTTATTCCAAACATTCCAACTGAGGAAATGTTTACAATGAACAAAAGAGATGGTGTTAATGGTAGATTAGCATCTACTATGCCACTAAACTTAAGAGGATCTTTAATCAAGGACTTTTGGTTTGAATTTAAAGATGGTAAAGTGATTGATTACGATGCAAAAGAAGGGAAAGAGACAATCGAGCAATTACTTAAGATTGATGAAGGGGCAAATTACTTAGGTGAAGTTGCTTTAGTTCCACATAAATCTCCTATTTCAAATCTTAGAACAATATTCTTCAATACCCTATACGATGAGAATGCATCATGTCATTTTGCATTAGGTAGAGCATATCCATACACACTTGAGGGTGGAACGGGACTTAACGAGGAGGAGTTATTAGCAAAAGGAGCAAATGTAAGTTTAACTCATGTTGACTTCATGGTAGGTTCAGATCAATTAGATATTGATGCTATTGATGAAAAAGGAAACGTAACTCCAATCTTTAGAAAAGGTAATTGGGCATTATAAAGTAAAAAGACTGAATATCAGTCTTTTTTTTACGCTTTTTGATTAAGAAAGGCCTCCAATGTATTTTGTAATAGACTTGTAATTGTCATCGGTCCTACTCCACCCGGTACAGGTGTAATGAAACTTGCCTTTTCCTTAATTGCCTCATAATCAACATCCCCAACTAATTTACCATCTAATCTATTAACACCAACATCAATTACTATTGCTCCTGGTTTAACCATATCTTCTGTAATAAATTTAGCTCTACCGATTGCTGCAACAAGTATATCAGCATTCAATGTGTGTGATTTTAAATCCTTTGTTCTACTATGTGTAATTGTAACTGTTGCGTTTTCGTTCATTAAAAGCATTGCTACAGGTTTTCCAACAATATTACTTCTACCAACAACAACAGCATTCATTCCAGTAATATCTAATCCAACTGATTTAATCATTGTGATGATTCCTTTTGGAGTACATGGTAATAATGCCGGCCTTCCAACATGTAGGTTACCTACGTTTTCTGGATGGAATCCATCAACATCTTTTGCTAAAGATATTCTGTCAATTACTTTGTCAACATTGATGTGTTTTGGTAAAGGTAATTGTACTAAAATACCATTTACAGAATCATCCTTGTTTAAATCATCAATAAGATTAAGCAACTCCTCTTCTGTGATAGAATCTGATTTTCTAATCAACTCAGACTCAAATCCAACATAAGCAGCTCCTTTTTCTTTTGCTGTTACATAGGAAATGCTTGCAGGGTCATCTCCAACTAGCACTACCACCAGTTTTGGTACATCATTATACTTTTCTTTTAATTTCGTAACTTCCGCTTTTAGCCCCTCACGAATCTCCTTTGATAGTTTTCTTCCACTAATTACTCTACTCATTAGAACAACCCCTCCGCTTTACCATTGATTACGTCCATTTTTAGTGCAGATGGTTCTTTTGGTAACCCTGGCATTGTCATAACGCTTCCTGTAAGAGCAACAATAAATCCAGCACCTACACTTGGTCTCAATTCTCTTACTGTTACTGTAAATCCGGTAGGTCTTCCTAATTTCTTAGGGTTATCAGAAAACGAATATTGAGTTTTCGCCATACAAACGGCTAAATTATCCCAACCATTTTTCTTAAATCTGCGTAGCTGACTTTTTGCTTTCGAAGTAAATTCAACTCCGTCTGCTCCGTATACTTTTTTAACGATTGCATCAATTTTATCTTCAAGTGGCATATCTAATGAATAAAGATGTTCAAATGTCTTTGCACCATCTGCTGATTCAATTTGCTCTAAAACAGTGTTAGCTAGATCAATCGCTCCATCTCCACCTTCTGCCCATACATCACTGTGTTCAACTGGGTGTCCATTATTTTTACACCAATTAAATACTAAATCAACTTCTTCTTCAGTATCAGTTACAAATTTATTGATTGCAACAACATACGGTAGTTTAAATTGTGTAATTGAATCAATATGCTTTTCAAGGTTTTCAATTCCTTTTTTTAGAGCATCTAGGTTTTCTTCTTTCAAATCAGTTTTTGCTACACCACCATGCATTTTAAGTGCTCTAATAGTAGCAACTATTACAACAGCACTTGGCTTAAATCCCGCAGTACGAGATTTAATGTTTAAGAACTTCTCAGCTCCTAAATCAGCCCCAAATCCCGCTTCAGTAACTACATACTTAGCGATCTTTCTTCCTAAGTTAGTTGCGATTATTGAATTACATCCGTGAGCAATGTTAGCAAATGGTCCACCATGAACTAATGCTGGAGTGTGTTCTAGTGTTTGTACTAAGTTAGGTTTAATTGCATCTTTTAAAATAAGTGTTATAGCTCCTTCAATCTTCAAATCACCAACTGTAACTGGTTTTCTGTCATAAGTGTATGCTACAACCATTCTCTTTAATCTTACTTTAAGATCCTCAATATCAGTAGCAAGGCATAAAACAGCCATAACTTCACTTGCTACAGAAATATTAAATCCATCCTCTCTTGGAATACCATTACCAACTCCGCCAAGACCAACATTAACCTGTCTTAAAGCGCGATCGTTCATATCAAGGCATCTCTTCCAAACAACTCTTCTGGGATCAATGTTTAATTCATTTCCTTGATGAAGATGGTTGTCAAGCATTGCACTAATAGCATTGTTAGCAGTTGTAATTGCATGGATATCACCAGTAAAGTGCAAGTTCAAATCTTCCATTGGAATAACTTGCGCATATCCTCCACCAGCTGCTCCTCCTTTTACTCCTAGAACAGGACCAAAAGAAGGTTCTCTTAAAGCGATAATTGCATCTTTACCTAACTTGCCAAGTGCCTGTCCAAGACCAACTGTAGTAGTTGTTTTACCTTCACCAGCAGGTGTTGGGTTAATCGCAGTAACAAGAATTACTTTCCCCTTCTTATCAATTTCTACATCTGGATTAACCTTTGCTTTGAACTTTCCATAGAGTTCTAAATCATTTTCAGTCAATCCAATCTTTTTTGCAATTTCGGTAATCGGTTTAAGTTCGCTCTCTTGAGCAATTTCTAAATCAGACTTGTACATTTAAGTCCCCCTTTGACTCAATTTATAGTATTTCTTCCATTTCGATAGTCTGGAGTCTATCCGGACCAACCGAGAACATTTTTACACTTATTCCAGTTAATTCACTAATCTTTCGTAAATATATTTGTGCATTAACTGGTAAATCTTCAAACTTTCTAACTCCTGTAATATCTTCTTCCCATCCAGGCATTTCAATATAGACCGGTTTGCACTCAGCTAAGTGATCAGCTATTGGAGGAATTAGATCAATTCTTTTACCCCTAAATTCATAGCCTACACATATTTTAAGTGTGTCTATTCCACTTAAAACATCCAGTAACATTACACTAAGTCCTGTTATTCCACTGATTCTTCTAGTGTGCCTTAAAATAACTGCATCCAGCCATCCAATTCTTCTTGGCCTTCCAGTTGATGTCCCGTATTCGTTTCCAACTTCACGAATACTATTTGATATTTCATCATCAAATTCTGTTGGGAAAGCTCCTTCTCCCACTCTTGTAGTATAAGCCTTTGTTATTCCTAGCACATTATTAATGTATTTAGGTGCAATTCCTGTATATAGAGGAATTGAAGCTGCAGTAGGTGATGAACTTGTTACATATGGATAAGTCCCATGATCAATACATAACATTACCCCTTGTGCTCCTTCAAATAAAACCTTTTTATCTCTTTCAAGGAACTCATTTAAAAGAGCTGAAGTATCAGTTATATATTCTTTTAATACTTTTGCGTAGTTTAATAGTTCCAAATACATATCCTTAAAATTGTACATAGGAAGATTCATCATCTTAAGTACATTATTCTTTGTTTCTAATGCACTTTTCAATCTTTTCTCTAAGTACTCTTCGTCAAGTAAATCCCCCATTCTAATACCACTTCTAAATGCCTTGTCAGTATAAGTAGGACCTATTCCACGCTTTGTAGTTCCTATTCTATCATCACCAGTTTCAAAAGCGGTGTCTAATGCTTTGTGATATGGTAATACGATGTGAGCTCTATTGGAAATCTTAAGATTAAAATCAGTAATTCCTTGATTCTTTAGTCCGATAATTTCCTCGATCAATGCCCTTGGATCAATTACCATTCCATTTGCCATAATGTTAATCTTATCTTTTGATAAAACTCCACTTGGTAACAAATGTAATGCGAATTTCTTGCCATTAAACACTATAGTGTGCCCAGCATTATTTCCTCCTTGATACCTAACAATTACATCAGCTCTTTGGGCAAGAAAATCAGTGATTTTACCTTTTCCCTCATCTCCCCATTGAGTCCCAACAACTACAACATTGCTCATAATCTCCTCCTATCTCTTATATGAATAAAAGATCCATATAAGTTAAAAAACTTATTGTGGATCCGCTTATATTATGCCTTTTCACAATTACATAATAATCTTACAAAAGTTTGCTAAACTTGTCAATTATGTCCCTAGCGATCCATATTCCATTTGCTCCAGCTTGTGCTAATCCTCTTGTTATTCCTGCACCATCTCCACCAACATACAAACCAGATACACTTGTTTCAAATCTATTATTAACATGTGGTCTTGCTGAATAGAATTTTGCTTCTACTCCATAAAATAACGTATGTTCACTCGCTATACCAGGTGTAACATAGTCCAATGCTTCTGTCATTTCAATTAACGATTTCATTGTGTTATAAGGCAACACCAGTCCTAAATCTCCTGGTACTGCTTCGGTCAATGTTGGATTAACAAATCCTTCGGATATGCGTTTCTCGGTCGTTCTTCTTCCCGCTTTAATGTCTCCATACTTTTGAACTATTATCGATCCATTTGATAACCTGTTAGCTAGTTTAGAAACTTCTCTTGCAAATTCATTCGGCTGATTGAATGGATCCTCAAATTCATGTGATACCAATAATGCAAAGTTTGTATTATCACTTCCTAGTAATTTATCCTTGTATGCATGGCCATTGGCAAGCATAATACCACTGTGATTTTCCACTACTACATGTCCACTAGGATTCGAACAAAATGTTCTTACTGTAGTTCCTACACTTGTTCTAAATATAAACTTCCCTTCATACAAGTGTTCATTGATTTTTTCCATTATAATATCATTCGTTTCAACCCTAACACCAATATCAACTTGATTGTTTGTAAATTTAACACCTAAAGTTGATAACTTATCTTTCATCCAATCTGACCCATCTCTACCAGTTGCAACAACTACATAAGCTCCGTCGATAATATCTCCATTTAATCGAACACCAGTTATTTTGTTATCCTTCACAATAAGTTCTTCAACCTTTTTACCAAAATGGAAGTCCACTGAATCTTTCATTTTCTCATATATACTTTGTAGTATCTTTATGTTTTGTTCGGTACCTAAGTGTCTTATCTTCGCTCTTAAGAGTTTTAGTCCCTGACTATAACCTAGCCGTTCTATTTCCTTAACCTCACTTGTATAAGGATCAGTTACACTTTTTGTTGCACCATGTTCTAAGTTGAGTTGATCAACATAATCAATTAACTCATCAACTATATGATTATCCAAATACGAGTTTAGCCATCCACCAAACTCACTTGTAATATTAAACTTTCCATCTGAATATGCTCCAGCACCCCCAAAACCACTAGTTATTGAACAAGCAGGTTTACAACTCCCGGGTGGACACTTTTTCGTATCTTTGGTTAAAATCGGACATCTTCTTGAATAAATGTCTAACCCTTTATCAATTAACATAACTTTCATCTTAGGTTGTTTGAGCATAATCTCATAAGCTGTGAATATTCCCGCAGGACCAGCCCCAATTACAATGCAATCATATTTCATATAAATGTCCTCTTTTTCTAATTAATAATTTCTTTAATCAAATCAATATTAGTTTTATCATCTTCTATAAGCGGTTTAATTACTTTTTTGTTTCCGAATATATCAGTCACTGTTCCCCCGGTTTCTAGAAGACCTTTTTGTTTAATGTATACAGTACAATTGTCTTCTTCAAACAAGCTAATAACAGATATTGATTTTAAACCAACTGATTTCAATATCTCAGGAACTTCATTCCCAAGGAATATACAATCAGTAACATCTCCACTTTTAACTAATTTAATAAATTCTTCCAATGGTGCAAAGGAATTGTCCTTACTTGTGATGTTAACATAGTTTTTATAATCACTATCAAAACTTACAATTTCTTTAATTTCATCTTTGTTTGACAATCTCTCGTTACATGAGTGTGTTGCGGTACCACTAACCATAACCACGTTATTAAGTTTCTTAATTTCCTTCATTTCCTCATTTGATATAACTGGATCAATTACTATACCAATTTTGTTTCTTTTGATATCACTCTCAAGTTCGTTTTGTGAAATGTTGAAATGCTCAAACTCAAACTTACCTTTAACACAAAGTACTCCTGGGTCGTTCCTTGCAGTTACTTTATAGATTCTATCTCCCTTAAGGTGATACGTTACCTCACACAACATACTACATGCGGTACAATATGAATCTACTTGTCTTAGATTGAGTGGAATATCTTTTCCATATAGTAATTTCTCTTTAAGAGCTCCTGTAGGACAAGCATCAATACATGCTCCACAAGATACACAATCTGTATCTGAAAGTTTTTTATTAAACTCAGGTATCACTTCAGAATCAAAACCTCTATTCGATATTCCAAGTGCAGTAGAACCTATCAATTCATCACATATTCTTACGCATTGTGCACACTGAATGCATTTGTCGATATCCCTTTGTATATAAGGATGATCATCAACTAATACTCTTCTGTGTGTATCAATGTATTTTTTTGAAGTATCAATACTATAGTCTCTAATACCTTCTAACAGTTCACACTCGAACACATCTTTGCAACCACACTCAAGGCAGCGCGTTCCTTCTAAAATTGCTTCGTCATCTGAGTATGTGCACATAACAGCATCGAAATTCTTGATGCGCTCTTTTGAATCTAGTAATTCATTTTCTACTCTTGGCAAAATTTCTACATTAGGATAATCATCAATTACCATATCATCTCTTTCAATTAATCTTTGCTCATAATGTGGAATTAAATCACCTAAAAGAAATGAATCAATAACTTTTGCAGCATTCTTTCCAGCAGCAATTGCATCAATTGCATCTTGTGGTCCGGTAACAGCATCCCCTCCAGAAAAAACTTTACTAATTGAGGTTTGATATGTTTTATCATCAGTAACGATTGTTCCCCAATCGGTAGTATCGATTTCAATATCCCCCAAGTCAACTTTTTGACCAATTGCAGATATTATCGACTTAGATTTGTATTCTATAACTTCGCCTTCTATGGGAACCGGTCTTCTTCTACCACTATCATCTGGTTCTCCTAACTGCATTTTCTGACATATTAAACCAGCAGCTCCACTCTCATCAATAACCTTAATAGGTGCTACTAAAAACTCAAAGATTACACCTTCTTCTTTAGCTTCCTCTATTTCAATATCTCTTGCAGGCATTTGTTCTTCAGTTCTTCTATATAGTACCGTTACTTTCTTTCCTAATCTTATACAAGTTCTAGCAACGTCCATAGCAGTATTACCACCACCAACTACCAAAACTTCATCATCAAGAATTATTTTCTCACCAAGTTCTACTTTCTGAAGAAAATCTATACCTCCCATTACACCAGGTAAATTCTCTCCTTCACAACGCATTGATGAACTTTTCCAAGCACCGATACCTAAAAATACTGCGTCACTGTTTTTTTCTAATTCATCTAGTGTAATATCTTTCCCAACCTTTACTTCGTATTCAATGTTTACACCTAAATCCTTAATCAACTCAACTTCTTGATCAATTATAGACTTAGGTAATCTATATTCAGGAATCCCATATCTAAGCATTCCACCTGGCTTAGGCATGGCTTCATAAATAGTAACACTGTGTCCTTTTCTTCTTAAGAAATACGCACACGATAATCCTGCAGGTCCAGCTCCAACAACTGAAACACTCTTAGAAGTATCTTCTTCAACCGTAGGTACATATTGCTTGTCGTTTGCTAGATCAACATCGGCAGCATAAAACTTGATTGATGCGATTGATATAGGTTCATCAACAATGTCTCTTCTACAAGCACTTTCACAAGGGTGAGGACAAATTCTACCAATACTTGCTGGTATTGGTATTGCTTCCTTAATTAATTTCAAAGCTTCTACAGGTTGGCCGTTTGCAACTAATCCTACATAACCTTGAATATCTGTTCTTGCGGGACAATTTAGGGTACACGGAGGGATACAATCTCCTCTATGGTCAGATACATAAAGATCAAGGGCAAGTTTTCTCGCTGCCATAACTCTTGGCGAATCTGTAGTTATTTCCATATCATCTAATGCTTTTGTAGAGCACGCTCTTTGTAACTTACTCATTCCCTTTACTTCAACAACACACATTCCACATCCACCGTATGGTTCTAATCTGCTCTCAAAACACATATTCGGTATTTGAATATTGTTCTCTAGAGCGATTTCAAGAATTGTTTTTTTACTATTGTTATTTATCTTCTTTCCATCAATGACTATCATGTTTTTCAATATACATCTACCGCATCAAAGTTACATACATTGAAGCAATTTCCACATTTAATACATTTACTTTGATCAATAATGTGTTTTTCCTTTCTTTGTCCTTCGATGCATTCTGTTGGACAATTTCTTGCACACAGTGTACATCCCGTACAATTATCATTTATCTTATAATTCAATAATTCGGTACAAACTTTTGCTTCACAAGTCTTGTCTCTTATATGAGCAATGTATTCATCTTTAAAGTACTTTAGACCTGTTATTACTGGGTTGGGTGCACTCTGCCCAAGTCCACACAGCGACCCATCTCTAACATTAACAGCTAGTTCCTCAAGTTCATCGAGATCACTCATTACCCCATTACCACTTGAAATTTTTTCCAATATTTCCAACATTCGCTTCGTTCCAACTCGGCAGTAAACACATTTTCCACATGATTCTTTACATGTGAAATCTAAGAAGAATTTGGCAACATCAACCATACATGTTCCTACATCCATTACAACCATACCCCCAGAACCCATTATTGCTCCTGTTTCGGAGATGTGTTCATATGTCACCGGAGTATCAAGCAATTCCTTTGGAATACATCCTCCACTAGGACCACCCAATTGGACAGCTTTGAATTCCTTATCTTCTTTAATACCTCCACCAATATCAAATATAATTTCTCTTAAAGTCATTCCCATAGGGATTTCAACTAATCCACCATTTTTAATTTTCCCACTCAATGCAAAAACTTTGGTACCTGTACTTTTTCCTAAACCAATCGATGAATATGTTTTAGCACCATTATTCATAATCCACGGGACATTAGCAAATGTCTCAACGTTATTAATATTTGTTGGTTTGTTCCAGTATCCCACTTCTGCAGGGAATGGAGGTTTTAGCCTTGGCATTCCTCTTTTACCTTCTAATGATTCAATTAAAGCAGTTTCCTCTCCACAAACAAAGGCTCCAGCTCCTTTTTTAATACGGATTTCAAAATCAAATCCAGATGCTAAAATATTTTCTCCTAAATATCCTTTCTCTTTTGCTTCTCTAATAGCAAGTTCTAACCTCTTAATAGCAAGAGGATATTCAGCTCTTACATAGATTATTCCTTCTTTTGCGCCAATGGCATATCCACATATCATCATTCCCTCGAGTAAACTATGCGGATCACCTTCTAAAATTGATCTATCCATAAATGCTCCAGGATCACCTTCATCTGCATTACAAACAACATACTTCTCGTTGCCTGCTTGCTTTCTTGCTGCTTCCCATTTATACCAAGTTGGGAATCCAGCTCCACCTCTTCCTCTTAATCCCGATTCTTTAATTTCCTCTGTCAATTTAGTTTGTTCCATTGATAATGCTTTTTCAAACGCAACATAGCCGGATACTTCTAAATAATCCTCTATTCTTTCAGGATTGATAATACCACAATTTCTTAATACAATTTTTGTTTGTGCTAATTCATAGTTGTCTCTTTTTGTGTTTGTATAAATTACTGCTTCTTTTACAATTAATCCTCCATTGATATGTTCAGAAACAATCCTCTTCATCATTTCCTCATCAACAAAACCATATGTAGTAGTAGAATCATCACTAATCACATCTACTATAGGTTCGTAAAAACACATTCCTATGCACCCTGTTACTTCAACCTCAACATCAATTTCTTTATTTTCATTCATCTCCGAAAGCAAACTTAGTACTTTATTTCCGCCAGCAGCGATACCACAACTTCCTAATCCAACTCTAATTTTCATCTTGATCACCTCGCTTACGGTACTCTCTTACTATTTTAACCGCTTCCTTTGGAGACAAATTTCCATAGGTATCATCGTCTATCATTATCACTGGTGCTAAACTACAACACCCTAGACAAGCAACATCTTCCAATGTAAACAGCATATCCTCGGTTGTTTCACCAGGTGAAATACCCAGCTCATCTTGTATTGCTCTCGAGACATCCTTTGATCCATTAACGTGACATGCAGTTCCTTGACACTGCATTATAAGGTGTTTTCCTATTGGGTTTAATCTAAATTGTGTATAAAAAGTCGCAACCCCATATATGGTTGCTAGTTTATTATTTGATTTACTAGCAATGTACTCCATTGCAAATTTTGGAAGGTACCCAAAAATATCCTGTGTTTCCTGAAGGATATTAATCAAACCTCCCTGTTCTTGATACTTATCCAACACGGGATTCAATAAGTCTAAATTCACACCCTTTTCTGTTTTACAATCGCACATTTTATCACCTCAATGAAAACGCTTTCCCATCTTTAATTGTATTACTTTTATAAGCAATTATCAATGCTTCATCAAAAATAGTTTCTATACAATCTTTTCAAAGAAAACGTTTGCTAACTTTAGATAGTTATCTCCTGCTTTTTTCTTATCAATTACTATCAAATATCTATTCCTTTTGTATTGGATAGTTATCGCACTTGACACTTGATAAGCAGAATAAACTATTCTTTCTCCATCAATGTTTTTGCTTCCCTCGGAACTGAGTTTTAGAATCATTTTATATGTAGTATCCTGTTCTACGGAAGCATTATAATACGATAAATGCTTATCGAGTAGACTCTTATACATTGAGTTAATTAGATTGTTCGGAATACGGCCATACTTATCTTCTAGTTCGTCAACAAGTTCTTTGACCTGTAGCATATTTGAAATAGATCTAATCTTTCTATGTATTTCCACTTTAATTTCCTCATCACTTACATAACTGTTAGGAATGTGTTTACTTACCTTTATCGATGAATTCTTAATTCTTTCGGGTTCCTTCTTTATACCTTTTAGTTCTTCGTCTAACATTTCCATATATAAGTCAATCCCTACCGAATCAATGAACCCCGATTGTTCTGCTCCCAAAACATTTCCAGCTCCTCTTATACTTAAGTCTCTCATTGCTATTTTGAACCCAGAGCCAAGTTCGGTAAATTCTTTAATAACCTCAAGTCGCTTCTCTGCTTTTTGTGATAACGAATTGTCTCCATACATCAAATATGCATAAGCTATTCTATCGGATCTTCCTACTCTTCCTCTTATTTGGTACAGTTGGGCTAGTCCTAACCTATCCGCCTCAGTCACTATCAACGTATTTGTGTTGGGAATATCAATTCCTGTTTCAATAATGGTTGTACAAACAAGGCAATCATATAACCCATCAATAAAATCATTCATCCTAGATTCAAGTTCATCTTTAGCCATTTGACCATGTGCAAAAGTAACCCTTGCATCTGGAACCATTCTTTGAATTCTACTCGCAACTTTATCGATGTCATATACTTTATTATAAAGGTAAAACACTTGACCATTTCTTGAAAGTTCCCTCTCAATTGCATCCTTGATTACTGATTTATTTTCCTTGAGTACATATGTCTGTATCGGATATCTATTTTCAGGTGGAGTTTCTAATAGTGAAGTGCTCTTAACTCCCATAAGTGACATCTGCAATGTTCTAGGTATAGGAGTTGCGGTTAGTGTTAAAACATCTATATTTATTTTTAGTTCTTTGATTCTTTCTTTGTGTTCTACACCAAAGCGTTGTTCCTCATCAATTATTAGCAATCCTAAGTCTTTAAACTGGATATCCTTACTCAACAGTCGGTGTGTTCCAATCAAAATGTCAATTTTACCTTCCGCTAGTTCTTTAAGTGTATTCCTTTGGTTTTTGATTGACACAAATCTGTTTAGAAGTTTCACGTTTATTCCATAAGGTGAAAATCTCTTTTTGAAAGTTTCGTAGTGCTGTTTGCTTAGCACCGTTGTTGGGCATAGGTAAGCAACTTGTTTTGTTGCATAAACAGCTTTGAAGGCACCTCTCATCGCCACCTCTGTTTTACCATAACCAACATCACCACACAAAAGTCTATCCATTGGAATAGTATCTTCCATATCATTTTTCATATCATCAATCGCCTTTAATTGATCCAGTGTCTCGGTAAACTCAAAATCACTCTCAAATTTGTATTGATCCTCATCATCTTTAGGAAACGCATAACCCACACTATTTTTTCTTTCAGCGTAAAGTTTTACAAGTTTTCCTGCAATATCCTTAATTTGCTTTCTAACTCTTGCTTTTGTCTTTTGCCACGAAGACCCACCAATACTATTTATCTTTGGCTTCGCGCCTTCTCTTGCTGAATACTTTTGAATCAAATTAAAACTATCTGCTGGAACATAAAGTAATTCCTCATTACGATACTCAATATGGATATAGTCATTTGCAACCCCTTCAATTGATACAGTTTTTATTCCCAAGTATCTTCCTATACCATAATCATAGTGAACCACATAATCTCCTATCCTAAGTTCATTCACCGAACTAATTTTCGTTGCCTCTTTAAGTTTAATTACTTTTTTTCGAGGAGATTCTTTCTTGAATAGTTTCCCAATATTTAAGTAGAATACTCTATCAATAGCATGAAAACTAACACCAGTTTTGTCGCTAAGAACATTTATTTCGCTTTCTCTAATATCATCATTTAATCCAATTTTATTGTATTTGACATCATTATCATCTAAAACGCTATATACAGCTTTTTCACCTTGGATAACCACTGTTTCACGCATTTTCTTTATGTCTGAGATAAACATTGGAATATTTCCGTGGTAATCAATACAGTCGTTGACCGAAAACGAAAGTGTATTTGTATAACTATAATCTTCTATCTTGTTATTAAACATTACCACTCTTTTATCCTTCGCCAACCTTATATGTAAGTCATCAATAAAGGTAAAAGCCATTTTTGCATATTCCTTATCTAGCCCCATTTTCCAGTTTGACACATCCTCTAGTATGTTTTCATATGTATCAATTGTTCTTGTTGGGTGTGTAAGAAAGATAATAGAATTACTACAATAATCAGATATATTGACATTATCAAAATACTCAACATATCTTTGAAGTTTATCTACTTCATCGTTTTCAATTAGCTCATAATCAGATTTTGCCTTAACAGAGTCAATTGCACCAATTTTCTTTAATAAGATATCCTTCTCATCTTCGCTATAGAAAAACTCATACAAAGGATGAAACGAAACCTTTTGTGCTTTTTTTTCAGTTCTCTGGGTAACTGGATCAAAATATCTTAAGTTATCCACTTCATCATCGAAAAATTCTATCCTTATGGGTTTTGCTTCATTTAAGGACCACACATCAAGAACAAAACCTCTAACACTAATATCTCCTGGCTTTTCAACTCGATATTCTCTTTTGTAACCAAATGAGATAAGTTTTTTGGTAAGCATCTCCTTGTTTATTTCCTTACCCTCTTTTACCTCAACTATCTGTTCCATCCACCTGTTCTTTGGTAGCAGTTTTCTCAAATATCCTTGAACATGAGTTACAATTATTTTTTTTCTTCCTTCAATAAGATCAACAATTGTATTTAGTCTTGCCTCCCTAAATTCAGAAGAAGCCGCAAGCATCTCCACAGATAAAAACTCATCTGCAGGAAAAAAAGATAACTGTCTATCTCCTACAATTGATAGCAATGTATCATATGCTCTTTGAGCATGATAAATGTTTGGAGCAACCAGTATTATGTTTTTCTTTTTACTTAGGTAAGTATCCGCAACTAAAGACATATTGAAATCAAAGACTGGACTATCAACTAAAATCACAAATTCTTTTCCCTTAGTAACTTCTCTATAATCATTTATTTCTGGAATTAAGTCTAAAACCGTCTTAATCATTTTTCCTCCAAACACTAGTACTGCCCCTCATTTTAAATAGAGGGGTTAGTTATACTTATTCATTATTTTTAAGATATCCCCATTACCAATGAACTCAAGCACAGCGTTTTTTACCGTATTAAGAGATTCATCGATTACAGGTCTATCTTTTTTTGGAAACTTACTTAGCACATAATGTGATGTTACTACTTCAATGTCCTTATCTATCCCAAATCTAACTCTGTTAAAATTTTCACCAATCTGAGACATTATTGATTTAATCCCATTATGTCCACCTGATCCGCCTGATTGACGTATCTTAATCTTTCCTACTGGCAAATCAACATCATCATAAACAACCATAATATCGTGTGTTTTTATCTTATAAAATTCTACAACTTTTTTAACACTATTTCCGGATAAATTCATGAATGTAGTTGGCTTCAGCAGTATACAGTTGCCTGTCTTAGCGGTCTCACCAAACATTTTTTCGTTTGGTCTCATCTGTACACCGATGCTTTTTGCCACTTCATCAAGGACGCGAAAACCTATATTGTGACGTGTTTTTTTGTAGCGTCTTCCGGGGTTACCTAAACCCACAATTAATTTCATTGTATCACCACTTCCATAGCCACTGATATTATATCACACTTTTTTCTCATATATTGTTTGCAAGTATGCTATATTATAAAAGAGGAAAGTACCATGGAAATTTCAATAAGCAACATTACAAAGTCATACTCTGTATTTGACGTCCTTAGGGGTGTCACTTTTGTTGTTAACAAGGGAGATAAAATTGGTATCGTAGGAGCAAACGGATGCGGAAAAACCACTCTTTTTAGGATAATCAAAGGAACTGAGTATCCGAATTCTGGTGAAATTCATATAAAGAAAAATACTAAAATTGGATATTTGGATCAAATACCTGATTATCAGGAAACCGTTGAAGAAGTTCTCTATCAAGCTTTCGAGGATATTTTATTAAAGAAAGCTTCTTTGACAAAACTTGAAAAGGACTTATCTGATAATCCTCAGGATTCAGACTTATTGAGAATTTATGGACAAGCACAAGAGGAGTTTGAAAACATCGGTGGCTACGACGTCGATAACGAATACAACAAAATAGTTCGTGGACTCAAAATTCATTCTCACTTACTATCAAAACCATTTAAAATGCTTAGCGGAGGGGAAAAGAGTCGAGTTGTGCTTGGTAAAATCCTATTAGAAAAACCAGACATTCTTTTGTTAGATGAACCAAGCAACCATTTAGACTTACAATCCATTAGTTGGTTAGAAAGTTACTTGCAAGCATACGATGGATCTGTAATGATAATATCCCATGATAGATATTTGCTAGATAAAGTCACTACTAGGATCATTAACATCGAAAGAGGAAAAGCAATCACCTATAGTGGTAACTACTCCTTTTATGTTCAAGAGAAAGCAAGAAAAATGGAAGAGCAGTGGAAACTATACAAGGCTCAGCAGAAAAAAATTAAGAAGATGGAAGAGCAAATTGAACGCTATAGAATATGGGGAAGAATGAGAGATAGCGACAAAATGTTTAGAATGGCAAAACAAATTGAACACAGATTGGATAGGTTGGATAAGATTGATAAACCTTTTAAAAACAAGGAAATCAATATGAGTTTTGATAGAATTGGAAGAACAGGTAACGAAGTAATAACTTTCAAGAATTACGAAAAATCATATAACACCAAATTGTTAGACAAAACTAACTTTATTATAAGATATCAGGACCGAGCTTTCCTACTTGGACGAAACGGTACTGGTAAGACAACTATTTTTAGATCGATATTGAAAGAAATTGAATACGATGGAGAGATTAAAATTACCCCCAGAGCCAAAATTGGATTCTTATCTCAGGAGATTATCTATCCCCATCCTAAAAAAACTATATTGCAGGAATTTACAGATTCAGTTCCAATGAGTACCGGAGAAGCTAGAAGCAAACTTGCAAAATTTTTGTTCTTTGGCGATGAAGTATATAAGTCAATAGGATCAATCTCTGGAGGAGAGAAATCAAGACTTGAACTTTGTAAGATGGTCAACAACGACACAAACGTATTATTGCTTGATGAGCCAACAAACCATTTAGACATTGAATCAAAAGAAATGCTAGAACAAACATTATTAGATTACCCTGGAACAATGTTCATCATTTCCCATGATAGATACTTTATAAACAGATTATCCGACTACATCCTTTGTATAGAAGATTGTAACATTAATAAATACGAAGGGGATTATGACATATACTTCGAAAAAAAAGAGAAGAAAATAGTTAAGAAGTCCTCCTCCAAACCAAAAAGGGAAACCAAAAAGAACGATTACTCAAAGGAAATATTAGAGTTAGAAACGAAGATTATTAAAGTAGAAGAAGAAATTTCACTTGAACTGAAAAATGATTCACCTGATTTTACCCTAATAGATGAACTTGTTAAAAGAAAAACAGAACTTGAATCAGAATATGACTCGTATATAAAAAAGCTAATCTAATGATTAGCTTTTTCTTCTCCTGAACAATCCACTCAATGGATCTCCACTAATAATATTTAGAACAGCTTGCCCAAATAAATCGGAAACCGGAAGTTGAACAATTTTGTCAATCTGTTTTTCTTTTGGCAACTGGATTGTGTTTGTAACAACAACCTCTTTCAATACAGAATCCTTAATTCTCTGAATTGCTGGACCAGAAAACACTGGGTGTGTACACGATGCATATACTTCTTTTGCTCCATGCTCTTTCAACGCCTGTGCTGCTGCAGTCAAAGTTCCAGCAGTGTCAATCATATCGTCAACGATAACACAAGACTTGTTCTTAACATCACCAATAATTCCCAAAACTTCAGCAACATTTGGTTTTGGTCTTGATTTATCGATTATCGCAATTGGAACCCCCAAGGCATCAGCGAGTTGTCTTGCTCTTGTAGCACCACCATGATCAGGCGAAACAACTACAGCATCCTTTAGATTCTTATTTTCAAAATAGTCAGCTATAGACGGAAAACCTAACAAGTTATCAATCGGGATATTAAAGAATCCTTGAATTTGTGAAGCATGCAGGTCCATAGTTAAAACTCTATTTGCTCCCGCAACTTGCAGTATATCAGCAACTAACTTAGCTGAAATCGGCTGACGCGACTTAGCTTTTCTGTCTTGTCTCGAATATCCATAGTAAGGCATAATAACATTTATATTTTTGGCTGAAGCCCTCTTAAGAGCATCAATCATTATTAGCAACCTCATATAATTATCATTAACTGGTTTACTTGTAGATTGAACAATAAACACATCATGTTCCCTAACTGTTTCTTCAATATTAATGTTTACTTCCCCATCTGCAAACTCTGTTACCGAAATATCGGATAACGGCACATCAATGAACTCTGATATTCCTTTAGCCAATTCATCGTTTGATCCAAGTGAAAAAAGTTTTGTTTTCTTACCATATAAAACCGCCACAATTATCTCCTCCTTCTAGTATATTGCAAAAACAAAGCCAACATATGTTGGCGTATTACTCTGTGTTAGAGTATGTTTCTAAAACTTTTTCTTCAATCATCTTTCTAGTTTCTTGGTTAATTGGGTGAGCTATATCCTTATACTCACCATTGGCACGCTTTCTACTAGGCATTGCCACAAACAATCCATTGTCACCCTCAATTACTCTTAACTCATGTACAACAAAGCAATCATCAATAGTAATTGCAGCAATAGCTCTTAGACGATTTTGACCATCAACTTTAATTAATCTTACGTCAGTAATCTCCATAAAACCCCTCCCGCATAAATCTAAGTATACTTAATTATATCACACTTTTTTGAAATGCAATAGTTTATGGGTGTGTCCTAGTTATTAGTGCCTTAATACCAAGGTTCTCTAATTGGATTAAAACTTTCTCAGCTTCTTCTATTGATTCATACAAAGAAAAGAAAGTGGAACCGGTCCCGGTCATAGTAAAACAATCATCAACCAATGCTATCTCATTAAAAACATCCTTGCACCTTTTATAATTTTCTATCGTTATACTTTGAAGGTCATTAAATGCGTTTTCTCTAACAAAATCTATATTATTTTTGCTTATTGCATCAATTATTTCGTTAACACTTTTTTCTTTCATATCTTCTGGTATCGTTTTTGAGAAAACATCTTTCGTAAGAACTACTTCACCAGGGAAAACCAGCAGAACATAGCACTGAAGAGAATTTATAGATCTAACTTCATCTCCAACACCACTGACCACAGCTGTTTGATTATAAATGCAAAACGGAACATCTGCTCCAATTTTTAATCCAATATTAGCCAATTCATCATCACATAGTTTTAATCTCCACATTTCGTTTAAACCACGAAGAGTTGCTGCAGCATCAGCACTTCCTCCAGCCAGCCCGGCACCTATTGGTATTTTCTTTCTAAGAATTATCCTTACATTTTTATTGACTCCAACATCTTTCTTAAACTGCTTTATTGTTTTTAATACAATATTTTCTTTTGGTGGAATATCAATATCACATTCAACGATATCGCTATCCGATTCAAAGAACTCCAACTCATCAAAAAAACAGATAGGTGTCATTATCATTTTTAAATCGTGATATCCATTATCTAATTTACCCAACACATTCAGAGTTATGTTGATTTTTGCATATGCTTTCTTTATCATAATATTCCCCCTCTAATTATATCACCCCACACGTTTCACGTGAAACAAATTTGTAATTTTGTATTATCCCATTGCAAAGCAGTTTTAGTTGTGTATAATTATGTTAGTACTTTTAAGATAGTCCAGTGAGGCTAATAAGGGAACATACTATACTGTTCGTATTATACCCTATAGCCAGGACTATAGGGTTTTTATTATATTATAGGAGGATGTAATGTTAATTTTAGATGTAAACGAGAAGCCCCAAAAGAAAAGTCTTTGGGCATTACTAAGTTTTCAACATGTATTTGCAATGTTTGGAGCCACAGTATTGGTTCCTATCCTAACAGGCCTTTCAATCTCTGTGGCCCTGTTCGCAAGTGGTATTGGTACACTGATTTATATTGCGTGCACAAAAGCTAAAGTTCCGGTTTACTTAGGCTCATCTTTTGCCTATATAGCTGCGATCAGTTTAGCGTCGCAACAATTTGGTGTTGAATCAGCATTTGTTGGTTTAATGGTTGTTGGGATAATTTACTTGATTGTATCTATTATCATTCGCTTCGTTGGTAAAGAGTGGCTAGACAAATTATTGCCACCAGTTGTTATCGGTCCAATGATTGCAATTATCGGTATTGGTCTTGCACCAGTAGCTACTGGTCAAGCAGGAATTAATCCAGCTCATCCAGACCTTGGATTCCTTGCAGCCGATTACAAAAACGTATTGATCGCAGCGATCACATTCTTAGTTACAACAATAGTCGCAACTAAAGCCAAAGGGTTCTTCAAAATAGTTCCAATTCTTGGCGGAATAGTAATTGGTTATCTAGTTGCTATCGCATTCGGAATCGTTGATTTCACAGCAATCAATCAAGCTAGTTGGATTGCTCTACCCGATTTCAAAATACTAGGTACGTACCAACTTAACTGGGGAGCTGTACTTATGTTTGCTCCAATAGCCTTCGTTACCATAGCGGAACACATCGGAGACCACAAAGTTCTTGGTTCGATTACCGATAGGGATTTTCTAAAAGATCCAGGTTTAGATAAAACATTAATGGGTGACGGTATCGCAACATTTGTATCTGCCGCTCTAGGTGGTCCAGCTAATACAACATACGGCGAAAACACAGGTGTTGTTGGCATGACAAAAGTGGCATCAGTTTACGTAACCGGAGGCGCTGCCGTAATTGCCATAATCATGTCATTTGTTGGTAAGTTCTCTGCGTTAATTAGCACAATTCCAGCTCCTGTTATGGGTGGAATCCTAATTATACTGTTTGGTCTTATCGCCGGAAACGGTTTAAAAGTTATGATTCAAGCAAAAGTTGATTTAACAAAAACAAGAAACATCATCATCGTCGCATCAATGCTAGTGATTGGTTTAGGAGGAGCAAGCTTCTCAATCAACGAAGCGGCGTCTTTGTCAGGAATGGCACTTGCAGCAATTGTTGGAATTATATTAAATCAATTAATAAGAGAATAAAAAAGAGGCGAAGTATTATACTTCGCCTTTGATTTTGTTTGATATGTATACAAAATCATCTATATCCAAAGCCTCTGCTCTACTCCTCTCGTTTAACCCCAACTCACTTAACAGAGCATAAATATCGTCTTTTTTGATGCCAATTACTTGAAGGTTATTTGCTAATGTTTTGCGCCTTTGAGCAAAAGATGCTTTCACCAGTTTAAAAAACCACTCTTCCTCAACTTCGTATATAGGCTTTTTGTATACCTCCAAAACAATCACAGCACTATCTACATTTGGTTTTGGGAGAAACGCCTCTCTTGACACATTAGTTAGAAGTCTGGTTTTCCCGTAGTATTGAAGAACCACCGAAAGCGCATTATAATCCTTTGTGCTTTTGGTTCCAACAATTCTATCAGCAACCTCTTTTTGCATCATTAGCACCAATTTCTTAATTCTCATTCTTGATTCAAGAAATCTAAACAAGATTGGCGTCGTAATATAATAAGGAAGATTTGCTACCACAGTGACCTCTTCATCAATCAAAGATAAATCTACTTTCAATATGTCCTCTTTAATTATTTCTAATGTTTGAGCACCCAAGAACCTTTCACTCAAGACTCTCACCATGTTATCATCAATCTCATATGCAATCACTTTTTTTGAATGTTCCATTAACTTTTCTGTGAGAAACCCAAGCCCAGGCCCAACCTCTATAACCGTATCATCTTTTGACAAATCGGCTCCATCAACTATTTTGTCCAACACATTTGAGTCAACCAAGAAGTTTTGACCAAACTTCTTCTTAGCACGCAAATTATACTTATTTAGCAAATCAACAGTTTTCCTATAAAGTGTCATGCTTTCCCCTCACAATCTGTTCAAGATCTACTTTGGTAACACCAAACATCAAACATTTCTTTAGAAATGTTTTTGCATTTGCATAACCAAAACCTAGATGCAATGCAATCCTATTTCTTAGTTTAGATGAATCACTTTTCCCAACCAATCCAAACCCAAAAAGATCGCTACGAGTAATATCACTTCCAACCCTAATAACCTTTATACCTTTCATCGCTTCACGAACATCATCTACACTCATGTGTTCCAAACCAACTTTTTTACCACTCTTACTGATCGCCTTATCTTTTTCTAAATAGACGTGCTTTGCACCGTCTACCTCACTTGATATCTTTCGTCTTATTTTTTCTCCCGGACCATCCGGATCAACAATGATAACGATATTGTTGTTTAAGGAAAGCGTTTTAAGTTCATTTATTGTTTCTTGTGATGTCTCACTACCATTTGTTGTCACCACAACAACTTCTCCTAAAGCTTCTATTAGTCTCGCTTGATCTCTTTTTCCTTCTACAACAAAAACAGTTGAACGTTTCACGTGAAACTATTTAATGAATTTGCTGAATTTATCTTTTACAATTTCTAGTTCGTCTGGAATCATAATATTTTGAGGACACTTGTCAACACAGACCATACAACTTGTACATTCATCAGCAAACGCATTTCCTTTCTTAAGCATATTTACTACCCAAGTCGTTCCCTTTTCATCTTCATACATATTATGTTCATTGTGCATATTCAGGTTTCTTGGTATATTGACTCCAAACTCACACGGCATGCAATACTTGCAATCGGTACACGGAACAGCTTGAAGGTTGTTAAGTTTTTTGGATACCTCATTTACCAACGAATATTCATCATCACTCAGTGGTTGAAAATCAGAAAAGGTATTCACATTATCAACAACTTGGTCCATAGTGCTCATTCCACTAAGAACCACCTTTACGTTCGGTAATGAACCCACCCATCTAAATGCCCATGATGAAATCGAGTTTTTAGGGAGATGCTCCTTAAGTGGTTTTTCTATGTCATCCCTAAATCCCGCCAACTTACCACCTTTTATTGGCTCCATAATTACACAAGGAATCCCCTTCTCTGTTAACAACTCATATCCTTTGTATCCTTGTTGGTGATCAACATCCATATAATTTAATTGAATCTGAACAAAATCCCAATCGTATAAATCAACCCACTCAACAAATGGTTCATAATCATCATGGAATGAAAATCCAAGATACTTGATTTTCCCCTGTTGTTTGAACCTCTCAAGTTGCTCCATGATTTTAAACTTCATATTATCCTCTAATCTTTTCTTGTTAACGGCGTGAACTAAATAGAAATCGATATATTCAGTTTGAAGATTTTCTAACTGCTTATTAAAGATTTCTTCTACATCTTCAGCCCTTTTCAAATCCCACACTGGAAGTTTTGTTGCAACAAATAATTCTTCCCTCTTGTACTTTTGAATAATCTTTCCAACAAAAGACTCACTCTTCCCACCATGATATGGCCAAGCAGTATCAAGGTAGTTAACCCCGTTTTCTATTGCATAGTCAACCATCTTTTCTGATTCAACTTCATCGATCGTCCCATCCTGATTTAAAGGAAACCTCATACACCCAAATCCAAGCAAAGATGTTTCGATTCCTAACTTTTCAAATTTGCGTTTAATCATATAATACTCCTCCTACTTTTTTTCAAGAAATCAAATTGAGTCTCCACAGTTAATACTGCAATAAATATCATTAGCCCACCAACAACCAACTGTAGTGTCAGTGGCTCGTTTACTATTATAACAGATGCAACAGAGCCAAAAACCGCTTCAGTTGATACGATTATACTCGTTTTCATTGGTGTTGAATATTTGTGAGCAAAGGTTTGTATTGTAAAACCAAGTCCTGTGTTTAAAAACCCCATGAATAGTAATGGCCACCAATTGAATATTGTTGTGCTTGGAATCTCTTTGTTAAACAAAGCTACAGACAAAGATAGCACAGCAGCTAAATAGAACTGAACCAATGTAAACGAAATCAAATCAACTCCATCTTTTTTAGCAAAATGTGCAGAAGCAATTATGTGGACAGCACAAAGCACAGCACAAGCAAACGTCAACAAATCCCCTTTGTTAATTCCCGATGTAAAATCAGAATTGAACGTAAGTATTAGCCCTCCCAACATAGCAACACTAGCTCCAATAAATGCATATTTGTTTGGTTTTTGTTTGTATACAAACCAATAAAGGAATGGCACGATGATAACCATCATCTGTGTTATGAATGCATTCTTACTTGGTGTGGTATACAAAATCCCTACGGTTTGAAAACTAAAACTGGCAAATAAAAATATCCCTGTAAACAGACCGTACTTCAAGTGTCTTTTGTCAATTTTTCTTACTCTCTTCCAAAACAAGATTGTAAGCAGAAGACTAGCAATAACAAATCGTCCTGCTAGAATCGCGAATGGGCCGAACCCAATCTGCACTGCAATTTTGGTAACCGGGAATCCAACTCCCCATATAAAAGCTACCATTAGTAATAATATTTCAAACTTCAAACTCTTCTTCATGATAATCACCTATGTCTTCTTTGTATCACACATAAATATAGCATATGTTCAATAAAATAAAAACCCACAACGGGTCTATTTTGTTAATGATTGTGCAGCCGTAACAATTGCTGTTTTATATACATCCTCACTGTTACATCCCCTTGATAGATCATTTACAGGAGAATTTAGCCCCGCCAGGAATGGCCCAACAGCTTCAAAACCACCCAGTCGTTGAGCAATCTTATATCCTATATTTCCAGCATTCAAATCAGGAAAGATAAACACATTTGCATTCCCGGCAACCTGTGAACCCGGAAACTTACTCATACCAACCTTCTCAACGAACGCTGCATCAAACTGCATTTCGCCATCTATTAAAATATCTGGTGCCATTTTTTGAGCTATCAATGTTGCCTCTCTAACTTCCGCGGTTTCATCAGTTTTTGCTGAACCATTAGTTGAAAACGATAGCATTGCAACTCTTGGATCAATATCATACGCATCAGCGACTCTAGCACTCTCCACCGCAAATTCAGCCAACTCCTGAGCAGTTGGGTTTGGATTAATTGCACAATCCCCCATAATGTATTTTTCTTTTTCTCTAACCATTATGAAATACCCAAAGGTCTTTGACAAACTTGGTTTCGTTTTGATGATTTGTAAGGCCGGTCTAACAGTTTCCGCTGTTGATTGAGTCGCTCCCGAAACTAGCCCATCAGCTAAACCCATATAAACAAGCATAGTTCCGAAATAATTCCCTTTCCTTAACATCTCTCGAGCTTGCTCCTCGGTATTTTTTCCTTTCCTTCTATCAAGGAAGCTCTTAACCATTTCATCAAATTTATCGTACTCAAGAGGATTAATCAATTCAGATCCAGGGAATGCCTTGATTTCCTCATTTCCTAACAATATCGGAATGGCTAAACCATCGTTAGCTAATCTTTTCGCAGCATCATATACTCTTTTATCATTAGCTTCTGGAAAAACTATTCTAATATTCTTTCCTTCAATTTTTTTCTTAATACTCGTAAATAAATCCATAACATCCTCCTAGTTATCTTGTCGTTTAAAAACTCCAGCATTGTCAATATATTTTGTAGATTTCATCAGCACCATACCAATCATAACGCCAGCAATTACTGATGTCAATAAATAATATGGAAGAAGTCCCGCTAACAGAGATCCAGCAGAGTCAAAACCAGAAAATAACACATACCTAACTACAATTAATTGAACTGTAATGTGGACTGTTGCTCCAGCGACGCTGATACCTATATAGCTTATGTGTTTCCTAAAATATTTATGCAATAACCACATTACTAAGAAACTAAGTACTGATGCTGGAAAACTTTGAATAAACAACCTCAGCCCATTCAAAATCAAATTTGTCAAAAACGACTTTAAAATCACAATTGTTTTTGCATCACTAAAAGGAAAGTAAACTAGTCCCAACATCACAATAATATTAGCTAGGCCAATTCGTATATTAAATGCTCCAGTTATAACAAGGCCTGTTGAAACAACCCTATCAACAACACCAAAAATAACACATAGAGCCACAAGGTTTGCTATAAAGACGCTTGTTCGAAGTTTTCTCATGTAATCACCTTTATTCCTAAACCATTATACCACTATATTTATTAATTTTGAATTGTTTGCTAGAATATCATTAGGAGGTATTTTTTATATGAATGATTGTATTTTTTGTAAAATAGTTAATGGTGAAATCCCTTCTCACAAAGTATATGAGGATGATTATGTATATGCTTTTTTAGATATTACTCCAGCAACAAAGGGTCACACTTTGGTTATACCAAAAAAACACTGTGAAGATGTTTTTTCACTGGATGAACAATTGGCTGGAAAAATATTTGAGTCAATACCAAAAATCGCCAACGCAATTAATAATGTCTTTAATCCTATTGGTTTGAATATTGTCAACAACAACCAAAAACCGTATCAAGTTGTTTTTCATTACCATATTCATCTAATACCTCGTTATGAAGGTGATGGTTTTGAAATTACATCAAAACCAAAGACCTTCTCAAACGAGGAAATGGAAAACGTAAGAGATATGATTATTGAAGGTATAAAAAAACTCACTTAATTGTGAGTTTTTTATTCCATTAATTTCGTAAGTGATCTTACCATAACACCAGTTGCACTTGTATCCTTTGTAGCGGCAGTTCCAGCAATGTCCAAGTGAATCCATTCGGTTCCCTCTTCAATAAATTCCTGTATGAACGCTGCTGCTGCACAAGCTCCACCCAACCTAACTCCGGCATTGTTTATATCGGCAATTTTACCTTTGATCGCTTTTTCAAAATGTTTTCCAATAGGCATATGCCATACTGGTTCACCGTTATCAATTGATATTTTCTCTAATTTATTTAAGAAAGTCTTCTTATTTGTAAACGCTCCAACGTATCCTTGACCAAGAGCTGCAACTATTGACCCAGTTAATGTCGCGATATCAACAACCCTTTTGGCACCTTCTTTTTGTGCAAACCAAACTGCATCAACCAAAGTAAGCCTACCTTCAGCATCAGTGGAGAATATTTCTATTGTCTTTCCTTTTGCACTAGTAATAATATCGTCAGGCAAATATGCATCTTTTCCAATCATATTGTCAGTAGCAGCAATAATAACCATCACGTTCTCTTTTATCTTCAGTTTTGCTATTGCTTCAATTGCACCCAAAACACTTGCAGAACCGGCCATATCGGTTTTCATGTTTTTGCTGTTTGATTTAAGGTTGTATCCGCCTGTATCAAACATTAACCCTTTTCCGACTAATGCAATTGGGTTTTCCCACTTCTCTTTCCCTTGATATTTAATGTATATCAGTTTTGGTGGAACCAAGGAACCTTTGTTTACAGCAAGAAATGCCCCCATTTTCATTTTTTCAATTTCTCGTTTGTCATACACTTTTATTTCAAGATTATTCTCTTTAGCAACACTTACTGCATACTCAGCTAAATCAATTGCATTCATATGATTGTGTGGCTTGTTGACCAAAGTTCTAGCGTTGTTTGTTGCTTGTCCTAATATTAACCCTCTAGCAAAATATTCAGAATAGTCTTTTTGTGAATTAACCAGTATTGTTATCTCTTTATTTTTTTTATTTGATTTAAATTCATCAAATTTATATTTGCCTATTTCAACAGTTTCAGCAATCAGTTCCGCAAAGTCTTCTTGCTTAATTTTTCTACACTCAAATGTATCAAAGACAAGAATGTTTTCTCCCTCAAGTTTCTTTGAAAGACTACTAAATGATTTTCTAATTACTTCCTTAGTTGTTTCAGATGCTTTTCCTAAACCAACAAAATAAATCCTACTTGCTCGAATCTTACCCAAGGTATTAATTTCAGTTACAGTGCCAGCGTTGGTTGATATTTCTCCTTTTTTTATACTCTTACTAATAACACCACCAAACAATTCATCCAATTCCTGATAACTGTTCTTTCCATCATATAAACCTATTATCAAATTATACTTTGTAGTTTTAAAATTAAGTCTCTTTACCCTTGAATACATATTGCCCTCCTATTTTATAATTTTGCACTTCATATATGGAACCAAAACTTCGGGAACAACAATAGTCCCGTCTTCTTGTTGGTAGTTTTCCATAATCGCTACTACCGTTCTTCCTATTGCTAATCCAGAACCATTTAATGTATGAACAAACTCCGGTTTTGCTTTTTCATCTCTTCTAAACTTAATGTTAGCTCGTCTAGCTTGATATGTTTCCGCATTTGATATTGATGCAATTTCCTTATACTCGTTATAACTAGGTAACCACACTTCAATATCGTAAGTTTTCGCCATCGAAGCTCCCAAGTCACCCGTACATAGCTCAATTACTCTATATGGTATTTTCAAAAGTTTAAGGATTTTCTCACTGTCTTCTAGCATTTTGTCCAGAAGTTCATATCCGTTCTCTGGCGTTGTAAATGCAATCAACTCGACTTTGTTAAATTGATGTTGTCTTATTATTCCTCTAGTATCTCGCCCCGCCGATCCAGCTTCTTTTCTAAAGGCCGTTGTATATGATACATACCTAATAGGAAGTTCTTCAACATCAATTATCTCATCTCTGTGAACATTAATTGTTGGCACCTCGGCTGTTGGATTTAAATAGTATTCTTTGTCACTCATTTCAAGTTTGAATAAATCCTCAGCAAACTTTGGTAACTGTCCCGTTGCATACAAACTATCACTATTAACGATATATGGAGGAATTATTTCTCTGTATCCATTCTCAATGGCTTGTATATCAACCATGAAAGAATACAGTACTCTTTCAAGTCTCGCACCCAACCCTTTATATACGGTAAAGCGCGATCCAGTAATTTTTGCTCCTCTTTCAAAGTCAAGAATATCTAAATCAGTTCCCAAATCCCAATGAGGTTTTGGAACAAAAGAAAATTTTGTTGGTTCAAGATGTTTTCTTAACTCAACATTCTCTGTTTCATCTTTTCCGACAACAGCATTAATGTGTGGGATGTTTGGTGTTTCAAGTAATTTTTGCTCAATCATATCTCCTAATTCAATAATTTCAGCGTCAATTTCCTTGATTTGCCCTCCGATACTCTGCATCTCTAAAAGAAGTGATTTAGGATCCTTTTTGTCCCTTTTGTATTCACCTATTTTTTTTGAGGCCTCATTTCTTCGCGCCTTAAGTTGTTCTACAGATGTTTTTTTTGTTCTTATTTCTTCATCCCAACTAAAAACATCTCTCAAATACGAGAAGTCCCCTCCTCTGTTTGAAAGTTTCTTAATTACATCTTCAACGTCTTGTCTTATCAATTTAATATCTATCATATTAATCCCCCTTTATAAAAAAGTCCTCAAAGATTTCTCTCCAAGGACGTAAAATACGCGGTACCACCTTAGTTCACATATGTGCACTCTTGTTATAACGGTAACAGCCGTGTGCCCATACTTGATTCAAAGCACCTCTCCAAGGTTGATTCACTAGTTGCCTTTGTTTGTTTACACCAACCACAAACTCTCTTAAAAATTCTACTAGCTACTAATCCTCTTCTTCAATTTATTCTATTTTATATTGTTTACATAAAATAATCAAATCATAGTTTGCATAAAAAAGTTTTTGTCCAACAAAATTCTTGAATACGTAAATCTGTTAGCAACATCTTCGTTAACATTCCTAACATAATCCATGATGAAGTCAGTTCTATATTTTTCATCATATAACTTTAGAGATTGTGTAATAGAATTGTACTCTCCTGATTTAGAAATCCAACTTCTATTTTCTAAGAAGGCAATATTGCTTCCTCTGGAAAATATATCAACACCTACATAATTTGTATAATCAATATTAAGCCCAAACATATTCGCTAGAGTTGGGACAATATCTATACTATTCATTGGTTCTTCAACAACATCTTGTCTAAGATCAGTTGACCAAACAACTAGTGGAGTTCTATACAGTTTCAACCCTTCTCTTCCTTCGGGCATCTCACCTCTAATTTCCTCTGGTGTAATAGAAATGGGAATGTGGTTTCCATAAACAACAATTACAGTCTCATCTAGTCGATTGTTAATTGTAAGTTGTGTCATAATTTGCTTAATCGCATCATCTAATTCTCTACACGCTGAATAATAGTTTTTAATTTTCTCGGAAGTTTCAAAATCCTTAAATCTAATATAATTTGATTCAACAATCGGATTTTCACTAGTGTATTCTGGGTGAGTAGAAGTAGTAATATAATTTACAAAAAATCTTGGTTTAGTAATATATGTATCATATGTTTTAGAGATTAATTCCATATCACTGGTCCAATGCTCTACCTTAATACCCAAATCACTAGCATTTCTATATAAATCATATCCCAACGTCTCATAAAACTCTTCTCGTGGATAATATGAATCATCATAACCATGAAATGCCATTGTATAATACCCTTCCCTATTAAACATTTCAGCGATGGATTCCGGAAATCCATTTGAAGCAAAGTCTCTCATCGAATTTGTAGAAACCGTTGATGGTATGATACCCGTTTGAACAGCGAACTCTGCATCTCCTGTTGCTCTCGAATAAATAGGAGATATAAAATTCCTTATTTGTAATCCACTCCACATTAAACTATATAGTGTCGGCATAACATCCTCTCTTACAGCCATTAAGTCTAAAGATTCGGCTTGAATCATAATTAGATTCTTATCTTTATATATATCCGAATAGGCATTTTCATTATGAGTTTTCCCGCTCAAGTACGCTTCAAGTTGGCCTAACAAATTCTCACCATTGTTTTCAAGATTATATGTTGTTGATTCAACTGAATAGAAATTATATGCATCCTTCGATAAATATGTAATAACCCCAGCTCTTGTTGCTACTAGGTCTTTCTCTTCCATAAAAACAAGTTTGTCATGCATAGTAGTATATTCTACTTGATTATTAAATGTTGGATAGTACATAAGAGATCCGCTTACAACTAACGAAAGAACAAGCAAAACAACAAACGTTATTCTACTTCTGATTTTAGTTTTAAATCTATATCCCGAAAAAACCAAAATCAGGGAAATACAAAGTGGTAGTAAATACAACAAATATTCGTAGGATAAAGTGTCTTTTACAATATTAGTTATTGGTGGGATATTAATAGTATCGTTTAACACACCCACTGACAATACACCAAAGTGATTTTCTACCGAAATAGTTTGTATGATAGTAAAAAACAACAAAACCAGTACAACAATTAGAATTAGTGTTTTCCTAAGAACATTTGGCACAAGCAAAAGAATTAACATAAATATTGTTGTCCAAGCTATATTAATAACAAGTAAATGTAATAAATTTAAATCAAAGAATAATCCATACCCAACAAAACGAAAGATTATATCATTTGAATAGAAAATTACAAAAACAGTAGCAAAGAATAAAAATGGGTATCCTTTGATACCTTTAATAAACTTGTGGTATTTATTTAAATGTTGGGTAATCCTGCTATTAATAAATTTCGGCATATTGCCTCCTGTTTATAATTTTACTCTATATCATTCATGCTAGCAAGAAAAAAGGACTCAAGGCCCTTTATTCATCAGTTTTTGGAACTAACGCTACACTTGAAACAGTTTGGTCTTCACTCAAAGTAATCAACCTAACCCCTTGAGTAGCCCTTCCGATTTGAGATATTTGTTCAACTGCCATCCTAATTATCATTCCACCATCCGTGATTATAACTAGGTCTTCAGCCTCTGATACACTTCTTAATGAAACAGGATTTCCGTTCTTATCAGTAATATTCAAGGTTTTTACACCTTTTCCACCCCTTGTTTGTAACCTGTAGTCGTTTATATCAGTTCTCTTTCCATACCCTTTATCAGTAACAACCAAAAGTTCTTTTCTTTCGTCGTTTACTACGGTCAATCCTATTACCTCTTCGTCTACTTCAACCCTAATACCTCTTACTCCCGAGGTAACTCTTCCCATAGGTCGCACATCTTTTTCATTGAAGCGAATTGCTTTTCCATTCGAGGCCCCCATAATTATGTCTTGTGACCCATTTGATATTCTAACCTTTAAGAGTTCATCTCCTTCTCGAAGATCAATCGCTCTTAATCCATTTGAACGAATGTTAGCATACATTCTTATATCAGTTCTTTTTACTAATCCCTTCTTGGTACCAAATATTAAATATTCTCCTTCTTTAAATTCACTAATTCGAAGAACTGTTGCTAAAGATTCTCCTTCACCGAATTTAAGTAGATTAACCAAAGGCAATCCTTTCGCAGTCCTTCCCGCTGATGGTATTTGGTATCCCTTCATACGATACACTTTACCAACGTTACTAAAGAATGTAATAGTATCGTGTGTTGAAGTAAACAAAATGTGTTCTATGAAATCATCTTCATATGTTTTTTGACCAGTTAACCCTTTACCTCCTCTATTCTGAGTTCTATAAGTGTCAGCTGTTATTCTTTTAACATACCCTTTATTTGATATAGTGATTATTACATCTTCAACCGGAATTAAATCTTCATCCTCGATACTTAGTGAATCAGTCGTATTGATATATGTTCTCCTATCATCAGAGTATTTTCTTCTTACTTCTGATAGTTCATCAATGATTATTTGATGTTGTCTATCCTTTGATTCTAAAATCTCTTTTAGATCATCAATTGTAATTTCCAATGTTTGTTTTTCTTCAATGAGTTTCTCTTTTTCTAATCCAGTAAGTCTTCTAAGACGCATATCTAGAATTGCTTTGGCTTGAATTTCAGATAATTCAAATTCCTTTATTAAAGCTTCTTGAGCGATTTCATCTGTTTTTGCTGCTCTTATTATCTCGATAATTCTTTCGATATTATCCAACGCTATTAATAGCCCTATTACAATGTGGTGTCTAGCCTCTGCTTTATCTAAATCAAATTGTGTTCTCCTAACGGTTACATCTATTTGATGCGCTAAGTAATATTCAAGCATTTGCTTGATATTTAACTTTTGGGGTTCCCCATTAACAAGTGCAATCATGTTGATTCCAAACGAGGATTGTAAATATGTATATTTAAAAAGATTGTTAAGTAATACATCGGCATTTATATCTTTTCTCACCTCGATAACAATTCTAATTCCCTTTCGGTTTGACTCATCTCTTAAATCTGTAATCCCCTCAACTTTTTTATCCTTAGCTAATTGAGCAATCTTGTCAATTAGTTTTGATTTGTTTACTTGGTATGGAATTTCAGTAACAATAATCGATTTTTTACCTGTTTTTTGCTCGACAATATCACACTTGCTGCGCATAACAACCGAGCCTTTCCCTTCAAAATAGGCTTGTCTTAAACCTGACAATCCCAACAATTCTCCACCAGTGGGAAAATCCGGTCCTTTTATATATTCCATAACTTCATCGATTTCCATGTCTGGATTGTCGATTAAAGCAAGAATCCCATCAATAACTTCTCCTAGGTTATGTGGTGGTATATTAGTTGCCATTCCAACCGCAATACCTGTTGCACCATTAACTAGTAAATTTGGAAACCTAGCTGGCAAAACAACCGGTTCCTGTTCAGAGCCATCATAATTATCTCTATAATCTATTGTGTTCTTGTTAATATCCTTAAGCATCTCTCCGGTAATTTTAGCCATTCTTGCTTCTGTATAACGCATTGCAGCAGCACCATCACCATCAATGGAACCAAAATTACCATGCCCATCTACCAACATATATCTATAACTAAAGTCTTGAGCCATTCTTACCATGGCATCATAAATACTTCCATCTCCATGTGGGTGATATTTCCCCATTACATCTCCAACTAATCTTGCTGATTTCTTATATCCACCATTTGGAGCCATATTAAGTTCACTCATACCATAAAGTATTCTTCTGTGCACGGGTTTTAATCCATCTTTTACATCAGGAAGGGCACGTGAAACAATTACGCTCATAGCATAATTTAAAAATGACTCTTTCATTTCGTTTGAAATGTTTACATCTTGTATTTTGTCATAACTACTCATGTTTCCCTCCTATACATCGATATTTGAAGCATATTTAGCATTTTCTTGAATGAACTCTCTTCGTGGATCAACTTCATCACCCATTAACATACTAAATATTCTATCTGCTTCAATCGCATCTTCTAAAGTTACTCTTAGCAAAGTTCTTGACTCTGGGTCCATTGTTGTCTCCCATAACTGTTCAGCATTCATCTCACCAAGTCCTTTGTATCTTTGAATCATGGTTTTTTGATTAACCTCTTCTAGTATATTTTGCATTTCTTGATCAGAGTATGCATACTGAACCCTTTTACCATATGATATTTTATATAAAGGTGGTTGTGCTATATATACATAACCTTGTTCAATTAATGGTTTCATATACCTATATAAGAAAGTAAGAAGAAGTGTTCTAATGTGTGCACCATCTACATCTGCATCGGTCATAATTATTATTTTATGGTACCTTGTATTATCCAAACTAAATTCTTCCCCAATTCCTGTACCAAACGCTTGAATCATGGAAATAATTTCCTTATTAGCTAAGATTTTGTCTAAGCGTGTTTTTTCAACATTTAGCACTTTACCTCTTAATGGTAAGATTGCTTGGAACTCACTTTCTCTACCTTGTTTTGCGCTTCCTCCAGCTGAATCTCCCTCGACTATATATAATTCAGCTCTAACTGGATCTTTAGTACGACAATCAGCTAACTTTGAAGCAAAACCAAGTGAATCTAATGGCGATTTTCTTCTTGTAGCTTCTCTTGCTTTTTTTGCAGCGATTCTTGCTCTTGAGGCAAGTAAAGCTTTCTCAATAATAATCTTTGCACTACCAGGGTTTTCTAATAAAAATCTCTCTAATCCCTTTGCGGTAATTTGTGATGATATTTTCCTTACTTCTGAATTCCCTAATTTTGTCTTTGTTTGACCCTCGAATTGTGGATCTGGATGTTTACAAGAAATTATCGCAGTTAATCCCTCTCTACAATCATCTCCAGTAAGTGATTCATCTTTCTTAAATAGATTGTTTGTTTTTGCATATGCATTAAGAACTCTAGTCAAAGTAGACCTAAATCCCTCTTCGTGAGTACCACCCTCATGAGTATTTATATTGTTGGTAAAGGAGTATATGTTTGCTGAATATCCATTTTGATATTGCATCGCAACCTCTAAAACAATATCATCTATTTCCTCTTCAAATGTAATTACTTTGTCGTGAATAATTTCTTTTCCTTTATTCAAAAATTCAACATATTCACATATTCCACCATCGTACTTATATGATTTTTCTTTTTCTTGATCTCTAACATCTCTTAAAGTAATCTTTAATCCTTTGTTTAGAAATGCTAATTGCTGAACTCTGGCGCGCAAAATTTCATAATCATATACATCAGTCTCTGTAAATATTTCTCTATCTGCTTTGAATCTAGTAACAGTTCCTGTTAGATCCGTATCTTCAATTTCCTTTAAATCATACTTTGGAATCCCTCTTTCATACTCTTGTCTAAAGGTTTTTCCGTTTTCGTGTATAGTAACTTCTAACCACTCACTAAGTCCATTAACAACTGAAGCTCCTACACCATGTAGCCCTCCAGATACCTTATATGAATTGCTATCAAACTTTCCACCAGCATGAAGTGTTGTTAATATTGTCTCAACGGCCGGCCTTCCACTCTTAGGATGAATCCCTGTTGGAATCCCTCTCCCGTTATCTATAACTTTGATAATGTTTCCTTTTTCTATTTCTAAAATGATATGGTCACAAAAACCTCCCATTGCTTCATCAATGGAATTATCAACGATTTCCCACACCAAATGATGCAAACCTCTTGGTCCAGTAGAACCAATATACATACCTGGTCTTTTTCTTACCGCTTCCAGTCCTTCTAATATTTGAATACTGTCCGCTGTATAATTGTTAGTCATTTCCCCCACCTACCTTGTATTTTCCTTCATTAACTATATATATTGTTGCTTCCTTTATTAACTCTTGATCAATTAGTGATATATCTGTAGTTGTTATAAACGTTTGGATATCTCTGTTGATGAACTTAACAAGACTGTTCAATCGCTCAACATCTAGTTCACTAAACACATCATCCAATAGCAATATTGGATTCTCACTTTTCTTTTCGTTAATAAAATCAATTAGTGCTAACTTAATTGATAATATCGCAGTTCTTTGTTGGCCCTGGGAACCATAAACACTTATGTCTTGGTTATTTAATAAAATCACAAAATTATCTCTATGTGGACCAATTGAAGTAGAACCAGTAACGATGTCATACTCATACTTATTTTTCATGTCTCTTAACAAATTTTCTTTGTATGTTCTCTTATATATAATGTTTACATCTTCAGCCTTATTTGTGAGATCTTTATGAATTGATTGAATATATTTCACCAACTTCTGAATGAAAACTTCTCTCTCACAAACAATTTTTTCTCCAACATCACAAAGTTGTTCAGATATTATATCAAGCAACTTAATATCGTTAATTTCTTTCCTTGCTATTTTCTTCAACAATTCGTTTCTTTGTTTCAATATTTTTCTATACAGAAGTAGATTATAAATATACATTGGTGATGTTTGTCCCACCTCAATATCTATAAACTTTCTTTTTTTAGCAGGATCTCCTTTAACGATAGAAAAATCCTCTGGAGAAAACATTACTAAATTAATATTTCCAATATACTCAGAAAGTTTCTTTTGCAAACTATTATTAATTTCAGCTTTCTTGTTGGTTTTTGTAATAGTGAAGGAAAACTTGCTTTTGTACTCGTTGCGAGTAAATTCACCAGAAACTTTGGTAAAATCAGTCTCGGTCATTATAACTTCTCTTTCAGAAATTGTTTTGTGAGATTTTGTAAAAGCTAGCAAATAGATTGCTTCCAACAAACTGGTTTTTCCCTGTCCGTTATTTCCTACTATAATGTTGAGTTTTTGATTAAAATCGAGTGAAACTTTTTTTAAACACCTAAAGTTCTTAACTTCGATATTTTCAAGTATCATTTGATTATGTACTCATTTCCTTCAATCACAACTGAATCACCAGCTCTAAGCTTTTTGCCTCTACGATTTTCTAACTCGCCATTAACTAATATTTCATTTTCTTGCAAAAATATTTTAGTCTCTCCACCACTAGAAGTAATGCTTAAAAACTTCAACAATTGGCCTAAAGTAATATATTCGGTTTTTATCCTAATTTCTTCCATATTTAAGTCTCTTTCTGTGTGAAAACTCCACTAATATTATAACATATTTAGTAACTATATACTATTAAATTTAAGTTCTAAAGGCTTCTAAAACCAATTAGTATTTTTGCATAATTGCTTTAAAAACCTCTTAGAATTAAAATTTTACAGCATTTTCACACAAAAAACGGGATGTTTGATGCTTTTTTTGATATAATTTGACTAAATAGGGGGATTTTCATGAAAAATACACTAATTTTGTCTTCATCTTTTGAAATGTTCTCACTAACTCATCTAATTGTCTTTTTGATATGTGCTTTATTACTACTAATTTTTTATAAGTATGCTCCAAAATTAAAGACTTTTAAGTATGAAAAATATGTGAGGATTTCTATTGGAATTTTTATGTTGATTTTTGAATTGCTTACTTGGATTAATAAATTCTCTGAAGGATATCCGTGGTATAATTTCCTACCTCAAGCTACTTGTGGTTGGGCTATATACTTTGGTGTAATTCTATTATTAACTAAAAATGAAACCATATTTAGAATTATATTCTTTTGGGGATTTGGTGCAGTGCTAACATTTGTTTTTCCTGATGTAACTGAGGGTCCGAATACCTTTAGATTTTATCAATTCTTTATAAGTCACTTCTTTATTTTTATTTCTTGTTATTACATGATGTGGGTTCATGACTTTAAGATTTATAGGAAAGACTTTAAGTTCTCGTTTATCATTACTATGTCTGTTATTTTTATAGCAACTATAGTCAACTATATTGTAAACGATCCAAATATAATAAATTATTTCTACACATTAGCTCCACCAACTGATGGAACTCCACTAGATTTGATTTATGGATTACATCCAATAATATATGTTGTTGGGTGGCTTAGTTTAGCAACACTATTAACACATCTATATGCGTTGCCATTTTACACAAAAAAATAAACCGTCTCTCGACGGTTTTTATTCTACTCTTACAGGAAGAACTAATTGAAGCATTCCCTCATCTAGCTCACCTTTAATAATAAATGGTTTTACAACACCGGTGAAGAATAGTGTGATTTCTCCTGAATCAAATACCCTTAAAGCTTCCATCACATATTTTGCACTAAATGCAATTTGAAATTCCCCTGTGCTTTCTTTGTGTGTAGGTTTAATTTCCTCAACAACTTTTCCAATTTCAGAACTATGAGAATTAATCACAACCATACCATCTGCTCTAAGTTTCATTTTTACAATATTCTCTTTTCCACCTTGATAAAGGATTTGCGCCCTTTCAATGGTAGATATTAAATCATTTTTATTAAATGATATCTCAACAGGAAACTCCGTTGGGATCAGTTTAGATGTTTCTGGAAACCTTCCCTCTAATAGTCTAGATTGGAACAATAAGTTTTTGTGTTTAAATATTACTTTATTTTCAGCAATAAACATTTCAACTTTTTCGTTATTAGCAAGTATTTTTGATAACTCATCCAAAGTTCTGTGTGGAATTACAATTTGTTTTGTATCGTTCGAAATATTAAGTTCAATTTCTTTTTGAGCTAATCTATAACTATCAGTAGCAACTGTTTTTAATTTGTTCCCATTAATATCAAATAAAACACCTGTTAAAATAGGTCTATTCTCTAAAGTAGAAGTAGCAAAGTTAGTTTGGTGAATTATTGATCTTAAATCACTATCATTTAATATAATTGGATTATTTAATGTATTAAATGATATTTCAGGATACAACTCTTTTTCCATTCCATTTAATGTGAAATCAGATTGTCCTGCTTTAATGTTAATTAAATTCTCATCAACTACAGTAATTTGAATATGATCAGATGTTACTTTCTTAATAATTTCAAAAAAGAATCTACCAGGTACTACTGTTGATCCTGGTTTTTCTACTTTTAAATTACCATTTTGAATAACTACTTGCATTGATAAATCAGCATTACTAGTAGTTATTGTTAATTTATCATATTCACAATCAATTTTAATACCTGTTAATATAGGCATTGGAGTTTTATTTGATAAAGCTCTACTTGCTGAATTTAAAGCATCAAATAATGTTTCTCTATCAATATTGAATATCATGTAAACACCCCTTAATTAATTAATTTTTATTTGTTGTTGTTGTTAGTTGTTGTGGAAATGTTGATAACTAACAAAAATACTTTATAAATACACTTAATTATACCATATTAAGCCAAAAAAGATACCTAGACGAAATATAAGTTATCCACAATTTTTAAAGAATAAGACACAATTTTTTCAATAGAAAAGTTGTTTTATCAACAACTAACCTTTTAATTTCTTTTTAATAATTTCAACATCTTTTTTTATGTTTTCTTCGTTTTTAATACCGAAGGTGATTTTTTCACATGCATTAATAACTGTTGAATGATCACGGCCATTAAAAAACATACCTATCTTCTTATATGGAATATCATATAAATCCCTTAATAAATACATTATAATTTGCCTTGGATAAACAATCGCCCTTTTTCTAGAAGATCCAATAACATCGTGACGAGTTGTACTAAAATAACTGCAGACAATATCAAACAATTTATCTACATCTGTAGTATTATTGATGTTCTTACCAAACTCCTTTGAATTAAGTAGTGGTTGCAATGCTTCTTGAGCGTTTTCTACCGTTAGAGTTTCGTTTAACATAGTTCGATAAAATATAACCCTATTTAGTGCTCCCTCTAATTCACGAACGCTAGTTGTAAAATGTTTAGCTATTAATTCTAAAACCTCATATGGAAATTCATCATCTACAAGATAATGAGTTGAAAGTTTTTTCTTTAATATTTCAATTCTATGATCCATGTCTGGTGCGTTGATATCTGCGACTAATCCCCAACTAAACCTAGAAGTCAATCGAGTCATAATTTCTTTTAATTCGTTGGTTGGACGATCACTAGTGATTACAATTTGTTTGTTACTTGCATGAAAATTTTCAAATAGCTTAAAGAATTCTTGTTGTGAAGCTGGTTTGCGCGATAAGAATTGAATGTCATCAACCAACAAAACATCAACATCAGAATATTTATCAGTGAATTTTTCAATTTTCTTTTCTCTTAACAAGTTTACATAATCTTCAACAAAATTTTCAGTTTTAACATATAAAACCTTTTTCTCAAGATCATTATCCAATATATAATTCCCAATTGCTTGCATCAAGTGTGTTTTTCCTATACCAACATCACCAAAAATATAAAAAGGATTAGCAAAAACGCCAGGTTGATCTGCAACTTGCAGCGCACTTTGTGCAGCAAAACGATTGTTTTTACCAGTAACAAAATTAGAAAATGTGTAAGTTTGGTTTAAACTACCGTTTCTAAAAGTCTGTAAGTTGGTTTTAACTTCAGTATTTATTCTATCCGTTTCTGTTTGAATCAACTCGTCTTCGGTGATAAACTTAAAACGAACCGCATCAAGGTTTTCGCTTCTCACAAATTCGTTAATTTTGTTTAGAAAAAGTTTATCAATTCTATTCTTAACGAAATTGTTTGGAGCTACCATAAAAACGGTATCGTTTTCTACTTTTGCTATTTTATTAATAGAATCAAAGTACTCACTAAAAGTCTTCTCTCCTACAGATTTTTCAAGCATATATTTAATTTTTGTCCATATTTCTGAGTGTCTATTTTCCATAATAATATATACCTCGTCTGTAGTGTATATTAACATAAAAAACAACCTAAAAGAACAAAAAGTTTTACACACAAAATGTGGATAACTTTATAAAAACAAGTGAGTAAGTGGATAAAAGTGTGGACAAGTTGTTGTGTTGTGATTTAGAAAATGTTAATTTTTAGTAAAAAAAGGGGTTATCCACATATAGACGAAAAAAAACCGATGTGGAAGACTTATCCCCAATTGTGAATAAAGATTGTTGAGAAAAGGTGTGGATTGATGAAAAATTTGAGAGGAAATTTAATGTTTGTAATCTTGATATTGCTGCTTGTTTTAGTTCCATCTTTTTGGAGCAAGTATAAGAATGAATTGCTATATAAGTATAGATATAAAGAATATACCGAATGCAATAATTGTGAAGTTGATATTATAGATGGAGTTGTTACAATTAATATTGATCGTGATGATGAGGCAAAAGCATATGTTCATATGATAAACAAAAGTTATGAAGTCCTAATCATAGACATACATCTCAACTCAGGTGAGAACGAAGTGGTTTTACCACTGAATGATGCTGTTTATATTTATATGTACATAGATGATATTGAACAGGAGAAACTAATAATTCTTAATTAAATTTTTTGTTGACTTTTATATACCTTTTTGAGATAATAGTATGCGCAACTGTTTAGTAGGAGGTGTCTTTATGAAGAGAACATATCAACCAAAGAATCGTAAAAGAGCAAAGACTCATGGTTTTAGAGCTAGAATGGCTACTCCAACAGGAAGAAATGTTTTAAAAAGAAGACGTAAAAAAGGTAGACAAAGATTAGCTGTATAATTTAATAATTAAACCCTTGGACCACTTGAAAAAACGATTTTTTTCAAGTTTTTTTTTGAAATGAAAAAAAAATATAGAATAAAGAAGAATGATGAGATTGTAAAAATCTTAAAGAAGAAGAAAACAGTTGGGAATAAATATTTTGTAATATATAAAGATGAAAATACCTTTGGGCATTTTCGTTATGCATTATCAGTAAACAAGAAGTATGGTAATGCAGTAGAAAGAAATTTGATAAAAAGAAGGGTTAGAGCTGTGATTGCTAGCAATGAGGTAATAGACAAAGACCTCTTTGTAGTAATTAAGTTATTGTCAAAAGAATTAAATTTTAAAGAAATTAAAAAAAACATTGAGGCTTTGCTAAAAAGAGCTGACTTGTTAATTAGAGGAGAACAAAATGAAGAAAACTAGAGTATTGATTACACTAATTGCTGTTGTGTTTTTATTATCTGGATGTGTAAGTCAGGAAGTCTTAACATCACCTATACTATTTGAGGGGGGATTTTTCACTCAATATATAGTTTATCCGGTAGCATGGTTACTTTACCAATCAACTAAATTACTAGGTGGCTACTATGTATTAGGGATAATTGTAACAACATTATTGGTACGTACAGCTGGATGGCCAATTTATGCAAAAAGTAATGATATGAACATTAAGATGCAAGCTATGCAACCAGAACAACAGAAGATTCAAGCAAAATATGCTGGTAAAACGGATCCCGAATCAAGACAAAGACAACAAATGGAATTACAGCAGTTATATCAAAAATACGGAGTTAATCCATTGGGGTGTTTATTACCATTCTTACAAATGCCAATATTTTTAGCTATTTATTATGCAGTAAGAAGGTTGCCATATAATATTGGAACTGGAGTTTTGGATATAAGTGAGTTCAATGGATCAACAACATTCTTAGGAATTGATCTATTAAAAGTGATTAGCACAGAATTATCAAACAATATATTTTATATCGTTATTCCAATAATTGTTGCTGTTACTATGTTCGCGGTTCAGTACTTAGCAACTAAGAGAACTAAGAAGAACCAAGCGAATGTTCCTGAGTATCGTAGAAATAATCAAGCTGCAGGAATGCAAAAACAAATGCAAATTATGATGTATGTAATGGTATTAATGATGGCATACATTTCATATATTTCACCAGCAGCATTAGGTTTCTACTGGATTATTGGTAACTTGTATTCAATTTTACAAACTACAATTAATTATAGAAATTCTGAGAAGAAACTTTCCGAATTAAAGAGGTAGTTATGAGAAAAGTTGAGTTCGAAGTAAAATCACTAGAAGAAGCATTGGAGTTAGCGGTACCTGAATTAAGAGTAAGTAAAGATAAGATCAAGTTGGAAATCATAAATGAGAAGAAGGGATTTCTTCGTGGAAAGACAATAGTCGTTGAAGCAAGAGTTGAGGAGAACATCACCGATATAATATATGATTATTTAGTTAAAATGATGAATGGATTAGATGTTGAATATAGTATCGATATTTTGAATGGAGAAGATTCTACTACATTTAGCATTCACACCGATAATAATGCTTTGCTTATTGGAAAAGAAGGAAAAACACTAAATGCAATTCAATTTCTTTGTAGGCAAATAATGTATGTCTATACAGATGAGAAGGTTAACTTTACAGTAGATATCGGTGGCTATAAAGATAATAGAATATTGCACCTAGAAATGTTAGCAACAAAAACTGCAAAAGAAGTTGCTCGCACAAAAATTGAAGCAGTATTAAAACCTATGAATTCTTACGAAAGAAGAGTAATTCATTCTAAACTTGCTGAGTGGAGAGATGTATACACTGAATCAATTGGTGAAGAACCAAATAGATCATTAGTGATTAAACCTAGATAACACCTTTTAATGAAGGTGTTTTCTTTTACTGGTATAATGTTTATAGGAGAAAATATGAAATATATAAAGATAATACTATTAATTATAATTATTTATAGTGCACACACTTTGATTGAATCAATAATAATCGAAAACCAAATATATACTTTCAAGCAAAAAGCGGTTTATGAAAAAACCATCAATGGTGTTAACTATTATAAGGTATCGGGTGATGATAGTATAAGTCCGGGAGATTCGTTTGTCAGCAGGAAGAGTGGAAACGATAATATGATTATAGCTGACATAATATCTTTTTATGTTGGAGGTCATGCTGCGTTTTTAGTTGATGAGAATACGACAATTGAAATATATGGTAATTTGGATAGTGATAATATAGTAATGTATCAAGACAACGATTGGATTGAAACTGAAATTGAAGTCGTTGGGTTAAAGATAGATAGTGAAGTGTTGGCACATGAAAAGTACTTGGGACAAACTTATAATTGGTTTCCTTTTTATGATAATCCCAACAAAAGGTATTGTACGGATTTGCTTAATAAAATATACACTCAAAACATAAACTATGATTTCGGTATAACCACTGTAAATGATATAATTATTAGTAGAAGAACTAAAATAATTTTATATAAAGAAACAATTTATGATGAAATAAATATTTACTATATGGGGTGATTTGATGTACGATATATTTTTATTAATTGGATTGGTAATTGTTATTGGGTTACTTATCTATATTGTGTTGAGTAAAAGAGATTCAAACATAGGTGAGATAAAGCGACTTTTTGAGAAGTCACAAATGGAACAAAATTATGAAATGTTAAATCGGATAACAAAAGATTCTGGGGAATTAAGAACAGACTTAACGAAGGGGATAACCTCTTTTAAGGATGATTTGACAACTGTTTTTATAAAGGAATATGGGGAGTTAAAGTTAGAATTATCAAGAAGCATTGCGGATAATAATGAAAAACTTAATAGGGATATTAACTTGTTCAAGCAATCTCTCAACGAGCAAATAAAGAGTGATTTCAAAACTTTAAACCAGGAAGTAGATCAACAACTATCTAAAATTAATACAAAAGTTGAAGAGAGGTTGAACGAGGGGTTTAAAAAGACAAACGAAACCTTTAATAGTGTATTAGAGAGAATTACTAAAATAGATGAGGCACAGAAAAAGATTGATCAACTATCAACAAATATTGTTGACCTACAAGTGGTATTAACAGATAAGAAATCTAGAGGAACTTTTGGAGAGGTACAATTGAATCAAATACTGATTTCCATATTTGGCGATAACAATAGGAGCATTTTTGAATTGCAGAAGAAATTATCAAATGGGAATATGGTAGATGCAATGATTCACGGGCCAGAGCCGATGGGTGATATTTGCATTGATTCAAAGTTTCCACTGGAAAATTATCAAAGAATGGTTGATAAATCACTATCCCCATCAGAAATTAAGGATGCAACAAAAAAATTCAAAGATGATGTAAAAAAACATATAAATGATATTTCAAGTAAGTATATTATTCCTGGTGAAACATCGGAGCAGGCAATTATGTTTATTCCGGCTGAGGCTGTTTTTGCTGAAATTAATGCATATCATTCTGATATTGTTATTATGGCACAAAATAAAAAGGTAGCTCTTACATCACCAACAACTTTAATGAGTATGCTTACAATTGTTCAATCTGTTTTAAGAGATATTGAAAGAGATAAACACGCAAAGGTTATTCAAACTGAATTAAGTAAACTAGCAAATGATTTCAGATTATATAAAGACAGATGGGATAAATTAAATAGAAACATCGATACAGTAACTAAATCAGTTAAAGAGATACACACAACAACCGACAAGATTACATCAAGATTTGAGAACATTTCTAAAGTTGAGTTGGATACAAATGTAATTGACACTGAGGATAATTAGGGTATAATAAAGCAAAGCTATGACTAATGAGTAGTAAATGAGTCTGTTCAAAGAGAGTTAGTGGTGCTGTGAACTAACAACAAGACATTTATGAAAAACAATTACGAGCTAGTCGGAAGAAATTAAGTAGACCCGACCGTTTTCCGCGATAAGGGGAAGAGTGCACAATTTTGTTGTGAACTAAGGTGGTACCGCGTTCAAACGTCCTTAGAATAGGGACGTTTTTTTGTTTAAGGAGGTGATTCGTTTGGATATAAAGGATGTGAGGAAATATTTCTTATCAAAGAGAGGAGCATATGAATGTTTTCCTTTCAACGAGGATGTTAGAGTATTCAAAGTTGAAAACAAAATGTTTGGGTTAATCAATATACATGAGGAAAGAGATAGTTTTAATGCTAAGTATCCCAAAGATGACATTATAACTCTAAGGGAATATTACGAAGATATAGTGCCTGGATATCATATGCATAAAATGCATTGGAACACCATCTATTTAAATGGAGATGTATCAGATATGTTGATTAAGGAATTGATTGATATATCATACAATATGATTGTAGATAAATTACCAAAGAGAATTAAAGATAGATATAAGGAGGAATAATATGGAAACTATAAGAAAATTATACAAAGAGGACTTTGGTAACAAAGAGGTTACTATAAAGGGGTGGATTAGAAACAATAGAGCTCAAAAAGCTTTTGGTTTTATTGATTTACATGATGGATCTTTTTTCAAAACAACTCAAGTTGTTTATGAAAGTGAAAAAATCGACAATTTCTCTGATGTAAGTAGATTTAGAGTCGGAAGTAGTGTTGAAGTGAAAGGAGTTGTTGAACCTACTCCTCAGAGTAAACAACCTTTTGAGATTAAAGCAACTCACATTAGATTATTAGGCGATAGTGAAGAAGACTTTCCTATCCAACCTAAAAGACACACTAGAGAATTCTTAAGAGAAGTACCACACTTAAGAACAAGAACCAACTTGTTTTCTGCTGTGTTTAGAGTAAGAAGTTTGATTGCTCATGCAATACACTCGTTTTTTCAGGAACAAGATTTCGTATATGTTCACACACCGATAATTACGGGTAATGATGGAGAAGGTGCAGGAGAAATGTTTAAGGTCACAACTTTGAATATTGATGATAAATCAACTAAAATAGATTATAAGCACGATTTCTTTACTAAACCAACATTCCTAACTGTAACAGGGCAACTTCATGTTGAATCATATTTACAGGCATTTAGAAATGTTTATACATTTGGTCCAACATTTAGAGCTGAGAAATCAAACACAAAAATTCACGCCGCTGAGTTTTGGATGATTGAACCCGAATTGTCATTTGCTGATATTAATGATTGCATGGATGTAGCTGAATCTATGATTAAATATGTTATTAAGTATGTTCTTGATAAAGCGCCAGATGAAATGGAGTTTTTCGACAAATTTGTTGAAAAAGGACTACTAGATAAACTTAAGAATGTAGCTAAGTCAAAATTCGCTGTAGTAAAACATGCTGAAGCAATAGATGTTTTGATTAACTCTGATACGAAATTTGAGAATAAACCAAAACAAGGCGGTGATTTAGCTACCGAGCATGAGAAGTATTTAGTTGATCATTTTGGTGGTCCGGTATTTGTAATTGACTGGCCAAAAGAGATTAAAGCATTTTATATGAGATTAAACGAGGATGGACAAACAGTTGCTGGAATGGATTTGTTGGTTCCTGGTGCCGGAGAACTACTTGGTGGTTCTCAAAGAGAAGAACGTTATGATAAACTAGTTAAACGCATGAAGGAAATGAATATTCCTAAGGATGACCTTGAATGGTATCTAGATCTACGAAAGTATGGAACCAATATACATTCGGGATATGGAATAGGATTTGAAAGACTTGTGATTTATCTAACTGGAGTGGAAAATATAAGAGATGTAGTCCCATTTCCAAGAACTGTTAAAAATTGTGAGTTCTAAAAACCGCATAACAAAGCCGTTTTTACGGCTTTTTTTATTTTTTTTGAAAAAAAATGCAAAAAACTATTGCATATTATGAAGTAGTTGGTTATAATGTAACTGTACTACTTCATAATACGATGTAACACAATATGATGTAGTATAATGCGAAGTAGTTAATATTTTTTTAAAACAACTACTGCATAATATGAAGTAATATCAAGAAAGATGAGGGTGATAACAATGATCACATGTAAAGATAGAACTAATATCTTTACTAACAAAAACATTGACAAACATAAAATAAGAATAAGGAGATACGATCACCAAAATGAAAAAGCATTTCATTAGCATTTACTCATTTATAGGAGTATGATGAAGGTGTAATATATCTCCATAGGAAAGGAAGGGTACTATGAACTACTATAATGATAATAATGACTTTGAAGTATTACACAGCGTTTCAGTAGTTGCTGATGCTATAGATGGTGTTGCTAACTTTGTTGGGGAGAAAACAAAATCTATAATTAAAGCAATAAGAAAATAGAAACGAGTCAAGTTCACGGGAGTATCGTCCAACGATACTCCCTATTATTTTGCAAAAGGTGGGATATTATGGAAACTCAATTTAAAAAAGGTGTCATTGAAATTTGTGTTCTTCAGGAAATAAAAAAAGAAGACACATATGGATACAGTTTAGTAAAGAAATTAGCTGATATTTTGGATATTGGCGAAAGCACAATTTATACAATGTTAAGAAAGTTAACAAAGGAAGGATATTTAGAGGTGTATACAATACCAGGAACCGATGGTCCTAGAAGGAAATATTATAAAATATCTGATTTTGGTAGGGATAGATTATATTCACTGAGATATGAATGGAGAGATTTTATTAATAGAGTTGAAGAGGTAATAGGAGGGGACGATGAATAAGAAAGAGTATATGAGAGTTCTTAAACAAAACCTAAACACTTCCTCTGAAGATTCAAATGAAATTTTAGATGAGTATGAAACGTATTTTTACGAAGCATCTCAAGAGGGTCTGACAGAGGAAGAAATATGTGAAAAATTAGAGAGACCAGAAATAGTTGCTCAAAATGTTAACGACACGTTAGGGGTTGTTTCAGAAGAAGAAGTTGTTATTGAGTTTGAGAAGCAATTACAAGGTGTTAAAGAAACACTGAAAAACATTGATTTAAAGAGCATCGAAGAAAGTGCTAAGCAAATGGTATCAGCTACAAAGGGAATTATAGGTGAAAGCCTAATAAATAAAATTGAAAAAGGAGATATGTATAGTATGGATTTTGAAGAAATGATTGGTATGGACAAAAGAGATTTTTCCCAAGGAAAGAAAATCGAATTGGAGTTTAAAGGTAATGAAGTTAAATTGGAATTCACAGGAAAAAAATTAAAGAAGATCGATGTTGAAGTTATCTCTGGAGATAGCAAGTATATTGAAGTTATGACTCTGCCAAAGGAATTGATGGTTGATGTTAAGAGCAATGATGGAGTGGTTACAATTGATGTTCCAAAACAAAAGATTGAATTTGAATTAAGAAGTCGCTTGAGAGTGGCGGTTCCTAAGGGTATTGAGAAATTGTTAGTAGATTCAAAAATACCTCTATCAATTAATAAGTTTAAAGGAACAATGTTGGATGTGAAAGCCGATGATTCTCCAATTGTTGTTAAAAGCGTTGAAGTGAAAGACTTTAATGTAAACTGTGAAGATGGACCAATTGTAGTGAAGGATATTAAAAGTGATGTTGCAAACATCGTAAATGGAGATGGACCAATAACAATTAAGGATATTGAGACAAAAGAACTTAAATCTAAAAACGGACATGGGCCAATTGTGGTAAAAAACGTTGATTCAAAAGAGACTGTTATTATATTGGGATCAGGACCAATTACTGTTAAAAATATTGAAGGTGATAATTTATTGCTTGAGATGGGTTCTGGACCAAAAAGTATCAAAGATATAGATGTTAAAGAAATTGAACTAAATTCAAAAGCTGGAATTTTAAGTTTAAAGAATATCCACGGAGAGAAATTAACAGGGAAGTTAAAATCAACTATGAAATCAATGAAAGATATTGAAGTAAAGGATATAGCATTTGAATAATACTCCCATTAAAAACACTCGTTAGAGTGTTTTTTTATTTATAATATCATTGATTATACTTGGGAGCACATGTTTGGAAGCAAACCGGCTAAATGTATCATTGTTCAGATTTTTTATTAAGAGTAGTAATTTACCACAAGTCTCTTGTATTAAGATATCATCATCAATAAGATAGGAAATCAATTCTAAAGATTTATTTAACGAAATTGTTAATTCACCGTTACTCGTGGTCAATGTTTCTAATGATAGTTTCCTCAAGTATATGTTAATTGATGCAGAGAATTCAATCAGTTTTTTATAGTATTTTTGATGTTTACAAAGCAAGTGATTGAGAACGTTTTTAGCATATAAATAACATTTTTCATTTGTATCAACGTACTTCTCTGCCCACTGCGTAAATGTATCTGCGTTGTCTAAATTTATGATGTCTGGTCTTTTATGAATCCACTTTGTAGCGATTGAAAAAAGTACTGGGTCTTTTGCCGAAAACATTTGCTCGCATACGTTTAAAAAGGCATCATTGGCAGGATGCAAGTACTTGAAATATTTTTCTGATAAATTGTTTACGGTACTTTCATCAAATGAAGTCATTTTTCGCACTTCACCAACAAGAGAATTTAGAAAATTAAACATAAATACCTCTTAAATTATTGTATCACTAATACACAAAAAGCAAAAGAAAAGCCACAATTATGTGGCTAAAAGATTATTTCTTTTTGTCGTCCTTAACTAATTCCGCTGCGCTTGCCATTAAACCAGCAATACTTTGAATCTCGCTTGGTATGATGATTTTAGTTGCTTGACCTTTTGCTGTTTCTTTAAGTGCCTCGTATGATTGTAGTGTTAAGTAAGCTTTGTCAGCACCAGCTTTTTTAATCATTTGAATACCTTCCGCCGTTGCTTCTTGAACCTTTATGATTGCTTCAGCTTGACCTTCAGCTTCACGGATTTGCGCTTCTCTTGATGCCTCTGCTCTAAGGATAGCTGATTGCTTTTCACCTTCGGCTCTAAGGATTTCTGATTTTTTATCCCCTTCAGCTCTAAGGATTGCTTCGCGTCTCTCACGCTCAGCACGCATTTGTTTTTCCATTGCGTCTCTAATATCCTGTGGAGGCATGATGTTTTTAACTTCTACACGGTTTACCTTAATACCCCATGGATCTGTTGCTTCATCTAGAATGGTTCTCATCTTTGTGTTAATTAGATCTCTTGAAGTTAAGGTCTGGTCTAATTCTAAATCCCCAATGATGTTACGCAAAGTTGTAGCTGTTAAATTTTCAATAGCTTTTAACGGTCTTTCAACACCATATGCAAGTAGTTTTGGATCAGTAATTTGGAAATATACAACAGTATCAATTTGCATTGTTACATTATCTTTTGTGATAACTGGTTGTGGAGCAAAGTCAATTACTTGCTCTTTTAATGATGTTCTTTTTGCAATACGATCAATAAATGGAATTAGGAAATGAATTCCCGTTTCCCAAGTTGAGTGGTACGCACCTAATCTCTCAATTACATATGCTCTTGCTTGAGGTACGATTTTTACACTAATAGCAATAACTATTAATACAATTATAATTAATGCTGCTAAGAAATAAATTACCATGTTCTATTCTCCTTTTCTCTTTTATATTCTAAATATTCCTCTCGCGAGATTACTCCCGCCTTGTACAATTCTTTTACACTTTGCCTAGATTCTTCGTGTGCCATTTCAATCTCTTGTTTAACGGCATCTGTTGTTTTTCTTTTTTCAATTGTAGTGTTTACTCCAGTTGAGACTCTGTTGATTATTTTATCGAAAGTTTCTTTACTATCATTACTTGAAGTTGCTTTTTTAACTACATTGATAATAGTACCTATGACAGCCATTGTTATGATTACTTCAATAATTGTACTCATAGGTTAATCCTCTATTTTCCCAACAAGTAGTTTAACACCTTCAATTGCTAAAACTTTGCACTTTTCATCTACCTCAAATCTTGAAGTTTCCTTCGAAAAGGAAAGCCAGTATTTACCTTCAATTTTTACTTCTCCTCTGTCGCCTACTTCAATTGGTTTTGTTACCGTAGCGATTCTACCGATAAGTCTATCGGCATTTGTCTTCACTGTGTTTTTAAGCATATACTTTTTAGCTAACGGTCTTGTTAATAATAACAAGATTACAGTAGATCCAATGAATATCCACATTTGAACCATCTCGGTTAGATTAAAAAGCGCCGCGATAAACGCAAAAATTGCTCCTAATGAAAACCAAATACTTACTAAATCAAGTGTATTGATTTCAATAATAAATGCGCCTACAATGATAACAATCCAGAAAACTATCATTACTGTTCCTAAATCCATTATTTTACCTCCTTGCTTAAGTCTATTGTCAGTATTCCATCGGCATCGCTCCACGAAGCTATAAATTTGTGAGCTTCACTCTTTTTAAAACTAATTCCTGTTTGATTTGATAGAGTACTGATAAAGGACTTGTTGCTAATGCGAGAATAACTAGGTTTAACTGAGATTTTGTATTTCTTATCATCGGCTATGTCTCCAAGGTTATCCTCCTCCTTAGTTAAGGGTTTTATTGCGACTCGCTTATTATCACGATCGAAGCCAAGCATAACTGAATATGCTGAATCGAAATAGCCACTTGCTGATTTGTTTAGGGTAATATTTGTATCATAGATTGTGGCAATGGCCTCTGACTCGTTTTTTGAGAACCATTTAAATGACATAAGCACACCTCCTTCAATATGTTTATAATCAATTATACACTAAAATTATTTTTTTTGCAACAAAATTAGAAATAATTAATTATTTTACATCGTGTTTACAAGCGATAATGCAAAAAAGTTTTTTGTTGAGTATTAAAACCTTTTATAGTATAATATTATGGCAACTAATTAAGAAGGTGAGATTTATGGCAAGAGGGACAAAAGTAAGAGGAACAATTTGGATAATATTAGTCCTAGTCGGAGTTTTTTTTGTGGCTAGAAATGCATACATTACGGAAGACACTGACGTTAATTGGCCAGAGTATTTTTCAAGTGTGAGTGAGGAAGAGGCTGGACTGGAGTACTTAAAAATAACGAGTTACTTGTATGAGGAGGATCCAATTATATCGGTTACGTCTCCTGATTACACATTTGATTTTCATAGAATGATATTAGATGAGTATAATATGGAAGCAAACTTATATATTTCTGGTAGAAATATTAAATTGGATAACGGAGCTCCCGAGCTGGGGATTATTGATGTCTTGGTCTATTGTAGTACAGAAGATGTTCTGTATGAGGAGTTAATTGGAATGGCAAGACTTGAATGGCTAAGTGGAACAAAGGTTTTAGTTGGTGAAATCGAACTCGCGGAATGTGGAGTGGGTGAACATTATTCAATAATTATTGATGGAACAAAAGTACAAGAGGTTTACGGAAGAGACGAAGTAGAAATTATTGATACTAGAGATCATTATGAAATGGGCGACTATATATATGCTGCCCAAGTGTACGAAGGATTAGATCTTGAAGAGGGATTTAAGAACGATTATAACTTAGCAGGACTTATCCAGTATGATTGGGAAAAGGCGTTAATTCAAGGTGGTATAGCACTAGGGATTCTAGGTTCAATCGGATTCTTGTTGTTCGTATTAATGGAGAAAGAAGTATTTGGGAAACCAGTGTTTAAGAAAAAGAGATAATACGGATTGACACATTGTGTCAATCTTTTTAACAATATGAGGTTATATGATTGAATTAAAAGAAGTAGAAAAAAGTATTATAAAAAGATATAGAAAAGACATTTGGTCTAAGTTTACCCGTGCTCTAAAAGAGTACAGTTTAGTGAATGAAGGTGATAAAGTCGCGGTTGCGATATCTGGGGGTAAGGATAGTTTATTGCTTGCTAAACTAATGCAGGAATCACAAAAACACGGGAGCATTCCATTTGAGTTAGAGTTCATCGCAATGGATCCTGGGTTTAATAAGGAAAACAGAAAAATGCTAGAGAAGAATTGTAAACTTCTCAATATTCCTGTAAAAATAAAGGACTCAAAAGTTTTTGCAATAGCAAATGAGATTTCAAAGGAGCAACCTTGTTATATGTGTGCAAGAATGAGAAGGGGATTTCTTTATAGTTTTGCAGAAGAACTTGGGTGTAACAAACTTGCTCTTGGGCATCATTTTAACGATGTCATTGAAACCACCATGTTGAATTTGTTCTATGCATATGAATTCAAGACAATGTTACCAAAAGTTGAATCCGATAATTATGAGAATATGGAATTAATTAGACCGATGTATCATATTAGGGAAAAAGATATTCTAAGGTACTATAAGTATATTGAACTTGAATGTATGGATTGTGGATGTGAAGTGGCAGCAAAAACCATTAGTAGCAAAAGACATGAATTAAAGGCTTGGATAGCTGAATATAAAAAAATACATAGCGATGTAGATAGATCAATATTCGAGGCTGCTATGAACGTAAATATGGACGCTATTGGCGGGTTTAGGGAAGACGGAATAAGAAGGTCATATCTAGATAAAAAAGAGAAGGAATAACCTTCTCTTTTCTTATTTTCTTGCTTTTAGTTTTTTTCTTGAACGAGAAAGATTGATTCCTCCAAAACCACCTAGAATACCCATATAAAAACCAAAATCATACCAGAAACCAGTATTGTTGATTTCATAAATATTGATGTTTGATTTGAAGATAGAGATTATCAAACTGATTGGTGCAAGCCATCCATGCCAAATCCCCCATAAAAATCCAGCTTCATTACCATCAAACCTTTCGTTCCCTGGAATACATGCAGTTAACAAGAAAACCATAATTACTAATAATCCGATATTCTTTTTCATATATACCTACTTTCCTAAACAAAATTTGCTAAACAGTTCATCGATTATTAAATCTGTTGATTGTATGCCCAATATTTCATTAAGTAAAAAATATGCATTTTGCAAATCAATACTAATGATATCAACAGGCATTGAGTCTTGAGTTGACGTAAGAGCATCTTTTATTGAGAGTCTTGCTTCTTTTAATTTAGTAATTTGTCTTACATTTGATAAGTATGTTAAGTCTTTTTTATATGATGAAACACCTGCCCTATCTAAAATAATATCTTTTAAATTATCAATACCAGTTCTTTCGGTGGTTGATATTAAAACATAATCGGGACGCCCTATTAATTTAATTTCTTTATTAAGATCAATCTTATTAACAACAATTATGTGGTTTTTATCATTTATTCTTTTCATAAGAGCTTTATCTTCTCTCGTAAGTGGAGAAGAGTAATCGAGCATTAATATTACTAGGTCAGCTTTGTCAATTGCTGTATATGATTTATCAATTCCGATTTTTTCAACAACATCACTTGTTGCTCGTATCCCTGCGGTGTCGACCAGTTTTAGAAGCAAGCCTTTTACATTGATATAACCTTCAACTAAGTCCCTTGTAGTTCCCGCTACTTCTGTAACTATTGCTTTATCTTCTTCTAGTAATAGATTAAGTAAACTTGATTTTCCTACGTTTGGCCTTCCAATTATTGCAGTATTGATTCCCTCTTTCATTATTAGCCCAGTTTCGGATTTTTCTAGGATTGAATCAATTTGTCTAAGCAAATTAAAGATAAGAGGTTTTAGTATATCATCAGTTAATACTTCAACATCATCATATTCAGGATAATCAATGTTGACCTCTACCTTACCAATAATATCGATTAGTTTTTCTTTGAGTGAATTAATTAACCTTGAAACACCACCCGATATTCCTTGTCCAGCCATCTTTAGTGAGGCGTCAGTTTTAGCCTTAATTATATCCATTACTGATTCAGCTTGAGGAAGGTCTATTCTTCCATTTAAGAAAGCTCTTTTTGTAAACTCGCCAGGTTCAGCCAATCTAGCTCCATTATTGAGTAACAATTCTAAAACTGTTTTGGTAACATATAAACCACCATGACAGGTAATTTCAACAACATCCTCAGCTGTAAATGTCTTAGGAGCTTTCATTACAGACACCATAACCTCATCAATTAGTTCATTAGATTTATTGTCAATAAGCTTACCATAATGGATTGTGTGAGACTTAACAGAACTAAGATCTTTGCTTACAAAAACCCTATTAGCAATACTAATAGCTTTTGGACCAGATAACCTTAATAATGATAGTGCTCCCTCTCCATAAGGAGTAGAAATTGCGCATATGGTATCGGTAAACATTTAACCCTCCTATATAGTAGAATGGTATCATAAAGTGGGGTATCAAAAAACCCCTAATGCTATTACAATTCAAAATAGATATGTTATAATTAACTATCGTAAAAGAGAGAAGGTGTTACTATGTCATACAAAGCATTATACCGCGCATATAGACCCCAAAGCTTTGTGGAGGTAGCAGGACAAAAACATGTAACAAAAACATTCCAAAACGCACTAAAAAACGGCAAAATTACTCATGCCTATTTGTTTAGTGGCCCAAGAGGAACAGGGAAAACTTCAGTAGCAAAAATCATTGCTAATGTAGTTAATTGTGATAATTATCCAATCAGTGAGCCATGTGGAGAGTGTGATAATTGTCTTACAATTCAAAAAGGAATGTTTGCAGATATATTAGAAATTGATGCTGCAAGTAATAACGGTGTTGATGAAATCAGAGAGATAAGAGATAAAGTTAAGTACACACCTAGCCAAGGTAAATATAAAGTTTATATCATTGACGAGGTACATATGTTAAGTATCGGCGCTTTTAATGCGCTATTAAAAACATTAGAAGAACCACCTAGTCATGTAATATTTATTTTAGCAACAACTGAACCACATAAGATTCCAGCAACAATTCTTTCTAGATGTCAACGATTTGATTTTAAAGAAATTTCACTAAAAGATATTAAAAAGAAATTGCATGAAATAATTGAAAAAGAAAATATTCAAGCATCACTTGAAGCTGTTGATGCAATCGCAGAAGCTGCTGAGGGTGGTATGAGGGATGCTCTTAGTTTGTTAGATCAAGCCATCTCATATGCTGATGCATCGTTAACAGATAAAGACGTGCATGCTGTAGCGGGAACGGTAAGCTATCCGCGAATAATTAGCATTCTTAACGATATTGCAGACAGTAATGTATATAATGCATTAACAGTAGTTGATAAGCTAATTGAAGACGGTAAAGAGGTTAGTAGAATTAATCATCAGATGATTATATTTTTAAAAGATTTGCTTGTTTATAAAAATGTAAGCAGTGATACTTTCTTCAAGACAATATATCAAAATGAAGAGTTTATGGCATTAGCACAAAAATTAACAAATGAAATAGTGTTTTACTATATCGAGTGTCTAACCAACTCACAAAGAGAAATGCGCTTCACAAATAATCCAAGAACATTTTTAGAACTAACATTAATTAAAATGACTGACAAAGTTCAACAAGGAGAATCGGGGATTATTAAAAGAATTGAAGCGTTAGAAAGTAAAATAGATTCAACTAAACTTGAAACACAGCCCGTTCAAGAAGTAAAAAAACAGGTTGTTGAAACTCCAAAAGTGGATGTGGTAGTTAATGAATCCCCAGAAGAAGTAATAGATAATAAGGAAGTAATTGAACCTACTAAAATAGATCAAGAAACTAATTTGGAAGAACCAAAGCAAGAAATACCGGTGCATGAGGAATCAAAAGATGAAATTATAGAAGAGCCGGTTAATGAAGAAGTGAAACCACAAGAGGCTAAAGTTGATGAACCAAAAGTGGAACAAGAACCAGAAGTGTTTGAAACGGTTACTAAGGTACCAGTAGATATATTTGATGTAAAACTTATTACTGAAAACATGAACAGGGCCATGAGTGATAAAGTGGTTGCTAAAGAAAATAGAGAACTGCTTCAACAACACTGGAATCAAATAAATATTAAGGCTGATCCAAATGTGTTCGCCTTAGCTAAGGAGTTTTCCAGTGGAAAGATTGTGCTCGCTACCAGTGATTTCTTCATAATTACTTATGACCATGTCATAAAAGTTAATAAGGTCATGAGATCTGATTCGAGACAGAAGGTAGAAAAACTTTTATTTGATGTTTATAGTAAGACGTGGAGTTATTTAGCTTTACCACATGATCTTTGGTTACAAAAAAGACAGGAATACTATGATCAGTTTTCAGTAGGGATTTTAGAACCAAACCTAAAGCCGATTGAGTACCCTGGCTTAGAAGTTATTGAGTATAAAAGAGAAGTACCGGAAGTAGTTGAGAAAGCAATCAATCTATTCGGTGAAGATAAAATATCAATTAAATAGGAGAATCATATGAACCCAGGAATGTTAAAAAAAATTCAAAAAATGCAAAAAGAAATGCTTGAAACACAAAAAGAACTTGAAAACACGGTATTTACAGGAACAGCAGCAGGAGTAGTTACAGTACAAATGATGGGAACTAAAGAAGTAATAGGTATTTCGATTGATCCTGATGCTTTTGAAAGCAAAGAAGACATTGAAATGATTCAAGACACTATAGTAGCAGCGGTTAATAATGCTTCAAGTAATGTTGATAGGGAAACAGAAGCGAAGATGAGTAAGTATGCTAACATGATGGGTGGTTTTGGTTTTTGATTAAATATCCTAAAGCCATTGAGGATTTAATAAATGCCTTCAGCAAGTACCCTGGTATTGGAAAAAAAACAGCAGAAAGGTTGGCACTGTTTACTATTAACAACATCAAAGAAGAAGATGTAGAAATGTTTAGAGAGGCCTTAAAAGAAATTAAGGAGAGTATTTTTCATTGCTCCATTTGTGGAAATATTACCGATGTTGAACCTTGTTATATTTGCAGTGATTTGACTAGGGAAAAAACAACCATAATGGTTGTTGAAGAAGCGAAAGATGTTCTAATCATAGAAAAAACAAATCAGTATCATGGACTTTATCATGTTTTGGGAGGAACGATTTCTCCACTTGATGGACGTGGACCTGATGATATTAATCTTAGTTCGCTACTTAATAGATTAAAGGATGATAATATCACTGAAGTGATTTTAGCCCTAAATGCAAGTGTTGATGGCGAAACTACTTCTATGTACATAAATAAATTACTAGAAAAAAGTGATATACTAATAACGAAATTAGCTCACGGTTTACCTGTGGGAGGAGATCTGCAATATGCGGATGAAATGACATTGCAAAGAGCATTAGAAGGTAGAAGAAAAATATAGGGGGATAGTATGGAAGATTTATTGATGAACTTACTGTATGGGGATCAGATATTACAATTTGTAGATACTTACTTTGTAAATCAATCTGACCTAAATCAACTTTTGATTATTTTCGGAGTTGGTATTCTAGCATTGATAGGTATTATTGTGTTAATCAAACAAATCCTAAAGAAAACTGCAGGAGTATTGAAAATTGTATTGATTATTGCGGTAGCTTATTATGTTATTGTAGTATTACTTGGGGTGGATATCTGGGGTATGATATTCGGATAAGACGACAATGCGTCGTTTTATTTTTGCCTAACACTTGACTATATGAGTGTTTGTTCATATAATACATTATAGAAGTATTTATGAGGAGAACGCCATGAAATGTCAAATCGTATTAGAGGGACTTATTTGTACATCTTGTGCAGGAAAAGTTCAAAATGAAGTAGAGAAATTAGAATATATTGAAAAAGCAAATTATAGTATAGCAAGTCAAATTATGGAGGTATGTACTAACTCAGATATTGAAGAGGAGAAAATACTTTCCGATGTTAAAAGAATTGTTGACGACATAGAAGATGGAGTAGTTGTAAGAAGAAGGTGGGAAAAAACCGATAAGAAGAAAGTAACGATTAGCAATTTACTATTCTTTGTTGGTCTCATAATATTTTTGATTGCTGTTATTTTTGATACTGATTATTTGTATTTAATAGGTTATATTCTTACCGCTAATAAGATACTTAGAAGAACATACAACAACGCAAGGAAAAAAATTTTCTTTGATGAGAATACTTTGATGGTTATTGCTACAATGTCTGCTTTGTATATTCAAGAATATATTGAAGCGATTGCAGTGGTTGTGTTGTATACGATTGGGGAGTATTTTCAAAATAGAGCGGTTAACAAATCAAGAAATGAGATTGAGAATTTAATCAATCTAAAAGTTACCGAGGTTACCGTAGTTAATGGGATTAAGCAATACACAAAAAGACCAGAAGAAGTTGAAGTAGGAGATATAATTTTAGTTAAGACCGGTGAGCAAGTTCCTGTTGATGGAATCGTAATTGGCTCAACCGAATTTGATTCATCATCTATTACCGGAGAAGCAATGCCGTTAGTAATAAGTAATGATGAAGTTTTATCAGGATATATCAATATTGGTTCAGTGGTTGAAATAAAGACCACAAAGAAATATAAAGAATCGACATTGGCAAGGATAATTGACTTAGTAGAGAACGCTACATCTACTAAAACAAAAACAGAACAATTTATAACAAAATTTGCTAAGTACTACACACCGATAGTTGTAATTGTTGCATTCCTTATTGTGTTAATTCCGAGTTTGATTTCTTATAGCAATTTCAATGATTACTTGTATAGATCGGCAATATTTTTGGTTATATCATGCCCTTGTGCCCTAGTTATATCTGTTCCATTATCATATTTCGCTGGGGTTGGAAAGGCATCTAGCTTGAAAGTTCTTTTTAAAGGAAGCAACATGCTGGATGATATTCTAAGTGTTAAAGAGGTGTTTTTAGATAAGACTGGAACATTGACATACGGTGAATTTTCATTAGTAGAGCCAAATGATGAGTTATTAAGGCTAGCTGCTTCAATTGAGATTTACTCAAACCATCCATTAGCAAAAACGATTGTAAAAGAAAACAGACAAGAATTGTTTGATGTCTCAGAAGTTAATGAAGTGCCAGGAATGGGGCTAACTGGATTGATTGGTAATCTATCATTGGTGGTTGGTAAAAGAGAGTTCCTAATTGAAAACGGAATCGAAGTAACCGATCAAGAAGCAAACACTGAGACATTTATAGCATATAATAATATATACAAGGGGAAACTAATTTTTAAGGATAAGTTGAAAAGTACTAGTGTAACTGCAATTAAAAGACTTCAGAATAAGGGTATTAGGATTCATATGTTAACGGGTGATAATAACGTTGTTGCTCAAGAAGTTGCTGAAGAACTTGGTATTGAGTATAGAGGATCACTGTTACCAGAGGACAAACTAAACATTTTAAGTAAATATCAGTCAGTTGGTAAGAAGATGTTTGTTGGTGATGGGATTAATGATGCTCCTGTATTAAAACAATCGGATATTGGGGTCGCTATGGGACAAAGGGGAAGTGATTTGGCGATTGAAGTTGCAGATGTTGTAATTATGGATGATAATCTTATGTCATTATCATCAACAATTGATATAGCAACATTTACTAAAAGAGTGGTACTGCAAAACATAGTATTTGCGTTAGGTATCAAACTGCTATTCTTGTTACTTGGGGGATTTGGAATGACATCGATGTGGATGGCAATATTTGCTGATGTTGGTGTATCTTTGTTAGCGATCTTAAATGCATTAAGAATCTTATATAGAAAGTATGGTGGAAATTATGACTATGAAGTGTGATGTTACTCATGTGCACGAAGATGTAATTAAGAGGGTTAAAAAGAGTGATATTAATATTATTGAAAAAACAGCCGTTATGTTTAAAGTGCTTGGAAATAAAACGAGATTACAAATTGTCGATGTTCTAAAGGATGATGAACTTTGTGTATGTGATATTGCAGTTCTAATAGATATGACCCAATCAGCAGTAAGTCACCAATTGAAAAAGATGAAGGAATTAGGAGTTGTAAGATCAAGAAGAGATGGAGTTGTAATTTATTATTCCTTAATAGATGAACACATAAAAGATATATATGTTGAAGCGTATAATCATATTTGTAATTGTTAAACCTTTGTAAAAAAAGGTTTTTCTTTTGACAAGGATTGCTAAGTGTGTTATATTATGACTGACCGGTCGGTCGGAGAAAGGGTGAACAAGATGAAATTATCAGAATACAGTGTTAAAAAACCTATTACAGTACTTATGGCTGTATTAATGCTTCTATTAATCGGGTTGTTTTCGTTATCGAAACTCTCGTTAGAATTATTACCAGATATTAACTTGCCATATGCTGCTGTACTAACTTCATATGAAGGAGCAAATCCCTATGAAGTTGAAGAAGATGTAACTAAAAAAGTAGAAGCTTCACTAATGGGGGTAAGTAATTTCAAAGAAATATCCTCAACATCAAGTGAACATTTTTCTATTGTAATAGTTGAGTTTACACAAAACACAAACATGGATACTGCGTTCCTCGATATGAGGGAGCGCCTTGATATGATTGATTTTAACGATGGAGTAGGAAATCCATCGATTATGAAATTTGATCCATCTATGATGCCAGTTATGGTAGCAACCATATCACGTGATTTTGGTGTAGATGATGATCAAGAACTAATACTAACAAGTGAGTGGATAAAAAGTGAACTTTACACAAAATTAGAAAGTGTTGAGGGAGTTGCTAGTATTAGTTTAAACGGTGCTTCCGATACTGTAATCCAAATTAATCTAAATGCTGAATCGTTGGCTGAATATGGATTGACAGAAGATGAAGTACTAAATACGATTGAAAATCAGAATATTGAAGGTTTGATTGGTGTTACACCAGATGGAGAGCAAATTAAGATGCTTTATGTTGGTGATAACATTGAAGGTCTTACAGAACTAGGTTTAGTACCAGTTCATTATGATGAAGAAATAATCAGATTAGAAGATATTGCTGATGAAATTAAGTTTGTTAATGAATCAACCGATTCGTATACAAAGGTAAATGGAAAAGATGCAGTAACAATTGCCTTTTTCAAGCAAAGTGATATTGGAATTACTGATGTAGCAAGTAATATTGAAAATAAGCTTATCGAACTAACAAATGTTGAAGGAATTGATTCTGAGTACGAAGTAACAATGAATCAAGCAGATTATATAGAGGATTCGGTAGGTTCAATTACAACTAACTTGTTGATAGGAGCGGCAGTAGCTGTGTTAATCTTATTCCTATTCTTAAGAGATATAAGACCAACACTTACGGTTGCCTTATCAATACCAATATCCGTGGTTGGAGCATTCTTGTTAATGTATTTCTCAAATGTAACTCTCAATATGATTTCAATGGGAGGATTAGCTCTGGGAATTGGTATGCTTGTAGATAACTCCATTGTAGTTATTGAGAATATATATAGACTACTTGGTGAGGGATACGATAAGAAAACAGCAGCAATTGAAGGTGCCAAACAAGTTGGTGTTGCGATAACCGCTTCAACACTTACTACAGTAATGGTATTTATTCCAATTTTATTTATTGAGAATATGGTCGCAGATATATTTGTGTCAATGGCATTAACTGTTACATATAGTTTGCTAGCATCGTTAGTTATTGCTTTAACAATGGTACCAAGTATATCAGCGAAAATACTAACATCAAGAGAGAAAAAAGATTTCAAACAGGGGTCAATATATAAAGGTTATAGAAAAACATTGGATTTCTTACTAAAAAGAAAAATATGGTTATTAGTCGGAGTTCTTCTAGTGTTTGTATTATCAATTGGATTTGGAGTTTCAAAAGGATTTGAAATGATGCCTGCATCAGATGAAGGACAAATTAATGTTACTTTGGAAATGGAAAAAGGTACATCACACGAAAAAACTGTTGAGGTAACTGACTTAGTTATTGATAGTATTGAAGATATTCCTGAAATTGATCTATTAAGTGCAGAAGTTGGTGGAGGCTCATTGATGTTTATGGGAGGATCCAGTGATAGTGCTAGCATAACAGTATTGCTTCATGATGATAGATCTAGATCATCATTCGATGTGGCTGATGAGATAATTGAAAGATATAATGCAATTGATTTTACAAAATTAGAAGTTGCGTCAGAAGAAGATATATATAACTTCCAAGCTTCATCTTCATCACAATCAATGGGTGGTGGAATGTTATTTGGCGGAGGAGTAGAGATATCTGTCAAGGGTGAAGATTTATACAAAATGGAGCAAGTTGCTAATGATATTGTTAAGTTACTTGAATCTGTTGAAGGTACAACTGATTATTCAAATGGTATCCAAAGAACGAGTGATGTTGTTAGATTAGAAGTTAATAAAGATAATGGAATTGAAGTTGGAATCACAGAACAAGATGTAATTACAGCTATTGAGATATTCTATGATAGTTTAGGATTTTCATTGATGAGTGAAACTAACACTGGGTTAATAGTACCGGTAAACGGAGTTCAATATGATATAAAACTTCCTGCTCAAGAATTTAATATGACAGAAATTAGTGCAATCGATTTCTTGAGTATGATTCAAGTGTTTGATGCTGAAGTGTCAGCAGTAATTCAAGATGAATTGGAAAATGATGATTTTATACTTTATATGCCAAACATTCAATTCTTTGATGAAGCAAAAACAATTCCAAACCCAGGCTACAATGCAATGTATCCTGAGGGGGCATTACTAATTAATCAGTCACTTAGATATGATGAAGTATCAAAAGATATCTATGCAGTAACTATGGAGCAGATTATGGCTGGTGAAGATACTGATGCAAAACTTTCTGAGCTAGTTAAAACAGCAATCTATGATGGTAACACAGAAGATTCAATTGTCAATGTAGATCCAAGTGCAACTGGTTTTGCGAGTATATATAGAGATGGTAAGTCAAGAGTACTTAGTGTTTCTGCAAGTATTAAGCAAGGATATAGACAATCTGATATTGATACTCAAGTAGAGGAATTACTTAATGAATATCAAGATAGTGAATATGAAACAAACTATAGTAATATTACAATACAAATCGAAGATGAATTGATGGACACTGTAACTGATATTGGTATTGCAGTTATTGTAGCGGTTGTATTAGTTTATATGATCATGGCAATTCAGTTCCAATCATTGGTATATCCTTTGATAGTTCTAGTAACTGTACCATTAGCCTTTACAGGAGCATTCTTATCACTAGTTATTCTTGATATGCCGATAAGCATTCCAGCTATGATTGGACTGATTGTGCTAACTGGTATCATTGTAAATAATGGTATCGTACTCATTGATTACATTAATCATAGAAGAGAAGAGGGTATGAGTGTTAAAGAAGCAATATACGATGGTGGTCAAACTAGATTAAGACCAATATTCATGACAGCATTAACCACTTCATTAGCGTTGTTCCCAATGGCACTTGGTTTTGGTGAAGGTGGAGAGTTACTTCAACCATTGGCAATTACCGCAATTGGAGGACTACTATATGCAACAATTCTTACACTGTGGGTTGTTCCAGCGTTATATCAATTATTAACGAAAGAGAAAAATGAGCAAGAAGTTACTAATAATTAAGACATTCATTGATTTATTAATTGAAAGAGGATCTATTAACGAAATATCAATTAAAGAAGCAGCTGACAGAGCTGGAATTGGTAAAGGAACAGTGTATGAGTACTTCCAGAGCAAAGATGATATAGTAAAACACATCATAATGCATATCTTTGATATGATAGGTGAAGTGGTTCTTAAGTATGAAGGATTTGATGGATTGGATTTTGATAGATCAATAGTTCATTATGTAGATGATGCAGTTAATAAGATTAAAGACTTAGGTCCTATTCTTAAATTGCCAGAGAATATGATGCCTGGTAAGTTTAAGTTTAGCGAAATTAAAGAAACTGTATTTATGAAGGTCAATGAATTACAAGAAATTAATTTAAGACTATTCAAGCAAAATGTGTATGAGAAAGGTCTTAGAGAAGGAAAGTGTGAAACATTGACTGACTATGAATTGTTACTTGTAATTAAGATGATTACAAATGAAACAAGGGAACTTATTGGTATGCAAACTACAATTAATAAAGAAGCTATAGTAAAAATGGCTCACAAAATGTTAAAGGCGGATTAATTTCCGCCTTTTAATCTGCTATTAAATTATCTATTGCTTCAACATCAACTTCTATTGGTTCATCAAATCCAATAACGTATTCAGCAATATTGTCACAATGATCACCAACTTTTTCTAAATTATCAATAATGTCAATGAATAATCCAGCAGCAATCCCAACAGTTTTGTTTGCTTTTATTGTCTCAATATGTGAGCGGTTAACTTGCCTAGAGAATTTGTCTATATCTCTTTCTTTTTTCATTACTTCCTCTGCATCTTCTTCACTGAATGTATCTATTAATTTAATAGTCGAGTCCATAATATCTAAGTTAAGTTTATACATTCTTTTTATGTCTCTAAACAAATCATCTTCAATTTGCGATACGGAGTTGAATATATGATCAATAAACTCAACTAAGTTTTGACCGTGATCTGAAATTCTTTCTAAGTCTTTAATTGATTGAATCAATATAGAATGAATTCTTGAGTCCTCAGTAGTTAATTCCTCTGTAGAAATTTTAACCAAGTACTGTTTGATTGCCATTTCTAGTTGATCGACTATTTGCTCCGAAGCTGATGCGTTTTCTTTATATTTAACATCTCTATGTTTGAAATAACTATATGTTTCTAATAGTGATTTTTTTGAAATGGTAGCTAATTGAAGTGTAGCTCGCTTTGCTTGTTCTAGTGCAAATGCAGGTGACTGCTCAATTAGTGATTCATTTAGTAATTCCTCATCAAGATGCAATGAATCATCCTTATCATCTTTAATAACTTTTTTAATAAACCATACAAGTTTTGATGCAAACGGGAATACTATGATAGTAGTTGCTATATTGAATATCCCATGTGCAATTGCGATTTCCATTTCAGAACTTACAGAAACATTCATGTTCCGCAACAAACCAACAAACGAGGTGACGAGTCCTGAATACGGATTCAGTAATATTAGGAATAAAACCGCTCCAAATACGTTAAATATAATATGGAACGCTGATGTTCTTTTAGCAGCAGCAGAACCCCCCAATGATGCTAAGAATGCGGTTATTGTAGTACCGATGTTATCCCCATATAGTATAGGTAAAGTATCTCTTAGAGCTGGAATAGCCCCATCTGCATACAAATTCTGAAGAATACCAATTGTTGCACTCGAACTTTGAACAATTAATGTTAAACCAAGTCCAACCATAACTCCAAGTAATGGATTAACAGATAATTTAACCATAAACTCCTCAAAGAAAGGTAATGTAGAAATTGGTTTTAAACCATCAGACATTAGTTTAAGTCCATAAAACAATGCTCCAAAACCTAAAATAGCTTGTCCCGTGTGAGTAGTTTTATGTTTTTTACCAAACATAAAAATGAATGCTCCGACAGCCATAATTGGTAAAGCATATTTTTTTATCTTCAATCCAATAAGAAAAGCCGTAACGGTTGTTCCGATATTGGCACCCATTACAATTCCAACTGCCTGAGGTAGGGTCATTAATCCTGCTCTTACTAATCCAACTGCTAGTGCGGTTGTACCGGAACTACTTTGAATAAGACCAGTAACGATGATCCCAACAAAAACAGCTTTTAACGGTGACGATGTATATTTTTCAATTATATTTTTAATTTTGTCTCCAGCAAGAAGTTTTAATCCATCTCCCATAAACTTGATTCCGAATAAGAATATTCCAAGTCCGCCAATGAATAAAAATGCAAGCTGTGTAAAATCTAGAGTCGCAGCTAATATCATTTAATCACCTCTAGCACTATAATACGGTGCATCAAAGACAATGTAAAGTCAAAGTAAAGAGAAAGTTATCGAAACAAGCGCTTTCATTTAACATAGGTGAATAAGTATATACTTGATTTATAATAATTTTAGAGGTATAATTCAATGCTAGATAATAGTATTTTAAATATTAAATCTTTTTGATACAATATTATAGAGTTATTAATCTCATAGGAGGTAGTTATGAGCGAACATAGATCTATGATTGAAACTGCAGTGGAAGTGCTTAAGAAAAAACGTTCCCCACAGAAGATGGAAACTATTTACGATGAAGTAGCTAAAACTTTAGGTTTCGATGATTCTAAAAAAGAAAACAATAAAGCGAGATTCTACAGTGATTTATCCTTAACTGGAGTTTTTGTTTTTACTGGAGATGGACACTGGGATTTAAAAGAAAGACAACCAATAGAGTTGTGGGATAAAGATGCCTCATTCTTTATTGATCCAGAAGAAATCAAGAAAAAGAAAACCGAAAGAGCAAAAGAAAGATTACTTGCTATTAAGAAAGAAGAAGAAAGACTTGAGAAAATCAGATCGAAGAAGAAAAAAGATGTTTCTGAAGATGTTGAGTTAGAAGATGTTCTAAAAGAAATTGAAGAAACTGAACAAAGTGAGCCAAAACAAGTTGACAAGAAGGTTGATCCTAAAAAGACTACTGATTCAGAAGAAAAAGAAGCTGACTTTGATTTGATGGATGAAGAAGATTACAATGAATATATGGATGATTATGAGGAGTTGTACGAGGATAAGTAAAATTGCTCCTTGCGAATGATATTCAATCTTGATATAATTTTAAAGAGCCGGAAAACTCTCTCAGAAAAATGAGGGAGTTTATTTTTTTATTAGGAGAAAACGATGAAAAATACTAAGTTTATTTTCGTTACTGGAGGAGTAGTATCTAGTTTAGGAAAAGGGATTGTTGCTGCATCATTAGGAAGACTACTTAAGAATCGTGGAATAAAGGTGTTTATGCAAAAATTTGATCCCTATATCAATGTAGATCCTGGAACCATGTCTCCATATCAACATGGGGAAGTTTTTGTAACTGATGATGGTGCTGAAACGGATTTGGACTTAGGACATTATGAAAGATTCATCGATGAAAACTTGTCCGAAAATGCTAATATAACAACAGGACAAATTTACAAAAGAGTTATTGGGAAAGAAAGAAGAGGAGACTACTTAGGAGCTACAATTCAAGTGATCCCTCATATAACAGATGAAATTAAACAGAAGTTGACCGATGCAGCTGAGGATGAGAATGCCGATGTTATTATTACAGAGATTGGTGGCACAGTTGGTGATATTGAATCACTACCATTCCTTGAAGCTATTCGACAGGCTAGAAGAGATTTTGGATATGAAAATACTTTGTATATACATACAACCTTAGTTCCTTATTTAAGTGCAGCAAAGGAAATAAAAACGAAACCTACACAACATAGTGTAAAGGAATTAAATTCATTGGGAATTCATCCTGATGTTATAGTTTTGAGAACCGAAAAAGAAAGAGTTGAAAGTGTAGAAAAGGCTAAGAGTAAAATTGCATTGTTCTGTGATGTTGAAGTGGACAATGTAATAATATCAAGGGACAGTAGTTCAATTTACAAAGTTCCAATTTATTTGCATGAAGAGGGATTAGATAGCATTGTATGTAAAAAGTTTGGATTTAAGAAGAAAATAAACATGACTGAATGGGAAGATTTAGCAAGTAGAATTGACAACCTAAATGATTCAGTAACAATAGGTTTAGTCGGAAAATATGTAGCATTACACGATGCATATAAATCGGTATCGGAAGCAATACTACATGCAGGATTTCATTTTGGTAAAAATGTAAGAATAAAATGGATTCAAGCAGAAGAAGTAAGTGAAGAAAATATATCTAGTTACTTAGATGATGTTGATGGAGTAATCGTTCCTGGTGGTTTTGGTCCTAGAGCGATGAAAGGAAAAATTGAGACAGTTAAATATTGTAGAGTAAATAACATACCATTCCTTGGAATTTGCTTAGGAATGCAAATGATGACAATAGAATATGCAAGAAACGTTTTAGGTATTGATGCTCATACTACTGAGTTTGATGAAAACACGCCTAATCCAATTATTGATTATTTACCTGATCAATATAAGGGAATAGAAATGGGTGGCACATTGAGACTTGGTTTATATGAATGTAGACTAGATAAAGGAACTCTTGCGCATAACTTGTATAGTAAAAATACAATAAATGAAAGACATAGACATCGTTATGAGTTTAATAACGAGTATAAGAAGCAACTAGAAGATGGGGGATTAGTATTCTCGGGAGTTAATCCATTAACTGGGTTAGTTGAGATAGTGGAATTGCCAGGACATGCTTATTTTATAGGATGTCAATTTCACCCAGAGTTCTTATCAAGACCACAAAGAGCCCATCCACTGTTCAGGGGATTGATAGAAAAGGCAATAGAAAGAAGGTGTTAAAATGTTAGTAAATGCAAAAGAAATGTTATTAAAAGCTAGAAAAGAAGGATATGCAGTAGGACAATTCAACATAAATAACCTTGAATGGACTAAGGCAATACTTGAAACAGCTCAGGAAATGAATTCACCAGTGATTTTAGGTGTTAGTGAAGGTGCTGGAAAATATATGGGAGGATTCAAAGCTGTTGTAGGAATGACTGAAGGAATGATTATTGATATGGACATTACTGTTCCAGTTGCTATTCATCTTGATCACGGATCATATGAAGGTGCATTAAGAGCAATTGATGCGGGATTTAGTAGCGTAATGTTTGATGGTTCTCATTATGAAATAAATGAAAATATTGAAAAAACAAAAGCAATTATCGGTTTGGCAAATTCAAAGGATATAACAGTTGAAGCAGAAGTTGGTTCAATAGGTGGAGAAGAAGATGGTGTCATTGGCTCTGGTGAGGTAGCTGATCCAGGTGAATGTAAGATGATTGCTGATTTAGGAGTAACCATGCTAGCAGCAGGAATCGGAAATATTCATGGAAGCTATCCTGATAACTGGAAAGGATTAAACTTTGATGTTCTTGCTGAGATTCAAAATCAAACTGGTAAAATGCCATTGGTTCTTCATGGAGGATCTGGTATTCCCGATCATATGGTAAGAGAGGCAATTTCTTTAGGTGTATCAAAAATTAATGTTAACACTGAAATTCAAGTTGAATTTACAAAAGCAACAAGAAAATATTTTGAAGCTAAGAAGGATTTAGTTGGTAAGGGCTTTGATCCAAGAAAGGTTCTTGCGGATGGTGTGTTAGCAATCAAAGAAACGGTAACAGAAAAGATGGAACTGTTTGGTTCTATCAACAAAGCTTGATATGTTAGATATCGTTAAGGATTATTCTTATTGGGCTGAGGAAAAAAGAGAGATTATTTCGCAAATAAAAGAAAGCGAATCGTTAATCTATTTTAGAAATCAGTCAGTATTTAATGTTCTTGATTATTTAATTGGTAAAGATCAACTTGATGAAGATGAGTTGCACATCTTTGAGACTGCATTTATTTATATTGATAAAAGAATATTCCAAATAGAAAACTATTTGTTCAATCACTTTGATGATTTTGCTCAATTTGATGAGTTATCAGCTACTTTCAATTTTATGTGTGATTTAGAGGATTTCCTATTTGATTTTGATATGAATGATGAAGATGAGGAAAGAATTAGAAATCACATAATGGATATTGAAGATTTGTTAGTTGACCACAAGCAAATTGACAATAGTAACTATGAAGTAATCAAAGAAGAAATGAATCTGATTATTGGAACTGAGGATTATATCCCAATAGTTACTATATTCACCCAAATCACTGAAAATCTTAATCTAATATAAAAACCTATACAAATGTATAGGTTTTATAATACTTTGAAATATGCTAACACACCTATTACCAAGAAAAATATTCCAGACAACTTGTGTAGGTTAAGCTCTATTTTTTTACTCACTTTACTAGCAAATCGGATACTTAGGAAACTTAAACTAAATGATACAACCCCAAAGATTAGTGCTGCTAGTAGTATGTTATGATCGGTACTACTAATACCAAACGATATACCCACGGCTACTGAATCAATACTAACCCCAATAGCAAGGACTAGGCAGTATAGTATTTTTTTGGAAATACATTTTTCGTTATCTCCTTTTGATAGCAGTACACTTATACCTAAGCCAATAAATAGAACAGATGAAATTATATGTGAATAATCAACTATTAAGTCCTTAACCAATCCACCGATAATTCCAAAAATTAGTGGAAAAATAATATGAAATGCTCCAATAAAACTTGGCAGCAAGTATTTCGTAAAATCGTTTTTCTCAATACACAGACCGTGTGTTGTTGAAATAATTATTGCATCAATACTTAAGAAGAATCCAATTACTATATATAGAACTATTATATTATCCACGTTGTTTCATATGTGGGAACAAAAGAACATCACGAATCGACGGAGAATTAGTAAGTAACATCACTAATCTATCTATTCCTACTCCTAATCCACCTGTTGGTGGCATTCCATACTCAAGTGCTTCGACATAATCGATATCCATCTCGTTTGCTTCTTCATTTCCCAAATCTTTTTCCTTAAGTTGGTTTTCAAATCTTTCACGTTGATCAATTGGATCATTCAATTCACTAAATGCATTACCGTATTCCCTTGTGCCAATGAAGACCTCGAATCTATCTGTAAATCGTGGGTCTTGTTCATTCTTTTTGGCTAAAGGAGATATTTCAACAGGATGACCATAAACAAACGTGGGTTGAATTAGTTTGTTTTCAACAAACGTCTCAAAGAACTCGTTTATTATATGTCCCACTCCATAATGATGCTTTTGGACTTCAATGTTGTGTTCTTTGGCAATTTTCTTTGCTTCAGCGAAAGACATTTCCTGCCAAAAATCAATACCTGTATGTTCCTTAACTAAATCAACCATATGCGCTTTTCTCCAACCAGGAGATAAATCTATCTTATAGTCACCATACTCAATACTAGTTGCTCCTACAACCTTGTTAGCTACATGAATGATCATATCCTCAGTAAGTTTCATCATACCTTCCATATCAGAATAAGCTAGGTATATCTCAAGCATCGTAAATTCAGGATTGTGTTTGTATGATACTCCTTCATTCCTAAAAGTTCTAGCGATTTCATATACACCATCTAGTCCACCAACAATTAATCTTTTCAAGTATAATTCTACTGCGATACGCATATAGAATGGCATATCTAGTTGATTGTGATGGGTCACAAATGGTCTTGCTGCAGCACCCCCTAGAATTGGATGAAGTACCGGAGTCTCAACCTCTAAATATCCAAAACCGTTTAGGTATTCTCTAATAGCTTGAATAATTAATGATCTTTTGACAAATGTATCACGACTTTCAGAAGACATTATTAAATCTAGATACCTTCTACGATATCTTTCTTCTTTATCGGTTAACCCATGATATTTTTCTGGAAGGGGTCTTAAAGCTTTTGTAAGATGAGTATATTCTTTAGCACGGATTGAAAGTTCACCCATACCAGTTTTCATAGCGATACCTTTTATTCCAACGATATCACCAATATCAGCTTTTTCCCATACAGAAAACATATCTTCTCCTATTTCATCAAGACGAACATATATTTGAATTTGACCTTCTTGATCCTGAATGTGTGCAAAACCTGCTTTTCCTTTTCCTCTTTTAGTCATTATTCTTCCTGCAATTGAAATCAATTCTTGATCAAGATCATGTAGTTCCTCTTTGGAATATTTATCAAACTTTTCCTTAACTAACTTAGAGTTATGTGTACGAAGATATGAAACACCAAAAGGGTTAATACCTCTCTCTTTTAAAAAATCTAGTTTTTCTCTTCTAATAATTTCTTGTTCTGTTAACTTCATTATTATCACCTCAATCGTTAATATTGATTATAACACATTAAAAATAATATAAATTACAAAAGCGTTTTATATGTTATATTCTTTCCTCTGAAAGCAGTTCATACATTTGAGAAGCATCCTCTTTCCTCGTTGAATCAAGTAGTTGCATAACTTTGATAGTGATAAGTTTATTACCAAATTTGATTTTTATCTCATCACCAATAGAAAGAGAAGTACTGGACTTTGCAACACGTCCGTTTACCTCAATTCTTCCAGCATCTGATATTTCTTTTGCAACTGTTCTTCGTCTAATAATACGGGATACTTTTAAGTATTTATCTAACCTCATAATTCACCTCATAATTATTATAGCAAATAAATCGGACTGTGATATAATCTAAAAAGGTGAAAACATGAAAATATTTAGACAATACGGTGGATTATCAAGAGAAGTGTATATAATAGCACTTAGTAAATTAGTGCAATCTGTAGGAGCGTTTATTTGGCCTCTTTTTGTTTTGATTTTAAAACAAAAGCTATTTATGAGTCCCGGAGAAGTAAGTGCATTTTTAGTAGTAGGTATGATCGTATCACTTATTAGTTCTTTAGCAGGAGGAGTAATTGCTGATAAAATAGGTAGAAAACGCACAATCGTTATTTTTCAGTTTATTGGTATGTTAATGTACTCCTTAGTTGTGGTATTTGACATAGGATTTATTACTGCGATTTTATTAATGGCAGGAATGATGTTTTATGGATTAACAGGACCTGCTCATGATGCACTTATGGCAAACATTACTAAAACAGAAGAACGTGAGACTGCATATAGTTTGTCATATTTGTTAACAAACTTAGGAATTGTTATTGGACCGGCAATTGGTGGACTTTTATTAACAAATCATTTTACGCTGTTTATATTGATAGATGTATTTACATCTTTCCTTGGCTGGTTATTACTTCTTAGCTTTGTTAAGGAGAAACATGATAAGCAAACAATTAACGAGTTAGAGCAAGAAGTAAAAGAACCGGTGTTAAAAATCATCAAGGATAGACCAGTTATTATTTTTTATGGTTTGGTTGGATTGTTTACATCATTCTCATATGGACAACTTGATTTTGCCTTACCACTATATATAGATCAATTGTTTGGGGAATCATCGAGCACTATATTTGGATTCTTGTTCAGTTTTAATGGATTGGTTGTTGTACTATTTACATCACTAATTACCTACATACTTAGAAGAATGAAGGCGCTTAGGAAGATGTTTTATGGATTTTTGGTATATACAATAGTAATATTTGCTTATTCTGTTGTCGATTTCACCGTTGGATTATTTGCATTGATGTTTATATTCACAATTGCTGAGATTATGTTGAGTATAGGTAGTGGACCAATACTATCAAAAATAGTTCCAACAAACATACTTGGAAGGGTTACGGGATTTTTGTATTTCTTTTACATGGGAGGGCATATCTTAGCTATAACGATACCTGGACCGCTAATTGATAACGGTATGTCATTTAAGAGTGTGTGGTTAATTTTAGGATGTTTATCTTCAATAGGTTTGATATATTTCTCATTCTTTATTAAGAGGTATGGTCACATAATTGACAAAGTTGATGAGTACGATGTTAATAGAACTAGATAAAAGGATGCTTATTCAGCATCCTTTTCTTTTGCATCTTTTGCTACTTTATCATCCCACCACTTCAGTTGATTAGTATCAACAATTTCATAAATTTCCTCTTTAGTAAGGGTTTCAATTTCAAGTAAGTAGTGAGCTATTCTTTTAACTAATTTAATGTTATCTTTTAATGTTTTCTTAGCACGATCATAACATTCATCAATGATCTCTTTTACTGCGTTATCAATTTCAATTGCCATTTTTTCTGAGAAGTCTTTTGATTTAGTGTAATCACGACCTAAGAATACTGGTCCTGTGCTTCTTTCATATTGAATTGGTCCTAGCGAACTCATTCCATACTCAGTAACCATGGCACGAGCGATTTCAGTAGCTTTTTGGAAGTCGTTGTGTGCTCCTGTAGAAATTTCATTGAAGACAATTTCTTCAGATACTCTTCCTCCCAGTAATCCAGTGATACGGTCTAGTAAACTACTTTTAGTTTCTAAGAATTTCTCCTCCTCAGGAAGCATCAATGCATAACCACCGGCTTGACCTCTAGGTATAATTGTTACCTTATGTACGACATTGGCATTATCCAGTTTTACACCAATAACTGCGTGACCAGCTTCATGATGAGCTACTAAATTTCTTTCTTGCTCCGAAAACTTTCTTGTTTTCTTAGCAGGACCCATTAAGACTCTGTCAACTGCTTCATCGATATCCTTAATACCAAATGATTTTCTATTATCTCTAGCAGCTAGTAAAGCAGCTTCGTTTAGTAAGTTCTCAAGATCGGCTCCGCTAAATCCTGGTGTTCTTCTAGCAACATCTTCTAACTTAATGTTTTTGGCTATTTTTTTATTTCTTGAGTGTACTTCTAATATTGCGGTACGCCCCTTAACATCTGGACGGGTAATTGTAATTTGTCTATCAAATCTACCAGGTCTAAGTAATGCTGGATCTAATACATCTGGTCTATTTGTGGCAGCAATAACTATTACTCCATTGTTATGACCAAATCCATCCATTTCAACTAGCAATTGGTTTAGTGTTTGTTCTCTTTCATCGTTTCCTCCACCTAAACCAGCACCACGTTGACGTCCAACTGCATCAATCTCATCGATGAATATAATACACGGAGAATTTTGTTTTGCATTCTTAAACATGTCTCTAACACGTGAGGCACCAACCCCAACAAACATTTCAACAAAGTCAGAACCACTGATTAAGTAAAATGGAACTTGTGCTTCACCGGCAACTGCTCTTGCCAACAATGTTTTACCCGTACCCGGAGGTCCTACTAATAAAACACCTTTTGGTATCCTAGCGCCTATCTCAATGTATTTTTTAGGATTTTTCAAGAAATCAATTAATTCCTCTAACTCCTCTTGTTCTTCATCAACACCAGCAACATCTTTGAATGTTGTCGTTTTAGAGCGGGATAATTTCGCACGTGATTTACCAAAATCAAATGCTCTGTTTCCGCCACCACCACCGGCGTTTCTCATTAAGAAGAATAATACTACAAAGATAAGTATTAGTGGGAATAGGAATGACAATATACTAAAGAAGTTAATGTTGTTTACACTATTCTGTACAATTTCAACATCATTAGCAACTGCAATATCAATTATGTCGTTGTATTGTTCTGTAGTTGGTATAGTAGCATAGAACTCTACACCATCCTTCATCGTCCCACTTACATTAATAATACCTTGGTTATAATCTCCCGATTCTGGAACCGCTGTAAATGTATCAATGTTATCGTCAGTTATTTCTTCATAAAATTGCGTATAATTTAATTCAACTGGCATATCATCATTCACTACAAATGAACGATAAACACCAAATATAATTCCTATAAGGATTAAACCTAATATTAAATCACCAATATTAAATTTTCTTCTAGGAGTCGGTTTTTTTGCTTGTGCCATAAATCATCCTCCTTACTCATAGATTTCTGGTTTTAGTATTCCAACATAAGGCAAGTTACGATATTCTTCGTTGAAATCTAATCCGTAACCAACTACAAACCTGTTGGGAATTTCTTTTCCGATATATTTAGGAACCATTCTTACTAAACGACCCTCTTCTTTGTTCAGAAGTGTAACTACTTCAACACTTTTTGCTCCACGGTATTTTAATAATTCAATAACTTTTGTTAGTGTAAACCCTGTATCAACTATATCCTCAGCTATCAAAACATCTCTACCTTCTACTGGAGTATCTAAATCCTTTAATATCTTTACCTCAAGTGAAGATTTTGCACCGTGATAACTTGATACTGCCATATATTCCATTTCAATTGGAATTGTTATATTTTTTGCTAAGTCACCAATAAAAGGAACGCATCCCTTTAATAAACCAACTAGCAAAGGTTTTCTTCCTTTGTAATCATCGTCAATTTGCTTACCTAATGTTTTACAAATTGCACTAATCTCTTCTCTTTCAAGAAGTATCTCTTCAATGTGCTCTCTCATTTTAATTCCTTTCCACTAAATGAAGATATACCGTTTTGTCTCCATTAGTTTCCGCTCTTTTATAATCAATTATCCAAATGATTCTATTATTAGTACTAACAATAGGAATTTCATCTCTTTTCGATAGCGGAATTTTCATATCAATAAGGATATCTTTTACCTTTTTCGTACCGAAGGATAATTTCATTTTATCTCCAGGTTTTCTGTTTCTAACAGTGATTGGAAATACTGTATTATTATAACATAATTTCATATAAGTAATACTATTAATACTTTCTGATTTACTAATAATTATCTTATACTCATACGGAATTTTGTATTCACCGAAATCGTTAATTATAACTTCGTATGAAGGAGTGACTTTTTTTTCTCTAATAGAGATTTTATCATACTCTTTAACAAAGATATAGTTATCATTTAATGTAACTTCCTGATTTGGTAAATTTGAACTTAGGATATTGATAATACTATCAATTATTCGTTTTGAAACATTAATGTTTTTTTCTTTAAGTAGTGTTGAAACTACATCCTCCTGAACTGAATACTCAAGATTATTGAACTTGCTTATACTAAAATCATCTTCAAAGAATTTTTTTGATTCTCTATTAATTAGTGTATTTGCATTAAATAAGGATTTTGAGAACTTTAAGTATTTTTGGTGAATGTTTTTGTTCTCTCTCTTCAAGAATGGAAGAATATATTTTCTGTATCTATTTCTAGTATACTTATCTTGTTTGTTGGATTTATCAATGAAGAACTTTATTTTGTTTTCTTTTGCATACTCGTAAATATCATCTTTACTATATTTTAGTAATGGTCTAACAATTTTATATGAACCATTATCACTAACCTCTCTAAAACCAGCATAACCTTTAAGGCTGCTTCCCCTAGCGATATTCATTAGGATAGTTTCGATTAGATCATCCCCGTGGTGTGCAAGAAGAAGAGTGCTTGAGTTGTGGTTTTTTAACACATCCTCAAAGAAGTCGGTTCTCTTTTTGTGAGCTAAGTCTTGAAAGTTTTGTTTGAGCTCAAAATTCGTATATGTAAAGGTTATCGTTTCAAATGGAATAGATCTCTCCTTACAATAATTTTCTAAGTATGCTTGCTCTTTTTTACTTTGCTTTCTTAGGTTGTGATTAATGTGGGCTACAACAATGTTTTCGTTTTGAAGCAAGTCTAAAAGAACCATTGAATCCATTCCTCCAGAGACTCCAATGACAATCTTATCTTTATCAAATTGTTGCTTGATTGTAATCATAGATTAATTATAGCATATATCTAGACTAGATATTTTCTTGTAGTTTTGAAAGAAAGTAAATGATATTATATATTCGGAGGTCTATATGAAAATACTAATCGTGAATGATGATGGAATAAGATCAGAAGGAATCAAATTATTAGAAGACAAACTTCAAAAATATGGTGACGTATACTGTGTTGCACCATTAAATGAGCAAAGTGGAAACAGTCACAGCATCACAATTAGAAGGAAGTTTAAGGTGGAAAAGATTAATGATAGAAAGTATGGTATTGATGGAACTCCAGCTGATTGCGTTAAGTTCGGGATGTTTATCTTTGGTAAGAAGTTTGATTTAATAGTGTCTGGAATTAATGATGGCCCTAATTTGGGTAATGATATATTTTACTCAGGAACTGTTGGTGCAGCAAGTGAAGGGATACTTAACAAAGTGCCTTCAATTGCAATGTCGGTGATAAGCAAAAATGATTTTATGTATGCTGATGAAAAATTCGATGAAGTATTTAGATATATCATAGATGGTAATTTGCTGAGTGATGAAGTGGTACTCAATGTTAATTTCCCTAGTAGCAAGAATGGTTATAACGGCATTAAATTAACCGAACAAGGAATAAAGTACTACGAGTTTTCTTTTAAAGAAACGGATGGTGAATATCATAATGTGACTAAGAACTTAATTTTAGATGAAAGACCAACTGCTGATGTAGTAGCATGTATTAATGGACACACTAGTATAACTCCACTAAAGATGAATAGAACAGATAAGGGATATTTAAGTAAAATAAAAGAGGCTAAGCCTCTATAGTATAGAATTGAATGAAGTCATTATGTATGTTTTACTAGAATCTTTTCCAGTTTCATAACTGGAATTATCAAACAATTCATATAAATCAAAATCGTTATTAAAGTATTTAGGTAAGTCATCAATAATTTTGGTGGCTTTTTCAACGCCTTTGTTAAATAGTTCAACGAACGAATCGTTAGATTTTTCATCAGCAAACACTGGGTGATTCCAAGTATTCTTTTTTAAATTGCGATAATCTACACCTTTTTTAACGTTGTTGAAGTAGGAAAGGTTTGAATAAACGTGATAACTTTTTCTACTGAACAAATCAATAAATTTGAATATAAGTTTCTTTATGCCAATTGGATCATACTGCATTATTCTAAGGTTGTTTTTGAAGTTCTTGTAAGCTTTTGCATATATCTTACCCATATTATCCACGCTATAAACTTCTTTAAACGTTTTATCTAGGATAGATATAATTGAGTTTGGGATGCTCTTAAGCTTATAGAATCTAGCAGGATTGAAAAAGAATTTTTTATAACCACGTTCTTTAATCATTATCGAATCAATAGCTTTTTCTAATGCGAGATGATTTCCGCGATATTTTATAGTTTCTTCATTAATGTAGTTCCCTGTTACATGAAAAACATAAGGATGAGCAGTTGAATCAAGAGCATAATGACAAATCCAACCAGCAATAAATGCAAAACCCTCATCAGTGTAGTTTTCTTTAAGATGCCTCATATATGTTAAAAAGAAATCTCTTGTATTTGTACGGTGAACTATTCCACCGAATTTTGAAACTCCAAGATTATCTTTCCACGGGGCATAGTTAAAATAGAAGAAAGGATCAGGTCCTTGAGCTCCTAAATAATATAAGTGGATATTATCTGTTATTTTGAGTTTGTTAATTTTAGTCTTTTCTAAAGCATCTCTTGCAAAAAAAATGTGCGTTGCTGAATCTGGCATATTACCACTCCTTTACAATTATTATATCATTTCAATACATAGTTTATGTTATAATTAGTTAATAAAATCATTAGGAGGAAGTTATGTTCAAGTTTAAGAATCTAACAAAGGCTGAGCGAAGTTGGATACTTTATGATGTAGCAAATTCGGCTTTTGTTTTAACCGTAATAACTGTACTATTTCCACTTTTATCAAAGAACATTGCGATAGGGGATGGATTCTTTGTATTAGAAGAAGGAGTAAAGGTAGCATCCAAACAAGTTAGTTCTACATTCATGTATCTGACTGCTGGAATAGCATTAGTTGTAGCGTTGATTTCACCATTTATTGGAGCGCTTGCCAACTATAAGGGTAACAAAAAGAGATTCTTTAGAATGTTCTTGGCAGTTGGGATCGTAGGTGGAATTGGGATTGCAATACCAGGATTAAGTTGGGTTACTTTGTTAGCAGTATTCTTTATTGCTTCAATTGGATATAATTCAACAAATGTAATATATGATGCATATTTAGTAGATGTAACAGAAGAAGAAAACATGGATCAATTATCTGCGCAAGGATTTGCTTGGGGATATATTGGTAGTATGATTCCATTCTTCATAGGGTTAATACCATTTGCCCTTGTTACATTTGGCATTTTAGATGGTGAGCAGATTTTCGCTATTGGTGGATGGGACTTCACCATGTACAATTTAACAATTAGTTTTGCATTCTTAGTTGCTGTTGGATGGTGGTTCTATTATTCACTTCCGATGCTTAGAAATGTGGAACAAACACACAGTATCGAAAGTGAAGAAGGTAAAAGCGTTCTTAAGGAAGCTTTCAAAAGTGTTGGTTTAATATTTAAAGATTTTAAAAAGTACAAGTATATATTTATTTATATGCTAGCTTACTTACTATATATTGATGTTGTCAACAGTGTTATAAGATTGGCAACTACAATTGGTGGAGATTTGAAAGTAAGTGACGTAATGTTACTAGCAGTAGTAGTGATTGTTCAATTTGTAGCATTCCCTTGTGCGTTGATATTTGGGAATATGACGAAGAAGTTTGGTGCAAAGAAAATGATTTACTACGGAATATTTATGTATGCAATAACTATTTTCGTTGTTTATAGTATTACTGCATCTACTACTTGGTTAATGCTAATTGTAGCTGTATTGGTAGGTTCTGCTCAAGGTGGAATTCAGGCAGTTTCAAGATCATACTTTGCGAGAATGGTACCTAAAGAGAAGGCAAATGAGTTTTTTGGGTTCTTTAGTGTATTTGGTAGATTTGCAGGTATTTTCTCACCATTCCTATTAGCTTCACTTTACACATTGAACTTTAGTACAAACGATTCTGTATTGTTCTTATTAATACCGTTATCACTAGGAGCAATACTATTAGGATTTGTTCGTGAAACAAAAAATAAAGTTAGCGAGTAGTTCTCCGCGACGAAGAGAGATTCTTGAACGCGAAGGAATAGAATATGAGGTCATCAAACCCAATGTTGAGGAATCAATGATTGAGGGTTTGGCTATAGAGGAACAAGTTATGAATCTAGCCAAGCAAAAAGCACAAAGCATCAGTACTAGTGGAATTATATTGGCTGCGGATACACTGGTTTATTATGACGATGTTATTTTAGGGAAACCAAATTCAAAAGAAGATGCATATATGATGTTAAGTCTTCTACGTAATAGAGAGCATTATGTTATTACTGGAGTTTGCATAATTAATGATGGTGCAATTAAAACTCTGTATGAAAAGACAAAGATAGTTTTTAACAACTATTCGGATCAGGATATTATTGATTATATTGAAACTGGTGAGCCTATGGATAAAGCAGGAGCATACGCTATTCAGGGCATTGGGGCTAAACTCGTTAAAAGCTATGAAGGGGATTTCGACAATGTAGTCGGACTTCCAATTGATAAAATAAAACATTTATTATAACCCACCTTATGGTGGGTTTTTGATTGTAAAAAGAGAAACCATTTGTTATTATTAATTGTAAGGAGGTTGATACTATGAAAAATATGGTGAGAAGAAAATAAAAATAGTATAAAATCTTCAGGCGAACGACTATTTTTTGGAGTTCTTGAAGCTCCTTTTTATTTGCTTAGGAAAGGAAAAAGATATAAATTATTTAAAAGAGTACGAACCGTATAAGAATGATATGCAGCTTGGTAGGGTAAGAAGAGTAAACAAATCGAATTATGTTGTCGATGGCAAAAGTTTGATTTTATCGGGGCGTTTATTATATACACTTGATAAGCCCGATTATCCAGTTGTTGGTGACTATGTTATATATACTAAAGACAACGTAATATATAAAATTTGTTCAAGGGAAACTGAATTATATAGAGCCAGCGTAAATAGAACTAGTAATCGCATAGTGCTTGGAAGCAATATGGACATTGTATTCATATGCATGTCTCTCAACAATGATTTTAATTTAACTAAATTAAATGGATTTTTAAACATCGCGATTGCCAGCAAAGCAAAACCGGTTGTTATCTTGACTAAAAATGACTTGGTCGATGATGATTCAAAATATATTGATGATGTCAAAAGTATAAATTCTGATGTAGAGATAATTTCCGTTTCAGTTGTTGATAATAGTGTTAAGAAATTGATAGATATTATTGAAGATAAAACAATTATTTTACTTGGTGCATCGGGAGTAGGAAAATCATCAATTATTAATAAATTATGTGGTAGAGAAGTATTTAAGACAAACACAATTAGGGAAAGCGATTCACAAGGAAGACACACAACGAGTTTTCGAGAGATGATACATTTAGAGGAGTATAACACTTGGATAATTGACATACCTGGAATTAGGATTTTTCAGGAGCACAGTTTCAACAAGGGACAATTTGCTGATATCCATAGTTTGGCAAATGAATGTAAGTTTTCAAATTGTACACATAAACATGAACCAGGCTGTAGAGTAATTGCTGCTATTGAGTCTGGTGAGTTGAGTGAGAATCATTTTAATAACTATCTTAAGGCTCTTAGAGTTGAGGAATATTACAAGAAAAGAATGAGAAAATAAAAACCAATTCAATATGAATTGGTTTTTATATTATCTTCTACGGTTTACTATTCCGCCGATAGCTTTAATACCCATTTCAACTGTTAATTTAACAATTGTATAACCAAGAGCTAGAATTATAATATTCAGAATTAATACGTATAACATAATTCTAGTATTAAATTTACTCTCAGTAACATAAGCTAGTGCTAACATTACAAGGTTTACTATAATGTTTAATAGATACAGACTTATACCATACAGTACAATACTCTCCATAGTAGTGTAAGTCATTCCATAAATAGAAGTAATTTTATCACCGGATCTAATCGCATTAGTTAGATTTTCTAAAATAGTTCCATATGCTTCGGGATAAAATGCTAGAAGTGTAAATAATCCAAACAGGATAAGAGCTGATACAACAGCATAAATCTTAATAACTTGTTTCATTAGATTATCCCTCCCATAATTCCTAGAGCACTACCTTTTTTGCGTAAGATTTTCTTAAGTAGGAATATTAATACAACTAAGTAAGCAAGATTAATGAACACAATTATCATAGTTGTACGTGATGTGTAATTTATTTCCTCTTCAATTGCATAAACTGTTACGCTTATTAAGATACTAAGCCCTAAACTAAACACCAAGATGCGAAGTCCATAATGATACAGTGTTTGTAACTGATCGAATGTAACAAACGATAAACTATTAACCCATTGCCAATCCTCACCAAATTGGACCACTACGAATGCAAAAGTAATTACTAATATTAAAAAGATTGATGTTAAGAAATAAGCTTTCATAACGAATTTTAATACTTTGTTTTCTCTTTTTTCTTTTACTTTACTTGAGTGGTGCGAAATACCATACATTACTGCTAATTCTTGAACTTTTGCTTCATCACTACTTTCATAAATGAATTTTGTATAACCTTCATTTAAAACATTTGGTTCCATAGTGAATTGAACATTTGCAGATGCAAGTTTTTCGGCAAACATTGAAGCTAGGTTGTCTAAAACAAGAATTTCTCCTTTTTTCTTTGCCATGATACTAACCCTCCAATTTTGTTATTTCATAATAATTTTAGCATATATGATATTTTAATTCCATATGTCGAAAAATAGAATGAAAATTGTAGTAGTGATTTGCTATAATTAATAGGTAATGGAGGTAGTTATGTATATAATTGAAGCTATCATCGAAATTCCGATGCAAACGAAGAATAAATACGAAATTGATAAGTTGAAGAATAGGATAAAACTTAATAGAGTTTTATATTCACCAATGACATATCCAGCGGAATATGGATATATTGAGGAAACACTTGCTTTGGATGGGGATCCATTGGATATTCTTGTTTTGGCAACTACAAAAACATTTCCAGGTTGTATTATTGATGCAAGAGTAGTGGGATATCTTGATATGATTGATAATGGAGAGAAGGACGAAAAAGTAATTGCAGTTGTGAATGACGATCCTAGACTTACGCACATTAATTCAATTGGTGATATTCAAAGCCACACATTGAGAGAAATTAAACATTTTTTTAAGACATATAAAGATTTACAGTTTGATGGTTCTGTCCAAGTTGGTGAATATCATTCAAAAGATGAAGCGATTCAATTAATTGAAGATTGCAAGCATAGGTATAAAAAATAGACTCATTAAGAGTCTATTTTATATATTCAACTAATAATTTAATTGTATTCTCTATTGCATCATAGTGAGTGCGTTCCATACCGTGTGAGGCGTGAACACCTGGCCCAATTAAAGCACCTTTGATATTGTTTCCTCCTCTAAGTGCTGCTGATACATCAGACCCATAATATGGATAAATGTCACATGCATATTTAAGTTTATTCTTTTTAGCTAATTCAACTAATTTAGATGTCATATCATAGTCGTATGGACCACTTGAGTCTTTTGCACAAATACTTACATCATACTCAGTACAAGTTAAATCGCTTCCGATACATCCCATATCAACTGCAATAAATTCCTCAATATCTTCAGGAATCCAAGAAGAACCGTGTCCTACTTCCTCAAAGGTTGAGATTACAATTTTGATCGTATGTTTTGGTGTGATTTTATTTCTAGTGATATATTCGATCATTCCGAATAGACTTGCTACATTAACTTTGTCATCAAGAAAACGTGACTTGATAAACCCTGATTCAGTAATAGTGGTTTTTGGATCAATTGAAATGAAATTACCCACTTCAATTCCTAGTTTCTCAATATCTTCTTTTGACTTAACAACTTCATCTAATCTGATTTCCATTGATTCAGGTTTACGGTCTTTGCTGTTTGCATCTTTGTAAACATGAGCTGCTGGTGATGTAGATAGAATTGTCCCGGTGTAAGTTTTACCATCCCTTGTATGAATTTGACAATACTCACCATCCATCGTTGCCCAAATTGGACCCCCAATAGAAGTGAATTTCAGTGTTGTTGAAGAAATACTTCTGACCATAGCTCCCAATGTGTCTACATGAGCGCTTAGTCCTACTACATAATCATCCTTACCTGGAATAGTGATTATTCCATTACCTTTTGGTGTTCTTTCAAATTTCAGGTTAAATTTCTTTGCTTCAGTTTCAATTCTTTCGATTACTTTTTTACAGTATCCACTAGGCGATGGAATGCTTAGTATTTCTTTCGCAAGATCTAGTATATATTTTTTATTTGGCATTTTGCTTCTCCTTTATTAATGTTTTGAGTTCTTCCTTAGTGAAGTGATATTTTTCTCCACAAAATTGACAATTAGTTTCCGTGATTTTGTCTTCAAGTAATTCTTCTAGTTCGTTCATTTCTAGAGTCAATAAACCTCTTTCAAAACGTTCCTTTGAGCAATCACAATTGAAATGAAGATCTAGTTCCAATAGCTTTTCCCAGTTCTTATCAGCTAGGATATCAATGATATCTTCTGGTGTTTTGCCTTCAGCTAACAAGGTTTGTATTGGAGGCATTTTATTAATTATCTTTTCGATTTTAGCAATAGTTTCTTTTTTGTATCCGGGCATTATTTGCAAGATAAATCCTCCCGCAACTTCAACTTCATTTTCAGTATTAACGGTTACTCCTAAACCCACTGCACTTGGAATTTGTTCACTTGCAGAGAAGAAGTACGTAAAGTCTTCGGCAATTTCTCCCGTTTGAAGTGGAGCGCTACTTGTAAACATATCTCTAATCTTTAAATCTTTTGTTATGTGAATAAATCCATTTGTACCTACTGCTTGTCCGACTGCTGATTGACCCTTTTTTTTGCCCTTTTCGTAAATCATATTTACCTTTGTGTTTTCAATATATCCTCTAACATTTCCATGTGCATCAGCATCAGCAATTATTTTACCAACCGGCCCTCCACCATCTATTCTCACTGTTATTTGTTGGTCTTCTTTATAAAATGACCCTTGAATAACCGTTGCGGTAATTACTCTACCAAGTGCTTGTGTAGATGTTGGCCAAGTGTTATGTCTTGATTGTGCTTCTTTAACGATATTGGTTGTATTAGCAGCGAATATTCTTACTGTTCCATCATATGCGAAGCCCTTAACTAAATAGTCTCTCATATTATCACCTTCTATCAATACATTTTAACATATATTGATTAAATGAAGCATAAAAGGTAAAATAATTTGATGAGTAAAACGGAATGGAATATTAGGGATATTAAAATTCAAAATCAGGTTGTAGTTGCACCAATGGCGGGTGTAACTAATCTAGCATTTAGAGAAGTTTGTAAGCAATTTGGTGCAGGCTTGCTTTGTGCTGAGATGGTTTCAGATAAAGCTTTGATGTATGGAAACAAAAAGACACATAGGATGCTTGCGATTAGTAAGTTAGAGCATCCAATCAGTATGCAGATCTTTGGAGCGGATGTTGATTCAATGGTAAAGGGCGCAATTATCATTGATAATGAATGTGATGCTGATATTATTGATATCAATATGGGTTGTCCAGTAAACAAAGTTGTTAAGGCAGGAGCTGGAGCAAAACTTATGCAAAATCCAGAATTAGCATATGAGATTGTTAAAGCTGTAGTTGAAAGTGTTAAGAAACCGGTTACTGTTAAAATTCGCTCTGGATGGGATAATAGAAGTATTAATGCTCCTGAATTTGCTAAGTTGATGGAAAAAGCTGGTGCCAGTGCAATCGCAATTCATGGTCGAACGAGAAGTCAAATGTATTCGGGCAAAGCCGATTGGAAGATTATTAAAGAAGTAAAAGAAGCAGTCAAAATTCCTGTAATTGGAAATGGTGACATCAAATCAAAAGAAGATGCTATTAGAATGATAAAAGAAACAAATGTTGATGCAGTAATGATTGGTAGAGGTTTGTTAGGGAATCCTTGGTTAGTAAGAGAATTAGTATCTGCATTAGATAATACTAATAGTGATTTTATTATTGATTTTGCTGAAAGAAAAAAAATTATCTTAACACATCTTAATAGACTCGTTGAGATAAAGGGAGAAAAAATTGCTTGTCTTGAGATGAGAACACATATGGCATGGTACATAAAAGGATTAAAGCATGCAACTAAATTTAAGAGAAAGTTAAATGAAATATCTGAAGTTAATGATATAATTAAGTTGATAGAAGAGTATGAAGAATTGTTAAAGGGTGATATAAATGATATTTAGAAGAATATGGGCGTATTTGCTTGATGCAGGGGTATTTATTGGTTTAGTGCTAGTATCTTACTACATTGTAGAGCAGTTCATTCCTGTAGGCACTAATTTGATAATGGGACTAATCATTTTTGGTATATGGTTTGTTTTATCAATAATATTATTTGGTATTGTAAACTATTTCTTGAAAGGTTCAATAGGAAAGAAAATCTTTGATTTGCGTGTTGTCGCGTCTGAAGGGTGGATTACACCTCTGAGACTTTACTTTAGAGATATATTTGGTAAATATATATACTATGCTCCATTTGCTGTTGGGTTATACTTATTTATGATAAACACATATGAGAATAGTAATATCTTTTACACTTTGACATATGTCTCAATGGCATTACTTGGTTTAATTCTAATTGTGAATTTAGGATCTTTAGCAATACGCAAGAGACTTTTTGTTGATATATTTTTTGATACATATGTAGAAAATGATATTCCAACTGCAGTCGAGTTCTCTGATATTGATGAATTTATAAAAGAAAAGCAAAAATAAAGTTCACTTAATAAGTGAACTTTTTAATATCTCAATAATCTTAAATATCTAACTAGACCATATAGAATGATAAAATAACCGATTATGCTAAAGGTTAGTGGTACTAGATTTAAGAAGAAATAACCACTTGTGATGTATGATAAGGGAATGTCTAAAGCACTTCCTTTTCTTCTGTGATAAATGTATACAATCAAAAATGCAAAGTGCAAGAACAAATTGTGTGGTAACAAGAATATTGCGCCTAATGCAACTGCAAATAGTATTGAGAATACAATACCACCAGTATTCTTGTTTTGATATGATTCAATGATCAACAATATAAAATAAAGTGCTAATGATGATAGATTCATATAGTCTAAAATCACCGCTGCGTTGTTGTACCAAACTGGGATTGGTAAAGAAAAATCTAAATATAATATTCCGTATCCCATAAGTAAAACAGTAAATATAATAGAAATTGCTAGAAATAGAATTGGAATTCTAAATAAAAATTTAAGTTTCATATTTGCACCTACGGTCTAATTAAGCAGTTTTTATCATATCCAATAAGATCTTGTCTGCCTGCTTTCATTAGAGCTTCCTTTATTAGTTTTTTGTTTTTTGGGTCTTTATATTGAAGAAGCGCTCTTTGCAACTTCTTTTCTTTTTCTTTTGGAATATATACTTTTTCCATAGTCAAAGGATTAATTCCTGTATAATACATTACCGTACTAAGAGTACCTGGTGTGGGGTAGAAATCTTGAACTTGCTCTGGGTATTGATTGTTTATATGTAAGTATTCTGCTAGTTCGATGCTAGCCTCAATTGTACTGCCAGGATGTGAACTAATCAAGTATGGAACAATATATTGATTCTTTTTGTGTTTATCATTTAGCGAGTTGAATTTTGACACAAAGTCTTCATATACATTCTTGTCTGGCTTACCCATTAATCTAAGGACATAGTTGTTTATGTGTTCAGGAGCAACTCGTAACTGTCCCGAAATATGATGTTTTACCAATTCGTTGAAGAATTCAGGATTTTTATCATACATAACATAATCATACCTAACACCTGATCTTATGAATACTTTTTTGATTCCAGGCAAACTTCTTACCGATTTAAGTATTTTCAAGTACTTTTTATGAGATACTTTCAGATTATTACATTTGGGAGTCAAGCACCTTTTATCCTTACAGGCTCCATGCTTTGGTTGTATGTTGCACATTTCAAAGAAATTGGCTGTAGGGCCTCCAATATCGTTAATATAACCTTTGAAGTCGGACATTTTTGTTATTAGCGTAGCTTCTTTAACGATTGATGATTCGCTTCTTGATGTAACCGCTCTTCCTTGGTGATAACTTAACGCACAAAAATTGCACTCTCCAAAACAACCTCTATTGGCAATTATACTGTGTTTTACTTCTGTTATAGCTTTGATACCATTTTTATATACTGGATGGTATGTTCTTTGATATGGTAAATTGTATACTTTATCAAGTTCGTGGGTGTTTAAAGGTTTAGCAGGTATGTTTTGTACAACGTACCAATCTCCATACTTTTCTGTGATAATACTTGAGTTTAGATGATCTGTATTTTGAGTCTGTACTAAGAAACTTTTTGCATACAATTCCTTATTTAACAAATCATATGCTGGAAGTTCTATTGCATCAAGTGTTGAGATATCTTTTGTTTTATAAACAGTTCCATCAACAAATGTAATATCATTAATACTAACACCATTTCTTAGAGATTCGGCTATTTCCACAATTGCTCTCTCGCCCATTCCGTATACTATTAAATCTGCTTTTGAATCAAGTAAAATAGATCTTCTAATTTTATCTTGCCAATAATCATAATGAGCGAACCTTCTAAGACTTGCTTCAATTCCACCCAAGATTATCGAAGTTCCTTTGTATGCTTGCCTTGCAAGATTTGCATATACAATAGTAGCTCTATCCGGTCTATTGTTAATATTTTCTGGGGAATATACACAAGTTTTTCTTTTTTTCTTAGAAACGGTATAGTTATTAACCATTGATTCAACAACACCAGATGTTACTAAAAAACCATAATTGGGTTTCCCAAACTTTCTAAAATCAGATACATCTTTGTAATTGGGTTGAGCTAATATAGCTACTTTGAATCCGTAACTTTCAAGGACTCTTGAAATGATTGCAACCCCAAAAGAAGGATGATCAACATAAGCATCACCTGTTACAAGAACAAAGTCTGGTGTTTCCCATCCTCTATCAATCATATCTTTTTTTGAAATTGGTAAAAACATTAAATCACCTTAAAAGATTATAACAAAAAGTCGCCTTTAAAGCGACTTTTATAATCCACATTTTAATTGTACGTTACAGTTGTTACAAGTATTACATCCTCCAAGATCAACTACTGTACCTTCATTACATATTGGACAAATATCACCTATTTCAATACCGATGTCTCTGTCTTGTCTATCTTGTCGTTTAGGTTTAGATACTGGAGTAGGATCCGGTTTAGCTTTTTTGACTTTGTCGACGTTAATACCATAATCATCGATCATATCAATTTGTTTAGGATTGTCATCGTTTGTTAACGTTAATACTTGAGCATCTCTTGAACCATCAACGTATACTGTACCACCCTTAGCTCCACCTTTGTAAAGACGATAATATAGATTTTCAACTTCAGATACACTAGTTCCTTTAGGTGCATTAACCGTTTTAGAGATTGATGAATCAACCCATTTTTGAATAGCACATTGAACATCAGCGTGTTCTTCAGCAGATAAATCGTTTGCGTTTACAAAGAAATTAGGTAGATTGCCATGTGAGAATTGCGGATATACTTTCCCAAACTCAGCAACAATTGGTGCATCAACTTCAATGTATTTTCCTAAACGTCCACTGCGGAAATATTTAAATGCGAAATATGGTTCCAATCCCGTTGAAACACCAACCATCGTTCCTGTTGATCCTGTAGGAGCAATCGTAAGAAGATGTGAGTTTCTAATACCATGATCAATTATCCCTTGTCTAATATCACTTGGCAATTTTTTAATGTATCCTGATTCAATTAGTCGTTCTCTTGAACCAATCTCATCTAAGAATGGGAAAGACCCTTTTTCTTTTGCAAGTTCAATTGAAGCTCTATATGCTGTGGTTGCGATGAACTCAAATAGCTCATCAATAACTTCTATGCTTTCAGTAGAACCGTATTTGACCCCTAACCAAATTAGCAAATCATGTAGTCCCATAATACCCATACCGATTCGACGTTCACCTTTTGCTTGGTATTCGTTTTCTTCTAAGAAGTATGATGTTTTATCAATAACATTGTCTTGAAGTCTAATTGCTGTTTTGATTGTTTTTTCTAATTTCTCGTAATCAACGACTGACTCATTTTTAACTACCATATTAGCCAGATTAACTGCTGCTAAGTTACAAACAGAATATGGCGCAAGCGGTTGCTCCCCACAAGGGTTTGTACAAACTACTTTCTGTCCATATCCAACTGCATTAGTCATACTGTTTGCGTTGTCAAGGAAGAAAATCCCTGGTTCAGCTGCGTATGTGGCACAAATATTTATTAAGTTCCATAAGTCTTTAGCTTTGATTGTTTTGTATACTTTTATACCAAATCCTAGTTTTTCCCATTCTCTGACATCTCCAATTTCTTGCCATAACTCGTTGTATTTATCTTTGCTCTCTTTATCGTAGTTATCAACATCTGGGAATCTAAGCTCATAATCTAAATCATTTTCTACTGCATACATGAATTCTTCTGTGATTGCTACAGAGATGTTAGCTCCTGTTAAGAAATCAGGATTTTGTACTTCATATCTTCCACCTTGAGCGATTAGTAATTCTGCTTGATCAATTATTTCTTTGCTAAATTTGTTTTCCTTTTTATTTATTTCAATAATTTCTTGATACATATCTCTTTCGTGATCTGTAAGTGGAATAAACTTTAATTTATTCTTAGCGTAATTTACGATATCAGGATCATCAATTGTATCAATCAAAAATTGAATTACTCTTGGGTTTTGCATTTTTGAAACGATAAACTCAATAATATCAGGATGCCAATCGGCTAGCATAATCATTTGAGCTCCACGTCTAGAGCCACCCTGCTCAACTAAATTTGTCAAACTAGATAAATCATTTAACCAACTCACTGCACCACTACTTTTACCGTTAACTCCTCTGGCAAGTGCATTTTTAGGACGAAGTGTAGAACCGTTTGTACCTACTCCCCCTCCTCTTGACATTATTTCCATTACCTGTTCGCGATGTTTACTTATTCCTCCGCGAGAATCGTGAATGAATGGCATAACAAAGCAATTAAAGTACGTTACATTGCTTTCTGAGCCAGCACCAAATAAAACTCTCCCCGCAGGCACTATATTAAGGTTTGATATTTCCTCGTAAAATGCATCAACAAACTTTGGTTCATCCCCTGCTAAGTTATTTGCAACTCTCTCTGCAATTTGCTCAAAGAATAATTCCAAAGGTTTATCGATCTGAGCGATTTTTCTTTCTATGACTCCATCTTTTTGGTCAACTGCAAGCGCTAAAAATTCATCTTCAAGTTTGATCGTTACACTATCGCCTTTAATTTCAGTAATGCTTCCAATTCCCCTTGATGGGAATTTAGGATCATCCTTAATAACACAAATAACCAAATCACCAGTCCCAAGTGTTTGATGGTTGATATCCTTTTGAGTATATCTGTCAAGCATAACTAAACGAGAAACACCTTCAAATGTCATATTCATCTCTTTCGTTGCTGGATAAACATGAGGAAAGTGTCTTCTTATATCTTTATTTAGTTTTTTTATTTGTTGATTTGGATAATTGAACATAAAATTACCTTTCCAACGCTCACTTTAAGTTATGTTACATTATAACTAAAAAAAAAAATCAAAAAAAGACTTGAAAAAATAATTGTTATGAGGTAGTGACATAAATATCAGTATTGGTAACCTAATTCCTCAATGTTTAAGCCAAATTTGTGAAGTTGTGAATTTTTGTTTTTTTTTTTGAGGTACTACGCAATAGTATTTTAGAATATGATAAAGTATAATTAAGAATAGAGGAGTAAAATGTATAGACTTAATTTACGAGATAATAGAATAAATGATTTTAACAAGTCTACTTTTGACTGCTTTTTGTTTGATGCATTTACAGTATTGGATATAAAGAAAATACTGTCCGGGAAATCTATGAGCTTAAATAATTTTCTGTTAACAGAAAAAATAAGCAAATTATCGATTAAAAATAAATATCCGGAAAGAAGAATACTATCAAAAGTACATTTGATAAACTCCATTATTGAGAACGATCCCTATGCAAGGGCGTTTTTAGTTTTTCAAACCATTAGTTGGAAAATGAAAAAAATTAAAATGCCTTATATTTTGATTCCCGTTAGAATTTATGAAGGCGAGAAAATCGTTAAAGATGGAGAAGCATTTATAAATCCAGCCATCAAAAAGTATCTTGATGACGATGTCAATATTGAAGTAAATTCTAGAAATATTCAAGAAATTGATAATAAGCAGTTGGCGAAGGTTATATCTGATGCAAATGGGCGAATTATATATGAGATGTATCTTACTTATTTTAAAGTGGAATTTGAAAAACAAAGAATTAAAAATACTAAAAAATTCACTGTTAACGAGTATGATAGTTACATTGATTTAGATAATCACAATGTGTTACCTATTGATTTTGAACTTAAGAATTTATTCTTAAATGTTTTAAATGGAGATAATACATTAGTTGAGACAAGCTATGGAACTCGAAAAGTAGCCCTGATAATAAATTTATTTGCTGAATATATCGCAGCGAAAAAGAGGGTGTTATATGTATCTGAGAAAAGTTATCAATCTCTAAATAATAAGCTTGATGAAGTAAATTTAACTTCTCACATTGATGACTTGCTTCATAATACAAGTATTGATTGCGAAGTTACTGATGTTGACTATGATAAGAACTTATTGAGAGAGGCAATTGTTTCTTTAAGAAAATATGAGAAGAGATTTGAAGCAAAGTATAATGGGTTTAGTTTTATATCCGTATTAAAGGAAATTGTACAACTTAAAGATTTAGATAGAACTGATCTTGATATTGAATTCTCTGACGAACTTGATTTTAAAGATGTTTTAATAATTAAGAACACGTTGATAAAACTTGAGAGTATATTGAATCAATCTAAAATAGGTAATTTTGCTGATTCCATTTACAACGATTTAGATGTTAAAGAAACATTAGATGATGAAGAAAGATTCATTGATTACATTAATTTAGTTATTGAGGATTTGGAAACACTGAATAAATTAAGAAAAGAACTAAATGACACTACCGGAATATATTTGTCAGATAACATTTACGATTTAGAGGATTCATTATCGAATTTGGACTTTTTGGATATTAAACAATATCCTGAATCGTGGTTCTTGGATTATGAGAATTTCCGTAAAGCCAGAAAACGTATTGATGTTGTTAATAGTTTAGCTGGGAGAACACAAAGTTTATTTACAACAATCAAATTGACATATGATACTAATATTTTGAAATATGAGATTGATGAAGCTCACAAGGCTTTGAGAGATAACATCTCGAATTTAGGAACTGATGACATAAATTTAGTCCTAGGTTCAATCGATAAAATTAAGAATGATCAGCAAGTCATTTTAGAACTAATAGATAGGTTTAAGAAATACTATCAGGAGCTGAGCGAATTACTTGGGATTGAGTTTTTGGATGATATATTTAATTTTATTAAGAGATACATTGCGATTATAAACGCAAAACACTTTGATAAGCAATGGCTTGAAATTGATAATACGAAAAAAGTTTTGAAGTTACTGGAGGACAGTCAAAAAGAAGTAGTTGATTACTTTAATTTTCAAGACCAAGTCATGGTGTACTTTTCCCAGGAAGTACTCGATACTAATCAATCTATTTTTAAAGATTATTTAGCGAATATCTCGGGTAGAAATATACCAAAAGAAGAAGTGCTTCAGTCCTTTAAAAAAGTTAGAAGGTACACACATGAGTCTTTCGCAAACTTAAGCAAAAAATCTAGGATTAAAGCAATTCAAAAATTGCTCGATTTATATCAAGTAAGAAAGAGTTATCTAAAAGCGGAAAAGAAACTTTCAAATGTAATAGCCCTTAAGAATATAAGAGATATTAAAGTAATAAAAGAAGATTTTAATAGAGTTATATCTTTTGTTAATGAGTATAAGGGGAAAGAAATAAGCGAGTTACTTTTAAGAAAAGTAGATAAAAATAAAATTAACTTATTATATTCACAAATGCAGTTTGATATTCATCAGTTTAGACAAGTAACGAATGATGGTTTCTACCAACAGGCGGTTTCAAGTAACTTGGTTAAACTGGAAGAAAACTTCAAGGAAATGTTTTATGACATTAATATAATGTTCAAATATGAAAGTGATCTTAGACGATTAACTTTGAATCCACCTTCATCGTTTGTCTTAGATGATTTTAAGACAGCTTCAAATCTTGTATATAATTATAAAAATACAAAAGCAAGGCTTGATGATATTGCTGATGAAAACTCTATGTTATACGGTGAAAAGTATGCCGGCGAGGATACTGTTTTCAAACCAATTAGACTAGCGATAATAAATTTTAGAAGGTTTGCAAAGTTATTCCCAATGAATGATGAACTTACACAGCTATATTTAAATAAGAAATCAGGAGAACTACTTGAGTACATTTATCAAGTTACTGGAATATTAGGAAACATTAGAAGAAACATTGATCTTTTGAGCAATTATTATAATTCCGATATTGATTGTAAAACGATCGATCAACACTTAAAGTATTTAAATAAGTTTACGAATATTGAAGAACTTATAATGTGGGAAAGTTATCTTGAAAACAATCACAATTTAAGAATGTATGGACAACTTAGAATTGCAGCACAAATAAATAATGGTGAAATCAAAAAGAATCTTTCAACAAGTTTTATGTATTCATTTTATAAAGCTCTTTTGGAAAGGGAAATGCCACATCAAGATAATGAAAACATAATCAGATTGATGCATAGTTTTAATGATTTAATAAATAAGAGATTTATGAAGAATAGAATGGAACTTCACGAGCGTAAATTAGTTAAACCGAGAATTGTATTAACCAATCTCTCAAGCATCGATAAAATAAAAAAAGACAATTTTGACTTAGTTATTGTAGATAATGCCCAACTTATTCATAAAAATTATTATCCTAAAGTAATTTCAATGGGGAAACAGTATTTAATTATAAAGGATAATTCAAACAAGAAGATTAAGGGCAATATGTTTAATTTGTTCAGGACTATGCCAAGATATGAAATCGAGAATAATTATCGATTAAGTTTATATTTACCAGAGGATAATAGTGGCGGTGTAATTTTTAAACAGAATGCACTTAAGTTTAGTGATCTTAATATAGGCGATGATATTACGAGTAAACTAAAACAAGGGGCAAGCAAGATTAATGTTGTTTGCTTGAATGGATATTATAGAAGATTTTACTTTAATATGATTGTTGATAGAATTCTCAAAGATGATGAGTTAAACGCTGATTTTTATCATTACATTAAGAACATAAATGTAATAAAATATGAAAACTATATGCCAAGCGCTGATGTGATTTATTATATGATTGAGGATGATTTCGAACATGTTATTTCAACTATGGTAAATGTACTTAGAAATGGGCGTGAAATTATTGTTGTTGATAAAAATAATATACTCGAAAATGATAAGTATGCCTCTATTAATAGTGTCTTTACAAAGGATGATATTGAATTTTATCCCGAAGTTACAGATCCAATTTGCTTGAAGTTAATAGAGAGTCTAGAAACTGACTTAATATTTAGACAAGGTGTAAGCCCATATGATTTGGTAATGTTTGATTCAAAAGAGATTAAGTTACATATAAAAATTACTTTTAATAAAAAGAAATACAATGATATACTTGAAGAGAGTCATATGATGTTTGATTCTGAGTATGAAGACACTCAAAAATATATTATTTCCCTAGATGATTTATTTTATACATGGGATGATATCGTAAATCAGTTGAAAGATGTGATTAAAAATGTCAAAGGGTAATAAAACAAGAGTTCGTAATTTCTTTAAAGTTGTTAGAAGACATAGAGACGATTATGGAAAAATTAAGCAAGAATTTAAAAAACTTCTATCAATCCCAGATGTTGATATAAATACACAGGAGTATCGTGATTTCACATTACTTCATTTAGTTGTGCGTTATGATAATCCTAAATTAATAGAACTCTTTGCTAAGGCTGGTGTAAATCCTGAGATATCAGGAACCCATGGTGATACACCACTTCATTACGGTGTTATGAGAAATAGAGCTTTGGCAGTGAATAAACTGCTGGATTTGGGAGCTAACATTGATGTTGGTAGTGAGCATGAACAAACACCACTTCACTACGCTGTTTCATACAATAGATACGAAATGGCAAATCTATTAGTTGAAAGAGGGGCATCTATTGATATGGCTGATGAAAATGGGTTGACACCATTACATTATGCAATTGATGAAGAAAACATAAAAATTATTGAGTTACTTCTTGAAAATGGTGCGGATATTTTTTGTGAAGATTATGATGGTAATAGTTGTTATGACCTTGGGTTAAATACCAAAAATAAGAAGTTGATGAAAATATTGAAAAACTATGATTAGGTGATTATATGACAGTTATTTTAGATTTTTTTAAGGATTATTTTAGTAGTACAAGTATATTTATAATTTTGGTTGATGCGATATTCTTAGCTGGGATAGTTGCATTTTTGTATTCTATATTCCGATATAACAATCGAGCTATTAGAAAATTTTATCTTGTTATTATTGTAGTGGTTGTATATCTATTAATATTACTTATAAATCCACCTATTACTGGAATAATACTAAAAGATGTACTTTCATACTGGCCATTATTATTGATACTATTATTCTTTACTGAGATTAGATTAGTTGTTGAATCATTTGAGATTAAGATGAGCAAGAGGGATGTAGAAGCATCTGACAGTCAGATGATGAAAACAATAATATCGACAGTAGAAGCACTTTCAAAAGAAAAAACGGGAGCTTTAATAACATTTGAAAGAAGACAAAATCTTGACGACTATATATCAAAGGCAATCATTGTAAATGCTGAAATATCTCAAGAAATTATTTTATCAATATTCAATACTCAATCTCCGACACATGATGGGGCAGTAATAATTAAGAATGGTCGTATTGCGTGCGCTGGAGCATATTATCCTGCGAGTGATAGTGATAAGATTACCAAAACTCTTGGATCAAGACATCGAGCAGCACTTGGAATAAGTGAGTTATACGATTGTTTAACGATAATTGTAAGTGAGGAAACTGGTAGAGTATCTTTGGCTATTGAAGGCTATATTGAAAGAAATGTTACTAAAGAAACATTACAATTATTCCTAAGCAGATATTTAGATATTTAAGAACACTTAGTGTTCTTTTTTTTGTGAAAGTGAGTATGTAATGTATGTTATAATTAATGAGTAATGGAGGTAAATATGAAAGTAGCTTTAATAGCGCACGATAATAAGAAAAATGACATGTTGGATCTTGTAACTAAATATAAAAAGAAATTTGTTACGCATCAATTGTTCGGAACAGGAACTACCGGACAACTTATAATGGAGAAGGTTAATTTACCTGTACATTGTTATAAATCTGGACCACTTGGAGGAGACCAAGAAATTGGTGCGCAAGTATCTAGAGGAGAAATAGATATGATCATATTTTTGCGTGATCCACTGACTGCTCATCCACACGAGCCTGATGTAAGTGCATTGTTGCGACTTTCTGATATATATGAGATACCTCTTGCTACAAACAGAAAAACTGCCGAGATGCTAATAGATAATTTATAGGAGACTATATGGAACCCATTTATTTACTGTTAATAAACATTTTTGCGATGTTTTTACTAATAAACGAAAATATTTTACTGGAAAGAATAAACAAGTTCAAATTGGGAATAGCCTTGTTCAATTTGCTTGTTTGTTTTGTTTTGGTATTCACATATAGCTCGATGACTAATCCTAGTTATTTAGTTATGTACAATGTATTTGTAATACTAAATATATGTTTATTTGCATATAGTTTATACCAAACGTTGAAATCATCGGCTCTTAAAAAGGACTACAATCAATTGCTTATTCGTAATATTAAGAGTTTAGAAAATGTAGTCTACTATATATTAGATGAAAACGAAAAATTTGTTGATATTTCTGATGCTTTGCTAAAAGATTTTTCCTTAAAAAAGGATGATGTGATTGGTAAAAGATATATGTCGATCATTAATAAATCGATTGATGTTTATGAGATGAATGGCAAGGAAATAAACAACAATTATCTAGAACAATATTATATTCGGTTCTTAACAACAAAAAATCAAGATGAGAAACAGATTGAGTTCAGGTATAGAAAATTAAACAATCATAAAGAAGCTTTTCAAGTTATCGAAAAACCTTTGTTTACTAATGGTAAATATAGGGGAAGGATGGCATTTGGGGAGAAAGTCACATCTGGAAAAGCAACGAAGATTAAAGCTGATCACCATGATTTGGTTAAAGAGTATGAAGATTTACAAAACAGATTTGTTACAACATTGGATGTTCTCAAGGAAGGTGTTTTTTATTTAACTGAGAATAGTGGTGAGATTTGGGGTACGGATGGATATAAAGATATAATTGGAATTGAATCCAATGTCAGCAACATAAACGAGTTTATAATGAATATCCACGAAAATGATGTAGACGAATATAGAAATCAAATCAAGATGAAAGACTTAAAGGGATATTACAGAGTAACGTATAGATATATCGGAAAACAAAGCAAATGGTTACTAGAAGAAGGAAGAGTTATTGATACTTCGCAAGGTAAGATGACTGTAGGGGTAGTTAGAGAACTTGATTCACGCAAAATTGATAAGAAGGTATCATTCGCTGATGAACTTGATTTAAAGACAGATATTAACAGATTAGCAAAAAACAAAAAGGAATTTGGGCTACTAAGAATCAATATTGACCAAATAAAGGAAATGAAAGCTGAATATGGTAGAGACGCTACTAATTTTGTTGTTGAGGAGTTTGTTAATAAATTGAAAAGGAATTATCAAAGAAATTTTTCTAAAGTTTATGAGTTGAATCATTCAGAATATGCAGTAGTTATTTCTGATATGAGAGATTTTGATGTAGTTACCAAGAGCCTATTATCCGGAAGTGATTTGCTAAATCTAACTGTTAGAATGGGACAAATTGATTTGCACCTTGCACCAAGCATTGGAATCATTTCTTATCCTAAAGACTTAAGTAAAATAGATGATTTGCTAAAAGCCGGAGAAAGAGCAGTTAATATGGCTAAAAAGGAACACTACCGTCACAACTTTTGCTTTTATAAAGATATAAGGGATGTTATCTAAAGAAGAATTGAGAATAATCATCCTTACAAAAAGAAGATACTTACCAAGAGAGAAACACGATGTTAGAATGGATATTTTAGTAACTGATAAGAAAATATATAGGTGGGAAAATGTATAGTGTAGTTATACCTTGCGCAGGTACTGGTTCTAGAACAAAACTTAATATAAACAAAATGCTGTATAAAGTCGATGGATTACATCTAATTGAATTTACAATAAGTAATTTCATATATGATCCTGATTTTACTGAAATCATATTAGTTGTATCTAAAAGTGAAATCAAGAAATTTGAAATGTTTACTTCAAATAAGATTAAACTAGTAACTGGTGGAAAGATGCGACAGGATAGTGTTTTCAATGGTATTAAAGCAGCAAGTAATGACATCGTATTTATTCATGATGGAGCTAGACCGCTAATATCAAAAGATATTATCAATAAATGCAAAACAACTCTAAAAACGAATACAGCTTGTGTTGTTGGATTACCACTTACTGATAGTTTGAAGGAGATAAAAAGAGGAAAGTTTAATACTATTACCCGACAAGACAAATTCACAGTTCAGACTCCTCAGTGTGCGAGAAGGGATTTGCTTTTAGAAGTGCATAAAAGAGCTCAAAAAGATGGGTTTTATGGTACAGATGATGTAACGTTAATTGAGAAATATTCAAAAGAAAAAATTAAATTAGTTGAAGGAAGTAAGAAAAATATTAAAATTACTTTTGAAGAAGATATAGAGATATTTGAAAAATTAAGGAGATGATTCAATGAGAGTAGGCCATTCGCTTGATGTTCATCGCTTCATAAAGGAAGGACCATTAATAATCGGTGGTGTTACAATAGATCACCCAGGTTTAGAAGGTCATTCCGATGCTGATGTATTATTGCACGCTATTGCTGAGAGTATTGCCGGTGCACTAGCTATCGGCGATTTGGGAGATATGTTTCCTGACTCGGATGATAAGTACTTAAATATTAACTCGGCTTATTTTGTGAAAAATGTGATGGAAACATTAAAAGTTAAAGGATATATAATTCAAAATATTGACTGTATGTTGATTGCACAAACCCCTAATTTTAAGAAGTATAAAAAAGAAATCAAATCAAATGTTGCCACTTTATTAGAAACAGATATTAATAATGTTTCAATTAAGGCGACTACAACTGAGAAGTTAGGGTTTATTGGAAATGGTGAGGGTATTGCCGCAACAGCTACAGTACTTATTAAGGAGGTATTATGAGAACATCCGCTTTGAAAAGATTTGGTAGTTATTTCTTAGATAGTATTATTTTTTCAATTTTCCAAATACCATTTGTAGGGCTTTTCTATGGGCAAGTTGGGAATTTTATGGAAATGTCAATGGACTATGAAAGAGGGTTAATTTCTGCTGATGTATTTTGGGGGGAATACTTTAGGTTCATAATGTTTACATTTGCATTCACTTTGGTAGCAGGTTTAGTAATAATGACACTTTACTATTGTGTATTACCATTGTTTTGGAAAGGTAGAACTGTTGGGAGACATATTGCAGGAGTTTATTTGCGTAATCAAGATGGTTCTAAATTATCATTTATGAAATTAGTAGTTCGAGAAATCGTCTTTAAAATGTTTTGGTGGACCTTTACATTTGGAATTGGAGCGTTTGTAGATTTCATTATGGTATGGTTACGAGATGATAAACTAACTATTCGTGATATAATTACAAAGACGGAAATAATTGAGTATGAAGGGGAGTCCATAACGGACGCACATGAGGAGTATTAAAATGAAAGATCATTTGAATAAAAAAAATATAATAAATGCATTTACAGAAGAGTTTGAGCCTTTTAGAAAACATGAAAAAGGTAAAAAGGATTTAAGGGTTTACTTAATTGAAAATCATTCTCAAAAGGATGAACTGCTTAGACAGCAGCTAATTCATATTCATAATGGCGCAAACGAGTTTTATGTTATGGTTGAGAAGGAGTTATATGATTTGATACCAGAGTATTATTCTGAAGAAGCGTTGTTTATTCAATCAACTTTCTTTAGAAAGGTGTCACGAGACAATGTTATTAGAATGATGCTTTATGGAATGGGATTTGGAATTATCACAATGATTGTTTGTAGTTTCTTTATGGTGATGTTAACTGCAAGTCTTGTTGGTGTAATTGGAGCGTTGTTCTTTATGATAATTTATTTAAATACCTTTTTCCAAAAACAACTTAGAAGTAGTCGTATGGAATTGAGACAAAACTTGATTAATGAGTTTACTGAAAAGAGACTTGATGAAATAATTGACACCATTGATAGGTATACGGAGAGACGATTTAAGGAACTTGATGAAGAAGATATAGTTAAGAAAGAAGAAGAATTAGAATCCAAATTTGGAAATGATGATGATATAGATAATAATCAATGATATAATAAACACCTAAAAAGGTGTTTTTTATTAGTATATTAATATGAATGATTACATCAATTTGTTAAAATACAATTGAGATGCAGAGGTTATTATGGAAATAATTAAGATAAAAAACAGAAAGTTCACTGTACTTAAAAACTATAGAGATAGTTTTGTTTCAGAGGAAATTGAAGAAAAGTATATTGAGGAGATATTTGACAAATATGATTACATACTCGGAGATTACTCCGCTGGCATTTTACGAATCAAAGGTTTTTATCATAACAACAAAGAAGACAACTATAAACACATCCCTGACTATATTACTGAGTCTTGTGTTTATGGATGCCCATTCTACATCTTGAAAAGAATTAAAGGGGGAAGAAACAATGGGAGAAGTAGAAAACCAAATAAAAAGACTAATCACAAGAATTAGACCGTATTTACAAAGAGACGGCGGAGATTTAAAGTTTATTAAATTTGAAGAAGGTGTAGTTTATGTTGAATTACTTGGAGCGTGTGTGGGATGTGCATCAATTGATATAACATTGAAACAAGGAATTGAGGCAATTATCTTAGAGGAAATCCCTGAAGTAATTCGTGTGGAGAGGATATAATGGCTTATATTGATTTAGATAATTTAGAGAAAGCTATAGATTTGCTTAAAAAAAGAGGAGTATTGATACGTGATATTGCAGAGATCACACATGAAATACAATCAGAATATTATAGCAATCTAACAATTGAATATTGTGATGAAAATGTTTTGAAGGTTCTAGAGAAAACCGAGGTGCAGAATGTAATCTTTACAGGTATTGCTCTCGATATGATGTGTGAACAAGGTCATGTACCAGAACCGTTGAATGAGATGATGAAAACTGATTATCCTCTATACGGTGTAGATGAGATTCTAGCATTGGGAATTGTCAATGTTTACGGTAGCATAGGACTTACAAACTTTGGTTATGTAGATAAAAAGAAAATAGGAATTATTGGAAGAGTCGATAAACTTGGTAAAGAAAATGAAACTTGTAATACATTCCTAGATGACATTATTGGGGCAATTGCAGCAGCTGCAGCTAGTCGTATTGCGCACAACAAACAAGGAAAATAACTTTCCTTTTTTTGTGCTATAATGAAATGGAATAAGGACTAGGAGTGTATAAAATGATAAATAAAGGATCTGTTGTCACTGGTAGAGTAACCAGTTTGCAAGACTACGGTGTTTTCGTGCAAGTTGATGACTATGTCGGTTTAATTCATATATCCGAGATAAGTGATCGCTTTGTTAGGGATGTTCGAGATTACTTAGCGGTTGGAGATGTTGTAGACTTAAAAGTTATTGAAATTGATGAATCAGAGAAGAAACTTAGACTTAGCTATAAAGCAATTAGGAGAAGATCAATCAATAAACATTATGAAATAGGTTTTAAATCAATAGAAGAGAAATTTGATGGATGGGTTGAGCAAAAAAAGGAAGAGATGAAAAATGATGTTTAAATTATCAAAGAGTTTTGATGTTGATTTCAGTAAGTATCAAGATATCATTACAAAAAACCACGATTTACTACACAATAAAGAGGGAAAGGGTAATGATTTTTTAGGTTGGCTTGATTTGCCAAATAGAATCACACTCGATGAATTAAATAAACTTAAAGCAACAGCAAGAAGAATAAGAGATATTTCGGATGTGGTAGTTATCACTGGTATTGGTGGGTCATATTTAGCTGTAAGGACAGCAGTTGAGTTTTTAAAAGTGTTTAAACCAAAAATTGAAATATTATATGCTGGACATAACCTATCAAGCACATATATGTATGAATTGAAAGATTATCTAAAGGATAAGGATTTTTCTGTTGTGGTTATCAGTAAATCAGGAACAACTACTGAAACGGCAATCGCATTTCGTTTCTTGAAAGAATTACTTAATAAGTACAGTAATCCAAGTGAAAGAATAATTGCGGTTACTGATGCTAAGAAGGGTGCACTAAGAAAGTTAGCTGATGAAGAAGGATATGAGTCTTATGTTATACCAAACGATGTAGGCGGAAGGTATAGCATACTAACTCCTTGTGGCTTATTAGGAATGGCTATTGCTGGAATTGATATTGATAAAATAGTGATTGGGGCAAGGAAAGCATATAATGATTTGTTGGTCGAGGATATAAACATTAATTTAGCTTATCAATATGCATTATCTAGAAATCTTTTATACAAAGATAGTGATAAAAAAGTTGAAATTTTAGTTAACTATGATCCAAAACTCAATTATTTCAATGAGTGGTGGAAACAGTTGTTTGGTGAATCTGATGGAAAAGATGGCTTGGGTATTTTTCCGGTAAGTGTATCTTTTAGTACAGATCTTCATTCCTTAGGACAATATATTCAAGAAGGTGAAAGGCTATTCTTTGAAACGGTGATTAATATCGTTAAACCGAGATATGATATAGAAGTGCCAATTGACTCTATTGATGATGGATTAACTTATCTAGAGGGCAAAAATCTAGACTATGTAAATAAGAAAGCAATGGAAGGTACATATGAAGCACATGTAGCTGGTGGAGTTGAAGTAATAACAATTGATATTCCCGATGATACAGAAGAAACTTTTGGATATTTAGTTTATTTCTTTATGAAAGCATGTGCAATGAGTGGATATATTATTGGGGTCAATCCATTCAATCAACCGGGTGTGGAGTACTATAAAAAGAATATGTTTAAATTACTAGGAAAACCGGGGTACTAAATGAAAAAGTATATTATATTAATTGTTTTATTTTTGGTTGGTTGTAGTACCTTATCAGATGATTACAATATTGCCGAATTAAAAATTAGGCAAATATCCGAAAAAGAAGTTGTTGAGTATTTCGATGATGGGACTGGAATAATAATATTCGCATTTCCTGAAAGTGAATGGTGTCAACAATTTATGCCACTTGCAAATGATTTGGGTGACTCTACTACACTTTATTACTTTAATGTAGAAAGTATTAGAGAAAGAAATACGGAAAGTTATCAGTCAATTTATAAAGAGATAAAAGACTTCTTATCAAGCAATGGTTATGATCCTTTATTATATGAAAAAATATGGGTTCCAACTATCGTTGCTGTTAAGAATGGAGAAGTTTTGGGTGTTCATGTTGGAACTACAGATGATCATGTGAAAGTTTCTGGTGTATTACCATCTCTTACCGATAGCCAAGAAACCGAAGTGAAGATGGATATAATAAGAATCATTAATAAGATTAAATAACTCTTTTTAAAGGGTTTTTTAACGCAATAAAATAGTTACTAATATATATATTTGCTATAATTAGTTGAGGTGCAATATGGAATATTTTACTAAAACAGTTGAAGAAACTATTAAACTTGGTGAGATGATTGGCGATAGTCTTTTTCCTGGAGCAATCATCACATTGAATGGTGATCTGGGAGCAGGAAAAACCACACTTACAAAAGGTATCGCAAAAGCTTTAGGTGTAAAAAGGATTGTTAACAGTCCTACTTTTACGATATTAAAAATATATGAAGGTAAACTGACTTTGTATCATATGGATGTCTATAGACTTGATGGTATTGGATATGACTATGATTTAGAGGAATATCTTTACGGAGAAGGAGTAAGTGTAGTTGAGTGGAGTGATAATATAAAGGGTAGTATTGATGAACATTTAAGGATTGATATTTATCAAGAGGATGGGCAAAGAAAATTTATTCTTAGTACAAATTCTAAAAAGTATGATCCAGTTATGAGAGGTATAAAATGAAACTATTAATAGATACCGCAACTAAATATTTGATTGTAGCTCTTCTTGATGACAAAGTAATATCGCAAACGATTTTAGAAGGTCACAACGATCATTCAAAAACATTGATGGTCGAGATAGAAAAAATACTTGAAAGCAATGCTTTATCTGTAGATGATATAGATGAAATTATTGTTGGTGAAGGACCGGGATCATATACGGGAGTGAGAATAGGTGTAGTAGTTGCCAAAACTATGGCATATGCTCTTGATATTCCACTGTACAAAGTAAGCTCTTTAAATGTTTTGGCAACATCATCGGAAGGCGAAGTGCCAGTAATGATAGATGCAAGAAGAGGAAGTGTTTTCTCAGCGGTTTATAAAGGAAATAATATTTTGATAGAGGAGAAGATGCGTTCATTAGAGGAGTTTGAATCATTGATAGAAAAAGAACCGATTACAATTAACAATATGGATTTGAACTTACATCGATTAGAACCAGTTAAAGTTGATGACATTCATACTTTTTCACCCAACTATTTAAGACAATGGGGAGAGTAATGATTCGGATGATGACTGAAATCGATGCTAATAACATAATAAAATCGGGATACGATAGTATTGATTTCCCACTTGAGTACAATAAGCCATTTAACCATTACTATGTGATAGAAAGTAACGGTGTTATGGGGTATATTGTTTTGTGGATTGATAGAGAATTTGCTCAAATAATTAATTTACATATTTTTCCAATGAGTAGAGGCATAGGTTATGGGAAGAAACTACTTAAAGAAAGTATGAAAAAATTAAAAAGAGTGGGTGTTTTTGAGGTTTCATTGGAAGTTAGGGAATCTAATGAAATAGCAGTCAATTTATATAAGCATAACGGATTTTATGTTGTTACAAAAAGAGAAAACTATTACAAGAATGAAGATGGATTACTAATGGTAAAGAAACTGAGGGATTAAAATGATTATTTTAGCAATTGAAACTAGCTGTGATGAGACGAGTGCGGCTGTCGTAAAGGATGGAAAAGAGATACTAAGCAATGTAGTTGTATCTCAAATGGATATACATAAGGAGTTTGGAGGTGTCGTTCCCGAAGTGGCTAGTAGACATCATGTGACTTCCATTACTAAAGTTATCGATTCAGCGATTGAACAGGCAAGTATCAATACAAAAGATATTGATTTTGTTGCGGTAACCAAATCTCCTGGATTAATTGGTGCTTTATTAGTTGGGATAAACGCTGCAAAGGCGTTTGCCTTAGCCAATAAAATCCCAATCTTAGGAGTTCATCATATAAAGGGACATATCTATGCAAACCAAATTGAAAATGAGATGAAGTTCCCTTTAGTTTCCCTTGTTGTTTCTGGTGGACATACAGAATTAATTTATATGGAAAAACACAACTCATTTAAGCAAATCGGTAGTACTCTTGATGATGCGGTTGGTGAAGCGTATGACAAAGTTGCTAGAGTGTTAGGATTGGGATATCCAGGTGGACCAATAGTAGATAAACTCGCACATCAGGGTGATATTACTTATGACTTACCTAAACCATATTTGAATAAGGATGAGTTTGAGTTTAGTTTTTCGGGACTAAAGTCTGCTGTAATTAACTTGATACACAATGCAAGGCAAAGAAATGAAGAGATAAGAGTAAACGATGTTTGTGCATCATTTCAAGATAGTGTAACTGATGTTTTAGTATATAAAACAATTAAGGCTGCTAATAAATTTAATGTAAAACAAATAATCGTAGCCGGTGGAGTTGCAGCAAACAAAGGCTTAAGAAGTAAAATGAAGGAAAACTCTTCTGGTTTTGATTTAGCTATTCCGAGCATTAAGTATTGTACTGATAATGCGGCGATGATAGGAATTGCAGCTTATTATCAGTATCAAGATTTAAATAATTATGATAAAATGGATTTGAACGGAAAACCATATACTGAGTTAGATAAATATTAAGGAGGACAGTTATGTTAAAATTTTTACTAGGATTAATAATTACATTAATTGGGATACCACTATTGCTACTTTTTTTACTAATAGATTTTAGCCCAGATATCCCATATGATGTCTATGAAGTCTCAAGCGTAGAGGCAATCATGGAAGAGGAATTAAATGATGCTATCGCTGGAATTCAAGGCGGAGAACTAGCACTTAGTCTTAAACAAGATAATTTAAACAATATAATATACAATGCTATTATCGAGAATGAGGAATTTGCTTCATATGCTCCGGGTGAAGACTGCGAAGATATTGAATGTGAGTTTATTCAATACGAAGTGTTATCTGATATGGGGACAGATGCTTATGTAGGAATTACGGGAGTATGGGTTGAATTTTTCGATGATATTATTTCATTAAATGTATCTGTTAAAGGTAAGTTCTATGTTGGATTTACTACATCAATGGAATTGCAATTTGAAGTACTAGATAATGATGATACTTATACTGTTTCTTATGAAAAAGTAAAAGTAGGTAACTTGCCTTTACCGAAAGGTATTGTTAGGCCAATCGTTAATTTAGTTGTAGAGCAAATGGATATAGACACATCTGAATTAAACAGTGAGGATTATATGGAAGTTGATCTATCAACTTTGACTGTAACATTCCCTAAAGATGAAATCGCAGCTCAAGTAGCTGCTGAAGATCCTTCTGCTCAAGCATACTTAAATTTAGTACTTGAAAATCAATTAGTAAGAATGGCTGTGTTTGAAGAAGAGCCAAGATTTGAAGTTTATGTTGATGTTAACAAGATGGTTGCAGATTCTCAAGTTCCAGATTACTTAGTTGGATTTGAAGGTGATTTTGATATAGCAACTGAAATTAATGAGGAAATGAACCGCGTAATGCTTAGTGCATTAGGTGGAAGTCCATCAATCAATATCACAGAGGAAACAATTAACAAAGTTATTGCATCAGCAATTGGTGCTATGAATATTACTGATTTGATGTCTCAATCAGAAGATACTGAATTAGATGTTGACATTACGTTTGACGGTGTCTGGGTCGAGTTTATGGATGATATGATGGAGATGAATATTCAAATGACAGTTGGTGGTGAATCATTACTGTTTGAACTTAACACACTTGTTACTGATGAGAGTGGAGATTTAGTATTTACAATCAATGCAGCATATCTTGGTAGAGATCCAGGAGAAGCAGAATCAAACTACATTACATTTGATTCAGAAGAAATCAAAGTATTGCTTGCGAATTTAGAAGCTGATAACGAATTAATGAACTTTGATTTAGCTAATGGAAGACTTGTTATCCCTAGAGCTGGCTTAACTAGTCAGATTGAAGGAGAATCAATGGGTGTATCGCTTGGTGATATAAAAGTAATTGATGGAATGATATCTATTGCAATAATACTACCTGACCAAGAATTATTAGATGCAGTTGTTGAAGAGGTACAGGAAGTATTCGAATCGTTTGAAGATGGAATGGACTTCATCGATGATACAGTTCCTGAGGAAGTTGCATTTGAAGAAAAAGTACAAGAAATTGCTGCTTCAATGGATGTAACAACAGGACAAGTTCCTACTGAAGAACAAGTAGAAGAATTAGCGGAAGCATTCTATGAGTTATCTGAAGAAACTCAAGAAGAGTTTATTGAAGAAATTATGGAAAGCGTTGATGAAGAAACGTTGAACGCATTGTTAGATAGTTTCATGCAAACGCAATAAATTATAAAGCACTCACGAGAGTGCTTTTTTATTGCAATAAATTCTTTTATGCTGTAGTATATACATATGCACGAAAAGGAATATGAAAATGGAAGATACTATTAAATTTTTAAAACTAATTGCTGAGGAAAATAGATTGAGAATTATCAATCTTCTTTTACAAGAAGAAATGTGTGTATGTGAATTACAAATGATTCTAAACCTACCACAACCCAAAGTCTCCAAGCATTTAGCAAAATTGAAAAATTACGGACTTGTCAAAGATAGGCAAGCTAATAAATACGTACATTACTCAATAATGTACCAGTCTGATGCTGAAAGACAAATCATAGAAAAACTTTTTACTGATAAAGATGAGTTGTTTTTAAAAGATGATAAGTCTATAAGTGATGTGCTAAGAAAGGTAAGAGAAGATGGCTGCGATATTTAACTGGATTAATGATCAAATACTGGGAATGAAATGGTTGTTTGAAATTGTAAGATTATTAGTTGAAGATGTGTTTAATTTGAGTCTTGATACACAAGTTGGAAATAGCATTCACTTCTTTATTTACGATAGTATAAAGATATTTATATTATTAAGTATTCTTATATTTTTCATTTCATATATACAAAGTTATTTTCCGCCCGAACGAACAAGTAGGATATTAGGTAAGATTAAGGGAATAAAAGGTAATATACTTGGTGCTTTGTTTGGAACAATAACACCGTTTTGTTCTTGTAGTAGTATTCCGATATTTATTGGTTTTACAAGAGCCGGGTTACCTGTTGGAGTTACATTCTCGTTTTTGATTTCATCACCACTGGTTGATCTTGCATCTGTATTAATATTGATGTCTTTCTTTGGTTATAAAATTGCAATAGCATACGTTGTGGTAGGAATTGTGCTAGCAGTTATCGGTGGAACTCTAATTGATAAACTAGGGATGGAAAAATACGTTGAGAGTTATGTGTATGATGGTAAAAGCAATGGAGTTGAAATTTCTTTTGATATGACTGTAAGAGAAAGGATTAACTTTAGTTTAGAACAAGTAAAAGATATATTCATTAGGGTATGGAAATATGTATTGATTGGTGTATTTATTGGAGCTCTTATCCATAACTGGATTCCAGTAAATGTAATTCAGACTATTCTTGGAAATGAAGCATACAGTGTATTAATCGCAACTGTGGTGGGTATTCCAATGTATGCTGATATATTTGGTACCATTCCAATTGCTGAAGCATTGTTTGCTAAAGGAATAGGAGTAGGAACTGTGTTATCGTTCATGATGGCAGTAACAGCCTTATCGCTGCCAAGTCTAATATTGTTAAGTAAAGTTGTTAAAAAGAGATTGATCTATGTATTTACGGGTATTGTAAGTGTAGGAATAATTATTATTGGATATTTATTTAATTTGGTGATATTTTAGGAGGAAGCATGAAAATTTTTGTTTTAGGAACGGGATGTAAAAAGTGTAATTTGTTACATAACAACATTTCAGAGGCAGTGGAAGAGTTAGACATCGAAGCAACTATTGAAAAGATTGAGGATCCAGTAAAGATTGCTGAGATGGGTGTAATGAAAACTCCAGCATTAATTGTGGATGAGAAAATTTTATTTACAGGTAGAGCACCAACTGTAGAGACTCTTAAGAGGTATATAAAATAGCGCATATATGCGCTATTTTATTTCGTATTCAGCTCCAATGTTTTTATGCAAACTTTTATCAACTAGTTTTCCTTTGATATAAAGTTCAACCTCAATCTCTGATTCTAAACTTTCCCAAACATCTCTTTTCATCAATCCACCATTAACTGGTCCCACCAGTTTAACTGGATTAATGTGATGTAATTTAATGATAAGCTTGTATTTTCCTTGTTTCATTGTAATTGAATCGTTAATCTTGATTCGACCAAATTTGTATGATGATAAAATTATTTGCTTACCGTTATGTTCAAATACACAGTAAAAGCCGTATTTGTTAAGTAGAAGTGGCATTTTGGCAGCAGCGAAACTCAAAGGATATGTATTTGATTGAATCCAAATCCATTCTTTTGGGAATTTTCTACCATATGTTTTTTCCATATAGATTGTCCCATCTTCATACTCACCATCTAAATATACAATTTCCTGGTAACATTCAAGTGGTAAATAGTAAAGCATTCCCATAATAGATTTTTTATCTAACTCTTTTACATTCTTGAAGTTTGCCTCAATTGATATATCATCAATATTAAGAATTAACTTATTATTTGTAAGCTTGCTATCTCCAATTTTAACACCTTCTGAAAAAGATACTTGATCCAGTGAATATCTTTTGTAAATCACTTTTTTTGTGTCGGTGAACTGGATAAATGCATGAGGATCATTACTTTTCGATAACCCCATAATGACAGCAATGTTCTCTTTACCGGTTAATCTTATATACCAACCTTCAAAATAGTTTTTATTAAACTTACCTCTATAATTGAATTTTTTCATATTAGCTCCTTATACATATTATACAGTAATATAGTATAATTAACTAAGTGGTGATTATATGATAGGAAAAAATGTAGTTAGACTTAAAGAAGTAGATTCAACAAATGATTACGTGAAAAGAGAGAATTTATCACCAGGAACAGTTGTGATTGCTCAAATGCAGACTAAAGGAAAAGGGCGAAGAGGAAGAGTTTGGCATGATGATGGGTCTGGTAATGTGATGATGAGTGTACTGTTTGAAGATGGTATTGAAAATGTATGGAAATACCCCTTTTATGCTGCAGCAGCTGTGTTTTTAACATTGAAAGAGTTAGGAATCAAAGCAAAGATTAAGTGGCCCAATGATATCTATGTTAATGATAAAAAGATTGCTGGAATTTTAGTTGAAACCATTATAAAAGGTGGTCTGAAAGCAGTTGTTTTGGGGATGGGTATTAATGTTAATCAGAAGGAGGATGCTGATTTTGACTATATATCCATAAACGATGTTTTAAGTGATGTATTAATGACTGATGTTGAAGTGATTCTTATTAGAAAATTAAATGAGTTACAATTTGATCTTAAAAGCAGTAAAAATATGTTTTTAGATATTTGCAGAGTTGAGTCGTATCTTGTTAACAAAAAAGTAATTGTGGAAAATGAGATCTATGATTATGTTGGAATTGGTGATAGAGGAGAGTTAGTAGTAAAATCCGATAAGGAATACAAATTTAACTCTAGCGAAGTGTCAATAATGAAAATTATGAATTAAATATGAATTATTATGATAGATATGAAGATGTTTTGAATTTCAAACTATCTTGACTTAGAGCACTCAACAAAGTATAATAACAAGTGTTTTAACGAGAGGAGAATTAAACAATGTTTGATAAGATTAAAGAGATTATTGTGGATAATTTAGGTGTTTCAGAAGAAGAGATTAAACTAGAGTCGTCATTAGTAGATGATTTAGGTGCAGATTCATTAGATGCTGTTGAGTTAATAATGGCAATTGAGGATGAATTTGATATCTCAATTAGCGATGAAGTTGCTCAAGAAATGAAAACAGTAAAGGATATAGTTGAGTACTTAGAGAAGAAATAAACCCCTAGAAATAGGGTTTTTTTCAAATGGGAGGCAAGACGTATGGAAATGAAGAAGGTACGAGAATTAATTAAGATTTTTGAGAAGTCAGAGGTTCATAAAATTGAAGTTGAGCAAGATGGCTTGAGAATAAAGTTAGAAAAAGAGACAAAGCAAGTTGTACAGGCTACTTCACAGGTAGCACAAATGCCGGTTGTTGAAGAAAAAGTTATTGAACCAACTGAAGATAATTCAACAAAGGTTAAAGCGCCATTAGTGGGAACTTTTTATACTGCACCTTCACCTGATGCAGAACCTTTTGTTTCAAAAGGAACAACTGTTAAAAAAGGTGATGTTTTGTGCATTATTGAAGCCATGAAAGTTATGAATGAGATTCAGGCTCCTGAGAGTGGTGTGGTAAAGGAGATTTTGGTTAATAACGGTGATATGGTCGAGTTTGATCAAGTCATCATGAAAATTGAGTAGAGGTATACTATGCAAAAGATATTAGTTGCGAACAGAGGAGAAATAGCTGTTAGAATTATCAGAGCATGTATGCAAGAAGGTATTGAGACAGTTGCGGTTTATTCAACAGCTGATAAAGATGCCTTGCATGTTCAATTAGCAGATGATGCAGTTTGCATTGGTGGACCAAACTCTACTGATAGTTATTTAAATATGAAGAACATCTTAACAGCAGCCGTATCTACTGGGGCAGATGCAATACACCCAGGATTCGGCTTTTTAAGCGAAAATGCAAAATTTGCGAGGCTGTGTGAGGAGTTTGGAATTGTTTTTATAGGACCTAATGCAGATGTTATAGATAAAATGGGTAACAAATCAAAAGCAAGAGAAATGATGGTCAAAGCAAAAGTACCAGTAGTACCAGGTAGTGATGGAGCTGTAGAGAGTGTTTATGCTGGAATTATCGTTGCAAAAGAAGTTGGATATCCAGTATTAATAAAAGCTAGTGCTGGAGGCGGAGGACGCGGAATGCGCGTTGCTGAAAGCGAAGATGAATTTAAGAAGGCTTTTGAAATGGCACAACTAGAAGCAAAAAATGCTTTTGGTGATGATACTATGTATATTGAAAGATTTGTAAAAGATCCAAAACATATTGAGTTTCAAATACTTGCTGATAAATACGGAAATGTAATTCATCTGGGTGAAAGAGATTGCTCCGTTCAGAGAAGAAATCAAAAAGTAGTTGAAGAAGCCCCTTGTGGGATAATATCAAAAGATTTAAGAGATAAAATGGGTGAGGCTGCTGTTAACGCTGCTAAGTTCGTGGGCTATGAAAATGCTGGAACGATTGAGTTTTTACTTAGTGGAGAAGAGTTTTTCTTTATTGAGATGAATACTCGTATCCAAGTAGAGCATCCGGTTACTGAAATGATTACTGGTATTGATATTGTGAAAGAGCAAATTAAGATTGCCAGTGGAAAGAAACTATCTATTAGCCAAGAAGAAGTTAAGTTTAATGGACATTCAATAGAATGCAGGATCAATGCTGAAAATCCAAAACTAAACTTTAGACCTAATGCAGGAGAAATAAAATTATTGCATATCCCTGGAGGATTTGGACTTAGGTTTGATTCAGCAATTTATCAAGGATATAAAATTCCACCATTTTATGACTCGATGATTGGTAAATTAATTGTACATGCAGAAACTAGAGAGGCAGCTATTAAGAAAATGAGAGTAGCTATTGAAGAAATCATTATCGAGGGAGTGGAACATAATTTAGCATTTTGTTATGCAATTATTAATTCTGATGAATTTGCTAAAGGAGTATTTAATACGGGGTTCATTCCTAAGCATATAGATAGATTATTGGAGACAAAAATCTAATGAGAATAGTAGATAAATTAAATGAAAGAAGAGTTCTACGTAAGAGATACCGCACTTCAAGAAAACGCTTTGAAAGTAGTGTTGAGATTCCAGATGGTTTATATGATAAGTGTAATAGTTGTGGTGAGTTATTATTAGTAGACGATATAGTAGAAAATAGTTTCACTTGTCCTAGTTGCGACAATCATTTTAGAATGCGCGCAGTTGATAGGATTAAGTTAATTGTTGATAAAGGATCATTTAGAGAAAAAGGATTTGGATATATTACTCTAAATCCATTAGAAGTAGAAAATTATGAAGAGAGAATAAATCAATTAAGTGAGCAAACTGGGCTTGATGATGCGTTTATTTATGGTCATGCAAGTATTGATGGAAATCCATGTGTCTTAGGAGTGATGGATAGTTACTTCTTAATGGGTTCTATGGGAAGTGTTGTTGGTGAAAAAGTTACAAAGGCTTTTGAATATGCAATGTATAAAAGATTACCTATCATTATTTTTACAGCATCCGGTGGAGCTAGAATGCAGGAAGGTATTTTGTCATTGATGCAGATGGTAAAGACATCACAGGTGATTGCTAAGTTTTCTGAAAGAGGTCAATTATATATTTCAGTATTAACACATCCTACAACTGGTGGTGTAACAGCATCGTTTGCAATGCTTGGTGATATTCATATAGCTGAACCTAATGCTTTAATTGGATTTGCTGGACCAAGGGTTGTTGAACAGACTATTAAGCAAAAACTACCAGAAGAATTTCAAAGAGCTGAGTTTTTAGAAAATCATGGGTTTGTTGACAAAGTAGTACATAGAAGAGATTTAAGAGATACATTAGCTAAGATATTGAGACTTCATAAAAGGAGTGGTTAGATGGATAAGAAATTAAATGAATTAGAAGACAAAGTCGCTGCTCTCGGGAATAAGAAACTAGAACAGAAACTAAAGAAAGATATTCAAAAATATAAATCGGAATTGCAAACAAAACTTACTCGTTGGGATAGAGTATTGATGGCAAGAGACAATACTAGGCCAGTAAGCTCAGATTATATAGAGAATTTATTTGAAGATTTTATTGAGTTTCATGGTGACAGGTATTTCAAAGACGATCCAGCTATTATTGGTGGAATCGGAGTTATTAATGGAATACCGTGTACAGTTATAGGTTTACAAAAAGGAAAAAACACTGAGGATAACATTTATAGAAATTTTGCAATGGCTCATCCTGAAGGATATCGTAAGGCTTTAAGGCTTATGAAACAAGCCGAAAAGTTTAGACGCCCCATTATTACTTTTGTTGATACTCAAGGAGCATATCCAGGGATGGCAGCTGAAGAAAGAGGACAAGGAGAGGCAATTGCTAGAAACTTGATGTATATGTCTACACTTACAGTTCCGGTAATATGTATCGTTATTGGAGAAGGTGGTTCTGGTGGAGCATTAGCATTGTCTGTTGCTAATAGAATATTTATGCTTGAAAATGCAATATACTCTGTCATTTCACCAGAGGGGTTTGCATCCATTGTGTGGAAAGACAGTGCAAGAGCAGCCGATGCTGCGGAAGCACTGAAGTTATCTTCGTATGATTTATATGATTGGGGAATAATAGATAAAATTATTAAAGAGCCTGTTGATGGTGTGCAAAAAGGATTTGATAAGACAATTATTAAAATACGTCAACACATTATCGCAGCACTTAATGAATTATCACAATTATCTCCTGCAAGACTTAGAGAGGAAAGGTATAGTAAATTTAGAGAATTGGGATTCTTCCAAAGATTTAATTTACACAAATAATTATGAAAGTAAGTATATTAGGTACGGGTAGTTATGTACCCAAAAGAGAACTAACAAATCACGATCTAGAACAGTTTCTAGATACATCAGATGAATGGATTGAAAGTAGAACAGGTATAAAAGCAAGAAGAATTGTGGAAAATGAAAACACAAGTGATTTAGCTTATGAAGCTGCTTTAAAAGCAATTGAAGCAGCTGAGGTTAATAAAGATGAGATAGATTTACTTATAGTAGCAACATTTTCTGGAGATAATGCATTTCCGGCGGTTGCGAATGTTTTGCAAGCGAGGTTAGAGTTGGGTGAAATCACAGCGTTTGACGTAAATGTTGGATGTAGTGGTTTTGCATATGCTGTGAGTATCGCAGAAAAAATGCTTAGAGCCAGTAAACTTAGAAAAGCCTTAGTAATTGGATCTGAAGTTATTTCTAAGTATGTAGATTGGCAAGACAGAAATACTGCTGTGTTATTTGGTGATGGAGCTGGAGCTGTTATATTAGGCGAAGGTGAAGGGGATATCATTGATACAAATTGCTATTCGAGAGGAGACTTAGAAGGATTCTTAATTGGTGATGGAACTCCACTTAAGTCACCTGAAAAGAATATTGGCAATACTTTAGGAAATGTAAAGATGAATGGTAGAGAAGTATTTAAGTTTGCAACTAGGGTTATTCCTAGTAGTATCAAAAGAATTCTTAAAGACAATAATTTGAGAAGTAAAGATATTGATTTATACATATTCCATCAAGCGAATCTTAGAATTATTGAGAAAGCTGCAAAAGATTTAGATATTGATATGGATAAAGTATTTGTTAATATTCATAAATACGGAAATACATCAGCGGCTAGCGTAGCAATCGCTTTAGATGAAGCGGTACGCGGTGGAGCTATTAAAAGAGGTTTCAAAGTATTAACATGTGCATTTGGAGCTGGATTTACTTGGGCTACAAATTTATTTAGATACTAAGAATACTAGGTGAATTTATGAAATCAATTGTTAAGTTACTAAAAACAAAATATCCAATAATCCAAGGTGGAATGGCTAATATTGCTGATCATAAGTTAGCGAGCGCTGTTTCTAACGCCGGTGGACTAGGTTTGATCGGAGCTGGGGGATGGGATGTTGAAAAAGTACGCTATGAAGTTAGAGAATGTAAGAAACTAACTGACAAACCATTTGGCGTTAATATCATGTTAATGAGTCCTCATGCAAAAGATATCGCAAAAATGGTTATTGAAGAAGATGTAAAGATAGTTACAACTGGAGCTGGAAGTCCAGGTATCTATATGGATATGTGGAAAGAAGCAGGTATTATAGTGCTACCGGTTGTTCCTAGTGTATCGATGGCTAAAAGGTTTGCTAGTTTTGGTGCTGATGCTTTAATTGTAGAAGGTACCGAAGCAGGAGGACATATTGGTGAGTTAACTACTATGGCTCTAGTTCCACAAGTAAAAGACATTGTTGATATCCCTGTTATTGCTGCTGGAGGAATAGCAGATGGTAGACAAATGGCGGCTAGTTTCATGCTTGGTGCTAGTGGGATACAAATAGGTACTGTGCTTCTATCAGCAAAAGAATGTCCGATACATGATAACTACAAAGAAGCAATTATAAAGGCAAAAGATACGTCTACTATAGTTACAGGTAGAGAAACAAATGCTCCAGTCAGAGTTATTAAGAATAAGATGGCAAAAGAATATATCAAACTATCAAGAGATGGTATTGATTTAGAGGAGCTAGAAAAACTTACTTTAGGTTCTTTAAGCAGAGCTGTCTTTGATGGTGATACAGTTACAGGAAGTTTAATGGCTGGACAAGTATCTGGAATGATTAAAGAAATTAAAACAACAAAAGAAATACTTGATGATATGGTTAATAAATCGTTAGAGTTACTAAAGGAAGATAAATATGAGTAAAGCATTTATGTTTTCTGGACAAGGTGCACAGTTTGCATCTATGGGAAAAGATTTTTACGAGTTAGATATAGTTAAAGATATATATAAAAGAGCAAGCATCAAATTAGGCTATTCACTAGAAGAGATTTCATTTAATGAAGATGATAGATTAAACCAAACAATTTATACTCAACCCGCAATATTTACAATGTGTGTTGCGATATTTGAGGTTTTAAAGGATAAAGGAATAAAACCAGATTATGTATTAGGGTTATCCTTAGGCGAGTATGCAGCACTATATAGTGCTTTAGCATTTGATTTAGAAACTGGTTTAGAAATCATTCAAGCAAGAGCATCAATTATGCAAGAAGTTTGTGATAAAACAAACGGAGGAATGATCGCTGTTCTTGGGATGGATAGAGAAATTGTTGAAAGAGTTATCAAAGAGTTCAACTATGAAATTGCAAACTATAATTGTCCTGGACAAATTGTAGTTGGTGGAGATAAGTCATTACTAAAAGAAGTATCAGAAAAGTTAATTGAAAACGGAGCGAAAAGAGCTATTCCATTAAACGTAAGTGGGGCGTTCCATACAAGTTATATGGATGAAGCAAGTGATAAGTTTAATAACTTTTTACAATCTGCATCTATCAATGAACCTAATAAAAATATTATAATGAATGTAACAGGGAAACCTTATGATAAAGATATTACTAAGTATATGACTAATCAAGTAAATTCAAGCGTAAGATTCGAAGATTCCATTAAGTACTTAATAGAACAAGGTGTAGATGAGTTTATTGAGATTGGTCCAGGGAAAGTGTTGAGTGGATTTGTTAAAAAGGTAGACCGAAAATTATCGATCAAAAACATTCAGTTTGTTTCTGATTTGGAAGGAGTATCTTAATGAAAACAGTTTTAATTACAGGTGCTACATCAGGAATTGGTTTAGAGATTGCTAGAAGTTTTGCTAATGATGGTTTCAATGTATGTATTAATCATATTATTAGTGAAGAAGAAGCGAACAAAGTAGCTGAAGAAATTAAACAAGATGGAGAAGTGTTTACAGTTAAAGGTGATATTTCAAATTTCAAGGAGTCAGAGGAAATAATTAAGAAAGTTATTGATAAGTTTGGTAGTATTGATATACTGGTCAATAATGCTGGGATTACTAAAGACTCTCTAATGATGCGTATGACTGAAGAAGATTTTGATAGAGTAATAAATGTTAATTTAAAAGGTACTTGGAACATGATAAAAAATGTTGTAAGACCTATGATGAAACAAAGAAGTGGTCGTATTATAAATATATCTAGTGTTGTTGGCATTCTTGGTAATCCAGGACAAAGTAACTATGTTGCTTCAAAGGCTGGTGTTATTGGGATTACAAAGACAATGGCAAAAGAGTTAGGTCCTAGAGGGATAACGGTTAATGCGATTGCTCCAGGATTTATTGAAACGAATATGACGGATTCATTACCTGAAGAGGTAAAAGAACACTATATGAAACAAATTCCATTAGCAAGATTTGGTAGTCCTAGTGATATTGCAAATACGGTTAAGTTTATCGCAAGTGATGAAGCGGGTTATATTACTGGACAAGTAATCAGTGTTAATGGCGGAATGATATAGGAGGTATTATGAGAAGAGTAGTTGTTACGGGAATTGGTGCTATATCTCCCTTAGGAAACACTGCAAAAGAGACGTGGGAAAATGCTAAAAAAGGTGTAAACGGAATTAGTGTTATTGAACAGATGGATACTAGTGATTTAACTGTGCACATTGGTGGAGAAGTTAAAAACTTTGATCCAGCAGAAGTTTTAGGAAAAAAAGAGGCAAGACGAATTGATAGATATTCTCAACTAGGTTTAGTTGCTGCAACTGAAGCGGTTAAAGATAGTGGTATTAACTTTGAAGAGGAAGACACATATCGAGCGGGAGTATACTACTCAAGTGGAATAGGTGGATTAAAGACAATTGAAAAAGAGACTGTAAAAGGGTTCACAAAGGGATTTGAAAGAATATCACCATTCTTTATTCCAATGTCGATTGCTAATCTACTAAGTGGTCATATTGCCATAAAATTTGGAATTAAAGGTATGACTACAGCGATAGTAACTGCTTGTGCTTCAAGTGCAAATGCAATCGGTGATGCATTTAGAGCTGTTAAAGATGGCTATTTAGATGTTGTGATTGCAGGTGGAGCCGAAGCTGGTATTTGTAATCTGGGTATAGCAGGTTTTAACGTAATGAAAGCTTTAAGTACATCGGATGATCCAAACAATGCATCAATGCCATTTGACATCAATAGAACTGGATTCGTTATGGGTGAAGGAAGTGCTGCTTTAGTATTAGAAGAGTATGATAGAGCTATAGCAAGAGGAGCACACATTTATGCAGAAGTAGTTGGATATGGTGCTACTTGTGATGCATCTCATATAACTGCACCAGCTGAAGGTGGGATTGGTGCTAGCAAATGTATGCAAGCTGCAATTAGTGAAGCTGGAATAAAACCAGAAGATGTAGATTACATTAATGCACATGGTACATCAACTCCTTTGAATGATAAAGCTGAAACTGAAGCAATTAAAGATGCATTTAAAGATTATGCATATGATGTATCGATTAGTTCAACAAAATCAATGACAGGTCATTTACTAGGAGCAACTGGTGCAATTGAAGCATTGTTTACAATAAAAGCATTAGAGGATAGTTTTGTACCACCTACAATTAATTTAAACAATCCAGATCCTGAGTGTGATCTTGATTATACTCCTCACAAGGGGAAAGAAAAAAAACTTACGTACGCATTAACTAACTCACTTGGATTTGGGGGGCATAATGCAACGATTCTTTTCAAGAGGTTCATATGAAAGTAAACTTAGGTGTAGAAGAAATAAAAAAGATACTTCCTCATCGTGATCCGTTTTTATTAATTGATGAAGTAACTGATATTGTTGAAAACAAGAGTGCAAGAGCAATTAAGAATGTATCGATTGATGAAGAATATTTTAAAGGGCATTTTCCAAAAGAGCCGGTTATGCCAGGAGTATTAATAGTTGAAGCCCTTGCTCAAACTGGAGCAGTAGCGTTATTGTCATCAAAAGATAATAATGGAAAAATCGCATATTTCGCGGGAATAAAGAACTGCAAGTTTAAAAGAAAAGTTGTACCAGGTGATGTTTTAGTATTAGAAGTTATAATAACAAAATTAAGAAGTACATTTGGTGTTGGTGAAGCTATCGCAAAAGTAGGTGATGAAATAGCTTGCACTGCTACTTTGCAATTTGCATTTTAATTAAGAGACTTCGGTCTCTTATTTTTATGTTAGAATTGTTAGGGAGGATAGTTATGAAAAAAATATTATTTATTTTAAGTGTTTTATTACTTGCAGGATGCACAAAAGTTGATATCATTCAAGAAATAAGAGACGCTAACAAAGACTTAACCAATTATAGTATGGAAATGGAACTAATTATGGAAGGCCTTGAAGAAGGTCAAGAAGTATCCATTTCATTTGGAATAGCAACTGAGATACAAGATGAAATCACTCACTCTACAACGAGCATTGATTTAATGGGAATGACATTAGAAGCTGAGCAGTATACAGTTGTTGAAGAAAATCAGGTAACTGTATATTCGGGATTTATGGGTCAATGGAATAGCGAAGTTTATGAAGTGGATTCTGTTGAATTTGAAGAAGAGGATATGACTTTTGATAAGGATATGATAATGAATTTACTTAAAGCTGAGTTTACGGGACTTGATGATATGGAAATTGATGGTGATAAAGTATCCTTAATTAAAATGGATATTGCACTAGCTGATATGGATGAAATTGTTGATGGAACCGATATGCTGGCTGGTATGTTTGATGAAGAGACTATTGCGGATGATGAAAAAACTGTTGCTTTAACAATTGGATATGATTCTGATTATTTAATTAGATATATATCACTTGATTTTACTGAGACTGCAAAAGATATCGCTGCCGATGAAGGAAATGAATTAACGTCGCTAAGAATAGATATTACAATCTCAGATCACAATGAAATCGATATTTCGATTCCAGAGGAAGTGTTAAATAACTAAACCCCATTATTGGGGTTTTTTATTGATTTAAGTATAAATGTTTGGTATTTTATACAAAAGGAGAATTACTTCTGCGAAGTAATAAAAATAAAATGAGAATATTCCAAACTGTTAAAGATACAAATTTAAGAATTTCCGAGGTAAAGGATAAGTTCAATATCGAGACTGATAATTTTATCAAGATAAATGATAAAGTATCATATCAAGAACATATAGGATTCGGGGGAGCATTTACGGAAGCCAGTGCATTTACCCTGAGTGAAGCTCCTGCTGAACTTCGCTTAAAGGCAATAAGGGATTACTATAGTAAAGAGGGGCTTGCTTATAACCTAGGTAGGGTTCATATTCACTCTTGTGATTTCTCATTAGGAAACTACACGTATATCGATGAAGGAGATATTGAACTAAAATCGTTTGATATCAGTCGAGAGGATAAGTGGGTTATTCCAATGATTAACGACGCTAAAAAGTTAATGGACGATGAGTTATTGATTTTGGCTAGTCCTTGGAGTCCTCCTGCATTTATGAAGGACACTAACGAGATGAATTATGGTGGTAAATTGTTAAAGGAGTTCTATCAACCATGGGCTAATTATTTTGTTAAGTTTATACAGGAAATGAAAAAAAGAAACATTGATATTTGGGGTGTCACGATTCAAAATGAACCAGAGGCGGTTCAAACGTGGGACTCTTGTATTTATACTGCAGAAGAGGAAAGAGATTTTATTAAATATAACCTAGGACCTACTATGAAAAAAGCTGGTCTATCTAACAAGGCCATTATTGTTTGGGATCACAACAGAGATAATATTATAGATAGAGTTAAACCCATATACGAGGACTCTGAGGCAAGTAAGTATGTTTGGGGAGCGGGAAATCATTGGTATGTGAGTGAGGATTTTCATCACTTAGGAGAGGTTCATAGGATTGCACCCGACAAGCATTTAATCTTTACTGAGGGTTGTGTTGAGTATAGTATATATGGATCTGAATCAAAGTGGGAAAATGGAGAACACTATGGTAGAAATATTATTGGTGATTTTAATAATTGGTCAAGGGGATGGATTGATTGGAATTTGGTTCTAAATGAAGAAGGGGGGCCAAATCATGTTGGCAACTTCTGTGAAGCTCCAATAATGTATGATAGGATTACAAACAAGCTTGTTCACAATATTTCTTATTATTACATCGGACATTTCTCTAAGTTTCTTAAAAGGGGTTCATTGAGGATTCATCAAGAACTAAAACTTCCAGAAAAAGTTTACAGCGTATCTTATAAAAACCCTAGTGGTGAAATTATTGTTGTTGTTCAGAATGAGAGTAATGATGATGTGTATGTTAATATCAAGTCAAATGATAGTTTTACATACAAATTGCCATCAAGATCGATTAGCACATTTGTGTTAGATTGATTATTGAAAAGATTAATACATATAAAAAGCACTTATCTAAAAGGATTAGTGCTTTTCTTCTAAATAGAATATTTCTTCAATGCTTTTCGCAAATACTTTTGCTAATTTGAATGCTAATTCTAATGAGGGTGAATATTGCCCTTTTTCTATCGCTACTATAGTTTGTCTTGATACACCAACAAGTTTCGCTAGTTCAGCTTGTGTTAATTCATCTTTTTCAAATCTTAGTTTTCTAATATAGTTGTTTACATTTGACTTAGCCATTATATACCTTTTCTATGATATATTATTTGCATTACATTAGAGATAATATCGGATGCTAATCCACCTGATACTAATGCGATAAAGAAATAAGTTACTTCTAAATTAAATACTTGTGTTACTAAACCAGTTATAAATCCTACTCCAAAGATAACAGCAGATAGTCTCTCACTCTTTAACTCAATTAGCTTATCTCTTTCATCTACGATATCTAAATCATCTTTGTTTTCACCCTTCACTTCATAAGTTACTTCTATAACTATTCTATAAATGATCATTGAGATTATTCTCCCAACTATACTAATAGGTATGTATATTAAGATTATGATAGACCAGAATCTCATAAGGTTTGTTGTATCGAATGCTCCGTTTTGATATTTAGCAGTAATGATTAATGCATAAATTAGTGTAAGTATAATAGTTATTGCGATATTAAAGATATTTCTTTTTTCTTGATGTGACATATTAATTCTCCTTTCGTTTTATAGTCAAGTTAACTTTACATTTATAGTGTAAACCAAACTTGACACTGTGTCAAGTATTATATACAAGTTTTTTTAATTAGATTTTATACTGTATAATTAAGTATAGGAGGCAATATGAAAATATATATTGATGGAAGGGACAATGTAGAGATAAAGAAGCAAGGTGAAAATCATTTTGTTTTAAAAGATATGTCCATTAATTACTGTACTGGTTGTTGGGATTGTTGGTTGAAAACTCCTGGTGTATGTAGACTAAAAGATGATCACAATCAAATTATAAAGCAATTAGTTAAATCAGATGAGTGGGTATTTATCTCAAATGTAAGAACCGGTTTTATCACAAGCACTCTAAAAAAGACAATTGATAGGATTGTACAAATAGTATTACCATATATAAGAATTTATGAAGGTGAGTGCCACCATTTTCCAAGATATGATCTAGCTCCAAAGGTAAAGATTGTAGTTGATGGTGATGTTTTGACTACGGAGTCAGAACTTTTGATTGAGTACTTTAAAAGAGCAGCACTTAATTTTAATGGTGAGTTTGATGTTTTGATATACGAGGAGGAAATAACTGATGTTGATTTTTAATGGTTCTCCTCGAGGAGAGGAAAGTAATTCATATGTTATGAGTAACTGGTTTGAGTATAATAAACTATATAGTTTGAAGTATATTAAAAAGCATCCAAACTACTTACAAGAAATAAAGAATCATGAGAAGATTGTTTTTATCTATCCACTATATGTTGATGCTATGCCTGGACTTGTAAAAGAATTTTTAGAGTTGATAGAGGATAATGTTGATTTAGTAAAGGATAAAGAATTTCTATTCATAATTCATTGTGGATTTCCGGAGGCAGTTCATTTAAGAACTGTGGAAAAATATCACACAATGTTAAAAGATAGATTTAATCTTAAAAGGCTTGATACTATACTATCCCCTGGTAGTGAAGGTGTTAGATTAATGCCAGATTCTATGAACAAGAAAAGAAGATTAAGACTTGTTAGTCTAGTTGATGAGTTCAGAAGTGGGAAAGAGTTATCAAAGAAGACTCTAAATAAACTTGCAGGAGCTGAAAAACTATCTACGTTTAAGAAAGTGCTTTACAAAGTAGGAAACATTTTGGGTCTTACTAATATGTACTGGAATAGTCAATTAAAGAAGAACAATGCATATAAAAAGAGATATGATAGACCATATGAATAAGACGTAGCAATACGTCTTTTTCATATGTAAAAGCGTTTTACATAACTTACTTACTTTTATTAAATGTTAATATTTGATAAAATAACTCATAATACTAAGGAGGTAAACTATGGAAAGATCGAATTTTATTAAGACGATAATCAAACAAGATATCGAAAGTGGAAAACACGATACCATTATTACGCGCTATCCACCCGAACCAAATGGATATATCCATATTGGTCATGCGATGGGGTTTATCAACCAGTATTATTTAGCAAAAGACTTTGGAGGTTACACAAATTTAAGATTTGATGACACAAATCCAGTAGCAGAAGATACTGAATACGTTGATGGAATCATCAACGATTTAAAGTGGCTTAACCTAAAGTGGAAGAACTTGTTGTTTGCTAGTGACTACTTTGAAGAGATGTATCAAAGAGCAGTTTTATTAATTAAAAAAGGTAAAGCATATGTGTGTGATTTAACACAGGATGAGATAAGAGAGTACCGTGGTAATTTACAAACGCCAGGTAAGAACTCACCATATAGAGATAGATCAGTAGAAGAAAACCTTGATTTGTTTGAAAGAATGAGAAAAGGTGAATTTGAAGAAGGAAAGCGTACACTAAGAGCTAAAATAGATATGGCTAGTCCTAATATGAATATGCGTGATCCATTACTATATAGAATACTATTTGCTCATCACCATAGAACAGAAGATGATTGGTGTATATATCCTATGTATGATTTTGCACATTCAATTGAAGATGCTATTGAAGGTATAACTCATTCAGTATGTTCATTAGAATTTGAGAATCATAGACCACTTTATGACTGGGTAGTAGATGAATGTGAAATGGAACATGTACCTAGACAAATAGAATATGGTAGATTCAACTTAACTAACACAGTTATGAGTAAACGTTTCTTAAAGAAACTTGTTGAGGAAAACTTAGTTGACGGATGGGATGATCCTAGAATGCCAACTATCGCAGGACTTAGAAGAAGAGGGTTTACTGCTGAAGCGATAACTGAGTTTGTACTTGATTTAGGCCTTTCTAAAAAAGGTGGGGTTACTGAATACGCAATGCTAGAACAATACCTTCGCCAAGACTTAAAACTTAAAACGAGAAGACCAATGGCTGTTGTTAATCCTTTGAAAGTTACAATAACTAATTATCCAAAAGACAAAACAGAATACGTAACCGGTGAATGGAATCAAGAAAATGATGAATTTGGCAAGAGAGAGTTACCTTTCAGCAACACTATATATATAGAAAAAGATGATTTCTTAGAAGAAAAACCAAACAAGAAATGGAAAAGACTATCACTTGGTTTAGAAGTAAGATTACGTCATGCTTACTTTATTAAATGCAATGAAGTAATAAAAGATGATAATGGTAATCCAATTGAACTACTATGTACATACGATGAACTAACTAAATCAGGTAGTGGATTCAATGAAAGAAAACCAAATGGAACAATCCATTGGGTTGATCAATCAGCATACGAAGCTGAGTTTAGATTATATGATGTACTCATATTAGATGGTGAAGGCGATTATACCGAAAGAGTTAACCCTAACTCACTAGAGATAAGAAAAGGTTTAGTGGAACCAACAATTGAGGGTGAACACTTCACAAAGTATCAGTTCATTAGAAATGGTTTCTATAGTATTGATCCTGATTCAAATATTGAAGATAAGGAATATATATTTAACTTAATAGTTCCATTGAAATCAAGATATTAAACAAGAACTCTAAAATGAGTTCTTTTTATTTAACTATATATGTATAATTATAATAGGATTAAGTAGGGGGTTATTAAAATGAAGGCAAAACCATTCTTGAAGTGGGTTGGTGGCAAAAGACAGTTACTAAACGAAATAGATAAGAAAATATCGCAAATTGAATACAATAAATATTTTGAACCGTTTGTAGGAGCTGGAGCTGTTTTGTTTTTTCTATCCCCTCGATACGCAAGAATAAATGATACTAATCTAGAGTTGATAAATGTTTACAGAACGATTAAGGATAGTTCGGATAAGTTGGTTACAAAACTTAAGTACCATAAGAATAGGCATTCTAAGGAATATTTTTATTCAATCAGAGAAAAAGATAGGAAGAGCAGTTTCAATAGATGGGGTAATATCTCGAGGGCAGCGAGAACTATTTACTTAAATAAAACGTGTTTTAATGGATTGTATAGAGTAAATAGAAAGGGTGAATTTAACACACCTTTCGGAAAATACAGGAACCCTAATATCCTTGATAAGGAAAATATACAAATGGTTTCTGAATTCTTAAACAAAAATGATATTGAGATGACAAACGATGATTTTTCTGTTGCTGTAAGGGGTGCCCAAGCAGGTGACTTGGTGTACTTTGACCCTCCGTATGATACAGTTTCTGAAACGTCAAGTTTTACCGAGTACACTGCAGGGGGATTTACTAAGCACGACCAAGGACGATTGAAATGCCTTGTTGATGATTTAACGAGGAGGGGAGTTTATGTTCTTCTAAGCAATTCTGCAACCGATTATATACTTAATTTATATAGGGAGTACGAGCCACACACCAAAATAGTTAGCGCAAATAGAACGATAAACTCAAACCCCAAAAAGCGTGGCAAGGTACAAGAAGTATTGATAGATAATTTTGATCAGATTAGGAGATAAAGATATGAAGAAGAGTGTTTCGGAGCATTGGGATGATATTTTCGATAAGCACAATATTCTTGATGAAATCGATAAAAAGGGTTTCTTTAAAATTACAGCCAATCAAATAAAAGAGCATAAGGAGCCTAGGTTAATGACAAAGTTTGATTTCAGCAAATCAAGGCCTAAAATCTTTAAGTATAATAGTCTATCAATTCTTCCAATAAGAAATGGAGGATATATCATAGGCAAATTTGAACTATATAAGAAAATTGTACAAAATGAGATTGAACCTACAATTTTGGAAATTCCTTCTTATTTTGAATCATTGGACCCTGATAATGTTTATTCTGAAAGTAATGCATTAAATATTGCCATGATTTCAGGTATGTTTGAGGATTTAATAGGTGAGGATATACATGAAACCATTAGTGGAAGAATGCGTACTAACAAATTTAACTTCAAAGTAAATAACGACGAGGAAATTGTAGGAATAGAAGTTGATAGATCACAGATTGAAATTGATGCAGGATATGAAAGCAAATCAAAACTGATTATTGTTGAAGCCAAGAATAAGTTACCTAAGGATTTCATTATAAGACAACTATATTATCCATATAGATACTGGCAATCTAAGGTCAACAAGACAATTATCCCCGTATTTTTAGCATATGAAAATGGAGTTTACTCTGCATATGTTTATAAATTCAATGATCCTGATAACTATAACTCAATTGAACTGATATTTGAAAGAAAATATATTGTAAAACAAGGGCTGAGCAGCGAAAACTTGCTGGACGGTCTATGTACGGTTTCAGAGTTGTCTCAAGGAGTTGTTCCATTCCCTCAAGCAAATACATTTAATAGAGTAAAGGAAATAGTGCAACTTGTTGATGATGACATTAATACCGCTTTTGATATTTCCGAGTTCTATCAGTTTGAACCGAGGCAGGGGAATTATTATTTGGCAGCTGCAAGGTATCTTAACTTGATATGCAAAGGACAAAATAGTGGCAAGTATAAGCTTACAGATTTTGGGTATACCGTTCTCGATTCGGAGGTGAGAGTTAAGAATTACTTGCTTGCCAGAGAAATTTTGAAACATGAGCCTTTTAGAAAGACATATGAGTTTTATATGGAAAGGAAGTATTTGCCTGCCATAGATAAGATAATAGAGTACATTTCTGAAAGTGTTCCTATGCTAGGTGATAATGTTATGTTTAGACGAGCTAGCACTGTTAAAGGTTGGATTCAATGGATCATTGCAACAAATTGTTAAACTTATTTCAAAATAACAAGCTAAAGAGTTCACAATAGTGACTCTTTTTTATAGTTGAGTAAATTTGATAATTCAACTATACCGGATTTACTATATAATAATACTAGAGGTATATTATGTTACTAGATAGTTTAAACAAAAAACAACTTGAGGCAACTAAAACATTAGAAGGACCAGTGATTATTATTGCTGGTGCTGGTAGTGGTAAAACTAGAGTTTTAACTCATAGGATTGCATATTTAATTAGTGAAGGTATACCAGTTGATAATATACTAGCAATCACCTTCACTAATAAAGCAGCTAATGAAATGAGAGAAAGAGTAGTTGATTTAGTTGGAGAACATGAAATGTGGATTTCTACATTTCATTCTATGTGCGTAAGAATATTAAGAAGACATATTCATCATTTAGATTATGATAATAACTTTAGTATTATTGATGAAGATGATCGTAAATCAATAATCAAAAAGATTATGAAAGATAATAATATTGATATTAATTTATCAATTAGACAAATTGTCAATTTAATAAATAGATTGAAACATAATCTAGAAGTCGAAGGTTACTTCGATGATACTATAGAGAAACTAGATATAACTTTTAATAAGTACGAAGAATACTTAAAAGAGAATAACTTGCTCGATTTTGAAGATCTACTATTAAAAACGGTAATACTATTTCAGCAATACAAGAAGGTTCTAAAGATATATCAAGAACAATTTCAATACATATTGGTAGATGAGTATCAAGATACAAATGATATTCAAAATGATCTTATTATGATGTTGGGAGCAAAGAATAAAAACATATTTTTAGTTGGAGATGAAGATCAATCAATATATAAGTTTAGAGGAGCTAATTATAAGAACTTAAGAAACTTTGAAAAGAAGTTTCCTAAAGCAAAAGTTATACTCTTAGAACAAAATTATCGTTCTACACAAAATATATTAAGTGCTGCTAATAAAGTTATCGATAACAATAAATCAAAGCATAAGAAGAAACTATGGACTGATAATGAGGATGGAGACTTATTAACATACTATAGAGCAGTTACTGATGGAGATGAATCATTATTTATAGGTAATGAAATAAATTATCTAATTAATAAAGGAATAGATCCAGAAGAGATTGCTGTTTTATATAGAAGTAATCACTTATCAAGGTTAATAGAAGAGGGATTAAGAGCATTTAATATATCATATAGAGTATATGGTGGAGTAGGTTACTTTAGAAGAAGAGAAGTAAAAGATTTAGTAGCGTATTTATCATTAATAGTAAATCCTGAAAATAATTGGTCATTATATAGAGTTATAAATACACCTAAAAGAGGAATAGGACCAGCTACTTTACAAAAGATAGTTTTGGAAGCATCAAGACAGAATCTAGGCATATTCGAAATTTGTAAAGTGGCAAATGACTATTTCCCTAAAGCACTCGCGACTAAACTTAAATCGTTTGCGAGTACAATAATAGAATTACAAGAATTGATTGAAAAAGTTAATCTAGATGAGTTTATTGATCTAGTAATAGTAAATACGAACTATAAAGAGTACTTAGACTCTGAAGGTGAAGAAGGTGTATTTAGATATGAAAACCTTCAAGAGTTTAAATCAATAGTACAAGGCTGGGCATTAAACAATTATACAAACAAAGAGAAATTAGAATTGATACTTGCTGATATTACTTTACAAACTGACCAGGATAGAGAACAGTCAGGAGTCAACTTAATGACAATGCATAACGCAAAAGGGTTAGAATTTGATTATGTATTTATCTATGGAATGGAAGAAGGGATATTCCCGAATGCAAATTGTCTTGATTCAGTAGAAGAAACTGAAGAAGAAAGACGTCTTGCTTATGTATCAATAACAAGAGCTAGAAAAAGAGTTTATTTAACAAACTCTAATCGCAGAAGATTATTTGGTCAAACCGTGTCAAATCAACCATCGAGATTCATAAATGAAATTGGTGAGGAACTAATTGAACTAAAAGGAGTACACACTACTGAAGAACAACCAATATTCACAATCAAGAAGACATCAATTCAAAAAGCAAATGATTTATATTCAGTAGGAGACAAAGTAACACACACTACATTTGGTAATGGTGTAGTAGTACAACTAGATGATGAATTTGTACAAATAGCTTTCAAAGCACCGTACGGAATTAAAAAACTCATGTCAGGACATGAATCGATAAAGAAACAGTAAACCGCTCAAAATGAGCGGTTTTTTGCAACATTGTGTGAAAAAGTATAACTGAATGGACGAAGTTTAGGGGTATGTTGCTAGAATTTAAGTTTTTGTTAGTTAGTTGATAATATTTGTTTGTAGGGTTAAATTTATAAAAATGGAGTGCAAAATGATTGATAAAAACAAAGAACTCATATTTTCAGTGGAGAAAATAATTAATTCAGGGTGGCAAATGAAAATCCCTAATTTTCAAAGAGCATACACTTGGGAGGCATACGAGGTAGATACACTCATAAACGATTTATACGATAACGCTATGACTGGTGAATATTTTATGGGGACAATATATCTTGTAAGTGGAAAAAGCAACGACAGATATATAATTGATGGGCAACAAAGGATCACAACACTATTTTTGATTTTAAATTCCTTTAGATTATTATACCCTAATACATTTAGTAATGACAATTTAAGTCCAATAAACAAAATTTTGGATACATATGAAGGTTCCCCAGAGTTTGTTGAGCTCTTTGATTTGGAGAATATTTCTGATATAGATAAACTGATTAGAACTAGAGGAAGTATGAACCTATCTGCAGCACAAATTATACTGAATCAAAGGCATATTATAACCACTATTAAGGAAAAAAATACCAACAATGATCCTAAGGAATTATACCAAAGTGTATTGAAGAACGTAATTTTCATATTTCTTCATGTTGATACTATTAAAAGCGGTCATGTGATATTTGAGAATTTAAACTCTAAAGGCGTAGATTTGTCTAACTTTGAGATAATTAAGAACGGTTTTTTCTCCAGAATTGAAGATAAAAATCATTCTCCCTTTACATCACCAAAGTATAAGTATTGGAAGGAAATAGAAGAAAATATTATTCCAACCGAGAGAATAGATCAAAGAACTATATCAAGTGTAAGGAATATAGGTTATAGCAATATGGATAATATGTTTAAATTCTATGCTCAGTGTGTTTTAAGAGTACAGTCTATTCCCAAATCAAGGTATCAAGTTGCATCAAGACTGATAAAATACATTGATGACAATGAGGATTACTTAGAAGATCTTAGAGTCATTAGAAACTATTCGCGAGCAGCTAAGTATGTTTTTTATCCAAAAGAACATGTTCATAGTTACCAAACTTCAAGAGAGTTGAATAAATACATTCGTTATTTAGACACAATAAAAATAAAACAGCATGTACCTTTTAGCATTTCGGTAATGATGAGAGTAATTAATAATAGTAGAAGTATTACTAGAAGTGATATTGCAGTTTTATACAATAAACTAGTATTGTTTCATTATCTATTTAATACTATATCTTCGGAGATACCTTCCAAAATTACTAAAATGTACACGGGGGCTTCAGTTAAGATTTTTGCAAATGAGTCCTTGAAGAATATTCTTCCAGATCTTTATGAGCATATGGAGCAAAATATCCCGAACCAATCAACTGTTAAAGAAGAAATTAAAAATATTGTTTTCTATTTTGACGATAAAGTGAAGGCTTTGGTCAAAAATTCAAGAAAACATTATAAGACATATGATGGCAAGTACTATGGAGCTAATATCTTCGAATTAATTGAAACCTTCAAAAGCGGAGAGAATACAACCAAGAACATAGAATCAATTGAACATATACTTAATCAAAATGTTGATTTCTGTGCTAATTTCACTAATTTTAAGCTCTACTCGATGATTCCACTTGAGGAGAAACTAAACAATAAATGCAAAAATGGAACTATAGCCGAGAAATTAGAGTATTATCAAAAAAGTAGTTACTATTTAGCAAATGAGTTTGTCAATCACTATAAAAGCATCAAGCACATTGATGGGATGAATGATAAAAATATAGTTAGTTTATGGAAAGATAGGTTTGTGGAAATTATATATAAAATTTATGAGTCACTATAAGGAGAAGAATAATGTCATATAAGGAATTGTACAATCAAGTTTATAGTATTATGAAATGTGAAATTGGAGATCTTGACTTTTTGAAAGTGGAAGTTCACACTTTTAGCTATACAGGGAGCACACAGGGGTATTCGTGGGAAAT